>Ga0307418_1000099_pt1 | contig 23619 bp, 17 predicted proteins | sample SalMarWE160220MG_2_FD_202160 | JGI IMG/M metagenome (GOLD analysis project Ga0307418, IMG submission 202160) | Salt marsh sediment microbial communities from the Plum Island Ecosystem LTER, Massachusetts, United States - WE1602-20 | ecosystem: Environmental > Aquatic > Marine > Intertidal zone >...
TGCGCGGGCCCACGGTGTTGGCGAGGCCCGGCGTGAGCGTGAAGCCGGCGCCGCGGTCCTGCAGCACGAAGCCGGTGCCCGGGGCGACGAGGCCGGAGCCGAACAGGTCGTAGTTGCTGTTGATGAACGACACCATGTTGCCCGCGCTGTCGGCCACCGTCAGGTAGATCGTCTCGCTGGAAGGCAGCTTCACGTCGCCGGGCTCGACCTCGGCGGCCGCGTTCAGCGTGTCGATCTGCGCGCGCCGCGCGGCGATGTACGCCGGCGACAGCAGCGCCTCGGGCGAGATCGTCATGTCCGCGGGGTCGCCGATGTAGTGGTAGAGGTCCGCGAAAGCGAGCTTCTTGGCCTCGATCAGGCGGTGCAGGTACGGCGCCGTGTTGTGGCCGAGCGCCTTCAGGTGATACGGCTCGAGGATCTTCAGCATCTCCAGCGCCGCGACGCCCTGGTTGTTCGGCGGCAACTCCCAGACGCGGTAGCCGCGGAACCCCGCCGAGATCGGGTCGACCCACTCCACCTTCATGGCGCGCATGTCGGCCAGGGTCAGGAAGCCACCCTGCTCCTTCACGTACGTGACGATCCGCTGGCCGAGCTCACCGCCGTACATGGCCGCCGGGCCCTGCTCCGCGATGGTGCGCAGGCTGCCGGCCAGGTCCGGATTGCGGAACCACTCGCCCGCGCGTGGTGTGCGCTCGCCGTCCACCAGGTACGTCGCGCTCGCGTTCGCGTTGTGTTGGAGCTTCCTCAGGTTCTGTGCCCACTGCCGGGCGATGATGGGCGACATCGGAAATCCGTCTTGCGCCAGCCGGATGGCCGGCGCCATGGCCTGAGCCAGGCTGATCGTCCCGTACCGCTCCAGCAGCGCGGCCCAGCCGGCGACGGCGCCCGGCACGGTGACGTCCTCGGCACGGCCCGCCGGCATGGTCTCGAAGCCCCGCGCGAGCAGGGCCTGCCGCGTCATGAGCGAGCCCGAACGGCCGCTGGCGTTCATGCCCACCAGCCGGTGCTCCTTCGCCGACCAGAGCAGGGCGAAGCAGTCGCCGCCCGGCCCCGTCATCTGCGCCTCCACCACGGCCTCCACCGCCGCCGCCGTCACCGCCGCGTCGATGGCGTTGCCGCCGTGCATGAGCACGTCGAGGCCCGCAGCCGTGGCCAGCGGCTGGCTCGTCGCGATGGCACCATTCGGAGCATAGACCGTCGAGCGGCCCGCCATGGACAGCGTATGAGCTGCGACCTGTCCCGTGGCTCCGATCTCCTGTTGAGCGGTGAGGGTGACAGGCATAGCGAGCAGCACGGAAAGAAGCAACGCGGACCGAGGCTGGATCACGGGCACCACCTGGATGGAGTAAGCGTGGCCAACGTACCCCGGGCCCCGCCACGAGGCCAGGAACGCCCGAACTCGGGAGGTGCGACGCCCCTCCCGGCCGACACCGCCGAGGGGCGTAACCACCGGGTCAGAAGTACACGGTGAGGGAGAAGCGCAGGATCCTCGGCTGCACGCGCTGCAGCACCGCCAGGTAGTACTGGTCGCTGGTCACGCCCGTCCAGGGCTTGGCCAGGTCCGGGTAGTAGTCCTGGCCGTTGTTGACCATCGTGTTGAGCTGCGTCACGGACTTCTCGCCCAGCACGTTGAACGCGTCCAGCGCCACCGACAGCCTCTCCCCTCCGAGGTCGAAGAGCCGCTCCAGATGCAGATCGACGTTCGAGCGCGCCTCCAGCTGCGGCAGGCCCCGGGGACCCACGAAGATGTACTCCCCCTCCAGGGGATAGAAGAGCCGGTAGTCGAGGGGCTGGCCCCCTGACAGGAGGGCGCCGCTGTTCGCCCGGTAGGTCCAGATTCCCAGCGAGGTGAGCCGGAACTGCGGCGAGTAGTGGTCCCCCGAGCGGTACGTCCAGAAGGCGCCGCCACGCATGTTCCACGGGAGGTTCCCCCAGACGGAGACCTTCCCCTCGGCGCCGGCGAAGTTGGGCAGGTAGCCGTAGGCATCCACCCCCTCGTTCACGTGCACGTACGGACCGGCGTCGTACGTGGTCGGGTCCACGTAGCCGCTCACGTTGTCCAGGTTGCCCTTCAGCGAGGTCAGCACGAACGAGAACGATCCGCCCCACGTCGGCCGTGATACGTCGACGGTGAGCTGGAACTGCCCGAAGGTGCGTGTGGCGTTGGGGGCGTTCGTCAGCACGTAGTCCGGGTTCCACGTCAGCCCCGCGGTGTCGGCAATGGTCATGTTCGGGATCGGTGGTACACCCGGGCAGTCCGTGGTATACGAGCAGATCAGCCGCGCCTTCACCACGTAGTTCGGCAGGTAGACCCTGTCGAGCCAGACGCTGCCGCCCGAGTAGCGGACGGGCTGGTTGGAGGCGTCGTAGACGCGCACGTACCTGAACATCGTGTAGTTCGACGCCGCGTTCCTGTCCACCAGCGCCGCCATGTCGTGGTTCGTGCGTCGCGTGTAGAGCGCCTGCAGCTTGACCGAGCTGCCCACCTGCTTCTGCAGCCCGAACAGCCACTCGTCGATGTAGGGCTGGTGGTAGTTCTCCACCGGCCCGGTCTCGTTCAGGGACTGGACCGTCTCCTTCGTGAAGATCCCGAGGGCTGCCAACGAGTCGCGCTGCTGCACCGTGAACGTCTGCGTGGGTGATGTCGGTACGCCGTGGTAGTACCAGACCTCCTGGTTCGTGAACACGTCCGAGCCCGCCGCCCGGTCGAACATCTGCGTGATCATGTCCTGGTGGTACCGGCCCCAGTGCCCCTTTAGCACCAGCGTCTTGTCGCGGCTCAGGTTCACGGTGATGCCCATCCGCGGGTCCAACGCCCGATCCTGCACCGCCAGGAACCGGTTCCCCGACTGCGGCGTCAGCCACCCCTGCCACTGGTTCCAGCGCACTCCCGGCGACAGTACCACCCACGGGCCGACCTGGATGGACGACTGGGCGTACGCCGCCGTGTTGGCCACCTGCGCGTCCAGGTTCACTTCCCCACCCCACTGGGTCGCGATCCAACTCACGTCCTGCACGTGCCAGGTGTTCGGGTCGTCCGGCGTGTACGTCGCAATCTTGCTGGGCTGCCACGTCATGCCGCCGCTGCGCAGCCGCCTGTTGATGAAGCTACCCTTCGTGTAGTCCACTCCCACCTTCAGCGTGTGCTCCCACGAGCCCGTGTGGAGGCGCAGCGACAGCTGGCTGTGCGCCGACGTGCTCGATGGCGCGCTCCTCAGGAAGTACGGGCTGTTCCCGTACGCGGAGTACGGCGGCCACAGCGCGAACGTGCTGATCCCCGGCACATCCATGCCGCCGTACGGTGTGTATCGCTCGTCCTGGGTGAACCGGTTCACCCGGGCCTCCCACACACCCCAGCCCCCCAGCGTCTCCGTCCACGTGCCGTTCACCAGCCATGTCGGCGAGGTGTAGCGCTGGGCCGCTCCCGGAGCCTCGTAGCCGGTGATCCCGTAGTTGTCCGCCTGCACACCCAGGTACGCAGCCGATGCCTCCACCGTGCTCCGTGGGCCCGGCGTCCAGGTGAGCTTTCCGAACGCCTTCTCGTGCTTCTCCGGCTCCTTCATGGGGGAGTACTTCCCCTCCACCAGATTCAGATGGTTGAGCACGCGACTGTCCTGCCTCACGTACTTGCCGGACACGTAGTAGAAGAGCTTGTCCCGTACGATGGGGCCCCGCGCCTCCGCCTCCATGTCGTGCCGGCTCTCGATCTCCGAGCCGATCTGGGTCCCCACCAGGTTCGAGGCGTCCAGCGCCTGGTTCTCGTACGACGTCTTGAAGAAGCCCTGGAAGTCGTTGGTGCCACGCTTCGTCGTGATATCGATGAGTCCGCCCTGGAACCCTCCGTACTCCGCACCGGCGCCGAGCCCCCGTACCTCCACCTTGTCGATCCAGTTGATGTTCGGCTGGATCGCGTCCCCCCCCATCCCCGGGTTGTTCGTCGACACGCCGTCCATGGTGTAGGAGTCCGCCTGGAAGTTCGCCCCTCCCCACACGTGCCCGGGGCGCGCCCCGGGGGTGAGGGCGACCAGGTTCTCCACCTGATAGGTCATCGGCAGGAGCTCGATGGCCTTCTTCTCGATCTGTATGCCGAAATCGGTGTTCTCGTGCTGAATCTGGATGCGCTGCGACTGCGCCGTGATCCCCTCCAGCTCCACCGCCGACTCCTGCAACCTCACGTCCAACACCCGCACGCTGCCGTTCTCCACCCGCACGTTCGTGTACGTCCGACTCTTATAGCCCAGCACGCCCACGGTGATATCGTAGGAGCCTGCCGCCAGACCCGTCATGCGTGCCGCACCCTTCGGGTCGGTCCCGGCGGTCCGCATGACCGTACCGCCGAACGCGACTTGTACGGTGGCGTTTTCCAGAGGCTGGCCACCGGCGCCGGTGACCCGGACGAGCAGGATCGCCTGGCCCGAGGCGCGGGCAGGAAGAAGCGCGGCCGCCAGCACGACCAGGACGGTCAGCAGCGTTCCCGCGAATCCGGCGTGTGAGAGTCTGACGACGAATCGACCCATCGCACTCTCCTTCTCCTCCATCGAGAGAACGAAGCGCTCAGCGCATGCGCTAGGTACCGAACTCCTGTACGACGCGCCGCCCGAGAGCTTTCCCTCAGCGGGTGGCCGCCTCCGGGACCACGTCCTGCTCCAGGACCCGGCCGGGGATCACGCCGCCTGTGCGGCGTAGTCATTCATGAGGTCGCCCAGCCCCGAATGGCAAGTGACAGGCTTCGAGCTCGACGGCAACCGCAAACGGGTCTCGGGAGGTAGCCGCGCCCGGGCGATCGACCTGCCGTCCGGATCCAGCACATGCCGGACATCATCCTGGTGCCATCCCTCGTTGGAGAGGGTGACGGCCGGCATGCATGCGGCAGCGAGGTCGCCCGTCGGGGACCGCACACCCCGAACCTCAGGGCAGCTTCCGCACCTTCATATCCCGGAGGAGCGCGTTGAGGGCTTCGGTCATGGCCGGACCGAACCCCCTCCCGGGTCGCCGCCCGAAGATCCACCGCCCGGTATCGTGCTCCACCACCGCCCAGTCGACACGACCCTCGTCATCCACCGACGCCCGGATGCGATCCAGGCGCCAGGGCCAGACCTCGTCGCTTTCCGGTCCACGGGCCGGGAGGAACCTCCACCCTTCCTCCGTTTCGGCCAATACCCTGCCGGCGCCCATGACCAGGGACGCCGTGGACCAGAGGTTCCGCTCCTGGCTCAGGATGGCCCGCCATCGGGAATCGTCTCCCGTCACCCCCTGGCCTCCGGGGACGGAGCCGGCCAGGACGTCGGCGAAGTAGCCCTGTAGCGGCACCGGAAGGTCTCGAAAGAGGTCGGCCTGTCGTGCCCGGTAGTAGGTTCCCCGTTCGTCGGCCGCATCGAAGGCACCGGAGTCGGTACCCGGCGGATACCAGCGGATGCGCAGGTCCGATCGCCAGAGCCCGACGTAGGCCCGGGGATCGAGCTGGACGTTCCACTCCACCTTGCTTCCCCCCGTGGAGCCGGCATTGAGGAGCACCGCCAGGATCTTCTCCCGCAGCAGAGCCGGCTCCCGATTGTAGGCGGCGATGAGAGCCCTCGGGGAACCGGTGACCGAGATGGTGACGGGGTCCCGGCTGGCTTCCAGAAGCCTCAGGATCATCCGGATTCCCGCCTGCTCGTCCTCCGGGGCGTTCTCACACGTGTCCCCCGGATGCGAGAGCGGACGATGGGGACCCTGGGCCACGGGAATCGTCCTCCCGGTGATGCGCGCCATTCCGGCCACGGACTCGAATCCCGGCTTCCGGGCGATGTCCCATCCCTCGGGCCTGGCGTGGAGGAACTTCTCGGTGATGTCCAGAACCACGCCCAGGACGTCGTATTCCTCCAGCGCCACGACGGTGGCCAGATCGATCTGGTCGTCGGGGTCCTGGGGAGGATCGTAGAGGTCCGTGACGTGGATCAGAGGGATGCTGCCCGCGGGCTCACCGGGATCCTCCCCCGTGCCGGCAACGGCGAGGGGACCCCTGCGCCCGGCCACCCCAATGACGGCCGCTGGAAGCTCACCGCCCGCCATCCCACTCCCGGCCACGAGAAGGCCCATCCTCCTGATCAACTCTCGGCGGGTGAGATTCATCACCGTGGCTCCGGCTGGGGACGGGACACAGTGGCCGGCGGCTTCCGCCGGGCGCAAGGCGCACCGCGTTGGGGCGCCGCGGCCATGCCTCTCGCGGCGGTCCGCCGTGCCCCCTGGAGGGTCGAACCGATCTCGTGTAGTGTCCTGAAGCAGGCCCGGTCTTCTCCGGTCCGCACGCATCCCCCCACCCTTCATCACCTCGGCAGCCTCCAACGACCATGGAATACACGAAGCTCGGCTCCACCGGTGTCACGGTCTCCGCCATCTGTCTCGGCTGCATGAGCTACGGCACCAGCAAATGGCGGCCGTGGGTCCTCGACGAGGACGACGCCCGCCCCTTCTACCGCCGCGCCATCGAAGCCGGCATCAACTTCTTCGACACGGCCGACATGTACTCGCGTGGTGTCAGCGAGGAGGTCACGGGGCGCGCGCTGCGCGAGTACGGGCAGCGCGAGGACCTGGTCATAGCGACGAAGGTCTTCTGGCCCATCGCGGAGGGGCACAATCGGGGCGGGCTCTCGCGTAAGCACATCGTGGAGGCGTGCGAGGCGAGCCTGCGGCGCCTCGGGATCGAGGCCATCGACCTCTACCAGATCCACCGCTTCGACTCCGAGACGCCGATGGAAGAGACGCTCGCGGCGCTGGACCACCTCGTCCGGTCCGGAAAGGTCCGCTACATCGGGGCGAGCTCCGGCTGGGCGTGGCAGTTCGCGCGTGCGCTCGGCCTCTCGGACCAGAACGGATGGGCGCGCTTCGTCACGATGCAGAACCACTACAACCTGATCTACCGCGAGGAAGAGCGTGAGATGATGCCGCTCTGCATCGACGAGGGCATCGGCGTCATCCCGTGGTCGCCCCTGGCGAGGGGGATCCTGGCCGGCACGCGGAAGTCCCTGGAGGACCACTCCTCCACCGTGCGTGCCGGCTCCGACACCTACGGACACGATCTCTACGGCGGGCCGGGTGACTGGGAGATCGTGGAAGCCGTCCGGGCCATCGCAAAGAAGCGAGGCGTCTCGCCGGCGGAGGTATCGCTTGCGTGGCTACACTCGCGGCCGGGCGTCACCGCTCCCATCGTCGGAGCCACGAAGCTCGAGCATCTGGATGCGGCGGTCCGCTCCCTCGACCTGAAGCTCGAGACCGAGGAGATGGAGAGGCTCGAAGCCCCCTATCGGCCGCACGAGGTCCGGGGACACCATTGAGCTAGCAGGGTGCTGCAGCAGCGCTGAAGTACACAGGGAGGCTGGTCCTTCCGTCTCCGGGCCACCCAATGGCCGCAGCTAGAGTGTGGTGTGGCGCAAGTCCGTTGAGCACCGAGGGTGCCGAAGCGCCGACGGAGCGAGGCGCGCCGACGAAGGAATAGCAGCGCTATTTTGAGGAGGCGCAACGAAGCGTCCGGCGGATGCAGCGGCGCCCGAATGCCAAGGGACTTGCGCCACACCACACTAGGGCCGCGTGGGGCTCTCCAGCCTGGAGACGTCGATCTTGAAGATCTCCGCAGCGGTCTTCCAGGCGATGTGCTCGCGCTCGCCCTCGGAGAACCCGAGGCCTTCCAGGAACTTCACGTACGGGCCCATCTCCACCAGCGGCCAGTCGGAGCCGTACATGAGCTGCTTGCCGGGAGTGCCCATGTAGGAGATGAGGTCCTTCACCCGCATGATCACGTACCGCTCGAACTCGTAGTCGAAGTCCCCGAGCGTCAGGCCGGAGATGTCCGCATAGACGTTGTCGTTCTTGTAGAGAACCTCCGCGGTGTCCACGAACCACGGGTTCCCCAGGTGGCAGATGACGAATCGGACGTCGGGGTAGTCCACCGCCACGTCGTCCACCAGGAGCGGGTGGGCCTGCCGCACCTTCGCTCCCTTCGCATACGTGTCGCCGCAGTGGATCATCACGGGGACGTCGTGCTTGGCGGCGAGGCGGAACACCGCCTCGAGGGACGGGTCGTTTATGGCATATTTGTCGTACCCGGGATAGAGCTTGATCCCCTTCACCACGCCGTCGCGGATCCGCTCCTCCATGTGGAACAGGTCGGTGCGGGCATCGCCCCGCCAGCGCAGTCCCTCCACCACCGTGGTCCGCGGGTCCTCGGCGAGGATCTCCAGCACGCGCTCCACCGAGGGCCGGTCGACGTCCACCTTGTACGAGGTGAGCACCACCGCGTGGTCCACGCCGTTGGCGGCCATGGCGTCCCATAGCCGATCGACGTTCTCTTCAGTGGGACGGCGGCGGTCGCCGTTTACGGTGTGGTAGGCGTTCAGATGCACGTGGCAGTCGATGAGCATGGCTCTCCTGAACCTCGAAGCAAGGGCCCGACCATGGCGAACCAAGACTCCCGCGCGAGCAAGAGGGCGAAGCTGCGCCTCAAGGACTTCGAGAAGAAGATCAAGCTCCGCCGCCTCACCCTGGAGGACTACGACAACCTAGTACAGATGCAGCAGCGCTGCTTCCCCGGGATGACCCCGTGGGGGCGGGACCAGATCGAGAGCCAGATCTCCCTGTTCCCCGAGGGCCAGTTGTGCATCGAGTACAAGGGAAAGGTGGTCGCGTCGTCCAACTCCCTCATCGTGGACTACGATCGGTACGAGGACTGGCACGACTGGAAGCAGGTCGCCGACGCGGGATACATCCGCAACCACACGCTCGAGGGAGACACGCTCTACGGCATCGAGATCATGGTGGACCCGGAGTATCGGGGGATGCACCTGGCCCGCCGCCTCTACGATGCCCGCAAGGACGTGTGCAGGCGTTTGAACCTGGCCCGCATCGTCGTCGGGGGGCGCATCCCGGGCTTCGGGAGTCAGCCGCCCGAGATGACCGCGCGCGAGTACGTGGAGAAGGTCATCGAGCGGGGACTCTACGATCCGGTGCTGACCACGCAGGTGGCCAACGGCTTCGTCCTGAACGAGCTCATTCCCGACTACTTCCCCTCCGACGAGGCGTCTCGGGGATACGCCACACACCTGGAGTGGCCCAATCTGGACTACGTGCGCGAGCCCCAGCGCCGCTGGCTCCGGGTCTCGCTGGCACGGCTGTGCGCCGTCCAGTACCAGATGCGCCCCATCGCTTCGTGGGACGACTTCTGTACCCAGTGCTCCTACTTCATGGACGCGGCGGCCGACGCCCGAGCCGACTTCGTCCTCTTCCCCGAGTTGATCACCACGCAACTCCTGGGGCTCCAGAAGGAGCAGCGCCCGGCCGACGCCGTGCGTGCCCTCGCGGGGCGGACACCGGACTACCTGGATCTCTTCACCCGGGGCGCCGTGAAGTACAACGTGAACGTCATCGGCGGTTCCCAGTTCACGCTGGAGGACGACCGGCTCTTCAACGTCGCGTACCTCTTCCGCCGTGACGGCACCATCGAGCAGCAGACCAAGCTCCACGTCACACCCGGCGAGCAGAGGTGGTGGGGCCTGGAGGGAGGGGACCGGCTGGGGGTCTTCGACACGGACCGCGGTAAGGTCGCCATCCTGGTGGGCTACGACGTTCAGTTCCCCGAGCTGGCCCGCATCGCGGCGGGCCGTGGCGCGCAGATCCTGTTCGTGCCCTTCGCCACCGACCATCGCGCGGACTACCTCCGCATCCGCTATCCGGCCCTGACCCGCTCCCTGGAGAACGACGTCTTCGTGGTGGCTGCCGGGTGTACCGGCAACCTGCCCTTCGTGGACAACGCCGACGTGCACTATGCGCAATCGGGGATCTACACGCCCCTGGACTTCTCATTCGCCCGGGACGGCATCGCCGCCGAGTGCACGCCCAACATCGAGACCCTCGTCATGGCGGACGTCGACCTGGATCTCCTGCGGCGCCATCGGTACTCGGGAACGGTCCAACCCTGGAACGACCGCCGGGAGGACCTGTTCGGTGTGGTGTGGGACGGACCCGAGGGGAAGGGCGAGCGGGTGTAGGCGTCCGGTCCGCGGGTGTCAGCCCCCCGGACCCGTGTCCGGGGCCGGGCGTTGCCAGATCACCTGCCCATCCCGCATCACCTCGCGAACGCGGTGGAAGGGAATCCGGCGCACGCGCCCTGAATCGTCCGTGACCTCGAAGACCTGGCGGTTGTCGGCGGGGAAGACGACCTCCTGAAACGCGACCCACTGGAGGGCATCCTCGCGACGATCGAAGTACCCGATCTCGAACCGGCCCTGCCCGAACTCCCGGTCCCACCGGATGCGACTCAGGAGCTCGTGAGCTGGGATCATGGACTGGCGAGGGCACGAGACGCGCGGAGGGCAGGATCAACCGAGGATCCGGCCGAGGGACGGACTCATGGGGAATCTGGTCAGGGGCAGCGGAGCCGAGCAAGAAGAGGAGGGGACCGCATGGACAGATCCAGAGACGGGCACCGGGGTGCCCATCCCTGGTGCCTGCGCGGGGCCTCAGATGAACAGGTTGACGTTGGCCTCGTCGGCCTCGGCGAGATAGCTGGCGACGCCGACGTACTCGAGTCCGTCGACCAGTTCCTCGGCTTTGATGCCCATCACGTCCATCGACATCGTGCAGGCCATCATCTTGATGTCCTGCTCCCGCGCCGTTTCGATGAGGTCCTGGAGGCTCGAGACGTTCTCCTGGCGCATGACCCGCTTCATCATGCGCGCGCCGATGCCGCCGAAGTTCATCTTGGACAGGCCCAGCTTCTCCGGCCCGCGCGGCATCATGCGCCCGAACATCCCCTGGAGAAAGCTCTTGCCGTTCGCCTTCGGACCGGTGGGCTTCCGCAGGGCGTTCAGCCCCCAGAAGGTGAAGAACATCGTGACGTCATCGCCCATCGCCGCTGCGCCGTTGGCGATGACGAAGGCCGCCAGCACCTTGTCGAGGTCACCGCTGAAGACAATGAGCGTCTTCTTGGTCGTGTCAGCCATGTCAGCGTCTCCTCGTCGTCAGTTCGACTCGGCAGTTCGTGTTCCGGCCAGCGCGTGGAAGAACAACGCGACCGGCCGGTAGATGGCGTGGGCCAGCTTGGTGAAGGGAAGCAGCAACACGAGCTCGATGGCCACCGCGACGTGGACCAGGAAGACCCAATAGCCCCACGTCGGGGGGTGAGGCAGGTACAGCGCCACCTCGATGGCGAAGCCGGTGACGCCCGTCACCCACACCAGCGCCAGCAGGAGCCAGTCGGAGAACTGCGACTGGCTGGCGGTGACGTTGGCGCGGCGCAGGCGGTTCCAGATGAGCAGCGTCGCTCCGTAGACCATCGCGGCACCCGCCACCGTGCCGAGGAGGCGCACCGGGTACCAAATCGGCACCGGCGTACCGGTGGCTTTGACGCCGATGAGCGCCAGGCCGTAGTCGAGGATCGTCGCCAGGAACAGGCCCAGGAAGCCCCAGAGCGTCAGCGCGTGGATCAGCCAGCGACGCCGGTAGAGGGGCTCGGCCTCGGCCGCCTCGCCGCAGTCGTTCCGGTAGCGGCGCTGCCCGAGTGCCTCGATGCCCAGCGCCAGCCAGAGCGCGCGGAGCGACCGCCCCCACGCCCCGGGTCCTCCGAGGACGTCCCGGAAGCGGACTCCCTCCCGGCGGGCGATCCCGGCGACCATGGACGCGACACCGACCAGCGCCGCCAGCGCGACCAGGCTCATCACCACGACACCGGTCAGGTGGATGAGCCGCTCGGGGATGAAGTCGAAGAGCGCCAGCCGGCTCGCACGCTCCACCCCATGGGAGGCGTACATGAACAGCGCGAAGAACGCGGCGAGCGCCAACGCGATGATGGTGCCGAGCACCGCGCGCGTGGACAGCGTCCGCGCCAACCGTGTCCGGTCGTAGCTCGCGATGGCGTAGCGTCGTGCGGCGGCCATGAAGCCGGCGGGGTCGGCCTGGGTCGGGCAACTGTCCGAGCAGGTCCCACAGTGGTAGCAGGACCAGAGCTCCTTGCTCGAGATGAGCGCGTCCTTCATGCCGAGCTGCGCGTACCGGATCATCCGGCGCGGGAACGTGCCGTCGCCGTCGGACAGCGGACAGATCGCCGTGCAGTTGCCGCAGCTGAAACAGGCCGAGACGTCGGCGGCGCCGAAGCGCTTGATGTCGGACAGGAGATCGGGATCGAGCCGGACCGAGGGCGGCGCGACGGCCGCTTCGGGGGACTCCACGTGGACTTCGTCGGCGATCAAGGGGGTCATCGGGCCTCGTCCTCGCCATCGGCCTTCTTGACGGCGGCGTACTGGAAGAACCCCTCGTCGGTCGGCTCGGCGAGCTCGACCACCATGCCGTATCGGCGCATCCCCATCACCCAGAAGACCGTCTCGTCGCTCGGCTTTCCGATGGCGGAGGCGATCTCGGGAACGGTATGGGGCCCGTCGCTCAGCGCCCGGAGGATGTCACCGTGCATCAGCGGCTCCTCCCTGATGATCTCTCGGACTTCCCGCGTCGTGCTCATGCCACCCCTGCCTCCAGCAGGTTGTCGATCATTCCGCGGATCTGCTCGTCGGTGTTGCCGAGCAGATCGATCGCGTCCTCGGGGCAGTACGGGGCGCAACCGCCGCAGCCCTTGCAGGCGGTGGCGTCGATCGTCATGACCTCGCCCTCGCCGTTGGTGACCCTGTGGATCGCCCCGTAGGGGCAGGCCTCCTCGCACTCGCCGCACGCGGTGCAGGCCTCGGCGTTCACGGTCGCGACGAGCGGGTCCAGCTCGGCGGTTCCCCGCATCAGCATGCCCCCGCACTGGGTCACCGCGGCCAGGCCCGAAGCGACCGACTCCGACGAGGTCTTTGGGCCCTGGCAGGCCCCGGCGATCATCACGCCGTCGACCACCGTCTCGACTGGACGCAGCTTGGGATGGATCTCGTTGTAGAAGCCGTCGCTGCCGAGCGGCAGCTTCAGCAGGTCGGTCAGGGAGCTGTTCTGCCGAGGCACCATCCCGGTGACCAGCACGACGAGATCCGCCTCAAGCGAGACCCTCTCGCCGCCGGTCAGCGCGTCGACGGTCGTGACGAGGAGCTTGCCGTCCTTGCCCCGCTCCACCGACGGCGGCGTGTCGTCGGGGAACTTCATGTAGACCGAGCCGCGCTTGCGCGACTCCTCGTACATCAGCTCGTAGCGACCGTAGGTCCGGATGTCGCGATAGAGGTGGTACTGGCGCGCGCTCACGTCGTGGTCCGAGACTTGGATCGACTCGTGGACGGCGGCCGAGCAGCAGTACTTCGAGCAGTACGCGTTACCCCCCTCCTGCCGGTTGCCGACGCAGTAGATGTAGGCGATGGTCCGAACCGGCCGGTCCTTGTAGTGGAGTGGCCCCGGCGTGGTGTCGACCAGCGCCTTGAACTCCGCGAGCGTCAGCACTCCCTCGATGCCGTAGCCGTACTCGCCGGCCTCCGGCTGGTAGGTGTCGAAGCCGGTGGCGATGACGATGGCGCCGACCTCGGTGCGCACGGTCTCCGGCTCTCCGCCGTCCGGCGACGTGACGCGCAGCTCCGCGCTGTAGTTGCCGAAGCTGCCGGACTTGCCGACCAGCTCGGCGCGGGTGAAGACGGTGATGCTCGAGCGCTTCCGAACCTCGGCGACGAGGTCTTCGATCAGGTCGTGGCCGGAGCGCTCGTGCGGGAACATCGGCCCGAAGCGCGCCACCCAGCCGCCCAGCTGGGCCTCGCGCTCGACGAGCGCAACGCCGAGGCCGAGGTCCGCCAGCCCGATGGCCGCCCGCAGCCCGGCGATGCCACCGCCGACCACCAGCGCCCGCGCGGTCGTGTCGACGCCGATGGGATCGAGCGGGACTGAAGCCCCTGTCTTGGCGATGCCCGCGCGAACGAGGCCGATGGCCTTGCGGGTCGCCCCGACCGGGTCGTCGCCGTGGGCCCAGGAGTCCTGTTCGCGGATGTTGACCTGGGTGTATTGGTATGGGTTCAGCCCGGCGCGCTTGGAGACACCGCGGAAGGTGAACAGGTGCAGCTTGGGCGAGCACGACGCGACAACCAACCCATCGAGGTGCTCGTCCTGGATCTTCTGGATCATGTCGTGCTGAGCGCCGTCCGAGCACGCGAACATCGTGGTCTCGGCGTGCACCACACCGGGCTCATCCGCGACGGCGTCGCGCACCTCGGCCACGTCGACGTAGTCGGAGATGTTCCCTCCGCAGTGGCAGATGTAGACGCCGATGCGTCGCTCGCTCATCGAGCCACCTCCTTCAACACCCTTAGCGTATGGGCGGCCTTCTCGAGGTGGGCGGCCACCTGGGCGACCGCCGCCCCCGCATGCGTGATCGAGTCCACGATGTCCTTGGCCCCGGACGCGGTGCCGGCGACGAACACCCCCGGAATGCTGGTCTGCCCGGGATTCAGATCGTCGTTGGGCTCGGCGACGTAGGCGAACTCGTCGAGGCCCAGCGGCTCGCCCTCGAACAGCCGCTCGACTTCGCGGTTGGGTTGGACACCGACCGCCAGCACGACCATGTCGTACTCGGCCTCGGCCAGCCCACCGCCGTTCTCGATGTCCTCGTAGTGAAGGATGAGGTTGCCGTCGGGCTTCTCGGTGACCTTCGCCACCCGGCCCTTGATGTAGGCGGCGCCCAGCTCCTTGGACTCTTCGTAGAACTCGTCGTAGCGCTTGCCGGCCGCGCGCACGTCGATGTAGTGCATCGTCACGTCGGCCAGCGGCAGGGCGCCCATGATGAGCTGGTTCTGCTTGACCGAATACATGCAGCAGATCTTCGAGCAGAGCGGGTTGCCGACGGTCTTGTCGCGGGAGCCGGTGCACGAGATGTAGGCGATGCGGTCTGGGACCTTGCCGTCGCTCGGGCGCAGCACCGTGTTGAAGGGCCGCGTCGGCGCCAGCAGCCGGTCCATCTGCATGCCGGTGATGACGTTGGGGTACTTGCCCCAGCCGTACTCGGGCTTCGCGTCGGCCGCGAAGAGCTTGAAGCCGGTCGAGACGACGACGGCCCCGACGTCGACCTCGAAGGTTTGCTCGTGCTGGCTCAGGTCGATGGCGTTGGCCGGGCACGTCGCGACGCACTGGCCGCACTCCGAGCAGACGCCGCAGTCGAGGCACCCGCCGGCAGCGAAGTGCGCCTCGGCCTCGGTCAGCACCGGCTCGATCTCGGCGAAGTCGCGTGGCGCCGGCACGTGCGAAACGTCCAGCTTCACCGGGTCTCGGTGAGTGTAGCTCTTCTGCCGAGACAGCACCTTCGCCTTGTCGATGGCGGCCAGCCGGTCGTCGAGGGCCTCGAAGCCGTCCAGCTCGCCACCGTTGAGCCAGCGGTCGATCATGTGGGCCGCGCGGCGCCCCTGCCCCACCGCGTGGGTGATGTCGGACGCACCGCTGACGACATCGCCGGCGGCGAACAGCCAGGGGACCTCGCTCTGGAGCGTCTTCGGGTCGACCTGGATGCCGCGGTTCCGGGACACGGCCACATGGGAGTCGAAGGGTCCGGTGTCGGGGACGAGCCCGATCGCCGGGATCACCAGATCGCACTTGATCACGAACTCGGAGCCCGGGATCGGCTCGGGGCGACGCCGCCCCGAGGCATCCGGTTCTCCCAGCTTCATGCGGGTGCACCGCAGGCCGGTCACGTTGCCGCTTGCGTCGACGACCACGGTCACGGGGGAGACCAGGAACTCGAACCGCACGCCCTCCTTGGCGGCGTCCTCGATCTCGGCCACGTGTGCGGGCATCTCCTCTCGCCCACGACGATAGGCAACGAGGGTGTCGACCGCACCCAGCCGCCGTGCGCTCCGCGCCGCGTCCATGGCCACGTTGCCGCCGCCGACGATCACGACGCGCTTGCCCTCGAGGTCCGGCGCCTCGGCGAACCGCACGTCCCGCAGGAAGTCCAGGCCGGAGACCACTGCGGTCGTCTCCTCGCCGGGCACTCCGAGGCTGGTCGCCTTGGGCGTTCCGGTGGCCAGGAGGACCGCGTCGTACCCTTCGCGCTCGAGCGCCTGAAGGTCGTCGACCCGCGTGTCGGTCACGATCTCGACGCCGAGCGCCGTCACGTTGCGGATGTCCTGCTCGACGACCTCTTGAGGCAGGCGGTACACCGGAATCGCCTGGCGCAGGAATCCGCCGGGCTCCGGTGCCGAGTCGAGGATCTTCACCCTGTAGCCCTTGCGGGCGAGCTGCCAGGCGGCAGTCAGCCCGGCCGGCCCCGAGCCGACGATCGCCACGCTCTTGCCGTTGGGCTGCCCGGGCTGGACGCCGGGGCCGTCGTGCGTGGCATAGTGCCGCTCGGCGATGAAGCGCTTGAGCCGCCGGATCGGGAGCGGGGCCTCGAGGTCGCCGCGCGTGCACTCCGCCTCGCAGGGCGCGTAGCACGCCCGCCCCAGCGAGCCGACGAGCGGCGTCGCGTCCAGCACGAGCTGGAACGCCTCCTCGTACTTGCCGCTGCGGATGAGTGAGACGTAGCCGTGGGCCTTGATGCCCGCCGGGCAGGTGTCCGTGCAGGACGAGGTGCCCTCGCGGGTGATCACCGCCTTCTTCGGAACGGCCTGGGGGAAGGGAATGTGGGCCGCTCGGCGCGCGACGAGGTCGGAGTTGAACTCGTCGGGTACCGCCACCGTGCACACCTGCTCGCATTCCTGGCAGCCGGTGCAGGCGGCGGGGTCGACGTAGCGCGCCTTCTGCCGCACCGTGGCGTGGAAGCGCCCGTCGCCGTCCCGACGGATGGTCTTCACCTCACCGTACGTGACGGTCGTGATGTTCGGATGGTTGATCGTCGAGGACATCTTCGGGCCGGAGATGCAGCTCGCGCAGTCCAGGGTCGGGAAGACCTTGCTCAGCAGGATCATCCGTCCGCCCACGCTCGCCTCCTTCTCGACGAGCAGGACCTTGTAGCCCATGTCGCCCAGCTTGAGCGACGACTCCATCCCACCGATGCCGGCCCCGATCACCAGCGCGTCGTATTTCATGCCGCTTCCGCTCCCGCCGCGTTCAGCCTGGCGAGCAACTCCGCGAACTCGCGCATGTGGGCGACGAAGGGCTCCGCGCAGACCGAGCAGAGGGCGGCCATCTTCACCCGCTCCGGCTGGTAGCCCGCAGCCTTCATCCTTTCCTGCGCTTCCGCTGCGATCCGGGCCGTGCGTGCGCTGCAATCGGGCAGATACGCGCACTCGTCTCCGTCGGCGGCGATGAACACGCCGTCGAATCCCCGGTCGAACGCGTGTACGATCCAGTCGGGTTTGATTGCGCTGCTGCACGGCAACGTGATCGTCGAGACCGTCGCCGGGTAATGCAGATGTCTGCTGCCGGCGAGGTCGATCCCGGGATCGGAGATGTTCTGCGTCGAGAACACCAGGATCCGCGGGCCTCCCTCGCCGGTGGAGGTTTCCTGGCCCGACATACCGGTTACTTCGCCTTCTTGACGAACAACCTCAGGTAACCGGGCTCCTCGAGCTCTCCCAGGTACTCGTGACCGACCTTTTTTGACCAGGCCGGAAGATCCTTCTTCGTTCCGGAGTCGGTGGCCTGCACCTCCATGATCCCGCCGACCGGCACACTGCCGATGCCCTTCTTCGCGGCCAGGATCGGCCCGGGGCAGGACGTACCGCGCGCGTCGACCACCTTGTCGACGTCAAGCTGGGTCAGATCAACCGTTGCCGTCGTCATCGTCATATCTCCTCGAACGGCCACTCGGGCCGGACATTGCGTCATGAATCTCATGTGTGCGCGACGCACCGCGACCGTGCGGCAGGCGCCAGGGCCCCCTCCGGTCTCAATCGCCGCAGGCGCCGCACCGAATGCACGTCGTATGCCAGACCGGACGTGAGACTTCCCGGAAGTGGGCCCCGGCGGAACGCCAATGACAGCACCGGGTTACAGAGATTGAGTCCGATGCTGCGCTTCGGGTCGCCGATGTGAGGGGTGGTGCAGACCGTTCCACGGAGCAACCTTTTGGAACGACGTGTTCCACGGCACTCCGTGGCGGGCGGAGCGCCAACAGAGGTATCGAACCATCAACCCGTTTGACATAGATGCGGCTCTTCAGGAGATCCTGAGTGCCGCCGGCACCGGCGAGGACAGCCTTCTCGCCGGGCTGATCGACTCGACCGACCAAGCAGTCTTCATCATCGACGCCCAGCGCCGCATCGTGCTGGTGAGCGACCGTGCGCAGGCGATCACGGGCGTGCCCCGCGAGGAAGCCCTCGGGCGCAACTGCCTGACGCTGTTCAAGTGCCGCAGTTGCCTCGTGGAATGCGGCGTCTTCGAGCAGGGGTCCTCGGACGATGTGCCGCTCGTCCTCTACGGTCCGGACGGCGAGGACGTGCCGGTGCGCAAGACGGCGCGCGTCGTGCGCAACAGCCGCGGCGAGGTGATCGGCGCCGTCGAGGCGTTCCGCCCGGCGAGCGACATCGTGCCCGCCCTGGACGCCCGAGGCGCCGTGTGGGGCGGGGCGTCACACCTCATCGCCATGCTGGGCCGGGGCGTCGTGATGGTGGACGCCGACTTCAGGGTTCAGCGCGTTTCAGCCGCGCTCGTCGAGCTGGTCGGCCGCTCGCCGGAGGAGATCGTGGGGCACCCCGCGGCGGCCCTTCTCGGCAACGACCTGTGTGAGCCGGACGGGGCGTTCCGCAAGGCCCTTTTGAGGGGAGACCGACCCGAGGGATGGCGTGCGGTGCTCCAGCACGCGGATGGCCGCTGGTTGCCGTTTTCCCTGACCGCCGCGCTGGTGCCCGAAGGGGGAGTGTGCGGCGAGGACCCGGGCGGTGCCGTCCTGATGCTCCGGCCGGAAACGTCGGTCGAGACCGAGGGTCGCAACGGGGGACCGATTCACTTCGAGGGCATGATCGGCCGCTCGCGCGCCATGGAGCGGGTCTTCGGCCTCATCGACCACCTCCGCGACAGCGACGCGACCGTGCTCATCACCGGCGAGAGCGGTACGGGCAAGGAGCTGGTCGCCCGGGCCGTCCACGCACGCTCGAACCGCGCGAACCGGCCGTTCGTCGCCGTGAACTGCGGCGCGCTGCCGGAGCAGCTGCTCGAGAGCGAGCTCTTCGGCCACGCCCGAGGGGCCTTCACCGGCGCGACCCGCGACAAGCCCGGCCGCTTCGAAGTCGCCCAGGACGGAACCATCTTCCTCGACGAGATCGGCGATCTGCCGCAGCCGCTGCAGGTCAAGCTGCTCCGCGTCCTCCAGGAGCGGACGTTCGAACATCTCGGCGAGAACACCAGCCGTCCCTTCCAGGCCCGCGTGATCTCGGCAACGAACATCGATCTATCCCAGGCCATCGCCGGGCGCACCTTCCGGGACGACCTCTTCTACCGGCTCAACGTCGTGCGCATCCACATCCCGCCGCTCCGAGAGCGGCGCGACGACCTCGAGCTGCTCATCACCCACCTGCTGCACGAGATCGGGCGCCACCGCTCGCGGGCGCTGCGCCTCTCGCCCGACGCCATGCGCACCCTGATGGCCTACGATTGGCCGGGCAATGTCCGCCAGCTCGAGAACGCCCTCGAGTACGCCAACGCGGTCTGCGACGGCCAGACGATCCACGTGGAGGACCTGCCGCCCGAGCTGACCACGGGATCGTCTCTGTCTCCGACGCCGGTGCTGCCCTCCGCAGCGACCCCCGCGAGCCTGCCGAGCGCTCCGCGCACGTCGCCCGTACCACCGAACGCATCGCGTCCCGCGCCCCTCGGACCCTACCCCGACCGGAGTCAGATCGTCGCCGCCCTCGAGACCACTCATCATCGCCGCAGTGAGGCGGCGCGTCTCCTCGGCATCAGCCGCACGACCCTCTGGCGCCGGATGAAGGATCTCGACCTCTGACCACCGCCCTACAGGTTATTGAATGCTGATCGGGCCGCCGGCAACATAGACCTTACAACCGGCCGTCCGGCAGCTGATGTTGCCATACGTGGCATCCGCATCGGTCAGCGTAGTCGGATACGACGTCCCGGTCACGATCCAGCGGCTCGCCGCGTCCATCGTGACATTCACGGTCCCGCCCGCATTGGAGCTGTTGATCGCACCCGTCAGCTTCGACGCCGCCGTACGATGCGCTTCCGTCAGCGAGCCGGTGGTGAGCCGATACGCCGTCGAGCCGTAACCGCACACGCCGGAGGACCACGTTTCCGAGTGCGCCGCAGGAGGAACGTCGAGACCGGGCGTACGGCTGGTGGGCAGGGCCGGTGGAGCTTGCCCGGTCCTCGGCCGGTCTATCATACTTCTGCTGGTAGCTTACGGGGGCTGAACCGGGGGGCCCCATGGTCATGGACACCAGCCCCATGCCTGAACGTTCGCTCGTTCGCCGACTGAGAGATCGGAAGCTCGTGCAGTGGGCGCTCGCCTATCTGGCGGGGGCATTCGTCGTCTTCCAGCTTCTGGACGCCCTGGCCGAGCCCCTGAGCCTCTCGGCCGCGCTCCAGCGAGCGGTTCTGGTGGTCGTGGCGGTGGCGTTCTTCATCACCCTCGTCCTGGCCTGGTACCACGGCGAGAAGGGCCGGCAGCGGGTGAGTGGGCCCGAGCTGATGATGACGGCCGCCCTGCTGGTGATCGCCGGCGCGGCACTTTCTCTCCTACGGCCCAGGGCTGCCCCTCCACCCTTCCAGACAGCAGTGGCAGGGGACGAGCGGCCAGGCATCGCGGTATTTCCCTGTGAGAACTGGAGCCCCGACCCGGACGACGCGTACTTCGCCAGCGGAATCCACGACGAGATCCTCTTGCAGCTCTCCAGGATAAGCGCGCTGCGGTGCATCGGGCGCGAGTCCATGGAGTGGTACGAGAAGAACCCGCGACCGATGAGGCAGGTGGCCCAGGAGCTCGGTGTGGGCTACCTGGGGGAGTGCAGCGTACGAAAGGACGCGGAGCGGAACCGGATCCGCCTGACGTTCCAGCTGATGAATGGGAACACGGGGGCGCAGATCTGGGCGGAGAACTACGACGAGGACCTCAGCGCTCGGGACCTCCTCGACATCCAGACGGAGGTCGCCCGTCGGGTCGCGCGAGCGGTTGGTGCCGTGATCACCCCCGAGGAGGACGTCCGGCTCGCCGAGCACCCCACCGAGAACACGCCGGCATACAGTGAATACCTGGTCGGAAGAGCGGCGCTCAGGCGGCGAACCGGGGAGGGTTTCAGGACGGCTCTCCGCCACTTCCAGAACGCGGTGGAGGCGGACAGCACATTCGCACTGGCCTATGTCGGAATGGCCGACACGTACTCCCTCCTGTACAGCTACGGATTGCTCCCGTCGTCGGAGGCCTGGTCACGGGCCCAGGAGCTGGCGGAGCGGGGCCTGGAGCTCGACCCCACCCTGGGCGAGGCCTATGCGTCCCTGGGCTACGTCCAGATGCGGCTGGGCTGGGATTACGAATCGGCGTTCTCGAACTTCAAGCGGGCGGTCGAGCTGAGCCCCGGCTACGCCGAGGCCTACCTCTGGCACGCCTATGGTCTGACCCAGCTCGGGAGAGTGGAGGAGGCAGATCCTCTCTTTCAGAAGGCCCTGGACCTCGACCCGCTGAACTTCCTCATCGTCAACACCCTGGGAAGCCGCCACGTAGTCGGTCGGGAGTATGATCGGGCACTGGAGGAGCAGGAGCGGGCCCTGGCGATGAACCCGGACCTGGATTCCGCGGCGATCGTGGAGACACAGATGTTGATGGGCAAGTATGACGACGGACTTCGTTCCCTGGAGCGGTACGGCCAGCGTGACGGTGCCCCCACTTCGTCTCGTCTGTGGTTGGCCTGGGGGTTGGCCGTCGCCGGCCGCGAGGCGGAGTCGAGGAAGATTCTGGAGGCTACGCTGGGGGAGCACGCTGAACGTGACCTCGACCCGGTGAATGTTGCAGAAGTCTACGTGGCCCTGGGGGAGTTGGACGCCGCTTTCGCGTGGTTGGAGCGGGCGTACGAAGTGCGGTCGAAGAACCTGACGAATGTGATCGCCTGGCCCCAGTGGGACCGACTCCGCTCCGATCCTCGGTTCCAGGTCCTCGCGGAGAAGATGGGCGTGCCGAAGGCGGGCGCGTCGCGCTAGGTCGGGCAGGAGCTCGGCGCTCTTCTCTACGCCAGCCCTTCGCTGACCCTCACCACATCCTGCCCCGCCCCGGTCTCATGGGACTCTGGTGAGTTGAGCGCGGCCCCCACCCAACGGGTCCAGCCAGTCGTGACCCGCTAGATTCCTCCACCAGCTCGTCCCGGGGTCCCAAGCTCCGGGGCGCCCCCCCGACCCTGCCCGCGGACCATTCCTTCGGAGAGGCGGCGATGCTCGACCGGGACATTGTGCAGCGGACCAACGAGTCCCTGGAGGACGCCCACCGGCGGGACCTGGACATGCTCGCCGAGCAGCTCCGCAGGAGGGGGGTGGAGGTGGATCCTGTCCTGGCCCGCCTGGCCCTCTTCCAGGTGGCGATTCCGTCCTGGGCGCTGGGTACGGGCGGAACGCGCTTCGGGCGCTTTCCGGGAGACGGAGAGCCCCGGGACATCTACGAGAAGATGGACGACATCGCCGTGATCCACGGCCTCACCCGGGCGTCGCCCAGGGTCTCCCTGCATATCCCCTGGGATGAGCCCGACGACCCCGGCCGCCTCCGGGACCACGCCACCGAGCTGGGCCTGGGCTTCGACGCGGTGAACTCCAACACATTCCAGGACCAGGCCGCTCAGCCCCTCAGCTACAAGTTCGGATCTCTCTGCCACACCGATCCGGCGGTTCGGGAGCAGGCTATAGCGCATAACCTGCATGTGATGGAGGTGGGACGAGAGCTGGGCTCGAGGAGCATCAGCATCTGGCTGGCCGACGGCTCCAGCTTCCCGGGGCAGATGCACCTGCGCAGGGGCTTCGAGCGCACGCTGGCCTCCCTGGAACAGGTCTACGCCCGCCTCCCGGAGGGCTGGCGCCTGTTCACGGAGCACAAGCCCTACGAGCCGGCGTTCTACGCCACCGTCGTCCAGGACTGGGGCTCCTCCCTCCTCCTGGCCCAGGCCCTGGGCGAGCGGGCCTCCTGCCTGGTGGACCTGGGGCATCACCTCCCCAACACGAACGTCGAGCTGGTGGTGGCCCGCCTGATCACGGCGGGGAAGCTCGGAGGCTTCCACTTCAACGACGCCAAGTACGGCGACGACGACCTCACCGCCGGCTCCATCAAGCCGTATCAGCTCTTCCTGGTCATGAACGAGCTGGTGGATGCCGTCCGGGACGCCGGAGATGCCTTCGACCCGGCGTACATGATCGACCAGAGCCACAACCTCAAGGACCCCATGGAGGCCCTCCTCCAGACGGTGGACAACCTTCAGCGGGCGTACGCGAAGGCCCTGCTGGTGGACCGGGAGGCGCTGGACCACCACCAGGAGAACAACGACGTGCTCATGGCGGAGGAGACCCTGAGGACGGCCTTCGAGACCGACGTGAGACCTCTGGTGGCCGAGCTGCGCCGCCGGGGCGGCGGCGCCCTGGACCCCGTGGCCACGTTCCGGGCCTCGGGGTACCGTGCCGAGGTCGCCGGCGCACGGCGCCGTGGCGACTACGTCCCGCCCCAGAACCTGTGATGCCCACCGGAGACCGAGGCCCGCCGACCTATCTGGCCTTCGATCTGGGGGCCTCCAGCGGGAGGGCGATCCTGGGGACCCTGGACGGGGACCGGATGCG
>Ga0307418_1000102_pt1 | contig 23210 bp, 17 predicted proteins | sample SalMarWE160220MG_2_FD_202160 | JGI IMG/M metagenome (GOLD analysis project Ga0307418, IMG submission 202160) | Salt marsh sediment microbial communities from the Plum Island Ecosystem LTER, Massachusetts, United States - WE1602-20 | ecosystem: Environmental > Aquatic > Marine > Intertidal zone >...
GGGCGGTCCGGCTCGCGAACCGGCGGTTCGTGTCCACCCGCCAGGCCACGGCACCGTGGGGCTGAAATCCCAGGTTGACGTCCAGGACGTTCACGAAGCTCCGCAGGAGGAGCCCGCCGCCCACGAGCAGGACCAGGGCCAGGGCCACCTCCGCCACCACCAGGACCTCCCGGGCCGCCACCCCCCTCCTCCCCGTGCTGGCGCCCCGGCTGGAGTCTCCCAGGACTGCGGCCTCGCCGGCGCGGGCTAGCTGCAGCGCAGGCACCACCCCCATGACCAGTCCCGCCGCCAGCGCCACGGCCAGCGTGAACAGAAAAGCCGGTTCGTCGACGGTGACCGCGCTGAGCATGGGGATGCGCACCGCCGTGGTGTGGGCCACCGCGTGGGTGAGCCCGAAGGCGAGGCCGACGCCGACCACCCCTCCGGCCAGGGCCAGCGCCAGGCTCTCGATGGTCAGCTGACGGACCAGCCGATGGCGGTCCGCGCCCAGAGCGCTGCGCACCGCCATCTCACGGTCCCGGGCTCTACCACGTGCCAACAGGAGGTTCGACAGGTTGAGGCACGCCACGAGCATCACGACCCCGGCCGCCGCCGCCAGGAGCAGCAGCGCCCTCCGGAAGGGGCCTGCGATCTGCTCCTGCAGAGGCGTCACCACCGCCCCCAGCCCCCACCGGTCCGGATCGGCCTCGTGGAGCTGTGCGCTCATGCGGTCGATATCCGCCTGGGCGCTCTCCACCGTCGCGCCGGGCTTCAGCCGGCCGATCATCGACAGTGTGTTGCCCCACCGATCCGTCTCGTCGCCGATGGGGAACGGATAGAGGAAGTCCACCCGTGACGCAGGCACGAAGGTCGAGGAGAAGTCGAAGGACGCCGGCAGGACGCCCACGATCTCCACGGATCCGTCGTCGAAGGGGACCGTCCGCCCCACCACCGAGGCATCCCCGGCGAAGCGCCGCATCCAGAAGCCGTGGGTGAGGATGGCCGCCCGAGGCCCACCCCACTGTCCCTCCTCCACCGAGAAGTTGCGGCCGAGGGGGAGCTTCACTCCGAGGACGCCCAGGAAGTCCTGGGCCACCCCGACGCCCACCAGCCGCTCCGGCTCCCCGTCCAGGGTCACGTTGAAGCTCTCGTACTCGAAGAACGCGAAGTAGCCGGTGAGGCCGTCGAAGGTCCGGTTCAAAGCGCGGTAGTCCCGCAGGTTGGAGGTCCGGGACGTCACCGCCGACATCCCTCCGTCCGCCCGGTGGGCCACCCAGACCAGCCGGCCGGGATCGCGGAACGCAAGAGGGCGCAGCAGGAGGGGGCTCATCACGCTGAACACCGCGGTGTTCGCACCCACGCCCAGCCCGATGATGAGCGCCGCGAAGATGAGGAAGGAGATGTCGCGCTTCAGGGTGCGCAGAGCGTAGCGCGTGTCCTGGAGGAAGGCATACATGTTCGTCCGCCCTGGAGACGGGGCAGACATCCCCACCGTTGAAGCCAACAGGCCGATTCGGCTCTCGCGTGTGCGTTCCGTACCCACATGGACGGGTGGCGACGGGCTGAGGTTGCACCGGGGCGTTATTTCGTGCACGGGGCCGGTGCTCGGGCATCATCTGCGCCGCACGACCCTCTTGACATCCGTATAACCTCCGTACTACTGTGTCGTATGACCGATACACTCCTTCCCCTGCAGGAGTCAGCCGTGGCCGGCGCGTCGTTCCGGCTGGCATACACGCATTCCGCATCCTCCGACGCGGTCTAGGATCATGCGCGCGCCCTCGCCCTTCGCAGTCGCTCTCGTTCGACGCAGCTGCCGACTGACAGATCTGCCACGAATAGTACGATGCAGAGAGGCGCTGCTGTATGCGAGGGTTGGCACCTGGGAGAGATGAGCGATGCTGTCTGCGATCAGTCGCTGTAGAGCGTTGGCTTCGCATGCAGGCCTGCCGTTCATCACGCTGACCGGCATCCTGTGCGCCTGCTCGGGTTCTAGAGGTGGTGCGCCGCAGGTTGGTGTGGCGCTACGAGACTCCCTGTCGTGTGGTGCCGGCCCGGCGGCGGACCGCACCGATCCGTGGCTTCCGAGTGACTCCCACTACGCACGGACGGCCGTGCAGGGCAATAGTCCGGACACCTGGTTCGCCCAGATCTCAGGCGCCGCATTGGTTGGAGGCCATCTGTATGTCTTCGATGCGCAGGCCGCGCGCATCCTGGTCTTCGATGACCGCCTGACGTCCCTTGTGGGCTCCTTCGGTTCCAAGGGGGAAGGGCCCGGCGAGTTCCGCGGGGCCGCTGCCTCCAACGAGTACGGACCACCCCGTTGGCTGATGCCGGGAGCGCAGGGCGACCTGATCGTCTTCGACGGTTACCGGATTCAGCGCTTTGGTGCCGACGGGCGCTACTTGGGGCTGGCCATGTCGAGTCCCGCCGCTGCAGGCCTGACCCTCAACACGCCGAGATTCGGCTGGGCCCACGACTCCCTGTACTTCTCCGCGGGCGGCTACGACTACCTCTCGTTGACAAGCATGGGACTGGCATCGGGAAACTCGAGCCCCGTCTTCTACGGGAGGGTCGCGGCACGGGGACACCGAAGGGATCTTCTGGCGATGCCGCTTCCGCGGTTGCCGAGGGGGACGGTCGGATCGCGGCAGGCCATGCCGGTCTGGGCGTTCGGGCCGAAATGTCTGTGGGCGAGCGACGGCAGCCGTCCCGTCTTCTACCGTGTCCGTCGTGACGGGACCGGTCGCGACTCCATGGTGCTGGACCTCCAGCTCCCGGACCCCCCACTCGAGTGGGACACGGACGTCGACTCCCTCCTCCGGCAGACGCACAATAACGTCCCGTTGGCGAAGCCGACCGCCCTGTGGCGCATCCGTGACTTGCTGTTCGATCCGGCCGACTATCTGTGGATACATCTCAACCCGAAGCGGTCGTCGGACTTGGGCGTCGGAGTGGCCGCGGTCGATCCTGAGTCGGGTAAGACGGTTGTCTTCCAAGTGCCGGCGTTTCCGCTTGCCTTTGGCGCGCCCGGCGTCTTCTACGCTGCGACTCGCGATTCGATGAACCGACCCCTCATCGGTCGCTTCGCCGCTTCGCGAGGGGCCGAGGCCGATTCCACCTCTTCGCACCCTTGGCCAGAAGAGTGAGGGCTCTAGTGAGTACGACTCGGCACCTGCGTCCAACATCAGAGTCGCGCCTACGTGGCCTTCGGCCCCTCGCAGTCGCTCTCCTGGCCCTCGCCCTCTCGTCCTGCGCGCCGGGGGAGCATCAGGTCCCACGTAACGGGACCCCCACGCAGGTGCCGGTCCTGGCGCTGTCGCAGAAGCCGACGCTGGAGATCGGCGTCATGGAGGGCGACGCCCATTACACGTTCCAGAACGTGGTGAGCGTGCTGCCACTCTCCTCGGGCGACCTCGTGGTCTCCGACGGCGGCGCCCAGGAGCTGACCCTCTACGCGCCCGACGGCACCTTCGTGCGCCGCTGGGGCGGTAAGGGAGACGGGCCGGGTGAGTTCCGGGCGCTCTCCCACGTCTACGCGGGGACCCGAGACTCCATCATGGCCGAGGACGGTCGCACGGCCCGGGTCTCCGTCTTCGACAGCGCGGGCCGCTTCGCCCGCCAGGTGGCCGCGAAGGACATCTCCGGCGACACCCTGCTGTCCATGGATGTGTGGCTGTACGGGCGCTTCTGGGTGGACGGAGCCCCGGAGGCCGACGCCCGAGCCAGGGTCGAGAAGGCGCTGGACCACCTGCCGCCGCCCAGCTCCGGCCCGGGATACCGGGTCGTGCGCGTGGGCTCCGACGGCCGGCTCTGGGTCCGCGAGCCCAACGTGGGCACGGACAGCATGCGGGCCTGGACGGTGCTCTCCGCCGCGGGCGAGCCCGAGGCCGTCCTCGACATGCCTGCGCGGTTCGACCCGCAGTACTTCGGCCCCCACCGGGTGTTGGGGCGTTGGCGTGGCGACAACGACGTCAACTTCGTGCGCGCCTACGGCGTGGAGGACACGGGCCGGAAGGCCCCGGCGCCGAGCTGGCTCTCCGCTCCACCGGCAGCCGGTGCCACACCGCCCACGGACGAGAAGGACGTCCGCAAGGAGATCCGGGGAGCGGTCCGCAACATGGCCGTGGCCCAGGAGATCCACTACGCGAACAGCTTCACCTACACGACGGACCTGGACTCGCTGAAGTGGGAGCGGCCGAAGGACATGATGGTGGACTTCGTGCACGCGGACCAACGGGGTTGGGCGGCGGTGTTCACCCGCCCGGGATTCGACCGTCTCTGCGCCCTCGCCTACGGCGCCGGCGTGCCGCCGGGATGGACGCCGGGCATGATCCTCTGCGGCCCCCCGCCCACATCGGCCTCCGGCCCACGGGGAGGCTGAGCGTGTTCGACGACGTCGACCCGAGAAGCCCGACGCCGCTCTACGAGCAGATCGCGGCGCGCGTGCGGGTCGCCGTGGCGTCCGGAGATCTCGCTCCGGGCGATTCCCTGCCCTCCGTACGCGCCTTGGCGCGTCAATTGCGCATCAACCCGGCCACCGTGGTCCAGGCGTACCGGGACCTGGCCGGTGACGGGTTCGTAGATCTCCGCCACGGCCAGGGGACGTTCGTCCAGGAGGTCGCGCAGTACGTGCGCGACGAGGAGCGCGAGGCACAGGCCACCGAGATCGTGCGCAGGGCCATGCAGGAAGCGGCGCGGCGTGGGCTCGGTGCCGACGAGCTCGCGCGTGCCTTCGAGAGGGAGGCGGGAGTGAAGATCCGTGAATAACGCGCTCGAGATCGACGGCCTTGGTTGGCGTGCGGGAAGGTTCTTCGAGCTGAGAGACCTCCGGCTCAGGGTGCCGAGGGGCTCCATCTATGGCTTCCTCGGGCCCAACGGCTCGGGAAAGACCACGACGATCCGGATGCTCATGGGAATGATGAAGCCGGACCATGGGCGCATCCGGGTGTTGGACATGGACGTGCCCCGGGACATGCCGCGCATCCTGGCGCGTGTCGGATACGTGCCGGAGCGGCCCCATGTGTACCCCGCGCTCACCGTGGGCGAGCAGATGAGGTATCACGCTTCCTTCTTCGGGAAGTGGGACGCCGGCTGGGCACGGGAGACGATGCGGCGCCTGGAGCTCGAGCCCGACCGCAGGATCTCGAGGATGTCCAAGGGGGAGACCGGTAAGCTGCTCATCCTGCTGGCCCTCTCGCAGCGGCCGGACCTGCTGGTGCTGGACGAGCCCACCGATGGCCTCGACCCGGTGGTCCGCAGGGACGTGCTCACCGCCGTTCTCGACTACGTGGGCGAGACCAACGCCACGGTCTTCATCTCCAGCCACCTGGTCCACGAGCTGGAGCGCATATGCGACTGGGTCGGTGTTCTGGACCGCGGCCGGCTCGTGGTCGAGCTGCCCATGACCCAGTTCAAGAACGGGATCAAGCGCATCAAGGTCTCGGGAGCTCCCGAGACCCCGGTGGATCCACCCTTCACGATCCTCTCCCGCCAGCAGACGAACGGGGCGGGGACGGAGACGTGGATCGTGCGCGGCTGGCAGGACTCAATGAAACAGTACTTCGACGGGGTGGGTCTGGACCTGCGCGACGTCGTGGACCTCGACCTCGAGGAGGGCTTCGTGGAGCTTCTGCGCTCCTCGCGCCCTGGAACCCCTGGCGGGAGCTGAGCGATGTACCGGTCGATGCTCTTTCTCCACTGGAAGCAGATCAGGGTGGTCCTGATCCCCCTGGTCATCGCGGCTTTCGGCCTCCCGCTCCTCAGCGTGCAGGGTATGGGCAACTTGGGCGGCGCCATCACGTTGGAGCCGGTCGCGGTGCTGCATGCGGCCCAGGGATGGCTGACCCTCTACCCGATCCTGGCGGCGGCCGTCGGCATCATCCTCGCGCTTTCGGCCTGGAACTGGGACCACCAGCTGAACCACGTCTACGCCCTCAGCCTTCCCGTCTCTCGCTCCCGGTACGCGATGGGGAAGATGGGGGGCGGGGCGGTCCTGGCGCTCCTCCCCGTGGGGGCCTTCTGGGTGGGTGCCCTCGTGGCGTCCGCCGCCGTACACCTCCCCGCGGGGCTCCACACCTACCCCAACGGTCTGACGCTCCGTTTCCTGCTGGCCGTGATGGTCTCGTACGCGACGGTGTTCGCGCTGGCGGCAGGGACCATCCGCACCACGGTGATCGTGCTCAGCGCCGTGTTCCTCTACTTCGTGGTCGGGGGCGCCGTGGAGTCCTACCTGGGCGTCTTCTTCCCGTTCTTCCAGCACACCGATGTCGTCGGAAACACGCTGACGTTCCTCGGCAGCTTCGGCCCCTTCACGGTGTTCGCCGGAAGCTGGATGCTCATCGATGTGTAGGCTCGCACTGGGCTGTCTCGCCGTGGGCCTGGCCGTCGCGCTGACGGCACCCGCTCCGGTGACGGGGCAGCAGACGGAGCAGGAGCTCGTCGGCCAGCTGAAGGTCCTCGAGCCTCAGTGGGAGGCCGCAAGGAAGGAAGCCGCCGAGGCACGTGAGCGCGCGGCCCGGGAGCGCGAGCACGCGAACGGTGCCCTGGACACGCTCATGGTAGGTCCCCTGAGGGTCCTCGTGTATCCCGGCCAGGAAGACGTGGCCCGGGACGTGGTTGGAGAGGTGTGGCGGCGCGACTTCGCCAGCTGGGTGGACGCGAGCCCGAACCTGGAGCGGTACGCCTTCTTCTTCCAATGGGTGGCCGATCCAAGGCCGTTCATTCGACCTCGCCCGCGCGTGACCCCCATCGTGGGGTCCCTCCGGGACTCCCGGCAGTATATGGAGGCCGGCGTCCGTAGGGCGGTGGACGCCGTCCTGGCGTGGGACCTCCAGAGGGCCGGCTTCGCGAGCTGGGCGAGCCCCGTCGTGTCGCCGACTCCCGGACCGTGGGTCTATCGCCGGATGGTGACCGCCCCCTCCGTCGCCGTCCGCTCGTGCCTGGCCGGAAGCGTGCAGGCGTGCGTGTCCGCCGCGGGCCTCGTCGAGGACGACTACCCGCTGGACGACTGGTACACCCCTGCCGAGCGCCTCCGCGTGGCGGCACGGGAGATGCCCCTCTGGGGACATCGTGACGCAGACGCCTGTCTGCGCCATGACGTGAAGGCGTGCGACGCCGCGCTCAAGGCGAGCCTCCGCCCCAGCGACTACGCACAAGTGATCCCGCTACCCCTCGACGTGCGCGGTTCCCTTCTCTGGTTCGCCCTCCACCAGGGTGGGAGCGGGGCCTGGGGCCGCCTCCTCGCCGACTCGGATTCGAGCTTCGCCACCGCCCTCTCCGACGCGGCCGGCGAGCCCGTGGAGAAGGTCGTCGCGAAGTGGCGCGCCTGGGTCGTGGGCCAGCGTCCCGTGGCGAATGCCGGACTGGGAGGGGCGGCGGGCCTCGCGCTGCTCTGGATCGTCCTTCTGTCGACCCTCGCAATGAGGAGCACCAGATGGCGTTCGGCATGAGGCACTGGCTGGGCATCGTCGGCGTGGGGGTGGCCCTCGTCTCCATCATGACCCTCCCTCCGGCAAGCATCGAGCGGCCCACATCCAGGAGCACGCGGCTCCCCGAAGAGGCCCGCGCGCGGGCTCTCCAGGCCAAGCTGACGCGCGTCAACGCCACGCTGCGTGTCGATCGTACCGTAGCGGACCTCGTCCCGGCGACGCTGGCCGCCCGGGACGGCCTGACCATCCGGGGCACCGATCACGTGAGCGACAGCCTGGCCGCCGGCATCCGGGCCAGGGTTCACGAGGAGCTTGCCGCCGCCGCGGTGACCACCCATGACGTCGCCCTCGGCGTCTTCATCGCGGGCCGGTGGGAGAACCGCTTCCCCGGGGGCTCGCCGGCGCGCGCGGAATACTACTGGGGTACCCGGGGTGGACGCGCGTACTGCTTCACCGTCCTGCCGCTGTGGGAAACCAGGGTGCTGTCCGCACGCGAGCGCTGGGCGTCGGCGCTGGGCCCGTGCGAGCTCATCGCGAAGTACGGCCTCCCGGGGCCCACCGTCGAACGTTGGCTGAGCGGCCCCGGCGAGGCCCTGGCGGCCACGGCCACACCCTTTCCCGAGGTCGAACGGGCGCTCGTGGTCCAGCAATACAGGAAGCTGTACGAGACGCTGCCCAAGAAGGCCTTCGGCCGTCCCATCGGTTCCTACGGCCCCTACGCTTCCCTGGCGGTGGAGCAGTGCTGGGCCAGGGAGCGCGCGGGGTGCGCAGCGCTGATCGAGCACCCGCCCGAGTTCGAGTCGATGCCCGGGGGAAGCGCCTCGGTGACACACTACGTCTCGCAGCACACGGCGTTGTCCGCCGTGGAGCGCTCGACCCCTCTCCTGCCCATCGCCTCCCACGTCGCAGCTGATCTCGCGCACGAGTTCGGCGATGCGCGCTTCGAGACATTCTGGAAGGCCGACAAGCCCTTCGCCGACGCCTTCGCTTCGGCATTCGGCACCGACCTGGCCAGCTGGAGCCTCGCGTACTTTTCGCCGCTGCTCCCCGCAGCCGGGGCCGGACCCGACGTGGCCCTGGGCGGCGAGCTCGGCACCGTGCTCCTGATGGCCCTCGCCGCCATCCTGGGCACCGTTTGGGCGAGGCGGCGACAGGTGGCCTGAGGACCGCCCGGCCGACGAGACAAGGGGGCCGGTCCGGCGAGTCGAGAGGGGTTCGTCCGGGCCATCCGGCCCCGGTGCGTGCGAGCGTGCCGGGGCCATTTTGCTTGTACGATGCGGACGGGCCTATGCCCCCACCACCCACATCCTCACCACTCCCGCCATCACCCCGCACCCTACGAGCCAGACCGCGGGTACCTTCTTCCAGAGAGAGAGGACCAGCGCGCCCGTCGCCACGCCCACCGCCACGGGATCCCGCACGCCGGTGGTGGCGAGGGAGGCGCCCACGCCCACGATGGCGCCGGCCACTACCGCCACGATTCCCTCCAGCGCCCGGCGGATCGCGTCGATCTCGCGGAGGCGATGGATGCGGGGAGCCAGCAGGGCCACCGCGGTGAAGGCGGGTAGGTAGATCCCCGCAGTCCCCAGGAACGCACCGGGGATCCCGGCGGCCGAATAGCCCACGAAGGCCGAGAGCGTGGAGATCGGACCGGGCACGGACTGCGAGATCGCCACCCCGTCCATGAACTGCGCCCGGGTCAGCCAGGCGAAGTGGCCCACCGCGAAAGGCTCCAGGAGCGCGATGAGCACGTAGCCGCCGCCGAACATCACCGCGCCGATCCACAGGTGGGTGAGGAAGACCCCCGCCAGCTTGCCGAGGCTCCCGAGGGCACCGCCCGTCGCCGCCAGGGGTGCGAGGAGCCAGCCGTGGCGGTGAGGGGAGGAGGGGGGAGGGCGTGACCCCGGGGCATCTCCCGACGGCGGTGGCGCGGGGCTCTCCGCGCCCGCCGCACCATCCGGCGTACCCTGGTCCGCCGCCGATCCCGCTGCGCCGTCTCCCCCGCGGCCGCGGCGCGCCCACCACGTCACCCCGCCCCCCAGGGCCATGATCACGATGACCAGCTGGCCGGCCATGAAGCTCACCACGGCCCCGGCCACCGCCAGGACCCCGGCCAGCCGGTTCTTCACGCCTGCGCGACCGATGCGCCACCCCGCGGCCAGCACCACCCCCACGATGACCGGCTTGAGCCCCCAGAGGAGCGGCTCCACCTGGGGCAGCGTGCCGAATCGGAAGTAGAGGATCGACAGCGTGGTCACCAGGATCCATGTGGGCAACAGGAACGCGAGGCCGGCGGCGAGCATCCCCCGCCAGCCCCGCTGCATGTACCCGATGCACATGCCGACCTCGCTGGTGTTGGGGCCCGGCAGGAGGTTGATGAGCGCCATGACCTCCAGAAAGCCCTCACGGGTGAGCCAGCGTCGGCGCTCGACGACCTCGTCCAGCATGAGCGCCACGTGGGCGCTGGGCCCGCCGAAGCCCAGGAGCGAGATCTTCAGCCAGGTCCGGGTCAGCAGGCCGATGCCGGCGGGAGCGGGGGGAGGCCCCGCGGGTGGACCGTCGCCATGCGACGGGGCCGGCTCCCCACCGTCGGGTGGAGAGTCGGCCCCGTCGTCACGCTCGTCCTGCGCTCGGCTCACGCGGCTCTGCTCCGGCGCGGAAGCCCCCGAGCAGGGTGCTGAAGAAGGGGAGCACCCTGCTAGCCCTGGCCTGGGCGCTCCTGCCAGTCCACGGTGGCCACCGTGGACAGGTTCACCACGTCCTGCAGCGAGCACCCGCGCTGCAGGATGTGAACGGGCTTCCGCATCCCCAGGAGGACCGGGCCGATGGCGTCGGCCCCTCCCACCTCGTCCAGGAGCTTGTAGACCGCGTTGGCCGCCGACAGCCTGGAGAAGACCAGCACGTTGGCCGGGCTCTTCAGGTTGCTGAAGGGATAGACCGACCTGAGCTTCACGGCGTCCACCGCGGTGTCGGCCTGCATCTCGCCGTCGATCTCCAGATCCGGATCCGCCTCCCGCACGATCTGCACCGCCTCGGCGGCGGCGCGGGCCTCCGGGTGCTCCACCGACCCGAAGTTCGAGAAGCTCACCATGGCCACGCGAGGCCGGATCCCCAATTCCCTCACGAACGCCGCGGTCTGCAGCGCCACGTCCGCCAGGGTGCGCGCGTCCGGGTCGATGTTCACCGTGGTGTCCGCCAGGAAGAGGAGCTCCCGGCGCGGGAAGGCCATCATGTAGAGGCCCGCCACCTTGCGCACGCCCGGAGCCACGCCCACCACCTGGAGCGCCGGCCGGATGATCTCGGAGTAGTGCGCTTCGATCCCGGCCACCATGGCGTCCGCCTCCCCCGCGTCCACCATGGACAGGGCGAAGTAGATGGGCCGGTACATGTTCCAGCGCGCCTCCGACAGCGTCAGGCCCTTGCGTCCCCGGCGCTTGAACAGCTCTTCGGCGAAGGCGTGCCGCTTCTCCTCCAGCTCCGCAGCGTACACGATGTCCACGCCGTGGAGGTTCACGCCGAGCGACGTGGCCTTGTCGAGGATCCGCTCCTCGCGGCCGACGAGCACGGGCCGGCCGATGCCCTCCTCCACCATCTCCGCCGCCGCGCGGATGATGGTGTCGTTGTGTCCCTCGGGGAACACGATGCGGGCGGGCTTCCTGCGGGCACGGTTGGTCATCCACCGCATGACCACCTGACCCGGTCCCAGGCTGGCGCGCAGCCGGTCCACGTACTCGTCCATATTCAGGGAGATGCGCGCGACACCCGTCTCCATGGCGGCCCGTGCCACCGCCGGGGCGACGTGGAAGAGCACGCGGTGGTCGAAGGGCTTCGGGATCAGGTACTCCCGCCCGAAGCATATCTCCGACCCCTCGTAGGCTCCGCGCACGGTGTCGGGCACCTCTTCGCGGGCGAGGTTCGCGAGGGCCTGGGTCGCCGCCAGCATCATCTCGGGGTTGATGCCCCGGGCGCGCACGTCCAGCGCTCCCCGGAAGATGAACGGGAAGCCGAGGACGTTGTTGACCTGGTTGGGGTAGTCCGAGCGTCCGGTGGCCATGAGCGCGTCGGAGCGTACCTCCGCCACCTCCTCAGGCGTGATCTCGGGGTCCGGGTTCGCCAACGCGAAGATGATGGGGTCCTTCGCCATGGAGGCCACCATCTCCTTGGTGACGATTCCCTTCACCGACAGCCCCACGAACACGTCGGCGTCCTTCATGGCGTCGGCGAGGGTCCGGTTCTTGGTCTTCACCGCGTAGGGCGCCTTGTATTCGTTCATGCCCTCCTTGCGGCCTTCGTAGACCACCCCTTTCGAGTCCACGATCTGGATGTGCTCGCGGGGGACGCCCAGCCTGCGGAAGTGGTCCGCGGTAGAGAGCGCCGAGGCGCCCGCCCCGCTGAAGACGACCTTCACGTCCTCGACCTTTCTCTCTGTGAGGTCCAGCGCGTTCACCAACGCCGCCCCCGCGATGATGGCCGTGCCGTGCTGGTCGTCGTGGAAGACGGGGATGTCCAGCCGCTCCTTGAGGGTGCGCTCGATGACGAAGCACGCCGGAGCGCTGATGTCTTCCAGGTTGATGCCGCCGACGGTGGGCTCCAGAAGCTCGCAGAAGCGAATGATCTCCTGGGGGTCCTCCGAGTCGACCTCGATGTCGAACACGTCGATGCCGGCGAAGCGCTTGAAGAGCACCCCCTTGCCCTCCATGACGGGCTTGGCGCCCAGGGGCCCGAGGTTGCCGAGGCCGAGCACGGCGGTCCCGTTGGAGACCACCGCGACCAGATTGCCGCGCGCCGTGTACTTGTACACGTCCAGGGGGTTCGCGTGGATCTCCCGGCAGGGTTCGGCGACTCCGGGGGAATAGGCGAGAGACAGGTCGCGGGCCGTTGCGACGGGCTTCGTGGGCACGACTTCGATCTTTCCTGGACGGCCCTGAGTATGGTAGTCGAGAGCTTCTTGTCGACGGTCCACCATGATGGCGTAGTTCTCCGGGGGTGTTGGGGAGGTGCTGGACGTTGGAGGCTTCGACAGGTCATGTCAAACCTCCCGACCTCGGCTAGATTCACCTCCCTCTTCGGTCGGCGGGAGAAGCATATCCTGACACCCCTGCGCACCCGGTCTCGTCCCTGGCACGCGGCTTCCTCCGTCGCCTGTGCCCTGCTGGCCGTCACCGCCGCGGACGCGGCGGCTCAGACGACGGCCCCCACCTGCCCCGACGGGCGCATCCACACGGTCTTCATCGACAATCACTCCATCTACGACGTGCAACGCCCCGGCGCCTCCGGCGCCGAGCGCCGGTTCTACAAGCTGGCCAACGCGCTGCACGTGAAGACCCGGAAGAGCTTCATCCGCAGCGAGCTCCTCTTCCACGCGGGAGACTGCTACCGGCCTCTGCTCCTCGCGGAGTCCGGCCGCATCCTGAGGAGCTATCCGTTCATCGCCCGGGCGGACGTGTTCGCGATCAGCCGGCCCGACGGGTCCAAGGACGTGGTGGTGGACACCCAGGACGAGTGGACGACCAAGGTCAACCTCGGCGTCAGCTTCGACAGGGGCTTGAGGCTGGAGGGGTTCGCCGTCACCGAGGAGGATGTGGCCGGAACGGGCATCCGCGCGACGGCGTTCCTGCGCCAGCGCCAGGAGCAGAGGGACGCCGGCGTGGAGGTGGAGTTCCCCCGTGTCCTCGACACCCGCACCAACGCCCTCTTCTCCGCCGGACGGACGCGCGTGGGGACCTTCTTCGTCGAAGGGTTGACCTATCCGTTCGTGGGGCAGATCGGACGCTTCGCCATGCGCCAGACGTACGAGCGACGGGACGAGCTCTTCCCCTATTCGGTGGGGGCGGGCCGCACCTACAGCCACGTGCTGCTGCCCTACGTGGAGGACCGCATCGAGCTGAGCGCGGCAGGGCGCCTGGGCCGGCCGGGCCACCTCACGCTCTTGGGCCTGGGGATCTCCCGCGAGAGCCTGAGCTTCGGCGGGTTCCCCAGCGATCTGCAGATCGCGCACAACGGCAACTTCGGTGCGCGCGATCCCGCGCCTTCGTCGGTGGACGATACCATCGCCTCCCAGACCAGGGGCTTCTCCAACACCCGCGTGAACCTGCTTGTGGGCCAGAGCAACCTGCACTTCGTTCGCGCCCGCGGTCTCGACCCCCTGAACGGCATCCAGGACGTCAAGCTCGGCACCGACGTGGGCCTCACCCTGGGACGCAGCGTGGGCGCGCTCTCGGCCTCCGGGTCCCGGAGCTCCAACGACGTCTACACGCGGGCGACCCTCTTCGTGGGGGAGCACCCGGGCACCTCGTACCTCTTCCTCAACGGCAGCGTCGAGGGGCGCCGGGTCCTCTCGGGGTCGAACGCCGGAAGCGGCTGGCACGACGTCATCGGCGAGGCGGACCTGTACGCCTACCTGCGCTCGCGCCGGACCCCGCACCAGACTTTCTTCGCCCGCCTCTCGGGCGCCGGTGGCTGGTCCATGATCACGCCCTTCCAGCTCACGCTCGGCGGACGCTCCTCGGTGCGCGGCTTCCGCGTGGAGGACTTCCCCGGCGCGCGCAGGCTCATCGCCACGCTGGAGGACAGGATCTTCGTGCACTGGCCGGCGCCGGAGGTCATGGACTTCGGGTTCACGGCCTTCGCCGACGCCGGTCGGGTCTGGCGCGGCGACGCGCCCTTCAGCGCCACGTCCCCGTGGAAGGCCACGCTGGGAGGCGGAATCCGCCTGGGCTTCCCGACGGGGTCGCGACTGGTGGCGCGTATAGACCTGGCCTTCCCCCTTCTGGACCCCACGCGGCATAGTCCCGTATTCCGCGTGACGCTCTACGAGCTGCTGGGTCTCAACGCCGGCTTCTCGGACCCCCAGCTCAACCGGAGTCGCTACATCACCGTGGGCCCCGACTACTTCAGCCAGGAGGGGGGCTGATGGCGGCCATGCCCGACCCCGCCGCGAGGACCCGCCAGGTACGGCGGGTCCTCCGCCTGGTCCTGTGGATGAACGTGGCCGTCATCGTCATGAAGGTCGTGGTGTTCGTGATGTCCCACGCCCTGTCCGTATTGGCCGAGAGCATGCACTCGACGCTGGATGCGGCCAACAACGTCTTCGCCCTGGCCATGGCGCGCGTGGCGGGACAGGCGCCGGACGAGGACCATCCCTACGGCCACACCAAGTTCGAGACCCTGGGGGCGCTGGCCCTGGTGGGGGCGCTCTCCATCACGGTGTTCGAGCTGATGCGCAACGCCGTGGTCCGCCTGCTGGCGCATTCGGTCCCGGTGGCGAACATCGACGGCCTCACGCTGGGCATCATGGGGGCTTCGCTGCTGGCGGGCATCTTCATCGCCCGCTACGAGTCACGGCTGGGCAAGCGCCTGGGCAGCGACCTCATCCTCGCGGACGCCGCCCACACGCGCTCCGACGTCCTCACCACGTTGGCCGTGCTCGTGGGGCTCGTGGCGATCCGGGCGGGCCATCCCATGGCCGACCCCGTGGCCACCCTCATCGTCGCGGTGCTCATCGCCCGCACCGGATGGGAGATCGTCCGCGGGGCGGTGCCGGTGCTCGTGGACGAGCGCGCCGTGGAGTCTCAGCGCATCCAGCGCCTCGTCATGGCGGTGGAGGGGGTGCGCTCGGCGTACGGCATCCGATCGCGGGGACGCCCCGGCGCCGTCTTCGCCGAGCTCACCATCGCCGTCGACCCCGATCTGGACGTGGCCACGTCGCACCGCATCGCCGACGAGACGGAGCGCAGCGTCACCGACGCCCTCGGCGCCAACGAGGTCGTCGTCCACGTGGAGCCCTTCGAGTGACGGCTGGCAGGTCCCTGGAGCCCGAGCTTCTCGACGCCCCCGTAACCGACCTTCGGGAGCTGGCGGGCTCCCTCCGCCACGTGGCACAGGTGAACCGGTGGCTGGGAGGCACCCGGGCCCTGCGACGCCATCTGGCTTCTCTCGTGCGTGGAGACGGCACGCTCCGCTATCTGGACGTCGGTACCGGGAACGGCGAGACCCTCACGGACATCGCTCTGTGGGCCCGGCGGAGGGGGTGCGATGCCCGTTGCGTGGGCGTGGACCTGAGGGCGGAGATGCTGGCCCTCGCCGGCCGCGCCGACGGCACGTCGGTGCTCCGTGCGGATGCTCTGCGCCTGCCCTTCACCGACGGCGCGTTCGACGCGGCCGCGTGCACCCTCACCCTTCATCACTTCGGTGACGACGACGCGGTGGCGTTGGTGGGGGAGATGGCCCGGGTAGCGCGGTCCCTGGTGCTCGTCAACGACCTCGAGCGCAACGCCGTGAACAGGGCCGGCGCACGCGTCCTCGCCCTCACCGTGTGGCGCGGCAACCGCATCACCCGGAACGACGGTCCCCTCTCGGTGAGGCGCTCCTTCACGGTGCCGGAGCTCCTGGAGATCGGGCGTCGGGCAGGCCTCGCCCACGCCACCGTCCGGCGCCATTTCCCCTGGCGCCTCGTCCTGGTGGGCCGACCGTGACCGGTGCCGGCGCGGCCGAGTCATGAGCGACCCCGACGTGCTGGTGGCGGGGGGCGGGCCCTCGGGAAGCACCGCCGGCGGCCTGCTCGCGGAGATGGGATGGAGCGTGCTCATCGTGGACCGTGCGCGCTTTCCACGGCCCAAGCCCTGCGGCGAGTGCGTCAACCCCGGTGGGGTCGCCGCCCTGGCGCGCCTCGCGCTCCTCGAACGGATCCAGGCCCTGGCGCCGGCGCACCTGAGCGGGTGGCGTCTCCGTGGCGCCGGGGTGGAGGTCACCGCTCGGTTCGGCGGGAGCGTCCGCGGCTTCGGCGTGTCGCGGACGGACCTGGACGCGGCGCTCCTGGACGCGGCCAGGAGCCGGGGAGCGGAGGTGCTGGAGGAGACACACGTGGAGCAGGTGGCGCCGGCCACGACCGACGGCCGACCCACCGTGATCCTGCGCGGGGCGAAAGGGACACGGCGAACCGTGCGTCCCCGCCTCCTGGTGGCAGCCGACGGCCTCCGCTCAATCACGTCCCGCGCCCTGGGGCTGGTGGCACGGACGCCGCGGCTGAGGAAGCTCTCGCTCACGTTCCACCTCCGCGGGGACCCGCCGGCCGGGTGGCACGACGGCTCCGGCGAGCTCCAGGGCACGCTGGACGTCCGGGACGGGATCACCCTGGGCGTCGCACCGCTGGCCGCGGACGGCACCCGCTGGAACGCCACCGTCGTGGCGGACGCCGGCCGACACGGACGTGCGGTGGCCGACGATCCGGTAGGGTTCTTCCATCGCGTGTTGGACGAGAGGACGGGAGAAGACCCGGGCCGCAAGGGGGGGCGTGCTCCGACGGTGGCGGGCGCCGGAGGCGCTTCCGGCTTCCGCCGCTGGCGCATCGAGGGGGGCCCGTGGGCGTCCGGCCCCTTCGACTGGCCCACCCGGCGGTGCTGGGCCCCGGGCGTCGTGCTGGTAGGCGATGCCGCGGGTTACTTCGACCCCTTCACGGGTCAGGGGATCTATCGCGCCCTCCGCTCGGCGGAGCTGGCGGCCAAGGCGGTGGCCGAGGTGCTGGCCCGTCCCACGCCCTCGTGGACGGCCCTGGCCGCCTACGACGCCGCCTGGCGGCACGAGACCCGGGCCGCGGTGTGGGTGCAGCGGGGAGTGGAGACGGTGATGGCCCACGCGGGTCTGGCCCGTCCGGTGCTCCGCCGGCTCCACGCCTCCGGCGGCTTGGCCCGGGTGATCCGCGTGACGGGGGACGTTGCGGCCCCGGTCTCGCTGCTGGATCCCCGGGTCTGGCTCTGAGGTCGTAGGGCTCGTGAAATCGGGGCAGGGGTGCGCCCCGTCACTCGGGGCGCGGAAGCGGGGCGCGTCAGAAGATCCGGATCTGGAACCTCATGAGCCTCCCCGGCCTCGGCAGGCCGCACTGGTCGTAGAGGACGGTGTCGGTGAGGTTGTCCACGGAGATCCGGGTCTCCAGACGCGTGAGGAGTCCCCTGCCCGTGGCCGGCAGGGACCAGATCCGCACCAGGTCCCCGTTCACCCGGGTGCCCGCCGGCAGGCGAAGGTCGGCGCCGGTGTTCAGGTCCTGGCAGAACTGCGAGCCGGTGTACCGCGCCTCGGCGTCGAGCGTCCACCCGGCGGCCAGCGGGAGGCGCACGTACACGTTGCCGCTGCGCTCGGGAAGGTTCTCCGGCTCGCGGGAGAGCGTGGTCGCCGGATCGACGAGCTTCACGGCCTGCAGGGTGAGCTCGCCGCCCACCGCGAAGGGCCCCCAGGTCTGGCTCAACAGCATCTCGACGCCCGTGCTCCGAAGCTCTTCGGAGTTCACCCGCATGCGCTTCCTGTCGGGGAGCGTCACGCGCCGGATGGCGTCGGAGAGCCGATGTCGGAAGCCCACGACCTGGAGATCTCCCGTGCCGAGTCTCGTGGTGAGGCCTCCCTCCAGCGCCAGCAGATGCTCCGGGCGCAGCTCCGGGTTCGGCTGAAAGCGGTTCAGCGCCTCGGAGTAGGTCTCCCTCAAGGAGGGAAAGCGTCCCCGTCGGCTCACGCCGGCGTGGAGCAACGTCGCGCCGCCGCGTATCAGGGCGGTCACCCCCACCCGGGCACCCCAGTCATCGATGACGCCCAGCGACGGAAGCCCTCCCGTCTCGGGGGTGTCACCGCGGTCCCAGACACCGCCCATGCTCACACGCACGGCACGCACCGCGCCGCCTCCCTCCACCAGGCGCCAGACCGTCTCGCCGCCGAGGCTGGCGAGGCGCTGGCGGTAGGAGCTCAGCGTGCCGTCCACGGTGGCCCTGTGGTCGATGTCCGCCCACGTGAACGCGGTTCGCAGGTCGCCCCTGCCGCCGAGGGTGTGATCTCCCAGGAGCCGGAGCGTGACGGTGCGGTCGTCGCCGTCCTCCGTGCCGACGACCTCGTCGTAGGCTCGCGTGGCGTAGGACCGTATCTCGGAGTGTCCCAGGTCCATGCCGACGCTGGCCTCGAGGTCTCCACGCCCGAGGGGCGTGCTCCGGTCGCCGGTCCCGGCGGACGTGGCGACGATGGTCCGGCGGACTTGGGGATAGCGCCAGAGCCGGGGCTCTTCCGCCCCCAGCTCTCCCGCGATCCCCCGCTCCACCTGAAAGGTCGACGACGACACGGTGAGCCAGCTCCCGCCGTCCCTGGCATAGCGGAACGAGAAGAAGCCGTCCACACTGTTGAAGTCGGTGTTCAGGCGGAGCGCGTCCCCGGTGGGAACGGGCTCGGTGACCCCCCCGGCCAGGGGGGCTCCGGGAGAGTCGCGCAGGCCGGCTCCCGCTCGCACGAGCCCCTGGCCTCCCGACGTACGGAAGGGGATCGCCGTGGTAGCCGACGTGCCGTACCCCCCGACTCCGTCGTACACGGCGGTGAGATCCAGCAAGCGCCGCGCGGGCACGCGCGTGCTCCGGCCCACCCCTACCTCCACCACGCCGCCCAACACGTTGGGCCCGTGGAGGACGGACGAGACGCCGCGCACGAGGTTGAGCTCCTGGATGGCGCCCGCCGGAAGCACGGATACGTCGGTGCGTGCGTCCCACCCCAGGGTGAGGGGCACGCCATCCAGCAGGATCGCCACCTGTCGCGACTCCGACCCGCGCACGGAGATCTCCGCCTCTCCCCGGGAGTTCGTGCGCACGTGCACGGTGGGAATCTCCCTCAAGACCTCCTCCACCGTGGGAGCCGCCGACAGCCCCAGCGAGTCGAGGGTCACCTCGACGGCGCTGGCACCCCCCACCGTGGTGACGGGGCGGCGCGCCTCCACCCGGATCTCCCCGATGCGGAAGACCATGGTGTCCGTCCGAAGGGTGTCCCGTTGCTGGGCCGCCACGGGTGACGCCGCGGCCGAGATGAGCACGAGTGCGCTCCCGACCCGGACGAGCCGCCTGAGCATGTCGCGAGCTCCTGGATGACCGATGGACGAGTCACCCACGCGGCAGGGGGCGCCCCCGGTCGCCCGGGCGCGCTCGCGGGAGTCGATGCCCCGGGCCGGGCGGCCGCCGCCCCTTCCACCGTGCGGCCGGTGCGCGACCGGTCCGGAGGCACGCAGTGCGTGTCCAAAGATGTCCGCGCCCGCGTGGGTCGCGCCACCCGTGACGCTTGCTCCCCGGGGTGCGCGTCTCTACCGTGCGGGGCGGCCCGGGGCCCCGCCCGGCCCGCAGACCCCCACCCTCCCGCCCGGCGACACCGTGCGCACCATCGACGAGCAGCTCTGCAGCGCGCCGCCGGACGTCGCGTTCCGGGTGGCCGCCGACGTCGAGGGGTGGCCGGCCATCCTGCCGCACTACCGGTGGGTGCGCTTCCACCGCCGGGACGCCTTCGCCACGGGTCTCGTCGAGATGGCCGCATGGAGGCCGTTCGGCCCGCTGCGCTATCCCACCTGGTGGCTCTCCGAGATGAACCACGACGCCACCGCCCGGGTAGTCCGGTACCGACATGTGCGCGGTATCACGCGGGGCATGGACGTGCTCTGGGAGGTGAAGCGCCACGGCGGCGGGGGGAGCCGACTGAGCATCGTGCACGAGTGGAGGGGCCCATCGTGGCCCGTGATCGGGGCGGCCGCCGCCGACCTGGTGATCGGCCCCGCCTTCATCAGCCACATCGCCGGGCGGACGTTGGCAGGCGTCGCCGCGGAGGCGGAACGGAGGCATCGCCTTGGTACCTGAGGGTCCTGACGGCAAGCGCCCGCCGCGCGGAGTGGTCATCACGGGTCTCGGCCCCATCACCGCGTCGGGCGTCGGCGCAGCGCAGCTCTGGGAGGGGCTCCACGGCGGCATCTCCCCCGTGCGGCGCATCACGCGCTTCGATCCCTCCCCGTGGCGGTCGCAGATCGCCGCGGAGGTGAACGACTTCCAGGCCGAGCACCACATGGACCACGCTGTGGCGCGGCGCCTGGACCGCTTCGGCCAGTTCTCGGTGGCCGCCACCCGTCTGGCCCTGGAGGACGCCGGGCTCGACCCCGGCGCGCTGGAGCCGACGCGGGTCGCGGTGATCATGGGATCGGCGCTCGGGGGCCTCGCCCACGCCCAGGATCAGATGACTCGGTTCCTGAGCCGGGGGGTCAGGGGAGTGGATCCGCGCGTGGTGACCACGGTGTTCTGCGGCGCCGCCTCCTGCCAGACCGCCATCGAGTTCGGCTTCACCGGGCCCAACTCCACCAACGCGATGAGCTGCGCCTCGGGCACCATCGCGGTGGGGGAGGCCTTCCGGATGATCCGGAACAGACTCTGCGACGCCGCGGTGGCGGGTGGCGTGGAGGCGCCCCTGGCATCCCTCTCGTTCGGGGCCTTCTCCCTCGTGCGAGCCATGTCGCGCCGCAACGACGATCCCCGCCACGCTTGCCGGCCCTTCGACGCCGCACGGGACGGCTTCGTCATGGGGGAGGGAGCCTGCGTCCTGGTGCTGGAGGAGGCGGAGGCCGCGCGGGCCCGGGGCGCGCACGTCTACGCCGAGGTCCTCGGCTTCGGTCTGACCAACGACGCCCACCACATGACCGCGCCGCGTCCCGACGGTGCGCGGGCGGCCGCCGCCATGCGCCTGGCGTTGGAGGAGGCCGGCGTCTCGCCGGAGGCGCTGGACCACGTCAACGCCCACGCCTCCTCCACGCCCATGAACGACAGCACCGAGACCCTCGCCATCCGCCTCGCCCTGGGCGCGCACGCCGACCGCGTGAGCGTCTCGGGCACCAAGCCCTTCTACGGCCACGCGCTCGGAGCTTCGGGGGCCATCGAGGCCGCCATCACGTGCATGTCCATGGAGCACGGATGGGCGCCCCCGACCCTGAACCTCGACTCTCCCGGGGAGGGATGTGACCTGGACTACGTGGACGGCGGTGGGCGGCGCCAGCGCATCCGGGTGGCCCTGACCAACTCCTTCGGATTCGGCGGGATCAACGCGTCCCTGGTCCTCCGGGCTCCGACGACCTCCACCGCCTCGGGAAGGAGCGCTCCCGCGTGAGCGCCCTGGCGGCACTCCCGCCCGAGCTCCTCGCGCTGCCTCCCCTCGCCCTGGCGGCGGGCGTGGACCTCTACCTCACGCTGCTCTTCCTGGGCGCGGCGCCCGCCCTGGGGTGGTGGACGTCGCTCCCCGGCGCTCTCGGGGAGCTGAGCTCACCGGGCGTGCTGGCCATGGTGGGCAGCTTCTACGTGCTCGAGTTCCTCGCCGAGCGGTGGCCGTCCGGGGCTCTGTTCTGGAACGCCTTCCACGTCATCATCCGACCCCTCGCCGGCGCGCTTCTCGCCCTGCTGCTCCTCGACGGCCAGCCCGCCCACGTTCAGGCCGTGGGCGCCGTGGTGGCGGGTGCCTTGGCCGCGGGTGCCCATGCCGCCCGGACAGGGGGGGGCGTCCTCCTGTGGCTGGACTCGGCGGCCCATCCGAACCGCCTGCTGGTCTCCCTCCTCGAAGACGTGGGGGTCCTGGGCATGGTCACCTTGCTCCTGGACACCCCCGTCAGGGCTCTGGCGCTCTCGGCCCTGGTCATCGGGGCCGCCTCGCCTCTGGCCGCGTCGCAGGTGCGTGCCTTCGCGTTCACCGTGCGTCTGGCGTGGGGCCGTGTCTGGGGAACCCTGGGGCAGCCCCGCTGGGATGATCCCGATGCCTTCCCCTCGTGGGTGCGCCGCGCTCTGGAAGGCGACGTCATGGCGCCCGGCGGGGGCCTTCGCGGGAGTCCCGCGGCGGGCTACCGCCTTCCCGGCGGACCCCGCTTCTCCACCGGCTGGGTGGTCGTGCGCGGCGACACGCCCTTCTTCCTCTTCCCCCGGCGACGGCGGGGCGCGGGCCACGTGGATCTGGGGGACCTGCGCGCCACGGAAGTCGTCCGCGGTGCCTTCTTCCGGCGCGTGAAGTTCCAGGGCCAGACCTCGGTGAGCCTGTACTTCAGCCTCGGCGGACCCGGCATCGGCAGCCTCAAGGCGGAGTTCCTGGTCCCCTGAGCGTGCGTACGGCACGGAGGCCCTCCTCGTCCTTGTCGGAACCCGGACTCATTCTTCGGGTAGGCCGCTAACGCTCCATGCCGGAGAGGGCCGAAAACCCGCGTCATCCTTGAACAAAGCAAGAAAACCTTTGACCCCGAAAACAGGCTTTTATAACTTGGCAGTCACTTTCAAACCATCCGGAACCGACCGCTTTTGGCCTGGGCTCAGCCCTTCCCGAGGTCCCCATGGTTTTGTCGGTGGCCGACTCGGGTTCCCGTCTCTCTAAGCCGAGGAACGGATAAAACGGATGTTTTCTCCTTCTCGTGGCCTGGACTCATTCGACCAGTATCTGCAGGACGTTGAGAAGTACCCCCTGATCCAGGACCCCCGCGAGGAGCGAGAGCTCGCCCGGCGGGCCCGTGAGGGCGACAAGGAGGCCGCCGAGCGCCTCGTCACGGCCAACCTGCGCTTCGTCATCTCGTATGTGAAGAAGTACCAGGGAAGGGGGCTGGGTCTCGCCGAGCTGGTGTGCATCGGCAACGAGGGGCTCCTCAAGGCGGTGAAGAAGTTCGATCCGGACAAGGGGGTGAAGTTCATCTCCTACGCGGTGTGGTGGATCCGCCAGACCGTGCTCCAGGCGCTGGCCGAGCAGACGCGCTCCGTGCGGATCCCGCTGAACCAGAACTCGAACCTGGCCCGCCTGGCCCGCACCGACACCCACCTGACGCAGCAGTATGGGCGGTCGCCCACGGACCAGGAGATCGCCAACGAGATGGGCGAGCCGGTGGAGACGATCCGCGCGCTGCGCCGTGTGGCCGCCTCGGAGTTGAGCCTGGACGCGCCCATCGACCGGAGCGACCGGGACAGCGCCAGCTTCGGCGAGCGTTTCAGCGGCGCCGAGGGCTCGGACATCGAG
>Ga0307418_1000103_pt1 | contig 23210 bp, 26 predicted proteins | sample SalMarWE160220MG_2_FD_202160 | JGI IMG/M metagenome (GOLD analysis project Ga0307418, IMG submission 202160) | Salt marsh sediment microbial communities from the Plum Island Ecosystem LTER, Massachusetts, United States - WE1602-20 | ecosystem: Environmental > Aquatic > Marine > Intertidal zone >...
GGCTGGATGAGTTAGCTCGCGAAGCCGTGCAGGTAGGCATGCGCCCGATCCCCAAGACGTGGACTGATATCGTTCAGTGTTCAGCTTCGGTCCGGTACGGGGAGAACTCGGCCAGTCTGCCGGAGGTGGTGTCCGCGCTCCAGGCGGCAGTGAGGATCTGCGCTCATGCGGCTTCGTACTTCGTCAAGAAGATCACCTGAGACGCTTCGGCGGCTCGGTCTAACAAGGGTTTGAACCTGCCGGGGTACGCAGAAGGGTCGGACGGTTGTTCGGCTTGCACCTCACAACCGCCGGTGGGCATGTTGCTCCCGCAGGTTAAACCCAAAGTCGTTAGAAGGCCCCTGGAGGCCATAGTGGCTGAGGGAGAATTCGAGTACGGTGGCAGGAGCTTGACACTGAGGTCTTGGCGGCATGGGTCAAGACTCGTCGTAGCGGCCTTCGACGCCGAGCGCCAGGTGAGTTTCAGTTACGGCTGCGACGACATCACGGCAGGAGACCTCTGGCCGTACGAGCGCGAGACCTGATGCCCCACCTTCGCCAGCTCTCCGACGATCCGCGTGTAACCCCAGCGTTCGTTCTCCGTCGCCATCCGTGCCACGAGCTCGCGGATCTCTTGAGCGACGCCCGGGCGACCCAGACGTCTCCCCTCGCTGCCGTCGTACTTACGGGCGATCAACTCCCGATGCCACCGCAGGATCGTATCGGGCGTCACCAACGTCCCAATCTCACGAAGCACCCCCCGGCCCAGTGCCTTGCCTCTTGCCGCTAGCCGCCTTCGTTGGTCGTTGTTGAACCGTAGCCGCTTCTCACCATGGAGCTCCCGCAGAACTCGATTCTCCTCCTGCAGGTACGCGATGACGGTGCGTTGATGTTCGTTGACCCACCCCGCGAACATCATGATGAGCATCTGAAACGGCGTGGTCATCTCCGGGCGTCGTCGGCTGAACCTGCAACCCTCCGCCATCGGAGGAAGCAGGGCACAAACCTACGACGCACCCCGCTCACCGTTACCTCGGCTGGTTTTGGAACGGGACGGGATAGGGTTGGGTGGCACCCACCTTTCACAGTCGTTTCGCCGTGCCCTGAGGAAGGTCGGAGGGCGCGCATTGCCAGCGCCCACGGCTGGCCCCGACGAGAACGAGTGAGAGACAGCTCCACAGCAACGCAACATCGGCCGGCCCGACGGGTGACCAATCGGCTCAGCCGATCCGAGTAAACCGCCCCGGAGGGTCTTCCGAAGCCTCCAGAGCCTTGCCGGAGTTCTCAAGTTCCCGACATGCGTCCAAGACATCCCACGGCTCTTCGCCGATGGCGTCAGCGATCTCCGAGAAATGGATTGGCGCCCCTCCTAGGCAGTCCAGCACCGCCTCCCTCAGCGGTTGCCCAATGGTCCAGACATGCCCCCAGGAATACTCTGGAAGAAGCAGTATCTGTCCTCGCCGAACTATGAAGTGGGACTCGCAACCGGATCCGCGCCAAATCGATGGATAGACCGTCAAGCGCCGACCTGGATGAAACACCCGCCACGCTGGACCGGCTCGCCCATCGAGGTTGATGGGTACTTCATCGCCACATCCGCACGGGCAGTTGAAAACCAGCCATCTATGTAGGCCCTGTCGAGCGACCAGCACGACGTCCCCGGGCTTCACGATTCTGCCGGCGACATCCCACCGAGACTCGGCCGTGCCTCTCCAACGGATCTGTTCAGCGGATGATGCCACGGTTGACCCGCCTACCCCACGACCAATCGCGTGGCGAGGGCGTAGAGTTCAGCTAGGATCTTGGCTCGGTCGGCGGCAGCTGGATTTTCGAAGCATGCAAGGCGAGCGTAGGCAGCCGCGAGCACGATTCGGTAGTCGCCGTCGGAGAGCTGTGCCTGGAAGGCGTGCATTCTGATCACGCGCACAGCGGTGCACATTCCGCGTATCTTGAGCTTCCGACTCATGGGAACATCTGGGTGTGGGTAGCGAAAACCTCGTCAGCCGCGAGATTACTGGCTTCTTAAGGCCTCGGCGAAGGCGGGTGGCGATGGGGGATTGGGTCAGTATTGCGGTGTGGGGCCTCCTCTCAGGGCTCAGGAGTCGGCGGGCCCTGGCGCTCGAGAACTTGGCTCTCCGACAGCAGCTGATGGTGCTCCAGCGACGGAAGGCCAAGGTGCACCTGAAGAACCGCGATCGAGTCTTCTGGATCTGGCTTCGGCGTGTTTGGCCAGGTTGGCGCCAGGCCCTCGTTCTCGTCGAACCGGCTACCGTCGTCGGCTGGCACCGCAGAGGCTTCCGGGCCTACTGGCGCTGGAAGAGCAGTCCGAAAGGAGGCCGGCCACGCATTGATCCATCGGTGCGACGCCTGATTCGCCACATGTGGAGTTCGAACCCGACGTGGGGCGCGCCGCGCATCCAGGCCGAGTTGCACAAACTCGGGATCGATGTGAGCGACTCCACGGTTCGGCGGTATCGGCCGGGGCGGCCCAGGCAGGCATCCCAGAACTGGCGCTCCTTTCTCGAAAACCACCTCGGTGACATCGTCGCCATGGACTTCTTCGTCGTTCCCACGGCCACGTTCCGCGTGCTCTACGTGCTCGTGATCATGGCGCACGACCGGCGGCGGATCCTGCACTTCAACGTCACGACGTCACCCAACGCTGCTTGGACCGCCCGACAGCTCATCGAGGCGTTCCCCTACGACACCCAGCCTCGATTCCTACTTCACGACCGGGACAAGTGCTTCGCCGGCGACGTCGCCCCGCGAGTGCGGTCGATGGGCGTCGAGGAAGTGCTGACCGCGCCGGGATCCCCATGGCAGAACGCCTACTGCGAACGCCTGATCGGCTCCATCCGTCGGGAGTGCCTCGACCACGTCGTCGTGCTCAACGAACGACACCTCCTGCGGGTACTTCGCAGCTACGCCTCCTACTACCACGCGTCGCGAACTCATCGTTCGTTGGACGGCGACTTTCCGGATGGCCGTGAAGTTGAGCCCCCCGCGTTCGGCGAGGTAGTCGCGCGGCCGCAGGTCGGCGGGCTCCATCACCGCTACGCACGGCGCGCTGCCTGATCTTCCGGCCCACCAAAGGAGCTTGTCCTCCGCGTCCTGTCCGCCGGCCGCAGACCGTCGTGTGCCCCTACCAGGCTTCGCCGTCGCGAGCGAGGCATTGAACGATCTCTTGCCCCCTCTCCGACGCCTCGCCTGGGCGCATGATCCAGCCCACCGCTTCACCGCAGGCGTCTCGAGGGGCCTCGGTCGGCCGTTCTCGCACCGCGATGGGCTTTTCGCTACCCACAGGCCGCGATGCTCAGGGGCGAGGGCTTCCGCGTGCGCCGGCTCGATTGCGGGATGCCCGACTGGGCCGAGCAGGGGCTGGGAGTGGCCTCGGCGAGCGTCCCCCCACCGAGCCCGTAATTGCGAGCCGACGAGATTCTGCGCCGAGATTCGTTTCACACGCCGCCCGTTTCCCGGCTTCCTCGGCTGGTGTCGGGACCCGACGGGAACGCTGGCTACGAGGGCATCGTACGCGCGAGGACGGACAGCGTCATCGCGAGGTTCGCGCTGCCGTGGATCAGCCAAGGCCCCAGCATCGATCCGGACCGGATCCGCAGCCAGCCCGAATAGAGCGCGCCGATGAAGACGAGGATCAGCAACCGCCATTGCTCGGGCGCGATGAACAACAGCAGGAGGTGGGGCGTCAGGAAGATCGCCGACTGGATGAGATTCGCCCAGAGGAGAGACATGCGCCGGCCCAGGCTCCCTGCGAGAAGACCCCGAAACAGGAACTCCTCCGCGAAGGCGGTCTGGACGAACGCATACAGCAACATGGCTGAGATCGTGTCCAGGCTGACACCGGCACCCGCAAACGCACGTTGGGCCGCTCCCTTCCGCGTCATCATTTCCAGGTTCGGCGGAAACAGCCACACCCACCCGCAGATGACGAGTACGGCGGCGAGGGCGTACCAGAGGTACCTGAGCTCCCCCCACTGAAGCCCGGCCCGCCGCAGCACCTCCCGCAGCCCTCGCTGATGGCGGAGCCGATGGTACGCATAGTACAACAGCAGCGGGACCGCGACTAAGACAACGAGGTTGGCGAACGTGTTCAGCGCGCGTTGAACAGCCATCGAAGTCACCTTGGCGGAGTTGTCACGGCGGCCTTGCTCGAAGGCCTGTGGGCGGTACTCACTCCTCGTTGAGGACCCTCATGGGATCCACCGCCGCTGCCCGCCGGGCCGGGAGCCAGGCGGCCGCGGCGGCGAGGAATACCAGGAGCCCGAGGACCACCCCGTAGGTCACGGGATCCAGGGGCTTCACCTCGAACAAGGCGCCCGCGAGGATCCCGGAGAGGGCCGCGGCACCTCCGAGCCCCACAACCCCTCCGAGGATGACGGGTCCGAGGGCCACGCCTACCACGCGGGAGGACTCGTTGCCGGCCCGGGCACCCAGCGCCATCCGAACGCCGATCTCCTGGGTGCGGTCCGAGACCACGTAGGCCACGACCCCGTAGATGCCCACGAGGGTGAGTACCAACGCCAGGGTTGAAAGCACCCCGACGAAGAACGTCCGCGTCCGCGCGGGAGCCAACGGGCGCAGGACCGCCCTGTCCAGCGTTCCGGAATCACTCACCAGCAGGTTCGGATCCTCCGAGCTCACCTTCTTTCGGGCGTCTTCGACGAGGTGGGCGACCGACCCGGCGCCTCGGGCGACGAGGAGCTGATTCCGATCGGTGGACTGGGCCAGGGGCCGGTAGAGAAGGGCGTCGGGGTCGAGGACGAGAGCCAGCTCGCGCACGTCACCCACGACGCCGACGATGCGCACCGTCTCGGCGTCCGCCTCCGTCGGCGTCTCCGCCGCGTTGCTGCTCGTCCGGAGCAGCCGACCCACCGCGCTCTCGGCCCCGAACATCTGCCGGGCGAGCGTCTGGCTCACTACCGCCACCGGTTCTCCGTCGGCCCGGTCGGCCGACGTGAACGTCCGGCCCTCCAGCAACGGGATCCGCAGGGTGGAGAAGTAGCCCGAGTCCGCGGAGACCGTCGCCAGTCGGGCGGCACCGGCCGGAGGCTCCCCCTGCCGCCAGGCCAGGGTGAGGCGAGCGCCCCCGAGGCTCGGAAGCGTCGATGCCCGTCCCACGGCTTGGACGCCCGGAAGCGTGGCGACGCGGTTCGCCGCCCGGGCGCCGACGTCGTGGGCTTCACCCGGCGTTGGATACCGGTCACGTCCGGGCTGGATCTCGACGAATGCCACATTGGCGTCGAAACCGGGATCCACCGCCGACACCTGGAGCTCGCTGCGGAGGAGGAGCCCCGCCCCCACCAGGAGGACGACCGCCAGGCCCGATTCGAGGAAGAGGAGCACGCGCTGCGTCCGACGCACGCCGCGTCCCCCGCGACTGCGGCGCCCCTCCTGGAGCATCTCCCAGGGGGACCGCTTCGACGCGGCCCACGCCGGGACCAATCCGGCGAGCAGCGCGGTGCCAACCGTGAGGGCGAGGGCGAAGAGCAGAACCGGAACGTCGATGTGGATGTCGTCCGCCCGGGGAAATCCGGGCGTAGCGGATACCAGGAAGGCCACCAGCGGGTGTAGCAGCAGCCTCGCGAACGCCAATCCGATGCCTCCCCCCACCGCGCAAAGCACCAACGTCTCGCCGAGGGTGGCACCCACCAGGGAGGCCCGCCCGGCTCCCAGCGCCGAGCGCAGGGCCAGCTCCCCACGCCGCCGGGCGGCGCGAGCGACCACCAGGCTCATCAGGTTCACGCATGCGATGAGCACGATGACCACCACCGCCCAGAAGATCAGGGTGATGCCCTGTCGCACGTTGGCCACGACCTCGTCCCTGAGCGACGACGTGTGGGCCCCCTTGCCCCGGTAGGAAGGGTTCGATACGGCCAGCGATTCCACACCGGCGTCGAGCTCGGTGTCCACCGTGGCGGGCTCCACGCCGGGGGCGATGCGCACCACGCCCCGGAGGACGGCCAGGTCCGTCCGTGACGCGAAGGCGCCGGGAAGAGGCGCCCACCACTGGGCGTGATCCGACGGGACGGCGAAGTCCGCAGGCATAACCCCGACGATCGTGGCCGAGCGACCCTCCAGGGGCACGGTTCGTCCCACGACGTTCGGGTCCCGGCCGTATCGGGACGTCCAAAGGTGCCCGCCCAGGACCACCACCGCCGCACCCGAGGTCATCTCGTCCCGGTCGGGAAGGCGTCCCAGCACCGGCCGCGTCCCCAGGGTGGTGAAGAAGCCCGGCGCGACCCAGGCCCCATCGGCCATGATGGGCTCGCCGCCGTCGTCCCAGCGTACGCTGCTCGGCGCGAAGGCGCCGACTTCCTTCACCCCCGAGGCCGACTTCCGCCAGGAGGCGATCATCGCGAGCGAGACGTTCTGACGGTCCCACAGCTTGCGCATGAAGTCGCTGCGACCGGACTTCCAGGACGCGTCCGTGCCGTACACGAGGTACAGTTGCTCGGCGTGGGGATAGGGAAGCGGCCGGAGGAGGACGCCCTCGAGGATGCTGAACACCACCGTCCCGGCGCCCACGCTGAGCACCAGGGTGAGCACCGCCACCAGGCTGTGGAGTGGCCGCCGAGTGAGCGACCGCACGGCGATGCGGAGTTGCAGAGCCGACATCACACCCCCTCCTCTACTGAAGGTCATCTCCTTGCGCACGCCCGCCGCGCGCAGACGGCCGGCCTGCCGACGGAGGCTCAGATACGGCAGCGATACCACCTCCCGGAGCCACCAGGCGACCGCGGCGAGGCCAGAGCCGCCGCCCGGGCCGGGCTCGCGGCGTCGCTGATAGCCCTCACGCAGATCCCCGACCAGGTCGTCGGCGAACTCCTCGGGGAGGAGGCGCCGAAGGACGCAGTCCAGAAACCTTGCGCTACGGCTCAAGGCCCGGCTCCGGTGACACGCCTTCCCACAGGCGTTTCATGATCCGTCGACCCCGGTCGAGCGCCACCCGTCCGGTCTCGGTGACAGCGTACAGACGACGGGCCTTTCCCCCCCGCTCGCCCGTGGGGTCTCCCTTTTTCGACACCACCAGGCCCCGCTCCTCCAAGCGACCCAGGGTCACGTGGATGCTACCCAGCGAGACGCGCCGCTCGGCGCGGGCCTCGAGCTCCTCCTGGATGGCCGCGCCCCACGCGTCGCCCTTCAGGCGCACCACGGCCAGAAGGAGCATCTGCTCAAGGTCGGTGAGATGGTCGGACATTCCAGTCCTCGGGGTGGCTGAGGCCTATTTTTACTTAAATTATAGAATAATAGGCCGAGGCGAGACACTGTGGTCAAGAGATGCCGTTCCTGCTCGCCTCTCGCCACGCCCCTCCGTCACACCCTTGGCCACCACCGTCTGACTCGACTGCAGTAGGCCTCGTACTCCTCCTGAAACGTCCGCCGTAGGGTCGGTTCCTCGTATGTCACATACGAAGACGTGTGAGAGCAGAAGAAACGCGGCAGCGTAAGTCAACAGCGCGAGGGACCCGTAGTATAGTGCCGCCCCCGCCACGGCCATTCCGCCACCCGCGTACATCGGATTGCGCATGAAGCGATAGGGGCCCCGCATCACCAGCTTCCGCGGCGGATCGAACGGAGCAGGCGTTCCTTTCCCCGTCCCCACAAACACGAGAATGCACCACACAGCGATCACTGCTCCAAGGGTGCCTACGACCAGCCCGACATTCCGCACCCACCCGATTCCAACTGGACGGTCAATCCCGAATCGGGCGAGCAGGCTTCCTGGTACATAGATCAGCAAGAAGCCGGTGAACAGAGTTGCGTACGTCAGTGCTCGCACGAACACGAACATTCCCGTCCTCCCTGTAGCCTCCTCCCACTTGCGGTTGCCGCCGACTGTGTCGTCCCGTAGCAGGCCGCCGGCGTCGCCGACGGCGTCGGGCACTCTGCTCCGAGCCGACCCTGTTGCTGCTTTGACCTCACTCTGCCCTGAGGGCGTCGGCGGGCAAGATGCGGGACGCCCGTCGGGCTGCCAGCCCCGACGCCAACAGGGTGACGCACAAGAGGAACCCCACGGCCCATGCGTAGACGACGACTCCCCCGGGGTCGAACGCGGGAATCATCGCCTTGAACACCTTCTGAACCCCCAATCCCAACGGGAGTCCGACCAGCAGTCCCGTGGCCGCCGTCTTCACGCCCTGCAGGATGAACATCCCGATGATCCTGACCCGGCTAGCGCCGATGGCGATCCGGACCCCCACCTCGCGAGTGCGCTGAGCGACACGGAATGCCATGATGGCGTAGAGTCCGAGGGCCGCCAATCCCATCGCCAGGCCCCCCAAGGCAGACAGGACGGACGCCCCGAGCCGGACCGGAAACAGAGCGACGCTGGTGTAGTCGTCGAGCCACATCGGTCCCTTGAGGACCCCGGAGGGAAAGATCCGGGCGAAAGTCCGCCGGATGGCCCCGGCGGACGTCGTGCTTCTGCTGTCGACCCGCACGAGGATCATGGGCGACGTCGGAGCCCACTGGGCCCAGGCGAGGTACACGAAGGGGGGAGAGGGCTCGTCGAGTTGATCGAACCGGTACTTGCCGTTCGCCGCCACGCCGACGACCACGGCCCGGCGGCCCTCGACGGTCAGCTCCTGACCTAGCGGATCCAGGCCCTGCAGGTGCGCCTGAACGAACGCCTCATTGACCACGGCCACCACCTGCGCATCGGCGCGATCCGAAAGGTCGATAGCCCGCCCCTCGTGGATCGGGATCCGCATCAGGTCGAAGTACCGATCGTCCACGAAGCTCACCAGAGTGCGATTCGGGCCCCCCGACCCCTGCCCCTCCCCAGCCACCGTCACATCTCGATACTGGTACCCTTCGAGGCCGAGGGGAACGAAGGACGAGAGCGCGGCGGAGCGGACTTCGGGCAATCGGCCCAAGTTGTCGATCAGACGACCGAAAGCGCCGTCCGCTGAGGCCGCATGGAGGTCTTCGTCGGGGATCTCCGCCGGGAAGAGCAGCACGGTCTCCGGGTTACCGAACCCCCTGTTCACCCTGGCGAGTCGATCCAGCACATGGAAGAAGGAGCCTGCCGCCACCAGCGTGGCCAGGGATAGAGCCAACTGGGTGGCGATGAGGGATGAGCTCTGTATCGCCGAGCCGCGGTGGCCACCCCGGCTTACTCGAAGCACGTCCAGAGGGATGGCCCGTGCCGCGCGGAGCGAGGGGGCGAGGGCGAAGGCGAGACAAGCGGCAAGCCCGAGCCCGGCCGAGAAAAGCAGGACCCGCGGGTCCATCGGGGCCCTGAGCTCGATGGGAATCGTCGAGGGAGGAAGCAGAGCCGGCAGGAGGTGGACGCCGAGGGCCGCCAGGGCCACCCCGGTGCACACCCCGAGGCCTGCGAGGATCGCAGACTCGCTGAGCACTCGGGCGGCCACCCGGCCGCGACCCGCGCCGAGAGCGAGCAGGACCGCCACCTCGTGATCCCGCCGGGCCCCACGCAGGAGGGTCAGGTTGGCGACGTTGGAGCAGATGGCCAACAGCATGAATCCGGTGATGCCCAGGAGGATCGACAGCAGAGGCTTGAGCCTGGCAGCCACGCCTACATCCAGCGGCACGGCCGTGGCATCGAGCACCCGGGCGTCGGGCGGATCGTCCGCCCGCAATCTCTGCCAGAGCGCTTTGACGTGTTGGTCCAGGGTGAGGAGGCTCAGGCCGGGCGCGAAGCGGCCGAAGACCCGGAGCCAGCGAGTGCTTCCGTCGTCGAGGAGGCTGGCCTCGCCCCGGAGGGGCGGGGCGGCTTCGACGGGGAGCCAGACATCCAGCCTCAGGCCGATGGTGGTGCCGACGAAGTCCGACGGCGCTACCCCGATGATCTGGAAGTCGAACCCGTCGATCTGCACCTGCCGACCGACGATGCGCGGGTCGCGGGCGAAGCGCCGGGTCCACAGCGCGTCGGAGATGACCGCGGAGCGCCGAGACTGCCCGGTCATGCGCTCGGCCGGCGAGAAGAACCTCCCCAGGACCGGACGCACGCCGAGCACCGAGAAGTAATTGCTCGTGACGAACGCACCCCAGGCATCGGGAGAGGGATCGGTCGTTGCGGTCCCCTGGTCGGTGACGTGTAGTCGGGCGTAGCCAAACCCTACCACCCGGGCCTGTGTCGCCAGCCCCTCCCGGAGGCCCAGGAGATTACGATAGGATGCGACCGGGGCGTCATCCTGCCCATCACGTGCCCAGACGTCGATGCTGAACAGCTCGGACGGGTTCCTTACGGCGGGAAGCGGACGGAGCACGAGCCCCTCCATCCACGAGAACACCGCCGAGGTGCCCCCGATCCCCATGCCTAGCGTGGCCACGACCACCAGAGTGTATCCGGGCGTGCGAGTGAGGCCGCGCAGGCTCCTTCGGAGTTCCCTGAGGACTTCACCGAGGTGTTCGACGGGCCAGTCGCTGCGCAGCCCTTGCCGAGAACCCCCACCAGCGACATCGAGCCATTCTCTTGGCGCGGTACGGAGCACGTCGAGGAAGGCCCACCCGACGGAGTCCCCGCGCTGGCGCATCTCCCGGAGATCCTCGAGCATCTGCCGGCCGTATCGGCGTCTGAACGCGGGCGGATAGAGAAGCAAAAGCAGTCGATACAGCAGGCCTGTCATTCCTGGCCCAGCCCTTCGTCGACGATCAGGTGTCGCTGCGCCGCGAGCCGCACCAACCGCGCGAGGCTTCTGGCCTCCGCCTTGAGCGTCTCGACACCGGCTTGGGTGATCTCGTACCGCTGGCGAGGTCGCGAACCTCGGTCCGGAACGCCTTGACCCGCCTCACGCACGAGACCTGCCGCCTCGAGTCGTTGGAGGGCTCCATAGATCGCGCCGGGGCCGACGGAGGCGCCCGACGCCACCTGGACCTCCTTCATGATCGCATATCCGTGAAGTGGCCCCCGCTCCAGTGCCAGGAGCACATGCAACGCGTAGCGGGACAACGAGCTCTGTTGACCGTCCCCGTGGTTCGTGTGCTTCTTCATAATACCTTCATTTGAGAATACTTTTCAATGAAAGTATTATTCCCTTGCCACGGGGTCAATCTGCGCCCGGCATTCCTCGACAAGGCCCGGCGCGCCCTCGCCGGCCGACATCTTCTCAGCGGTGGGAGTCTCCCATGCATGCCAAGGCATCTGCCACCCTTGCGCACGTCGTATCTCGGCTCTGCGCCGGCGCCATCCTCGTGGTGCTGAGCGGCAGCCTGGCATCGGCCTCCCGTTCACGAGCCCCGGCCGGGCAACTCGAGGACGGCTTGCCCCGGCTCTTCCACGTCACGTATTACCACCTGGCCATCGCTGTCGACACGACCAACCGCCGCATCGGGGGGCGCGTCACGGTAGACCTTCGCGTTACCGCACCGGATCTCCGGAGCGTCTCCCTCGACCTCTCCAACTCCATGAAGGTCGATGGCATGCTGGTCGGGGGGCGCCCGGTCCCGTTCACACATCAAGAAGGGGGCCTGGCCATCGATGCGGGCGGCAGGAGAGGCGACCGCCTCGAGTTCGCAATTGACTTCTCCGGCCGGGGGGCAGGGAGAGGGATGCTCGTTGACCCACACGCCGTGAAGCGATGAGCACCACGACGCTCCGGTCGATCGGCCTCATCGCCGAGAGCGTAGTCTTTACGTTCCTCGTGCCCGGCACCGTCACCATCTGGCTTCCGATGATCCTCCTGGGCGACACTGTAGCGATGCCCATGTCGTGCGGCGTCTCGCAGTACGCCGCCTTTCCAGTGGGATGTTTGGGAATCGCTATGTACGTCTGGTGTCTCCGGGATTTTGTCACGAGTGGCCGGGGCATCCCAGCACCCATCGACCACCCGAGACGACTGGTCGTCCGTGGGCTGTACGGGTACGTGCGCAACCCGATGTACCTCGCCGTTCTGTGTGTGCTCGCCGGAGAGATCATGTTCTTCGAGTCCCGTGCTCTATTCCTCTACACGATCACGTGGTTCGGAGTCGTCCATTTGGTCGTGGTCTTGTATGAGGAGCCGGCGCTGCGCCGAAAATTCGGAGACCAGTACGAGGTGTACCTGCGCGCCGTCCCACGGTGGCTCCCCGGCAGACCGCGTGTTGGTGCACCTACCTGACCTGGTGCTTCAGATGGCTCGCGACCTTCGCCGGGCGATGTTGGCGAGTCGCCGTCCGTAGCGATGACACGGCCGGCGGGCTGCTTGCGACGCCATCGCCCCGGGCATACAGTAGACGATTCAAGAGGTCCGCGCGGCTGCCAAAGCTCGACGAACGTCTACCAGAACGCCCTCGCAGTGCACGCGGCCCGCTACCTGCTCCGGATGGGGCGGCTGGAGGGTTGGCCAGGCTGCGCACACAAACAGGCCAACCAGCAGGCCGACAGCCAGCACCGCCGTGACCGCGGGACCATGGCCAGCAGGAGCAGCTCGGCACCCACCAGGAGGCCGACGCCGTGTGGGTGCAGCGCGAACACCAAGTGGCCCGGGTAGTGAACGCCGGCGCTCCTGAAGACGACGCGCAGCAACAGGGCGAAGGTGGGGACGAGCAGGAAGAGCGCCCAGATAGAGCTGTGGAACCAGAGTCGCTTGGGGCGCTCCGGGTCGCGGTTCAGCTCGCGGGAGCCGCGTCCGATGCGGCCCAGCAGTCCGCCGTGCCTCGCCGCGGCCGTAGGGTCGACCTCCAACCGGCCGCCGCCGGCGGCAACCAAGGAGAGTCGGCGGCGGCGCTGTCCGGCACCGCCGCGGGCAGCCCGCCCTCACCACGAGATGCGATCCGGTCATGCCGACGACGGCCAGGAACAAGACGCTGCCTAGCAGGAAGAGGCGGAACGGCGTTGCGTTAGCGGCGCCTGCGCCCCGCGAAGTACTCCGTGGTAAGGAAGCCCGGCTTCAGCAGCAGCCGGACGCTCGTTAGGAAGCGATCGTAGTGTCGGTCCCACTGGGATCTTCGCCACCCAAGAGTCGTTTCTACCCACAGGCTCATTCCGCCCTTGGAGCCTCTGCCGGCAGGATGGAGGACGCGCGACGGGCCGCCATCCCTGACGCCGACAGCGTGATGCACAGCAGGAACCCGACGGCGGCTGCGTAGACCGTGATGCCTCCGGAATCGAAGTCCGGAATCACTGCCGCGAACACCCGTTGCACTCCGAACGCCAAGGGGATTCCAAGGAGCAATCCCGCGGCCGCCGTCCGTGCGCCCTGCATCAGAAACACCCCGACGATCCTCCTCCGGCCCGCGCCGACGGCGATGCGGACCCCCACCTCGCGCGTACGCTGAGCGACCCTGAACGCCATGATGGCGCGCGCGGGTGACACCTCTTAGACAGGATACTGCATGCGGAAGATGGTTCGGCCGATCATCGCATCCCTTCGCCGCAGGCCATTCTCCAGCGAAGAGCGCGTACGCACCGTGGGCCGTAGTCCCCGTGCAGTGCCCGCTACCGCGCGACGATCCGGCCGGCCTCCAGCCAAGCCATCGTGACCAGGAGGACGGCGGCCACGCCAAGCAGCGTCCAGTCCGCGGCTCGCAGTCGGCAAGGGGAGTCCACACGTTCGCCCCTGAAGCTCCACAAGGACGGCTGCCGTATCCGGTAGATGCGCGCCAGCGCCGCGCCGACCGTCAGGTAGGCCGCGATCTCCCAGGCGCCCGGCGCGAGGAAGGCCGACAGGGACGGAGGCGGGGCGCTGGCGTACTGGTGCTGCATCGAGTTGGTTCCCAGGTACAACCCAAACAGGACCGCGTTCCCGAAGCCGACCAGGTAGGCGAACGAGAAGCGGCGCACCGCGATCCGTGCGGCCAGGGGCGTGAGCACGAAGGCGACGACGCCGTTCCAGAGCAGGATCTGGCCCAACAGCAGCCAGAAGCTGCGGTCACTCATGCCGGGGGCGGCGAGGCTGGCGCCGGTCTGGCCACGCAGCAGCCCTTCCGGAAGGACGAAGAAGGCGACGCTCCACGAGGCGAACAGAAGCAGCCAGCCGATCGCGAGGCTGGCCACCTCCCGCCTGACCGCGCTCGGGTGGGTGAGGGCATCGACAGGATGAAACATGGTCAGAGAATGGCCACTGCGCTCGCCGGCGTCCAACTCTACCTCGTGCACTACGCGACGACTCCCCTCCGGGCAGGTAGCCAGGCTACGAATTTCGCCCCCCAGGCGCTCGTGAGGTTCGCGCCTCTCGAGCTGTAACCCGATCTGGGAGGATCTTCCGCATCTATCTACGTTGGCCTCTCCCATGCCTGGCGCTTCGCATCGTCCTGTGGGTGCGGGCTCCACCCAGCCAAAGCGTAGCCGGCAGGCCGTCTTCGTGAGAGGGCGGTTGAAGCGTACCCAGGCGAATGAGGGGGCTCACCCGCGTCAGCCCCGAAATGCCCCATAATTCCGGTGCTCAAGAGGGACCCGTCATTCACTCTGCGCGTAGGGCAACCGCCGGATCCAGCGTCGTGGCTCGCCGCGCAGGCACGAGGTTCGCCACCAAGGCCACGAGGATCAGGACGGCCGGCACCCCGATGAACGTGAGGGGGTCGGTGGTGCTGACCCCGAAGATCAGGTTGGCGAGGAGGCGGCTCAGGGCGAACGACGCCAGCAGCCCGATGGCGATTCCCCAGCCCATGAGCCGTGCCCCCTGGGAGACGACCATCCAGCGGACCTTGCCACGCTCGGCACCCAACGCCATGCGGAGTCCGATCTCGAGCCGCCGCTGAGAGACCGCGTACGACATGACCCCGTAGATGCCCATGGCGGACATGATCAGCGCGAAGACCGCGAAGGTGACGAAGAGGGTCAGCAGGGCGTTCTCGCTCCCGTGGCTCTCGTGGACGGCGCGATCCAGGGTGCGAATGGCGTCGACGGGCTGGTTTGCATTCACGCTGCGGATGGCGTCGCGCAGGGGTCCGGCGACGAGACCGGTCGAGGTGGCCGTGCGGGCCACGAGATACATCCCCTGCTGCGCATCCTGGGTGAAGGGACGGTAGATGTCCGGCGCGCCCTGCCTCGTCCTGCCGAGGTTCCGCACGTCGGAGACCACCCCCACGATCCGGATCCAGGCCGAGTCACCCGAGACCTGGATCCGCTGGCCTACCGGGGTTGTCCCGGGCCAGTAGCGGTCCGCCACGGCCCGGCTCACCAGGGCTACCGGCGGCGAGGTGGCGTCGTCGGATTCCGCGAACCCACGTCCCTCCTCCACCCGCATCCCCACGTAGTCGAAGTAGCCCGTAGAGACCGTCACCAGCAGGCCGGTCGGCTGCGCCCGCCCCTCGCCGGTGTCCCGTCCCTCCACCAAGAAGGACCGGAGCCTTCCCGCATCGACTCCCGGAAGGACGCTGACGAGCTCGACCCGGTCGGAGGACATCGCGGGCGCCGCGGCCGCCCGCGCCTGGGCGAAGAAGATCCGCCGGGATTCCGCGCTCTCGTAGCCCGCGTCCGGAAGGTCGATGCGCGCCGTCAGGAGGTCCTTCGCGTCGATACCGAGGGGACGCGTCTGGAGGTTGATGACGGTCCTGGCGAGGAGGCTCGCCACCACCATCAGCGTCAGCGCCAGGGACACCTGCACGGTGACCAGTGTCGCCCGGCCGCGCTTGCCGGCGCGGCCGCCGTCGACGGAGCGCCCACCCCGCAGCGCGGCATCGGGGCTGCCGGCCGACGCCCGGAGTGCGGGGAAGAGGCCGAACGCCAGGGGCGCCACCAGCGAGACCATGAGGGTGAACGCCAGGACCCTGCTGTCGAGCTTGGCCATGAGGAACGCCGACTGCTGGCCCGCGGAGATCAGGACCAAGGCCCTGTTCAACGCGTAGGCGAAGCCGAGACCCAGGCCCGCCGCAGCCAACGAGATCATGAGGCTCTCGGTGAGGAGCTGACGAACCAGTCGTCTTCGCCCCGCGCCCAGGGCCGAGCGCAGCGCCATCTCTCTAGCGCGCGCGGTGGCCCGGGCCAACAGCATGTTGGCCACGTTGGCGCACGCGATGAGGATCACCATGCCCACCGTGAGTGACAGCAATAGGAGGATCGTGTTGTCGTTCCTGTTCAGGAGGGCGTCCCGCACCGGCCTGGACCAGAGACGCCACCCGGCATCCTCCGCGGGATGCTCGCGGGCCAGGTCGGCGCCGATGCGGTTCACCTCTGCCGTAGCGGCCTCCTGGGAGACACCGGGCTCCAGGCGTCCCACGACGAACAGATAGCGGGCGCTCCGGTCGGGCTGCGCGCGGTTCAGGATCAGGGGCGTGATGACCCTTGCGCGGCGGAAGTTCGCGACCTCGAGCCGGGGGTCGGTGACCCCGATGATCGTGTGCTCCACACCCGCCAGGCGGATCGTCCTGCCCAGCACGTCGGGCCGGCCGCCGTATTGGTCGTGCCAGTATCCGTATGTGATCATGGCCACGGGCGGCGCCCCCTCCCGGTCTTCTCCCTGGGCGAAGCCCCGCCCCAGGACGGGTGGGAGGTCCCACGTCCTGGTGAGGCCGGCCGTGAACTGTAGCCCGTCGATCCGGATGGGATTGTCCCCGCCGGTTAGCACCCACTGGGAGTGGGCGAGGGCCGAGAGGGACTCGAAGCTGCGCGTCCGCTGCACGAGGTCTAAGTAGTCCGCGGGGGAGACGCCTCCTTGGTTGATGTCCATCTCCACGTTGGCGCCCTGGATGAGCGCTGCGGTCCCGGTTTCCCGCATGGGCAGGTCCAAGAACACGACGGTGCTCACAAGGCTGAAGATGGACGTGTTCACGCCGATAGCGAGCGCCAACGTGAGGGTGGAGACCACTGCGAAGCCGGGGCTCCTCAGGAGCGCGCGGATACCGAATCTGAGGTCCTGACGGAAGGAGTCCATGCCGATTCCGGAAGGGTTGTCGTTACGGGTCTGATAGCGGAGGCGGAGGGCGGAGGGCAGGGAACGGATCACCTGCCGGATGTACCAGCGACGCGCCCCTCGCCCCGAGGCGGCGCGCCGGACGAAGGCCTCGTGGAGGTCGCCGAGGTGCTCGTCGCGGTACTGCCATGGGAGGAGGGCCGCCAGCAGGCGGCTCGCCCATCTGGGCGGTGTCGGTCGGTGCGGGCGGCGGGTCATGCTCGGGCGCCCGGGTCGAGGTTCAATCCGTCCCACAGCGTGTCCAAGACGTCACGGGATCGCCGCAACGCCTCCGCCCCCGCGGGGAGGAGGGAGAAGAAGCGCTTGGCGCGGCCACCACGCTCCGGCGTGGGTGCGCCAATCTCCGACTCCACGAACCGGCGCCGCGCCAGCCGATCCAGCGCCGCGTACACCGACGCCACCGCAGGCTCGGACCCGGTGGCCTCGGCGAGTTCCTGCACGATGGCCATGCCGTAGGCGTCACCCCCCAGGCGGGCCACGGCGAGCAGGACCATCTGCTCGAATTCCCCCAGGTAGTCTCCTCTGGGCATCGTTTCTTCCATGAGTGCGAGGAAATATACATCCGACTCTACGAGTGAACGTCCGAGAGGGTTTCACGGACTTGCGTCCGGCCAGTCCGGCGTCCGCATTCGTACGGCTGCCACAACCCGTCCAACGCACGAGGCCGCCCGTACCGTCCTCTAGGTTGCGGGATCGGCTACCTCGTTTCCGCTCCCTTGCCCGCCAACTCGTTCACCGTGGCAAGGAGCAGCGCGTCGAACCGTTTTGGCGCCGTGAGCATCGGGAAGTGACCGACGCCTTCCATGACCACGAAGTCGAAGTCGGCGACCGCAGCCCGCCACGCTTCCGCGTCCACCGGGTAACGCGGCGAGACGATGAGTCGGACGGGAACGCTCAGTCCGTGTGCGAGGGCGCTCAGATCCTCCCGGGCCATGTTCTCGATGGCCGAGATCCCCACGTTCGGCGAGACCCTGGACATGCGATCGGTATACGTGGCCACCAGCGCGCTGTCCGCCCCGTCCGCGAACAGCGAGCCCACGTAGCGGCGAACGAAACCCGGGAAGTCGGTGCGCATGGGCGCCACGAATCGCTCGATTCGGTCGTCGGTGGCGTGGTCGTCGAGGCGATGAAGCGTGTCGATCCCGATCAGGCCGACAACCCGGTCGCCCAGCAGCCGGGCGGCTTCCAGGACCACCGTTCCGCCCATGGAATGACCTACGAGGATCACCCTGTGTAGATCGAGCGACTGCACCACAGCCGCGACATCTTGGCCGAAAGCCGGCATCGTGTAGTCGGTGCGCTCGGTGCCCGATTCGCCGTGACCCGCGAGATCGAGCGTCACCACCAGGTAGTCGTGCGACAGCACCGGCACGGCGTCGTCCCAGAACGAGCTATCGCAGGTCCAGCAATGGACGAGCACCACAGCCACGTCGCCTTCGCCGCTCGTCGTGTAGTGGATGGGCACACCATCAGCTGAAGCCACGGTGGCCGAGCGCGTACTGACAGCGCTCTGCGTCCGAGCCGAGTTGTCGCCTGCGCTGTTCCCACGGCAGCCGGTGAGCACAAGCGCGGCGCCGACCAGGACGCGAACGACGGGGGCCCGGGGACACCGCCACCTCCCTGTGCCCCAGCGGACCCCGCTACGCTCCAATGAATACGTTGACGACATGATCGTTCCCTTCGGCCAGCATTTGGCGATGAGCGTGTGGATGCACCCACCTATCATGCGACAACGTAGCGAGCGTAGGTCCAGCGGATTAACCAAGCCGGGCGTAGCCGGCAAGCGTAGCCTTGACTGTCGCTCAGCCGGACCAGTTGTGGGCGTTCGATCTGACGCTGTCGGCAAGATTCTATCAGCAAGCCGATGTTGTGCCACTGGAGTACGAACGGCTCCTGGATGCGGCGCTGGGGGCCGGTAAGGGCCGGATCGTACGCCAACTCGTAGTGCCGCACGCCGAACAGGGCGCCTTTGAGGAGGCCGCAAAGAGCGGCGGCGCCCGCCAGGCCCAGGATGCCGTCCAACGGCTCGGGGACCAGCGTGGCGCGCACCATGCGGGCAGCCTCGCCACCCCAGCGCGGAACATCGCTTCGAATTCTGACGACGACCCAGGCTCCCATGGCTCGCCAGTAATCGCAATACCCACTACGGGCTCGGCTCGGAGACGCCACCTCACTGAGAGGTCGCGCAGCAGTTGGTGGCTTGTGTACCGCGTTCCCGTGCCCCGGCATCGTGACCGAGACACTGCGCCCCCCCCGCAACCGGATCCCGAACCGACGGAGGGGATTCAGCCCCGACCCTCGCACCCCTACCGTTTCAGCGCCTCGGCCCATATCCGCCATTGCTCCACCGAGCGCGGACCACCACCAAGCTGCTCCAGCAGACGCAACGCGCTTCGCCGTGTCCCCTCGTGGTGTGCCGCAGCCGCCTGAAGCAGCAGAGAAGCGTTGTCGGCAAGAAGTGGCCCAGCAAGAGAAGGCGCCACGCTGGTAACCGCGAGTGCCTCGACGAGGGGGCGAAAGGCGAACAGGTTGGTGCCGCCGAGGACCGCACGCACGCTCGCCGTTGCCGGCCACCAATCCACGGTTCGCGCCGACCATTGGGCCATGGAACGCAGCGCGGCGATTGCCACACCGTTCACGACCTCATCAGGATCCCGCAGTGCATCGACCACCGCCCACCATGACGCGTCGTCGGAGGCATCCTCCGCGATGCGGGCCAGGGCCACCATGCGCACCACCGGATCGGCGGCAGAGCGCAGAAGCTGTATCGTCCGCAGCTGGTCGGCTGATTCGCCTGCGGCAGGCACGCGCCACACGGTCCACACGGCGTCCCGGTTCACGGGAAACGGCACTCCATCCAGCGCCCGCTCGGCCCGGAGCGAGTCACCCCGGTAGGCCCCCGAGAGCTGGACCGCGACGATGAACGCATTGCGATCATTGCGCGCGACCTCCGCCGCCACCGACCATGCGACCGGAAGGGGCGCGGAGTCGCGCGGGGTCGGAAGGTATTGCACCCGGCTGCGGTGCTCGGGCTCCACGACCATCACGACCAGCGACGTGTCGCCGGGATCCTCATAGTAGCTCACCGAGGCATCCGGAAAGCCGAGTTGGTCCTTCAACACCACGGCGCACGCGTGAAGCGGACGGCCGGGGTCGAGTGTGCGGAGCGTATCCAGAAGTGCCCGGGGCGACCAGCGCTCGAGCCCGATGAATTCGAGCTGACCCGATTCGGTGGGGATCGTCTGCGCGGCGACGGGAGCCGCTAGGGGCGAAAGCGCGAGGATGAGCGCGAGCGGGATCGTGATAGCTTGGGTACGGGTCATCCTCATTGAACACCGGACCGGCGCGGAGCGTTGCCTCCCGCCCAACCGGAGGCTCCACGCCCAGGGTCCGGGAGGGGTCGACCGACCGTCCCCGTGGTTTGTGTGCTTCTTCATAATACCTTCACTTGAGAATACTTTTCAATGAAAGTATTATTCCCTTGCCACGGGGTCAATCTGCGCCCGGCATTCCTCGACAAGGCCAGGCGCGCCGTGGAGGTCTCGAGGCCGGCTATCTGACTCGTCTTCGGCTCGTCGCCGGTGTCGATGATCCCGCCAGCCGCTCTCCCGCAGGCGTCTCGCGAGCCCTCGGTCAGTCCGTTCCTGCACTGCGATGAGCTTTTCGCTACCCACAGGATGGCGAGGTCGGGGCGCGTGGGGACGTACGAGCGAGCGAATGCGAGGACAGCGCGCACTTCGGGAGGCTCAAGCCACGGAAGCTCGCCCGGGGTTCTTGAGGGCCGCCGCCTGAGCAGGCCGACGGGGTTCTCAGGCACGAGCCCCTTCGCCCGGGCACGCTGGAAGAGCGCCGACAACGAGTTCAGGTAGTGGTTGACCGTGTTCGCGGAGAGTGAGCCCCCTCTCCCGTTGGACCGCACGAGCAGGTGCGCGGCCCAGTCCTCGACGTCACTCACCCGAACGGCCTCGAGGGGTTGCGAGGCTCCGAAGAACGCCACGGCGTCTTCCAGGTGATGTGCCACGCAGCGGAGCCATCGTGGACTCACCTCGCGAAGGTCACGCATGAGTGCCAGGTGACGAGATGCGAAGCTGCCGAACGTGCGGGGGGGCTGCCGAGGTGGCTGGGCCCACCCCTTCGGCGCCTGCCAACGGCGCGTGGTGCGCGGCTCCTCCGACTCGCGGTGGCTCACGAGCCCTCCTGTTCGAGGTGCCTCAAGCGCTCCTCGACCAAGGCTCGCACGCGCTGGAGGTCGCCAGGCCGCTCACTCGTGTTGCACTCGATCCAGTGGCCCTGGAGCCCTGCACGTTCGAGCGCGTCCCAACTGTGCTTCCGAACGCCCGCGTCCTCGACCCAGAACCAGGGCCGCGCCTCCTCGAAATCGACGGCCAGGTACTTGGGCGGCATGCCGAAGGGCTCGGGTGGGAACGCGCGCGGATTGCGGACGGCGCGGAGCTCACCCGTCTCCATGTCCAGGATCTCGGCGAGACGGACGAGCCGGTCTTCGCGCATCGTTCCGCCAGGGCACCAGGACGTGATCCAGCGAACCTCGAAGTGCTGCAGCAGGAAGCGCATGAAGGTGGCAGCGTGGGGAGCCGATTCACGGTGGTGGCCGTCCCAACGGATCAGCACGTCGTCGATGTCCAGGTAGACCACAGGGCGCTGGGTTCCCTCGCCGTCTCTCATGGTGCCCACCTCGCCGCCCGTTCGCCGATGCCCGGCGTCCGCGCAGCCGTTTCAGTCATCTCGAGGGGGACTGTCTTCGGTCTCCCCGACGAAGCGCCGAAGATCGCGAAGGAAGTCCTCTCTTATAGGCTGCAGGTCAGCATCGATCTCGTGGTCCTGAAGGACTGCCTCCACCTGCCACGGCATCACGCCGGGGAAGCCCGAGAGGAACTCCTCGCAGGTCCCGCCATGCCGCATGAGGTCGAAGAGGGTCTCAACGGGCACTCGCGTTCCGGTGAATACCTCGTCACCGGAGTGAACAGCAGGATCTCGATGCGTCGGGGCGTCCGTGTGCGATCGAGGCTGGTCTCCTTTGCGCTGTGGTGGCACGATACACCTCCTCGTCTGATGGCCGGGTTGTCTCAACGCTTTCGCTCGGGGTCTGCCCACCTAGGCGTCGCCGGCAGATGGGCGGGGAGCCTCGGTGAGGTGGATCCCGAGTTGCGCGACGGACGCGCTGCGGCCCATGCGCCTGGACATCCTCGTTCATGTCCTCGAAAGGCATCCGAGGTTCTGTGGGTTCTGGTTCATGGCGCTTCATGATGTCCCTCCTCCCCGTGTGGGGACTAGAAGTCCACGCGTGGCGGCGCCGCCGGGCGACGGATCCCCCGGGGCCGGGAGCGGTGTGACAGTGACGGCCTTGGAATCCCCACGGCGCGCAGCCGTCCCCGGTCCGGGGACGTCCCGGGCCCGGCGGGAGCCGAGGGAGTGGGGGCTCGTTCATGGGGCACCTCCTTCGGGGTCTCTATGGGCATCAGCTCGCCCCGCCGATGTCCCGTCCGGCGAGCGGGAGGAGCCGCCGGCCCGCCGCCCCCGACGGGCCGGCACCCGCCCCCCCAAGTAGGGGCGCCGGGCCCCCTCGCGCAAGAGCCGTAAAATCCCGTAAGCGCCTGTGCGCAAACGACTTGGTGTGCGTCGGGTGTGCGTGCGCACGGTGTGCGTCAGGTGTGCGCGCACGGTGTGCGCGCACGGTGTGCGCACGCGCGGGTCGGGCGTGCGCCCGGCGGCGCGGCCGCAACCCCTTGGGGGGAGTGCACGTGGCGGGCTTAGGGTCGCGTCGTCCCCTGGATGGGTGCACGTGTGCGCGCACGGACAACCCGGGCGAGCGGCACGTGCGAGGACGGGGTCGTGTGCGTGGCCGCGCGCACACACGCCCGCCGCCACCCGCGGGCTCCATCGCCAGGGAATCTCCGCCACGGTCGTACCGGGGATATGCCGGCGAGGTGCCGGCAGGCTCCTGGCTGCGACCGGCGCGCGGCCCGTCCGTCTCCCCCGAATCGGCAAGATGGCCGGCGGGGCTGCCCGCGGCATGAATCGGCGGGCTGTCGTCTGTCGCGCTAGGCTGCCGGGCTCGCCACATAGAGCGCCCGACTGCTAGGTTCTGTCCGCAGATTAGAGATGAGTTAGACGGTGCAACGGCATTGTGGGTAGGCAAGCATGGACTCGGGAGAGAAAATGCCGCTCTTGGATGCCTCCGAGCGCCAACAACTCAAGCTCTTCGCCTGGTTTCTGCTGCTCATCAACGGCTGTATCGTGGTGGGAGCCCTGGCGCTCGCGGGCAAGCTGGATGACCCGGGGGCCGGGTGGGTGGGCGCAGCTGCACTCGCCGTCCTGGTTGACGGAGCATTCGCCCTCATCGTCGGTGTGAACCTCGCGGTCGTGACGATCCGACGGCGGATGCGGCGTCAAGCGGGA
>Ga0307418_1000104_pt1 | contig 23171 bp, 25 predicted proteins | sample SalMarWE160220MG_2_FD_202160 | JGI IMG/M metagenome (GOLD analysis project Ga0307418, IMG submission 202160) | Salt marsh sediment microbial communities from the Plum Island Ecosystem LTER, Massachusetts, United States - WE1602-20 | ecosystem: Environmental > Aquatic > Marine > Intertidal zone >...
ATAGGCGACGCCGAGGCGTCAAAGACGTTTGGTAATACTTGATGGCGAAGCCAACCCGCACGCGCAAGAAAGTCAAGAAGCAGGTGGCCGACGGGATTGCCCACGTCCATGCCTCCTTCAACAACACGATCATCACCATCACGGACCGCCAAGGCAACGTGCTTGGATGGGCGACGGCGGGAGGTTCCGGCTTCCGGGGCTCCCGCAAGAGTACCCCGTTTGCCGCTCAGGTGGCAGCGGATCGGGTGGGGCAGGCGGTAAAGGAGTTCGGCCTTCGCAACCTGGACGTGAACGTCAAAGGGCCGGGTCCGGGACGCGAGTCTGCGGTGCGGGCGCTCAACAACGCGGGCTTCAAGATATCCAGCATCACGGACGTGACCCCCATACCTCATAACGGGTGTCGTCCCCCCAAGAAGCGGCGCGTATAGGAATCGGGCAGAGCAGACATGGCAAGGTACACAGGCCCCACCTGTAAGCTAGCGCGGCGCGAGGGCTCCGATCTCTCTCTGAAGAGCCGTGCCCGCTCGCTGGACACCAAGTGCAACTTGGAAAAGCTGCCGGGCCAGGCGGGGGACCGCCGTCGGCGGCTGTCGGACTATGGCGGCCAGCTGCGTGAGAAGCAAAAGGTCCGCCGCATTTACGGCGTGATGGAGAGGCAATTCCGCAACTACTACCGGAAGGCCGCGGCTACCAAGGGTGCCACCGGTGAGAACCTCCTGAGGCTGCTCGAGCGACGACTCGACAACGTGGTTTACCGCATGGGTTTCGGCGCGACTCGCGCCGAGGCCAGGCAGCTGGTCAGCCACAAGGGAATCCTCGTCAATGGAAAGACAGTGAATATCCCTTCCTATCCCGTCAGCGAAGAAGACCAGATCGAGGTCCGGGAGAAGGCCAGGAAGCAGGTGCGGGTACAGAACGCCCTCGCCTTGGCCGAGCAGTACGGCTTTGTCGACTGGATCGAGGTCGACACGAATGCGCTCAAAGGCGTCTTCAAGCGTGTCCCCGACCGCTCGGACCTCCCGGCAGACATCAATGAATCGCTGATCGTGGAGTTGTACTCCAAGTAAAGGGAAGGAGGGGGTTTTTGCATGGCTGATGCTGTTAGCGATTTCCTTAAGCCGCGCATCGTCAAGGTGGAGCCGGTTGACGGGAAGCGCAATCACGCCCGGGTCTCCGTGGAGCCGCTCGAGCGCGGCTTCGGCCATACCCTGGGGAATGCGCTGCGCCGTATCCTCCTCTCGTCCATGTCCGGCTGCGCGGTCACGGAGGTGGAGATACAGGGCGTTCTCCACGAGTACACCACCCTCGAGGGTGTGCAAGAGGACGTGCTGGAGATCCTGCTCAACCTGAAAGACCTCGCGGTCTCGATGAAGGGCAAGGACGAGGCGACTTTCACCCTCTCCAAGGCGGGGCCCGGCCCCGTATTGGCGGGAGATATTGCCCTCGACCACACGGCGGAGATTGCCAATCCCGAGCTGGTGATTGCGAACATCACCGGGGACACTGCGCTGAGCATGACGCTGACGGTCCATCGGGGGCGCGGCTACGAGCCTGCCACCGCGCGGGAAGACGATTCTGCGGACCGCCCTATTGGGAGGCTGCAGCTCGATGCCTCCTATAGCCCCATCCGGCGGGTCGCGATTGATGTCCAATCTGCCCGCGTCGAGCAACGTACCGACCTCGACCGGCTGGTCATCGACCTGGAGACCAACGGGACCGTCGATCCGAAGGGGGCGATCCAGAAGGCCGCCGCGATTCTGCGGGATCAGCTGTCCAGCTTCGTTGCCTTGGAGGGCTCGGCCCCGAGCGAGCTGGGAGATGAGCTCGGGGCTGCCCAGCCGCCGATAGACCCCATCCTGTTGAGGCCAGTGGATGATCTCGAGCTGACGGTGCGCTCGGCCAACTGTCTGAAGGCCGAGAACATCTACCTGATCGGCGACCTGATTCAGCGCACCGAGGTCGAGCTGCTCAAGACCCCCAACCTCGGCAAGAAGTCCCTCACCGAGATCAAAGACGTGTTGGCGACGCGGGGCCTGTCCCTGGGCATGCGCCTGGAGAACTGGCCGCCCGAGAACATCGACGAGCTCGCCGTCAAATAGAGACCACCGTACCTCGGGTAAAGAGCTATGCGTCACCGCAAAGCCGGAAGGCAGCTCAATCGAACGAGCGCTCACCGTGAGGCCATGTTCCGCAACATGGCCTGCTCCCTGTTCCGCCACGAGCTCATCCGGACGACCCTTCCCAAGGCGAAGGAGCTACGGCGGGTTGCGGAGCCGCTGATCACGATGGCTAGGACGGATTCCGTGCACAAGCGTCGGGTCGCCTTCTCGCGGCTGCGCGACAAGGAGGTGGTCGGGAAGCTCTTCGTGGAGCTGGGGCCCCGTTATGAGAGCAGACCGGGGGGTTATCTACGGATCCTGAAGTGCGGCTTCCGGCCTGGGGATGCGGCACCGATGGCCTATGTCGAGCTGGTGGACCGGGCGGTGGCAGCGGAGAGCGCAGGCGCGGCAAAGGACTGAGATGCGCCGGCCAATACACGCACAGAAACCGGGCGCTGCCCGGTTTCTTGTCTGAGCCGTTGCCCTAGCCGTATGGCCCTTCGTTTGCGCCGCATGCGGGGCATCGCCCTCGTGACCGACTTTGGCGATCAGGGTCCCTATGTGGGGCAGATGGAGCTGTGCCTCACGGAGCGCGCCCCCCAGGCGCAAGTCACCCGGCTGATTTCGGATCTCCCACCGTTTCGGCCTGACCTCGCGGCCTATCTGCTGCCAGCCCTCGCCCGGGACGTCGCGGGCCCCATGCTTTATCTCTGCGTTGTCGACCCAAGCGTCGGCGGTGAGCGCGGAGTGCTTGCTGTCGAGGCCGATGGCAACTGGTTCGTTGGGCCGGACAACGGCTTGATGGCCCTGGTGGTCCGGCGTGCAGCGCAGCGCCGGGTCCTCCGGGTCACCTGGCGTCCCCGCCAGATGTCCGCGAGCTTCCATGGGCGGGACATGCTCGCCCCGGTCGCTGCGATGCTGTTCAACGGAGAGCGAGTTGACGGGGAGGAGATAGGTGTTGGGGAGATGGCGGGGAACGACTCGCCCCAGGATCGCCGCTGCATTATCTACGGGGACCGCTATGGCAACCTGCTTACCGGATTACGGGCGGGCCAGCTCGATCGGCGAACGACGATTCAGGCGGGGCCCAATGTCCTGCGCTTCGCCCGAACCTTTTGTGAGGTTCCATCCGGTACCGCCTTCTGGTACGAGGATGCCTTCGGACTGGTCGAGCTGGCGGTCAACCAAGGCCGTGCGGACCAGCTGCTCGGCTTGGGGCCCGGTGACGGGATAACGCCGCTCGTTTCAGCATGATCCACGGAGCCACGGGAAGAGAACAAAGGACGCGGAGATGTCGGTGAGGAAGACCGCCCCAAGAGTCAGGCGCAGCCTGGGTATCCTGGCGTTGTTCTTCCTCGGCTTGATCGGGGGGCTTGCCGTGGATCGCGTCTTTCTCGCCGGGATGATACCGGGGGCGTTCATCCCCATGCGGTGGGTACAGGACTTTCGCCTCATGGGCCAGGCGTGGAACCTGATCGAGTCGCGCTACGTGGACCCCGCGGCCGTGAAGCCCAAGAAGATGACCTATGCGGCGATCAGCGGCATGGTGGGCTCCCTGGGGGACACTGGGCACAGTACCTTCCTGACGCCGGAGATGTCCGCCCTGTCCCAGGATCTGTCGACCGGCAACTTCGCCGGCATCGGCGCAGAGATCGGGGTCAAGAACGGCGAGGTAGTGATCGTCTCTCCCATCGACGGGACCCCGGCAAGCCGAGCCGGATTCCGGCCGGGGGACGCGATCCTCTCGGTGGACGGGACGACCGTCTCGAGTCTGTCCCTGAGCGATGTCGTCGTCCGCATTCGCGGCCCGGTGGGGACCCGCGTTACCCTCCAGATTCTGCCGGTAAAGTCAAAAAAGCCCCACGAGGTGACGCTGGTCCGTGCCGAGATCCCCATCGACACCGTGCACTGGCAGATGATCCCGGGCACCCACCAGGCGGACCTGCGTATCAGCAGCTTTGCCAAGGGGACCACTGTCTCCCTGGCCGGGGCCCTGAGCGCCGCGGTCGAAGCCGGCGCGACCGGCGTGGTCCTCGACCTCCGAGACGATCCGGGGGGCCTCCTCGAGGAGGCCATCGGTGTGACCAGCCTGTTCGTGGGGAACGGGGATGTGCTCAAAGAGCGCAACCGTGCCGGCCAGGTGAGATCGGTTCCGGTCAAGCCCGGCCGGCAGGAGTGGACCGGACCCCTGGCGGTGCTGGTCAACGGAGGTACCGCGAGCGCATCGGAGATCGTTGCCGGTGCCCTGCGAGACGACCTGAAGGCGCCCCTGATCGGAGAAAAGACCTTCGGCACAGGCACCGTGCTCCAGCAGTTCCCTCTTCCAGATGGCTCGGCCGTTCTTCTCGCCGTGGGCGAGTGGCTCACCCCAGCGGGTGAGAGCTTCTGGCACAAAGGACTTGAGCCCACGCTCAAGGTTTCGCTGGCGGACGACGTGGTGCCCCTTACCCCCGCCGGCATCCGCGACCTAACCCCGGAGGGATTCCGGAAGAGTCGCGACAGTCAGCTCATCGCGGCCGCGGACTGGCTCGAGCGGCAGAGGAGGCCGGCCGGGGAGCGCAGCGACCGGGCCCGCCATCGTCACCGGCGGAGACGCGCCCACTAGCCGGGATGGTCAGCCCGCGACCCGGCAGGGAGACCCGATGCTGCTGACTTTGCTTGCACCCGAAAGGGAGGACATAGGGCGGCAATCCGTTGCCGCTGACAGGGTGGCGGTATCGGCGCGGCATGCCGACTTTCGCCTTATTCGGTGGTTACCTTTTGTGGCTCTCCTTCGGTGAGGGCGGCCTTGAGGGCGTGCCAGCTCAGGGTGGCGCACTTGACCCGCATGGGGTAGTGGCGCACACCGGCCAGCGCCCCCAGCTCACCGAGATCGGTCGGCTCCGGACTCCCTGTGCCGGTCAGGAGGTGGTGCATGGTCTCAAAGAGGTCCGCCGCCTCCTCCAGGCTACAGCCCTTCACCTGGTCGGTGAGCATGGAGGCCGATGCCATGGAGATGGCGCAGCCACGCCCCTTGAAGCTCGCATCCACCACGCGCCCTTCCTCGATCCGCAGGTAGAGCGTGAGCATATCCCCGCACAGGGGGTTGTGGGCGTCGACCATGTGGCTGGGGTCGTCTATGGTGCGAAAGTTGTGGGGGTGGCGGCTGTGATCCAGGATCAGCTCCTGGTAAAGGTCGGTGAGCTCGTCGCTCATGCAAGCATCTCCCGCGCGAGGTGCAGTCCCTCAACCAGGCGGTCGACCTCCTCGCGCGTGTTGTAAAAGGCGAATGACGCCCGGACGGTGGCGGGGACCCCGTAGAAGTCCATCAGCGGCATGGCGCAGTGGTGCCCTGCGCGCACCGCCACACCCTTGTGGTCGAGCACCGTGCCGATATCGTGGGCGTGCACTCCCTCCATGACGAAGGACACGACGGCGACCTTGTCGGGACTCTCGCCGATGACCCGAAGCCCCGGCACCTCCCGCAGCCGTTCCGCTGCGTATCGAAGCAGATCCTGCTCATGCTCGGCGGCGGCTGCGCGACCGAGCCCCTGCAGATAGTCGATGGCGGCGCCGAGACCCACGGCCCCCGCGATATGAGGTGTGCCTGCCTCGAAGCGCTGGGGCGGGTCGGCAAACTTGGTGCCCTCGAAGCTGACGCGGCGGATCATCTCCCCGCCGCCCTGGTAGGGGGGCAGGACGCCGAGTCGCTCGGCCTTGCCGTAGAGGACGCCGATGCCCGTCGGCCCAAACAGCTTGTGACCGGAGAGGCAGTAGAAATCGCAGTCGAGCGCCTGCAGGTCGACCTCCAGGTGAGGCACGGCCTGTGCCCCGTCGACGAGTACCGGGATCCCGCGCTCATGGGCTATGTTCACAAGCGCGCGGATTGGGTTGACCGTCCCCAACACGTTCGAGACATGACTGACCGTCACGAGGCGGGTGCGCGCGTTGAGCAGTCCTTGGAGGGCTTCGAGCTCCAGCTCGCCCCGGGGGCTGATCGGCAGCACGCGCAGCGTGGCCCCGCTGCGGGCCTGTTGCAGCTGCCAAGGGACGATGTTGGCGTGGTGCTCCATGTGCGTGAGCACGACCTCCTCCTCCGCTTGCAGCCCGAGGCCGTTAGCCACCAGGTTGATGGCCTCGGTCGTACCTCGCAGGAACACGATCTCGGCGGCGGAGCGGGCATTCAAGAATTGGGCGACCTTTGCTCGTGCCCCTTCATAGGCGGCGGTCGCACGGGCAGAGAGGAGATGCACCGCCCGATGCACATTGGCGTTGTCCTTCCGGTAGTAGCGCGCGATGGACTCGATGACGGCCTGGGGCTTCTGCGTAGTCGCGGCGTTGTCGAGGTAGGCCAGCGGGGCGTCCCGGACCTCCTGCTGGAGGGCCGGAAAGTCCCTGCGCACGGCACCCGGGTCCCAACGGGAGGTACGTGTTGCCGCAGGGAGGCATTGCGCAGCGCGATCAAGTCCCATGGTGGTCAGCCTCGTTGGTCGGTGTCAGGTTACGTTTGCGCGAAAGCCTCGCGTTGGTCAAGTCCCTGAATCTTCCATGGATTTGAAGGGGCTTCAGCTATCGTCTGCATACCCTACTCGATTCGTACCGCTTCCGCCCGCCGAGTTCCGCCGCCCCTTATCGGCCCCATCCGAAGGGGGCGACCGGTCCCCCGGGCGCCCCTTGAACGCTGCGAGAGAGGTGCCCCGGCCTCGCGCGTCGGCCCCGACAGGGCGACAGGTGTGCGAGCTCATCCGGTGCCCCGAGATGGAGAACGATAGGGCGTCTCGATGAGAAGAATAAGGAATACCCATTAGCCGCTTACGGTTACCCCCGATACAGTTAGCGCAGGCTCGGCAGAGAACGCCCTGCCATGTGCCCTGTTGACTGTGCTATATCGGAGGAAACCCGAATGAACCTCAAAGGCAGCAAGACGGAAGACAACCTGAAGGTCGCGTTTGCCGGAGAGACCCACGAGTACACGGACATGTATCCGGGGATGGCCAAGACCGCCCCGGGGCGAGGGCTTCGAGGAGATCGCCGACTGGTTCGAGACCCTGGCCAAGGCGGAGCGCTCCCACGCCAACCGCTTCCAGAAGCCCCTGGACGCACTCGACGCCTGAGGTTTCGGGTTCCGGAGGCGGCGGCGCGGAAGGTGTCGCCGGGCCCCGAAAGGCGCTCTGTTATCCATGAAAGGGACGAATTATGACCACTCGCGAAGGTAGTCTCGAAGCCCCCAAGCGGCATCCGCTGGACTGGACGAACCCCAAGTTCTACGACGAGGGAGAGCTGTTCAAGGAGATGGAGCGGGTGTTCGACATCTGCCACGGATGCCGGCGCTGCGTCAGCCTGTGCCAGTCGTTCCCGACCCTTTTCGACTTGGTGGACGAGTCAGAGAGTATGGAGGTGGACGGCGTCGCCAAGGAGGACTACTGGAAGGTCGTGGACCACTGCTACCTCTGCGACCTGTGCTTCATGACCAAGTGTCCGTATGTGCCGCCCCACGAGTGGAATCTGGACTTCCCCCATCTGATGCTTCGGGGCAAGGCGTTCAAGCACAAGGCCGGCAAGACCAAGCCTCGGGACAAGATCCTGTCCAGCACGGACTTGGTGGGATCTCTCGCAGGCATTCCTGTTATTGCCGGCGTCGTCAACGCCGCCAACCGGTCCGGCGTTGGGCGCAAGCTGCTGGACGGGGTTCTCGGTGTGCATCCGCAGGCTCGGGTCCCCGAGTACACGGGCGACACCCTGCGCAAGCGCCTCAGCAGCCGACGGGGCACCCAAGCCGTCGGGGAGCCGGCCGGTCCCACCACCGGGAAGGTAGTCCTCTTCACCACCTGCTACAGCAACTGGAACGAGCCGGACGCCGGCATGGATCTCGTTGCCGTGTTCGAGCACAATGGCATCCCTGTGACCATCCCCCACAAGGAGCGCTGTTGCGGCATGCCCAAGCTGGAGCTGGGTGACCTGGAAGCGGTGAAGGGGCACAAAGATGTCAACATCCCGATCCTCGAGCGCCTCGTGGATGACGGGTGGGACATAGTCGCTCCGATCCCTTCCTGCGTCCTCATGTTCAAGCAGGAACTCCCCCTCATGTTCGCCCAGGATGCGGCGGTACAGAAGGTGGCCGATCATATCTATGACCCCTTCGAATACCTGATGCTGCGGCACAAGCACGGCAAGCTTGCCACCGACTTCAAGCAGCCGCTCGGTACGGTTGCCTATCACGCCGCTTGCCATCAACGGGTACAGAATGTAGGTCAGAAGACCCGGGAGCTGCTCGCCCTGGTGCCCGATACCCGGGTGGAGATCATCGAGCGGTGCTCCGGGCACGACGGCACCTATGCGGTCAAGAAGGAGTTCTACGAGTACTCCATGAAGATCGTGCGCCCGGTGGTGAGCAAGGTGAAGCAGGCGAATGCCGACCACTACGGCAGCGATTGCCCGATGGCCGGACAGCACATCGGTCACGGCCTGGCGGACGGCAGCAAGCCCGAGCATCCGCTCAGCCTTTTGCGCAAGGCCTACGGCCTCTGAGGGGCGTCGGCAGAGGCGGGCGCGGCACGCGGCGTAACCCGCGCGCGAGCGTTGAAGGAGGACCAATCCCCAAAAAGCACAGTGAGGGCTTGCCTCTGCCGCGCCCTTCGCTAGGCCCAATCGCCAGCTCGCGGTGGATTTGCCCACGGGGCCGGGGCATTTGACCAGCTCGCCGAGGGCCAAAGCCATCTTGATGCCCTCCGGATAGGACGGCCAAGTCAGCGGATTACCTGAAAGCCCCGGGCCTGGATCCCCCGAGGCGGGGCTGCGGGCCTTTCCCTTGGCTCGCCACTTGCCAGAAGGGGGGATGGGCCGGTCTCGGGGACCTCCTATTCGAAGGAGCGAGGCCCCGAAACGGATCCCGGACGGGGGAGCGCCCCCCGGGCGATGGTGTGCACCCGCAAGCAGCAAGGAGGACCGCCTGTGTCTGATCCCCAATCCACGTCCCCTCAGCCGACGCCCTCAGCGTCAGGTCTCGTTGGGGGCTTCGTGAAGCGCGAGCTGCCTTACGGGATCATGATCGTCCTGGCAGTGGTCGGGGTGGCCTACACGAACCTCGTGCCGGGCGTGAGCCTGCTCTATTGGCAGATCTTGGCCGGGGTATACGGGCTGCTCTGTGTCCTCATCGAATGGCCGCGGCTGGGGCCGAAACCAAAGGAGCGGCTGCGCCTTGTGCTCACCCAGGTCTTCCACTGGGGCGCGTTCCTGTTGGCGATGCGGCTTCTCTTTCTGCCCACCCTGCAGAAGAACCTGACCAGCGAGCTCACCGGTCTTATTCTGGTCTACGTGCTCGCGCTCAGCACATTCCTTGCCGGGATCTACATCAACTGGCGACTCGCCGTGGTGGGGGTTTTCCTCTGGGCCAGCTTGGTGGCCATTGCCTTCGTGGAGCTCGCCAACACCCTCATCATCGTGCTGGCCCTGCTCGTGATCGCTGGGATCTGGCTTTGGAACCGGTTCGAGGCCCAATCCCGGGCTTGATGGGCGACTCCGCCTGCATTGCGCCCCTTCGGTCACTTCGTCTTCTCGTCTTTTCCGTTGCCGCGCTTCATCTTAACCACCTCCGGATTCACGTCGACCATGGTGTTGTCGCGCAGCTTGACCAGCTCCTCGACCGCCTTCTGCCGCTTCAAGAGGGTCGTCAGCTGTGCCTTGACCGCGTCGAACGAGGGGGGTTCTGCCTTGCGGGTATCCTCCAGCTCGACCACATGCCAGCCGAACTGAGTCATGACCGGTTCCTTCGCAAAATGCCCTGGTTCGAGCTTGGACAAGGCTTCGGCGAGCGGTTTTGGAATCTGGTTGGCATCCACCCATCCGAGCTCCCCTCCGTCCGCGGCATTCGGGGCGATCGACTTGTCCTTGGCGAGCGTCTGGAAGTCGGCGCCTGAGTTGAGCTTCTTGATGAGCTTCTCCGCCTCGGCCTTGGTCTTCACCAGAATGTGCCGGGCCTTGTACTCCGTCTGTTTTGCACGTTCGGCGAGCTCGTCGTAGGCCTTCTCGAGCTCCGCGTCACTGACCTTCTCCTTCTGCGCCATGTCCGCGATAGTGGCGTTGGACAAGACCTGCAGCCGCTGCAGCTGCAAGGCAGTATGGACGTCTTCGCGCTTGTCCAGCTTAAGCTTCTCGGCCTCCTGCGCCGCCACGATCATCGTCATGAAGTCGTTGAGCGTCCGCGTCTGCAGCTGCGGCGTGTTCTTGGCCTGCAGCGCTTGCAGGCGCCCGGCGTAGAACATCTCAAACAGGCCGAGGGAGTAAGGCTTGCCGTTGACCGTTGCGATCCGGGTGCTCTTCTGCGGGCTGGGCAGTTGCGCCGCTCCCTCTGTCTTTGCGGCTTGCGCCGCCTGAAGGGAAGAAGCGGCGAAGAGGGCGGCGAGAGCGAGCGTTGATCTGATGTATTTCACCTTTGGGTTTCCTCACTGCTGGGGAAGCACTGATGAGTTGCGTTTCACTGCCCCCATGGTGCTGCAATGCCCTGATTTCAGTCCGCACGCTCCACAGGGATCTCAACAAATCAGTGCTCCCCCGGGGCTGCTCTATTGCTGGGGCCCGGGCCAGGCGGGCAATTACGATGTAAGTCGCGCGTAGCGCGCCCCCGTCGCCCTCGCCCACTGGGAGAGGGCCGGGGTGAGGGAAACGGTCATGGCGGCAGCGACTTACATTCTCTGGGGCTGCGCTGGCGCCATGGCCGTTAGCCTGTGCCATCTTATCAAGGCTGCCAGACAAATGGGCTGCCGTTGGCCGACAAGTTGCCCAGCAGCAGATAGGTGATCGTCGGGCCGGCCGGGAGGCCGAGCTCGCCAAGGAGCAACGCATAGCCCCGCTGCGGGCCGAGGAGCATGAGAGCGAGCACGAAGATGGGGTCGTTCAGCAGCGGCGCCGCGAAGCTCGACATGGAAGTCATGCTGCCAAAGAAGGGTGAATCCTGCCCGTGCGGGAAGCCTCCCGCGCGGGTCGGCGTTTCGGCTGATTACGCCAGATGAACCGATGTCGGTGGTTAGGACTCGGTCTGCCCCTCCACCCGGCAGATCAGCCGTCCTTTTGCCAGCTGTGCCTCGACGATCGACCCTGCATCGGCCACCTTTGCATCCGTGAGGACACGTCCGTCCGGGAGGAGACGGACAATGGCGTAGCCGCGCGAGAGGGTTGCCAACGGGCTCAGGGTCTCCAGGCTCTGCACCGCTCGGGCCAGGCGCTGGCCCCGCACCTGCTGCAGCACCGGCATGGCGCGCATGAGCCGGGTGCGCAGGGCGAGGCTTGCAGAGGTCAGACGTTCCACGGAGCGGCGCGGCGAAGCCGAGAGGAGGCGTCCGGCGGCCGCCTGCCAGCGCCCCCGCGACCGGTCCGTCCGCCTTGACATGGCCTCGATGATACGCCGCTCCAATTCGTCCATCGCCTGCTGCTGTCGCTGCACGCCCGCTGCGGGATGGAGAAGCCTCAGGTGCCTGAGGGTCGTGTCCAAACGCTGGCGTAGCTTTGATGTCATCCGTCCCGCGGCAGTGTCCAGGCGCTGTTCAAGGCCGCGCAGACGCTGTGCGACCTGAATCGCCGAGGGGCTGATGAGCTCGGCGGCGGCTGACGGGGTCGCCGCCCGCCGGTCTGCCGCGAGATCCGCAATGGACAGATCGATCTCGTGCCCGACACCGGTGACGACCGGGACTGCCGAGCGGCGAATGGCCCGCGCCAGGCGCTCGTCATTGAATGCCATCAGGTCTTCCAGGGGACCGCCCCCCCGAGCCAGCACCAGGACGTCGCACTCCCGGCGCCGGTTGGCAAGCTCGAGCATGGCGATCAGCTCCTCAACGGCGCCTTCTCCTTGCACCTTGGAGGGGTAGACCAGTACCGGCAATCCCGGAAAACGCCGCCGCAGGATGCTCAGCAGATCCCGAATAGCGGCCCCCGTGGGAGAGGTGACAATTCCAACCTGGCGCGGGAAGGCGGGCAGCGGGCGCTTGAGCGTCTCGTCGAACAGCCCCTCGGCGGCGAGCTTCTGTTTCAGCCGCTCGAGCTGCAGCCGCAGCGCCCCCTCTCCGGCAGGCTCCATGTGCTCCACGTTGAGCTGGAACTCGCCTCGCCCTTCGTAGAGGCTGACTCGGGCTCGCACCAGCACCTGCTGTCCATTCACCGGGGCGAAGCCCAGCAGCATGCGCTTCGCCCTGAACATGGCGCAACGCACCTGGGCAGCGGGGTCCTTGAGGGTGAAGTAGATGTGTCCGGAGGCCGGCTGAGCCAGGTTGGAGATCTCCCCCTCGACCCACAACAGAGGAAAGCTCCCCTCGATCACCGCACGTGCCTCGCGATTAAGCCGGGACACGGTGAATATGTCGCGGGAGAAATCCCAGCTGGACTGAAGCGGATCGGGATGCATCGGGGTTACGCTCAGCGGGGCCGTCGTCCGGACGGCGGGTTGGCGCGAGTTTACCGTGAAACCCGCAAAAACTATAATCACAGGTTACCTTTGCACCAGCAACCTCCCACCCGCGCCCAGGTTCCCTATGCGCCTCATCCAAGAAGCCCTCACCTTCGATGATGTCTTGCTTATCCCGGCACACTCCCGAATTTCGCCCAATGAGGCGGATCTCACCACCCGCCTCACCCGCGGCATCGAGCTCAAGATTCCCCTGGTCTCCGCGGCCATGGACACGGTCACCGAGGGACGCCTCGCCATCGCCATGGCCCTGGAAGGCGGCATCGGCATCATCCACAAGAACATGACGGCAGAACGGCAGGCGCGTGAGGTGCTGACAGTCAAGAAATACGAGAGCGGCATCATCCGCGATCCGATCACGGTCACGCCGGACACCAGCGTAGGGGAGGTGATGAAGCTGACCCGGGCGCACAATATCTCCGGCGTCCCCGTGGTGACCGAGGACAGTCGCCTGGATGGTATCGTCACGGGGCGCGACCTGCGCTTCGAGACGCGGCTCGACGAGCCCGTCAGCGCCATCATGACCCCCCGCGAGCGACTGGTCACGGTGCGCGAGGGTGCGAGCCGCGAGGAGGTGGTCGGGCTGCTCCATAAGCACCGGATCGAGAAGGTGCTGGTCGTGAACGGGCGCTTCGAGCTCAGGGGTCTGATCACCGTCAAGGATATCCAGAAGGCCAAGGACTTTCCCAAGGCCTCCCGCGACGACCATGAGCGTCTGCGGGTCGGGGCCGCCGTCGGGGTGGGTGGCGGGACCGACGACCGCGTCGCCGCGTTGGTGGATGCGGGGGTCGACGTGGTGGTGGTAGACACCGCCCACGGGCACTCCCAAGGGGTGCTCGATCGCGTCGCCTGGGTCAAGCGCGAGTTTCCGCAGGTGCAGGTAATCGGCGGCAACATCGCGACCGGCGCTGCGGCCCTTGCCTTGGCGGAGGCCGGTGCGGATGGGGTGAAGGTCGGCATCGGCCCGGGCTCCATCTGCACGACCCGGATCGTGGCAGGGGTGGGGGTGCCGCAGATCACGGCCGTGGCCAACGTAAACGAGGCGCTGGAGGGGACCGATGTTCCACTGATTGCGGATGGTGGCCTGCGGTTTTCCGGCGACGTGGCCAAGGTGATCGCCGCCGGGGCCCACAGTGTCATGATCGGGGGACTGTTTGCCGGCACGGACGAGTCTCCCGGCGAGGTGGAGATCTACCAGGGCCGCTCGTACAAGTCCTACCGGGGGATGGGCTCCCTGGGGGCGATGGGCAGCAAGGAGGGCTCCAGCGACCGCTACTTTCAGGAGGAGACCGAGAAGGAGAAGCTGGTCCCCGAGGGGATCGAAGGGCGAGTCCCCTACAAGGGGAGCGTGCTTAACGTCATCCACCAGCTGGTGGGGGGGCTGCGCTCCAGCATGGGGTACACCGGCTGCTCCAACATCGCCGAGATGAGGACCAAGCCCCAGTTTGTCCGGGTGAGCAATGCGGGGGTGCGGGAGTCTCACGTGCACGACGTGCAGATCACGAAGGAAGCGCCCAATTACCGGATCGACTGAATGACTTCCCAAGCCCAAGGCATCCATGCCGATCGCATCCTGATCCTCGATTTCGGTTCCCAGTACACCCAGCTCATCGCCCGCCGGGTCCGTGAGGCGGGTGTGTACTGTGAGATCCACGCCTGGGACTTGGATGCGCAGCAGATGCGGGGATTCGGCGCCAAGGGCGTCATCCTCTCCGGAGGCCCGCAGTCGGTTCACGAGGAGCGGACGCCCAGGGCCAACCCCATGGTTTTCGATCTGGGGGTGCCGCTGCTGGGTATCTGCTATGGGATGCAGACTATGGCGGCGCAGCTCGGGGGTCAGGTGGCGGCGTCCAGCCACCGGGAGTACGGGTATGCCCAGGTCCGCGCCCGGGGCCATTCCCGTCTGCTGCGCGATATCGAGGACCACACCAGCCCGGAAGGATACGGCTTGCTCGACGTGTGGATGAGCCACGGGGATCGGGTTGACGCCTTACCGCCGGGCTTTCAGGTCATCTGTGAGACGGCGAACGCCCCGCTGGCGGGGATGGCGGACGAAAGGCGGGAGTTCTACGGCCTGCAGTTTCATCCGGAGGTGACCCACACCCGGCAGGGCCAGCGCATCATCGAGCGTTTCGTCCACGACATCTGTGGCTGCGGCCGCCTCTGGACGCCGGGGAACATCATCGCGGACACCATCGATCAGGTTCGGCGGCGGGTGGGCGCCGATCAGGTCGTTCTCGGTCTATCGGGGGGCGTCGACTCGTCGGTGGTGGCTGCCCTGCTGCACCGGGCCATCGGCGACCAGCTCACCTGTGTCTTCGTAGACAACGGCCTGCTGCGCCTGGGCGAGGGTGATCAGGTGATGCGTACCTTTGCCGCCCACATGGGCGTGAGGGTGGTCCGAGTCGACGCGGAGGCGCGGTTTCTCGACCGGCTACGCGGTGTGGCCGATCCGGAGCAGAAGCGCAAGCTCATCGGCAACACCTTCATCGAGGTCTTTGAGGAAGAGGCCGAACGTCTGCGCGGCGTCCAATGGCTCGCCCAGGGCACCATCTATCCGGACGTCATCGAATCGGCGGGGGCGCGCAGCGGCAAGGCCCAGGTCATCAAGTCCCATCACAACGTCGGCGGGCTGCCCGAGCACATGCGGCTCGGCCTGGTGGAGCCCCTGCGCGAGCTCTTCAAGGATGAGGTGCGCAAGATAGGGATCGAGCTCGGCTTGCCGGCGGACATGGTCTACCGCCACCCCTTCCCGGGCCCCGGCCTGGGCGTGCGTATCCTCGGTGAGGTCAGCAGGGAGCGGGCGAATGTGCTGCGGCAGGCGGACCACATCTTCATCGAGGAACTGCACCGCGTGAACCTCTACGACAAGGTTTCCCAGGCCTTTGCCGTCTTCCTCCCGGTGAGATCTGTCGGGGTCGTCGGCGACAACCGGCAATACGATTACGTGGTCGCCCTGCGGGCTGTGGAGACGGTGGACTTCATGACGGCCCGGCGGGCGCACCTCCCCTACGATTTCCTCGATCATGTCTGCCGGCGCATCGTGAACGAGGTGCGGGGCGTGTCACGGGTGGTCTACGACATCACCGACAAGCCTCCGGGCACCATCGAATGGGAATAGGCGATGGGTCCGGACGGACTGATGCAGACTGGATGCGCTTGGCCCTGGAGCTGGCGCAGCGCGCCGCCTCGGGAGGGGAGGTGCCCGTCGGGGCGGTGCTCGTCAAGGATGGAGAGCCCGTTGGCCAGGGCTGGAATCGGCCGATCGCGGACCGGGACCCGAGCGCCCACGCCGAGATCATCGCGCTTCGGGACGCGGGACGGCGCCTCGGGAACTATCGTCTGCCAGGAACCACGCTGTACGTCAGTCTGGAGCCGTGCGTCATGTGCGCGGGGGCGGTCGTGCATGCTCGCGTCGCCCGGGTTGTTTACGGGGCCGCGGACCCGAAGGGGGGCGCCTGCGGTAGCGTCTTTGATGTGCTGCCGTCTGATTTCAGGCTCAACCACCGGGTGGAGTGCGCCGGGGGGGTAATGGCTGAGTCCTGCGGCGACCTCCTGCGGGCCTTTTTCCGGGAGCGCCGCTAGCCAGGCACCGGACGTCTCTCGTTGCGGGGCTTGAAACACCCTGCTCCCTATCGTATCGTGTGCTCGTTAGGGAGGATGCCTCGTCATATCTCCCATGTCGTTGAAACAAAAACAGAATCGCGCTGCGGTCCGTGGTCCCGTTTTTCGTAATGCTCCGCCAATGCCTCTTGTTGTCCTGATGAATGGAGGATACCCATGGTTACCTTTGAGCAGCTGCATGACCAAAACCATAAGATCACGGAGCTGTCGAACGTGTTTACGTACTTGATCCAGGACCGTTCCATGTGCGACACCCGGATCGCGTGCGACGTCTTTTTCGACTACTGGCGCAATGTCAGGGAGCATGTTGAGCTGGTCGACAGGCAGCTGTGCGGCAAGCTTATCTCCCACCCGGACCAGACGGTCAAGAACACCGCCAATCGTTTTCTGTCGGGCTCGTCGGAGATTAAGCGGATCTTTGCCGACTACCTCAAGCACTGGTGCTCCGAGCAGAAGAAGGCGCTGAACATCGATAATCACGAGGCGTTCGTCAAGGAGACGGAAGAGATGTTCGCCTTCGTCTTGGATCGTATCCAGCGCGAGACAGAACACCTCTATCCCTTGATTCGTAAGCTCGAAGCGGACGACAAGCGGGCCGCTTAGAGATCGCGGGCATCTGTTGCGGCTCGTCCGACGCTTGAGGTACGGACAGCAAGCCCGCGACGCAGGCGCCGTTCCGATAGGGGAAAGGGGTCGCCGAAGGTCGGTGTTAGCCGCCTTCGGTGTGGATCGCCGGCGGCAATGCGGCAAAGAGGTCGAGTAGATGTCTCTCGTTTGCCGCCAGGTCACCCCGGCCGATCCGCGAGGCGGAGCGCGCGTCGAGGCGGGTCCGGCCCCCGCCGATCGGCGACAGCCGAACGGTGATGTCATCGCGGAAGCCTAACAATGGGGTCACGGCGACGGACCGGATTCCGGCCGGCCCTACGCGCACGTCCCTCCATCCGAGCTTCTTCATGGCTGTCAGCACCGCCGCCTGCAGGGCCTGCTCTCCCAGGGGGTAGGTGCGTGTCCGCAGCTCCGGTCGTTCGCTATCCGGGCTGGTCCCCGCCACATTGGTCGTAAGGTACGCCTTCAGCCGGGCGACGGGACCGGGTGGATCGAAAAGGGGCGGCCGATTTAGCACCAGGGCACCGACGATGAGCGCCGCTGGTACCAGGATGAGCAGGCCCGCCCACTTCACGGCCGAAAACCCCGCTTGTCCAGCCGCACCGAGAGAGACTCACTCAGGGGGTTCACGCTTGAGCTAGCGCCGTCGACGGAGTCCGTGGCCGACGGGCGTCAATGCCGGCCACGTTGCAATGCCTCAAAACGTTCCCGCAGGGCCTCCTGACGGAGGCGTTCTGCCTCGTCCCTGTCCCCGATCAGGGGTGAGTCCTTCCACTGGCCCGCGCCGTGATCGAAGACTGCAAAGCGATAACCCTTGCCGACCTTGAAGACCTTGGTCACATCGTTCCCCGCTTGCTCCATGGCTTCCAGCTTGCTGAGGCCTCTCGGTGTAGCTCCGCCGGAGTCCTGCAGGGCGACTGGCCGCTGCGGGGCATCGCGGAAGGTGAAGGTGGTATTTTGCATCTCCCCATGGATGTCGATGTCCACCGAGTCGACCTCGGGCAGCCGGCTGAGGATGTAGCCGGCCATCAGGACGCCCGTCTTGTGATTCTCGGCCTCCAGTGCCGTCAGCAGCTTGTCGGCCACGATCTGGCAGCGCTGTAGCCGGTCCGGATGCTGGACCCACTCCCGGCTCATTTGCCAGCCGTTGTCCATATCTCGGTCGAGCCTGGCGAAGAGCTCCTCGCCCTGGGCGACGACCGCGTCGGGCACGGTCAGTGTGTACTCCTGGTCGTCGATGATGGCCTTGAGAATCATCCGGGTCCCCTTTTCTTACCCATGCCCACGCAGCATTCTATATGGTTGGGGCATGACATGTTTGTAAGTGATCGCCCTCGGAAGCGTGCTACGCGTCGCCCGCGTCTCCATCTCGTTCCAGAACCGGGTTGGTTCGGGCTAGGGCTGCGCCTTCCGCTGGCGATATTTCGAGAGGGGTTGCCATGCTGTTGACGATTCCGGGGCTGTTGAATCGGGCACAGATCGACAAGATTCGTCAGCTGTTGCAGGACGCCGCCTTTGTGGATGGGCGGTTGAGCGCGGGCTTTGCCGCAGCAAGGGTGAAGGACAACCTGGAGATGCGGCCCGACCCAGAGCGCATGCGGTTGCTGGTCCGTATCATTGTGGCGAGCCTCGGCCACAACGAGACGTTTCGTTTCGGCGTGCTGCCGCACCGGGTGGCAGACCCAATCTTCGCCCGTTACGAGCCGGGCATGACCTACGGCGACCACGTGGACGACCCGATCATGGGGGCGAGCGGGCCGCGTTTTCGGACCGACGTCTCCATGACCATCTTCCTCAACGGGCCGGAGAGCTACGACGGAGGCGAGCTTGTGGTGCGCACTTCCTTCGGCGAGCAGCGGGTCAAGCTCGCGGCAGGGCACGCCGTCGTGTATCCCTCCTCAAGCCTGCATCAGGTGGCCCCCGTTACGCGCGGGGAGCGGCTGGTAGCTCTCACCTGGGTCCAAAGCTACGTGCGGGACCCTGACCGGCGCGAGCTGCTGTATGAGCTGAACCTCGCCCGGGAACGGCTGCTGAGCGATGCGCCCGGCACGGAGACCACGGGCTACGTGGACCGCTCCTACGCAAACCTGCTGCGCATGTGGGCGGAGCTTTGAGTTGGTAAGCTCCGGGCCGTCAGTTGCCAGCCCCGCGCCAGGCGGACGGGGTGCTGAACAAGCGGTCCAACCGTTGTCCGCTGGCGGCTGACACCAAAAAAAGGCCGGCATACGCCGGCCTTTTTCATCCTCGGCCCTTGGCCCGTTCTCCTAATAGCCCCCCTTCCGCATGACCTGGGGAAGGCCCGCGATCTTGGTGCCCTGCTTGGTGGGGGCCAGGGGGAAGAGCTGGTAGAGGTCCTTGCTGGTGGGCTTGGAGCCCCACTTCTTTCCCATGTCCTTGAGCACCACGCGCTCCATGGGCTGGTTGCCGTTGTTGTTGATGTACTCATCCCTGAGGTAGTGGATGACGTCCCAGTGCTTGTCGGTGAGCTCGATGCCTTCGTTCGCCGCCAGGGCGCGGGCGACATCCTCGTCCCAATCCATGTGGTTGACGAGATAACCCGCCTGTGTGGTTTCGATAGTCTTGCCATTTACCTCAATGGACATCGTCATCTTCCCCTCGTGTTGTGCTGCCGAATCTGCGGCGGACTCAATAGTGCCTCTCGCGCCCGGATAGGGCACAAGAGCATCAGAGGCTTCTAATTTTATGGAATTGGAACGCAGGCGTCATCCACCGGGCGGGCCTGCAATGGACTCCCGCGCTTTCAGCCGGTCTTCTTCACGGCATCTATCCCCTTGTGGGGGATGAAGATGCCGCAGCCCATCTCCCGATGCGTCCCAAGACCGGTCTGCTGGAGCCGCACCGACTCTTCCGGGGAGAGCTCCGCCAGAAGCAGGCTGCGCGTATGAAGCGGGCCGCTAGGGGTGGCCAGGGGGGTCGCTTTGCCGCACAGGGCCTTGCGTATCCGGATTCCCGTGCGGCTGAGCTCCCCCGCTGCCCAGGCGAGAAACTCGGCTTCCGTATCCTCCGGGCGGGTGACGACGTAGCGGGCGAATAGGGTCGTCTCCTTGCTCAACGGCCGCGGCTTGCCCTCGCGGACCGTCAGTGGACAGCCGGCCACCATCAGGGTCTTCCCCTTGAGTCCGTCGACTAGCGCGTCTACCCGGTCCTTGGGCACCCGGATGGTGAGCTTGGTCCGGCGCGAGACCGCCAAGTGCTGATCGGCTCCGTGCTCGGGGCGTTCCCATCCGTTCTGGGAGCCGGCTACGTGGACTGTATGGATGCCGACCCCCGCGGCTTCACCGAGCCAGGGCAGGCTGTCGCGGAGGGCTGTGGACAGTGCATGGGCGTGGTCCACCGGAAGGCGCTTGCAGTCGATGGCGAACAGGACATCGACGATGTCGTCAGGCACCTGGAAGGAATGGTCGTCGTGGTCTTCTTGCCAGAACATGGTTGCCGGTTGGAAGTCAGCGGTTAGGGGGACCCGTCTCTGCAATCAGTTGATCGGCAGCTTCGCCCGGAGGGCATCCCGGTTGAACCACCAGTCGTCCTGGACGAGGACGTCCACGACGTTGCGTAGTCTGACCAGGAATTTCTCCGGCTCCCGCAGCTCCAGCCTCTCCATCCATAAATCGAATGCCGCCTGGGACTCCGCGCCGCTGTGGCGGCGGGCGACATTCGCCAGCATTTGGCTGGCGAAGAACATGAGGCTTTCCCGCTGCCGCCCGGAGGCCCGCATGTCTGCCAGGAAGAGGGCCGTGGTGGCCGCAACCGCGGCGCCGTCAGCATCATCGGGTGTCTCCTCGACGATGTGACTGAGCATCTCGACCGAAAGCTCCGGGTCGATGGGATAGGTCACCGCCAGCCAGATGCCCTGACCCAAGGCGCTCAGGGAATGGGGCTGGTCGGACTGAAACAGCACGTCGCAGGTGTCGGCTGCGGACTCGAAGTCCTGCGCGGCGATAAAGACATCCAGTGCCTCACGGGCAAGAGGCCATGCCTCCCCGCCCCGCCCCAGGCTCACAAGGGTACGGGCGATCTGGAGCCCGACCTCTGCGAGATCTTTCGATGCCGCGCCGATGCGGAGGAGATCCTCGTGCCTGTCCTGCAGTGCCAGAAGGTGCGACTCCAGTGCGGCATCTGCTGCGGCCCGGCTAAGCACGGAGTCTGCCGCGGTATCCGCGAGGGAGATTCGGTTGATATCGTAATGCTTCATCTGCTTCTCGGGGACTTCTGGCAAACCCATACTATTTGATGAGCCCGCTGAAGGCGGCCTCAAGACGGTCTTCCCAATTCTCTGGCGTATCCGGATACGGAGGCTTCACATCCATCCGGAAAAAGCGCTCGCCGCTGCGGGCGACTGCCTGAACGACGGGGATGAGCTCGTCGAAGGATTCAATTTCTTTGTGCGCCACCAAGATGTCACTGAGCTTTAGCATGTCAGTTCCGGAGCACGTCGCTTCCAGCTGCCTTCCGTCTGGGGCGAAGATGCGGACATCGCCTTTGGAAAACAACCACGTCCGCTCGCCTGCCCGTGCCGCCGCGACCCGGCCCCATGGGCTGGTTACCGTGACAGTCGCGCGTAGCGCGCCCCGGATTCCCTTGGTCCTTGGGAGGGGGGCGGTGTGAGGGAAACGGTCATGGTCGCAGCGACTTAAATTCTCCGGGGTGGCGCTGACGCCATCGCCGTTAGCCCCATCGGAAAGATAGTCTTCGATGAACTTCTAATATTAGGAAACGTTGACTTACCGCAATTACAGCTCTATGATCTCCTGCTACTCGGCGTTCGTGCGAGCCGCCCGAAGCGGGTTTGAAGGGATCAGGCTGATGCGCGTTGAAGCTCTATCCCAAAGGGGATAGGAGACCGTCTGTAGGCCACCCCGAAAGTGGAATGGGACCGCAGGGAGGCGATGGGTATATTAGCGAATCGCGATGGGATCCATCCCACGGAGGCGACCAGCTCGCATCGGAGTCCCATCGCCACCGGCATGTGAGTAAGGCGAGACCCCGCCGGTCTTCAAGGACCGCCGGCGCAGACCGTAGATGAAGCTATCGAGATCCTTATCCGCTTCGAAAGCAAAGTTAGGAGAGACAGCGCAATGGCAATCGACAAACACCAGACACCCATGCTCGACCAGCTGGAGACGGGCCCCTGGCCGAGCTTCATCTCCGGGATCAAGCGTCTCCGGGATGAGCATCCGGAAGCGCGTATCAACGAGGTGACCAACGATCTGCTCGGGCAGTTGGAGCATTCCTACGAGACCCGCAAAGGCTACTGGAAGGGCGGCACCGTCTCTGTCTACGGCTACGGCGGCGGCATCATTCCCCGCTTTTCCGAGGTCGGCAAGGCCTTCCCCAAGTCCAGAGAGTTCCACACCCTGCGCGTCCAGCCGCCGGCGGGCAACCATTACAGCACCGCGATGCTGCGCCAACTGGCCGACAGCTGGGAGAAGCACGGCTCGGGCCTCGTGACCTTCCATGGTCAGACCGGTAACATCATGTTTATCGGGGCGGACACCAAGGCCACTCAGCACTTCTTCGACGAGATCAACGACTACGGCTGGGACCTCGGCGGCGCCGGTCCCTGCGTGCGCACCGCCATGTCCTGTGTTGGTGCAGCCCGCTGTGAGATGTCCTGCACCAACGAGCTGAAGTCGCACCGCGCCCTGGTGAACAACTTCACCGACGACGTGCACCGCCCGGCCCTTCCTTACAAGTTCAAGTTCAAGGTCTCGGGCTGTGCCAACGACTGTCAGAACGCCATCGAGCGCTCGGACTTCGCAGTGATCGGCACCTGGCGCGACGACATGAAGGTCGATCAAGCCGAGGTGAAGAGCTACATCGCCGAGAAGGGTCGTCAGTACTACATCGACAATGTCATCACCCGTTGCCCGACCCAGGCCCTTTCCCTGAACGACGATGACACCCTGGCGGTCAACAACCGTGACTGCGTGCGCTGCATGCACTGCCTGAACGTCATGCCCAAGGCGCTGCACCCCGGTGACGACAAGGGCGTTACCATCCTGATCGGCGGCAAGCGCACCCTGAAGATCGGCGACCTGATGGGCACCGTGCTCGTGCCCTTCAAGAAGCTGGAGACCGAGGAAGACTACGAGGAGATGGTGGAGCTCGCCGAGACCATCATCGACTTCTGGGCCGAGAACGGTCTGGAGCACGAGCGCTGCGGCGAGATGATCGAGCGCATCGGTCTGGCCAACTTCTTGGACGGCATCGGCGTCGAGCCCGATCCGAACATGCTCAGCCACCCGCGCCAGAGTTCCTACGTCCGTCTGGATGGGTGGGATGACGCGGCCGAGTCCTGGTTCGAGCGGCAAGCCGAAGCCGGCAAGTAACTCCCGACGGCGCGGGGCTTCGGCTCCGCGTCTCCAAAGGACCCCCCATAGCTTTACATT
>Ga0307418_1000106_pt1 | contig 22878 bp, 23 predicted proteins | sample SalMarWE160220MG_2_FD_202160 | JGI IMG/M metagenome (GOLD analysis project Ga0307418, IMG submission 202160) | Salt marsh sediment microbial communities from the Plum Island Ecosystem LTER, Massachusetts, United States - WE1602-20 | ecosystem: Environmental > Aquatic > Marine > Intertidal zone >...
TCCGCGTCCCTTCCGCCCGGATCTCACCGCCGTCCATGATCCCGATCCGCTGGCACAGCCGTTCGGCTTCCTCGGCCCGATCGGTGGCATAGACGATGGCCGTCCCGTCACGCCCGAGCGCGGCGACCGATTCCAGGATCGCGTGACGGCTCGCCGGGTCGAGGCCAGCCGCGGGCTCGTCGAGCAGGAGCAGGCGCGGTTGATGGAGCAGCCCGATCCCGATGTTGAGCCGGCGCTGCATACCGCTGCTGTACGTGCCCACACGGTCGCGTGCCCGCCCGGCAAGGCCGATCTGGGCGAGCACCTCGTCCACACGGGCGGCGAGACGGCTGCCGGTGAGGTCGTACAGGCGCCCGAAGAACCGGAGGTTCTCGCGCCCGGTGAGGTCGGGGTAGATGGCCGGCTCCTGGGGCACGTAGCCGATCCCGGCTCGGACCGCGACGGTGTCGACCTCGACCGGTGCGCCATCGAGCGTCACCTCGCCCCCGTCCCGAGCCAGCAGACCGCAGACCATCGAGATCGTGGTCGTCTTGCCCGCGCCGGCGGGCCCCAGCAGGCCGAAGGCCTCGCCCTCGCGGACCTCGAAGCTGACGCCTCGAACGGCATCGAGGGAGCCGTACCGCTTGCGGAGGTCCCGCGCGCGCAGGACGACGGGACGGCTGTCGACGTCGGGTCCGGTGGTCACGGAAGGCAGGTCCCGGAGTGGCTGGGAGGCACGGGGTCATGGTGCGGCGTCACGTTGGGCGGTGCAAGGTCGAAGGGCCTGCCGGGTGGGCACGGCGGCGGGGCGGCGCTGTGGGCCGAGCCATATGCGTGGGTTCCCGAGGCGGCGCGACTGCTCCGGGTCGGCGGCCGGCTCCACCTGCTGACGCCACGGTCCCCGGCTGTCTTGATATCTGTGAATGCCATCGAGGCCGCGCTCGACCTGCTCGAGGGTGGGTTACGTCTCTGACCGGGCCGTTCCCGGGAGCGGGAGCCCGGTGCGCACCGGCACCATGGCTGTGCTCAGGCTCGCGGCCCCCTCCCAGCCGATTCCCAGCCTCCCGTTCTAGGGTAAGAGCCATCCCCGACCGACCGGGGCATCGACGCCGGGAGGACGCCCAATGTCCACTGCCATCGTTCGCCGCGCGATCGTCGCCGGCGCCCTGCTCGCCACCTTCGCGCTGCCGGCCAGCGCCATGGCCATGACGCCCACCGGGACGCGCGGGCCCGACCACCTGGTGGGAACCGCCGATGCGGATACGATCCATGGCCTGGCGGGCAACGATTGGATCGCCGGGCGGGCCGGCGACGACTACCTGTACGGCAACCGCGGAGCCGACCTCATCCGCGGCAACAAGGGTGACGACCACATCTACGGCGGGCGTGGCCGCGATGTCCTGCGCGGCGGCGCAGGCGCGGACGTGATCTACGGGGGCGCCCGGCGGGACCACATCCGCGGCGGCCCGGGCACCGACACCATCTACGGCGGATCCGGCAACGACAAGATCGTGGTCGGCTACGACCACGCGCCCGACTCGGTGAGCTGCGGCGCCGGCTGGGATGTCGTCATCGCGGGGCCGACCGACGTGGTGGCCTCCGACTGCGAGGTCGTTCGCCACGTGAGCGACTGACCCCGTCGCGCATCCGAACCAGTGAGCCGGGCCCGCCGCGGGCCCGGCTCACTCGCGCCTGCGGACCTTCCAGATCTCCTCGCACGGCCAGCGCGAGGCCCATTCCGCGGTCATCCATCCGTAGCGGGTCGTGCTGCTGGGTGGCACGGGCGGCTCCACCAGCGCCTCGACCTCGAAGCCGCTCGCTCTGAACAGGCGGATCCAGTCACCGTGTGAGAGGTGGAACTCGACCGAGCCCGGCTCGTCCGGCCACACGGTGCGGTGCATCCCGAACTGCGGCCGCTTGAGGCGCTCGTCCGCGGCGCCTTCGGCCTCGAGATCGGGCACGGTGAGGTAGGCGAGCAGACTGTTGGTCAGCAGGTGCAGCCGGCCGCCGGCCCGGAGCAGCCGGGCCGCCTCGGGAACCCAGGCGTGCGGGTCGGCCCACAGCGCCGCGCCGTACTCGCTGATGGCGAAGTCGAACGAGGCGTCCGGAAACGGGACGCGCTCGGCGTTGCCGAGGATCAGCGGGAAGTCGATCCGTTGCTCGCGCTGGAGCCGGGTTGCCGTGGCCAGCTGGGCGGGGGAGTTGTCGATCCCGACGACGCGGGCGCCTCGACGGGCCATCCAGGCCGACACGTAGGCGGTGCCGCAGCCGAGCTCGATGGCGTCCGTCCCGTGGAGGTTGTCGGGCAGCATCCGGACATTGGCCTCGGGAACTCCGAAGATGCCCCAGGTCTCGTCGCCGGGCTCGCGCGCCCAGGCGCGCTCGCCCGACGCGACGTACTCGGCGGCGATCTGGTCCCAGTGCGTCCGGTTCAGCGCGACGTGCTCGGGCAGGTCGGGCGGGTCGGGCGGACGCGATGGCCTGCCTGCCGCAGATCCGTCGGGGTCGACGGCCATGTCAGCTCATCCCGAGATGCCTGGCGCGTGCGCGGAGCAGCACCTCGACCGTCCGCTCGTCGGCCGGTTGGAGGCTCACCTGGACATGGCCCACGCCGAGCTCCCGCCAGGCGTCGAGCGCGCGCGCGATCTCGTCCACGTCGGGCCGCAGCGCCTGTTCCGGACCGGGGCGGGCGTCAGCCGCTGACTCGGCGTCGACGGTCAGCCCCACGGTGATCTCCATTGTGGCCGGGTCGCGAGCCTCCGCCTCGCACGCGCGACGCAGGTTGCCCACGCGCTCGTCGTAGCGATCGCCCGGAAACCCGAACCAGGCGGCATTCCAGGCATCCGCGTACCGCGCGGCCAGGCGCAGGACGCGATCGCCCCTGGCTGCGATCAGGATCGGGATCCGGCCCTCCATCCGGCTCGGCCGGGGCGGAGGCGGGATGAGGACCGCATCGTCCACGTCGTGCCAGCGACCATGGAACGTGACTCGTTCGCCGCGCGTCAGCGGGACGATGATCTGGAGTGCTTCCTCGAACCGGCCCGCCCGGTGATCGAATGGATACCCGAACGCCTTGTACTCGGGCTCGTGCCAGCCGGTCCCCAGGCCGAGGATCAGCCGGCCGTTGGCGATCTCGTCCGCGGTGGCGGCCATCTTCGCCAGCAGGGCCGGTGGCCGGAACCCGCTGCCCAGCACGATCGTGCCGATCTCCACCCGCTCGGTGACCGCCGCGACGGCGGCCAGGAGCGTCCACGCCTCGTGGATCCCGTCCTCGGGCTCGCCGGGGAGGCGGAAGATGAAATGGTCGTAGACCCACAGGCTGTCGATCCCCCCCGCCTCTGCCTGCTGGGCGAGCGCCCGGATCCGCGTCCACGTGGTGGCGCCGGGGCCGTCGGTCTCGTTCATCGGGAGCACGATGCCGATCTTCATCCGGCGATGGTACGCGGGGCGGAGGCATGCGGGCGGAGGCGCGCCGGCCGGGGCACTCGCTCACGGTCTGGTGCGGTGCGGGGATCTTGACCCGGTCCCCGATAGTCTGGGGCGGGGACGATGTGTCTCCGCACTCATCCCTCCTGCCCAGGATCCTCGTGTGGGCCGAAACCACTGACGGGGTCCGTGCGGGGCGAACGCGGACTGACGGCCGGTGACACGTCGCCGGCCGTCGGGATTCCCGGCCCGCCCAACGGCGCCGTCGCCTGGCCCGCGGCGCGCTTCATCGGGCCGTCACGGAGGCCCACGCTGCCCGGCGATGCGTGTTCCCCACGGCCGCTGGTCGGGGATGGCCCGGCGCAGCCCGATCCGCGACAATGGCCCGCGGCATGACCGTCCTCGCTCGCCGGCCGCCCGACCGCACTGCTGCGCTGCTCGCGGCCGGCATCATCGCGGCCATCGTGGTGTGGCTGCTCGCCATCGCCCTGTCCGACCCTTCGATCGACGTCAGCGAGCCGTTCAGCGGGCGCCTCGTCACCGCGCAGGACGCCCGCTCCTACTACGGGCTGGTCCTGTCCGATCTGTATGCCGGGCGCACCAACTGGAACGCGATCGGGGCGTATCCGTACTCGCCCGCGTTCGCGCAGCTCGTCTATCCGCTCGACCTGCTTCCGTGGCCGGCGTTCGTGGCCGCATGGACGGCGATCCTGATCGTGGCCACGTTCCTGCTCACCGGTCCGGATCTGTTCCTGGTGGGCCTGGCGGTCGGGTTGATGGAGATCGCGGGCGGGAACATCTCGCTGCTGCTGGCGCTGGCGATCGTGGCCGGTTTCCGCTACCCGTGGACCTGGGCTTTGGTGCTGCTGACCAAGATCACGCCTGGGGTGGGACTGCTGTGGTTCGCCCTGCGCCGCGAATGGCGGCAACTGTCGATCGCGATCGGCGCCACGGCGGCGATCGTGGCCATCTCCTGGATTCAGCTGCCCGATGCGTGGCGGGCGTGGATCGACCTGCTGACCGCCAACAGCGGGAAGGGCGGGACCTGGGCGGCGATCCCGATTCCGCTGCTCGTGCGCGGCCCGATCGGAGCGCTGCTGATCGCCTGGGGCGCGCCACGGAACCAGCGCTGGGTCGTGCCAGTGGGCGCGATGCTCGCCCTCCCGGCCCTGTGGTACGGATCACTGTCGATGCTGCTGGGCGTGATCCCGCTCACGACGCCCGAGGAGCGGAGGCGCGGCCGGGAGCAGCTGCGGAGGCGGTTCGCGCGCCAGCCCGCAGCGAGCTAGGACGACGCCAGCACGGAGCCCAGCGCGTCGGCGAACGCACCCATGTTGGTGGACGAGAACCCGGCCACGTTGATCCGGCCGCGGCCCACCACGTACACGGCATGCTCCTCGCGAAGCCTGGCCACCTGTTGCGGGGTGAGGCCCAGCAGCGCGAACATCCCGCGCTGATCGGCGATCGCCCCCCAGTCACCGGGGATGTTGCGCTCCTCGAGCGCTGCCACGAGGGCCTTCCGGTTGTCGTTGATCCGGTCGCGCATTCCGGCCAGCTCGACCTCCCATTGCGACCGTAGATCGGAGTCGGACAGGATCGTGCGCACGATGTCCGCGCCATGGGCCGGAGGGTTCGAGTAATTGACCCGGATAGCGGCCTTCACGTGGGTCTGGACCGCCGCCGCATCCTCGGCCGTCCGGGCGATCACGATCAGCGAGCCGACGCGCTCGGCATACAGCGAGAACGTCTTCGAGTAGGAGGTGGAGACGAGCAGCTCCATACCCGGCCGGATCAGCTCGAGCAGGCCCGCGGCGTCCTGCTCCAGGCCGTCGCCGAAACCCTGGTACGCAAGGTCGACCAGGGGCAGCACACCGAGCTCCTCGACCAGGTCGCCGAGCTGGCTCCACAGCGCCAGCGACGGATCCACGCCGGTGGGGTTGTGGCAGCAGCCATGGAGCAGGACGATGTCGCCCGGGGACGCGCCGCGGAGCGCGTCGAGCATGGCCGTTTCCTCGATCCGGCGCCCGGTCGTGTCCGTGTACGGATAGCTGCGGATCTTGAAGCCCGCCGCCTGGAACAGCTGCGGATGGTTGGGCCACGTCGGCTCGCTCATCCAGAGGGTCGATCCGGAGCCCGTCCGGCGAAGCAGGTCGGCGGCGACGCGCAGGCCACCGGTCCCGCCGGGTGTCTGCGTGGCGAGGGCTCGGCCCGAGCCGACCGCCTCGTGGTTGGAGCCGAGGACCAGCGCGCGAACCAGCTCCCGGTAGGCGACCTCGCCGTCGATCGGGCGGTATGACCTGCCGCCCCGAGCGGCGGCCAGGCGGTCCTCGGCCTCGATCACGGTGGGCAGCAGCGGCGTCTTGCCGGTTGCGTCGAGGAACACGCCGGCGGTGAGGTTGATCTTGTCCTCGCGGGGATCGGCGCGAAAGGCCTCGGCGAGGCCGAGGATGGCATCGGGCGGGGCGGGGATCCGGGCGAGCGACGGGAGAGACACGGGAAACCTCGACGGCTGATGAGCTAGAGGGCGCCACGGATGACGATACATGCCCGGCCGGGTTGCGGGTCGGTAGCACCCGGCTGGCCCGGCCCGCGAGCCACGGCTCGATGGTCAGCCGCGACGGGCTACCATCGCGCCCGTGACCGATTACGCATCCGTCTCATTCTGGCTCGAGACAGCGGAAGACGACCTCACGCCGCGACCGTCGCTCGACGGGTCCACCGATGCCGACGTCGCGATCCTGGGCGCCGGGCTGACCGGGCTCTGGACGGCCTGGTACCTCCGACGCCGGGACCCCTCGCTGCGGATCGTGATCGTGGAGCGAGAGATCGCGGGTTTCGGGGCGTCGGGCCGGAACGGTGCGTGGTGCGCGCCGGACCTCAACATCACGATGACCCGTCTGGCCCGGTTGCACGGCGACGATGCCGCCCGGCGGATGCAGCAGGCGACCTATGACGCGGTCGACGAGGCCGGGCGGGCGTGCACGGAGGCGGGGATCGACGCCGGGTTCCACAAGGGCGGCCAGATCACCGTTGCGCGCGGTCGGCACGGCGTGCCGGCGCTCGAGGCCGAGTACGAGGAGTACGCGCGGTTCGGGTTCGGCGATCGGTACCAGCTGGTGGATGGGGCCGGGCTTGCGGACCGGATCCGGATCGCCGGGGCGGTCCGGGGGCTGGTCGGCGACGGCGCGGCGGTCGTTCACCCGGGCCGCCTCGTCCGAGGGCTCGCGAGGGCCGTGGAGCGGGCGGGCGTGCGGATCCTCGAGACCACGCCGGTGACGAACTTCCGGCGGCGCGATGCGGGCGGCTGCGCGACGCTGGTCACGCCGAGGGGCGACGTCAGGGCCCGGGTCATCGTGCTGGCCGGCGAGGCCTACCTGTCGGAGCTGCCTGCGCTCCATCGGCAGCTCGTACCGCTGTGGTCGCTGATCGTGCTCACCGAGCCGCTCAGCGCTGCGCGATGGGCCGAGATCGGCTGGGCGGGTCGCGAGGTGGTCGCGTCGACTCGGCTGTCGGTCGACTATCTGTCACGCACGCAGGACGGGCGCATCCTGTTCGGCGGGCGGGGGGCGCCGTATCGTCTCGGGTCGCCCATCCGGCCCGGGTTCGATCAGCACGGTCCCACCCACGACCGTCTGCGGGCCTTCGTGCGCGAGTGGTTCCCATCGATCGGGGACGTGGCGTTCACGCACGCCTGGGGCGGCCCGTTGGGGATGCCCCGTGACTGGCACCCGACGATCGCGTTCGACCCGGAGACCGGGATCGCGACCGCCCGCGGCTACATCGGTCATGGCGTCTCGGCGACGAACCTGGCCGGCCGGACGCTGGCGGACCTCATCACCGGGACATCGAGCCCGCTGACCGAGCTGCCCATCGTCAATCACCGATCCCCCAACTGGGAGATCGAGCCGTTTCGCTGGATCGGCGTCCGGTACGCGCAATGGGCGCTCGGACGGCTGGATGACGAGTCGGCCCGCACCGGGCGGCCACCGACGGGCCGGAGCCTGGCAGAGCGGATCGCGGAGCACTGACGCGTCGCGACGCACGGATCGGTCGCGGCTCACCTGCGCATCGTGGCAAGGCCGGCGGCCCATTCCGGCTGGCGCCACCATCCCCCGGGCGGCTGGGCGATGTCAGCCGGGGACGTTCGATGTGGTGACGGCGGTGAGATCCGCCTCCAGCCGCTGCCCGGCGCGCTGGACGATCGCCTCGACAGACTCGCCGAGCTTCGGGCTCGCCCAGCCGAAGCAGAAGACCAGCCCGTCGCCGGTCTCGGGCATCAGCCCCGGACCGGACTCCCGGACGCGCTCGACGAAGTTGATCGCCGCGATCTCGCCGGTCTCCGTGAGCACGACTCCGAACCGCGTGGGTCCGATGCGGGTGCAGTGGTCGCTGCTGCGCGAGGTCCGTCGCAGGCGCCGGGCAGCCTCGCGGACGGCCAACCGCCCCACGTCCGGACCCCACTTCTCGATCAGCTCCGGGACCCCAGTCAGCTCGACCATGACCACGGTCAGCGGCCGGCGGTAGCGCAGGGCGCGAGTGATCTCGGCCACCAGCACGCGCTGCCAGTAGTCGGGGCCTTCGAGGCCGGTCAGAGGATCCAGCCAGCCATTGGGGCCGGTGATCCCGTCGCTGTCCACGTTTCCTGACGCTCCTCGCCACTCGGCCATCCGCGCTCGGCGATCGGGGATCGTGCGCCGTTTCGCTCGATTGCCCCAGACGACACCCCCGGTGCCCTCCATCGTCCGCCGCTTGCCTCACCGGTGCCACTCTGCGGGTGGTCCCGGGCGTCCCAGCCAAAGGTCCCATACCCACCCGAACGTCACCCGTCCACCTACATTCGGCCCGGTCAAGACAGGCAACTTGGTAATTTGCGCAATTACGCAACCAGGGATACGGTCAACCCGACGACCCGGCCGCACGGCGCCGGGCGCGACGGCATGGACGGCGAGACAACGGACACGATGCTGCCGCAAGCAGCGTGAAGGATGGAACGATGGCAGGCACCAGGGCGCGACGGAAGCAGTCGCCAGGTCGAGCGGCAAGGGGCCGGGCGGCGTCGGGTAGATCGTCGGCGACGTGGCCGTGGATCGTCGGCGGCCTCCTCGTCGCGGTGGTCGCGGTCGGGATCGCGCTTGCCCTGGCCGGCGGAGCCGGTTCGGGCGGGACCTCCGACGGCACGCTGGTCCGGGGCAACGGCGGTACCTGGACGAACATCTCGGCCGATACGCTCGCGACGAAGCTCGAGCACAAGGACTTCACCCTGCTCAACGTCAAGACGCCCTACATCGGGGAGATCAAGGGCACGGACCTGTACATCCCATACACGGACCTGTCCGCGCGGGTAGCAGAGCTGCCTGCCGACAAGGCGGCGCCGATCGTGGTCTACTGCCGCTCGGGCAACGAGAGCGCGATCGCGTCACAGACGCTGCTCGACCTCGGCTACGCGAACATCGAGAACCTCGACGGCGGCATGAACGCGTGGTCCGCCAGCGGACGCCAGATCGTCCAGGTCGCCAGATCATGACCCGCAACCGCTGATCCGATCGTGATCGACTGTCTCACCTCGCTCGGGCTCGACCGCCGATTCCTCGCCTGGGCCGGCGGCTGGTCCGTGCTCTCGCTGCTGGCGTTCGGCCTGGTCGCCGCGATCATCCCCAACCCGGTGTTCGGCCGGCAGATCCCGCCGGAGCCGTTCGCCATCGCCGTCTGGCTGCTGTCGGCCCCGTTGATGGGCCTGATCGGTGCGACCTACTCGGCTCCCAGGGTGTCCCCGCCGGCCATGGCCCAGCCGTTCATGGCCGTGCCGCTGACGCCCGTGGATCCGGTCGCCGAGCGACAGGCGGGACGGCTGGGCGCGGTCGCAGGGTTCGGAGCCTTCCTCGCGATCGGCTGTCCGGTGTGCAACAAGGTCGCCCTGGTCATGCTTGGTGCCGGCGGCGCGCTCTCGATCTGGGCACCGCTCCAGCCGGTCATCGGGGCCGCATCCCTGGGCCTGCTCGCCGGCACCGTGCTGTGGCGGTTCCGCCTCCGTCGTCTCGGAGGGGCCTGTCCCACCTGAGGGGTCACAGGTCGAGGAGGGGTCGCGCTCGGCGATCACCCGCCGCACCTCCTTCAACGCGCACGAGGCGCCCCGGCGCCTGTCGCCCCGAACATCCGCAGACGCTCCACCGGCGCTCCATCGCCGGTTCACCGGCGGCCTTGAGGATTGACCGTGGCACCCGAAACCGGGACCCGCCGGATCTCCGGCGCCACAGGACCCTCTGAGGCTCGACATGAAACGACTCACCATCTCGCTCGCGGTCGGCGCGCTCGCAGTCCTCGCGGTGGCGACCGTGGTATCGGCCGCCGGCCCGCGGACCCAGGCACGGGACCAGGTTCAGGCACAGACCACGCTCACCGAGACCCTGGGCCTCACGCAGGCCGAGATCGCGGATCTGCGCCAGGACGGAATGACGCTTGCCCAGATCGCGGATCGACAGGGCGTCGATGACCAGAAGCTGGTCGATGCCCTGGCCGCCCAGTGGCGCGTCCGGATCGACGACCGCGTCGCCAACGGCGCTCTCACCGCCGATCAGGCAACCAAGCTCAAGACGCAGCTCGAGCTCAAGGCCAAGGCCATGGTCAACCAGGCGGCCGTGGGCGGTATGCGCGGCGCGGCGGTCGGTGCGGGCCCGAACGCGGCCGGGGCCGGCCGTGGGGCAGGCAACGGCGCCGGCAATGCAGCCGGGGCCGGCCGTGGGGCAGGCAACGGTGTCTGCGACGGCACCGGGCCGAACGGCGCGACGTCCTCCTAACGCAGCGACATCAGTCGGGACGACCGGACCTGTCATCAGGCCCGGTCGTATCCGTATCCTCAGGCATCATGGCTCGCATCCTGGTGGTCGACGACGAGGTCCACATCCTCGACGTCGTCCGCGCCTACCTGACCCGCGACGGTCACGACGTCGTGACCGCGTCCGATGGCGACACGGCGATCGCGCTCGCGCTCGAGCAAACGCCCGACCTGATCGTGCTCGACGTGATGCTGCCTCGGCGCTCCGGGTTCGAGGTGCTGCGCGAGCTGCGCGCCCACGGCAGCGCCGCGGCCGTGGTCATGCTCACGGCCCGCGACGACGTGATCGATCGGGTCGCCGGCCTCGAGATCGGCGCCGACGACTACGTGACCAAGCCGTTCGAGCCGCGCGAGCTGGTGGCCCGCGTGGGGGCGGTCCTGCGCCGCACGGCGGCGCACCCGGCCGGTTCGGGCGACGCGGCATCTCCAGTGCCGGCCGCGGCCGCCGGTACACCGGATCGCTACGTCGACCTCGAGATTGACCAGGCGGCGCGCGAGGTCCGGCGCGACGGTGACGCACTGGCGCTCACCCGGGTCGAGTTCGACCTGCTGGTGGCGTTCGCCTCCCATCCCGGGCATGCGCTCACGCGCGAGCAGCTGGGCGCGGCCGTGTTCGGCGAGACGTTCGACGCGTACGACCGGACGATCGACTCGCACATCAAGAACCTGCGCCGCAAGCTCGGCTCGGGGCCGCGCGACCAGCCCTACGTGGAGACGGTGCGCGGGATCGGTTATCGCGGGGCTCGTACGTGACGCTTCGCGCGCGGCTTTCGGTCGCGTTCGCGACGCTGCGGGTGCGACTGGCCGTCGCGTTTGCGCTGGTCGCTTTGTTCACCGCGGCGGCCGTCGCGCTGACCGCACCGGCCATCGTCGGGCGGGGCTTCGCCGCGGTCGAGGCCGATGGATCCGGCCCGGGTGCCGGCCGCGGGCAGGGTCCGGGGTCGGGGGTCGGGCTCCACGCGCAGCAGGTGCAGCAGGAGACGACGCTGACGATCATCGTGGTCGCCATCGCCGCCGCCGGCGTGGCATCGCTGTTCGGGCTGGCGATTGCGGCGCGCATGACCAGGCCGCTGGGACGCCTCGAGGACTCGGCCGCGGCCGTCGCTCGGGGCCGGCTCGACGCCCGCTCGGGGCTCGATCGGCGAACGGACGAGATCGGCTCGCTCGCGAGGTCGTTCGACACGATGGCGGCCGAGCTGCAGACGACCGAGTTCGCGCGCCGGCGTTTCTTCCAGGACGCGGCCCACGAGCTCAAGACGCCGCTGGCCGTCATCGACGCGACGACGTCGGCTGTCATGGACCGGGTGTACCAGCACGACGACCGGCACCTGGAGACGATTCGCGATCAGGCTCGACTGCTCGGACGGATCGTCGACGACCTGCGGGTCGTGAGCCTCGCCGATGCCGGCGTGCTGCCGCTCCGACGCGAGGTGCTCGATGTCGCCGCGATCATGGCAACCACGACCCGCGATCTGGGAGCGCGGGCGGCGGCGTCCGGGGTCAGGATCGATATGGCTGACCCCGAGATCCCGACCGGATCCGGCCGGACCGGGGCGCTGGCCTCGCCGGCCGGGTCGCCACCGTTGACCGTGTCCGCCGACCCCGACCGGTTGCGCCAGGTCATCGCCGCCCTGCTCGACAACGCCCTCCGCCACACGCCGGAGGGCGGCCGCATCCGGCTGTCGGCCAGGCCCGCGGGTCTGGGCCGGACCCGGATCGAGGTGGTGGATTCGGGTCCCGGGATCGCCGCCGACGACCTGCCCCACGTGTTCGAGCGTTTCTACCAGGCAGACGCGGCGCGGGATCGGTCCACCGGCACGTCGGGCCTGGGCCTCGCGATCGTCCGGGCGCTGGTCGAGGCACATGGTGGGGCTGTTCGGGCGGCCAGCGAGCCGGGCGGCGGCGCGCGCTTCGAGGTCGAGCTGCCGAGCGGCTGAGGACGCCCGCCGGTCGGACCCGCGCAGGGGGGGGGGCCGAAGAGGGGCCCTTTGGCTGGCGTGCTCCCGGGACCGTCCTTTGCAAAGGGTGACACACGGCTCACGTCAGATACATGTTTCTGACATACATATATGTATGGCAAATAGAAGAGGTCAGCATCTGTCGGGGCCTTCGGGCAACGAACCGGCGGGCTGGCAGCCACAGGAGCCTTGCGGGTGTTCGACCCGGTCAACGAGATCGACCTCATCCAGATCAGCCTGATCCGCGCGCTTGCGAGTCCGCATCGCCTCCGGATCCTCCACCTGCTGGGCGACCGGACGATGGAGGTCAACGAGCTCGCGCGCGAGCTGGAGCTCGGCCAGGCCGCCGTGTCCCAGCACCTGGCTGCGATGCGCGCGGCTGGCCTCGTGGAGGCGGCCCGCGACGGGCGCGTCGTTCGGTACCGCATCGCCGATCCCGAGATCCTCGCCGCCTGCGACCTCATGCGCAACGTCATCGTTCGCCGGTTGTCCGCGCTCGGAAGCCTCGCGGCCGCGGAGGGTGTCTCCGCCCCGCGCAGCGGTCCCAGCGAGGGCATCACCACCAACGGCACCTCGCGACCACTCGCCATGGACAACAGCCGGACCACCCACCACGGAGGCGCCCGGCGGGGCGCCCCTGCCGCACCCAACCAGATCAGGTGACCCCCCGATGAACGAGACCCTGTCCATCGTCATGTTCTCCGGCACGGCCGACAAGCTCCATGCCGCCGCCACCCTGGCGGCCGGTGCGGCGGCGATGGGTCGCCCGGTGAACATCCTGCTGCAGTACTGGGCGCTCGATGCGTTCCGGGCCGACCGCGTCGGCGTCGACCACGGCCTCGCCTACGAGGCGACGGCGCCCGGCGCCAGCAAGCCTGTCGACGGGACGAAGGCCATCCCCTGGCTGGACACGTTCCGCATGGCCAAGGAGCTGGGCGAGATGTCGATCGTGGCCTGCTCCGGGTCGCTCGACGTGCTGGGCATCGACGTCACCGACCTGGACCCGCTGGTCGACTCGTCGGGCGGGATCGCCACCTTCCTCATGACGGCCGAAGACGGCCAGGTCCTGTTCATCTGACAGCCGGTCGAGCGGGCTCCCAACGGAGCCGGCGACCGCAACCAGCCAGCAAGGAGCACGCATGGCGGACAACGAGAAGCTCGTGTTCATGGTGATGCACGGCGTGGAGTTTCCCGAGCACGCATCGATCCCGTTCGTGATGGCGGCCGCCGCGCTCGCCTCCGACGTCGAGGTCGTGATGGGGTTCCAGGGTCCGGGCGTGGATCTGGTCAAGGCGGGCGTCGCCGAGACCGTCCAGGCGCCGGAGTTTCCACCGCTGGCCAAGCTCCTGGCGGACGTCCGCGAGATGGGCGGGAAGCTGCTCGTCTGCGGGCCGTGCTGCAAGAGCCGCTCGATCACCCTCGACGACCTTGTCCCGGAGGCCGAGATCGTCGCCGCCGGCCGGTTCATCGCCGAGATCACCTCGGCCACCAGCACCCTCAACTACTAGGAGAACGACGTCATGACTGCAACGCTCGAACAGCTCGAAACCCTCACCGCCGACAAGGTGATCGACGCCCGTGGCGCCGCCTGCCCCGGTCCGCTCCTGGAGGCCAAGAAGGCCATGGGCAGCGTGACCGTCGGCTCAACGATCGAGATCTGGTCCACCGACCCGGTCACCAAGTCGGACATCGGTGCCTGGTCGGCCAAGGTCGGACACGACTTCCTCGGGTCGCTCGCCGCCGACGGCTACGACCGCGTGTTCGTCATCCGCCGCAAGTAACCGAGTCGGGCCGATCGGGACGCTGGACGCCGGCGTCCCGGATCGACCAAGGAGCTGTCAACCGATGTCTGCCCCCGTCGCCGTCGAACCCCAGGCCCCGGGCGACACGTTCGTCCCGCGGATCCTCGTGTTCTCCACGAACAACATCTCCGACCCGGGCATCGACTTGGCCGGCAGCGCCCACATGCACTACTCGCCCGGGGTTCGCGTGATCGGTCTGCCGTGTACCAGCGGCATCCGATCCTCCTGGATCCTGCACGCGCTCGAGGCCGGGTTCGACGGGGTGTTCGTGGCGTCGGACGGCGACGAGTGCGCGTATCTGCCCGACTGCGGCAAGCGCTCGGCCAATGCCGTCGGGGAAGCGCAGAAGCAGATGAAGGAGCGCGGCATCGACCCCAACCGGGTGCGCATGGCCGCCATCTGCTCCGTGTGCTCCGAACCGTTTACCAAGCATATGACGCAGTTCTCGAGCGCCCTGGCCGACCTCGGCCCGGCGCTGGCGAGGTGACTCCCATGACCGAATCGTGCGCGGTGCCCGCAGCGAGCAAGGTGGACTACGACGTCCTCGTGGTCGGCAGCGGGATCGGCGGCATGGAGTCCGCGCTCAAGCTCGGCGACATGGGCTACAAGGTCCTGCTGGTCGAGAAGGAGGCCAGCGTCGGCGGCAAGATGATCCTGCTGTCGAAGGTGTTCCCGACCCTCGACTGCGCGAGCTGCATCTCGACGCCCAAGATGGCGGCGACGATCCATCACCCGAACATCACCGCGCTGACCTACAGCGAGGTCGACGGGATCCGGAAGAGCGCGGACGGGAAGTTCCACGCCTCGGTCACCCGCAAGGCGCGGTTCGTCGACATCGACGCCTGCACCGGCTGCCAGAAGTGCGAGACCGCGTGCACGGTCGCGGTGCCCGACCAGTTCAACGCCGACCTGGTCGCGCGGCGCGCGGCCCATATCGCGTTCCCCCAGGCGGTGCCCAAGAAGGCGGTCATCGACCGCCAGGGCAGCTCGCCCTGCTCGTATGCCTGCCCGGCCGGGATCCAGGCACACGGCTACGTGTCGCTCATCCGGAGCGGCCTCGACGAGGAGGCCTACCGGCTGGTCCTCGAGGCGACGCCGCTCGTCGGCACCCTCGGCCGCGCGTGCTACGCGCCGTGCGAGGGCGAGTGCACCCGCGGGAGCCTCGAGGGCACGCTGCCCATCCGAAGGCTCAAGCGGTTCGCGTCCGATCAGCACGACGCCTCGGGCAACGACAACGGCATCGAGCTGCCGGCCCCGAACGGCCGGCGGGTCGCCATCGTCGGCTCCGGACCGACCGGCCTGACCGCCGCCTTCCAGCTCGCCCGGCTCGGCTACGGCGTCAAGATCTACGAGGCGTCACCGGTTGCCGGCGGCTTCCTCCGCCTGGGCATCCCGTCCTATCGCCTGCCCGAGGCGGTCGTCGAGCGCGACATCGAGAACGTGACCAGCCTGGGCGTCGAGATCGCGACCGGCACGACCGTGACCGATCCCGCGTCGCTCAAGGACGACGGCTTCGACGCCGTGCTGGTCGCAACCGGGACCCATCGCTCGATCGGGATGGGCGTCCCGGGCGAGGATCGCCTGGGGGTCATGGGCGGCACCGACTTCCTGCGCAAGGTCAACCTGCACCAGCCGCTGGAGGTTGCCGGCAAGCGCGTGGTCGTGGTCGGCGGCGGCAACGTCGCGATGGACGCCGCGCGAGTCGCCCGGCGCCTGGGCGCCGCCTCGGTGACCGTGGCTTACCGCCGCAGTCGCGAGCAGATGCCCGCGCATCACGTGGAGTCCGTGGATGCCGAGAAGGAAGGCGTACAGTTCCGGCTCCTGGTGGCCCCGGCCGAGGTCGTGGGCAACAGCCAGGGTGCCGTGGCGGGGCTCCGCTGCACCGAGATGCGGCTGGGCGCTCCTGACGCCTCCGGCCGCAAGTCGGCCGAGCCCATTCCGGGATCCTCGGTGACCATCGAGGCCGACCTGATCGTGACCGCCATCGGCATGCGGCCCGACACCACGCCGTTCGGCGACCGCGTGGCCGTGCTGCCCAATGGGCGGCTTGCCGGCGACAGGGCCACCTGCCAGACCGCGATCGCCCACGTCTTCGCGGCGGGCGACGCGGTCAACGGGCCGACCGACATCACCCGCGCGGTGGGCGAGGGCCGCAAGGCCGCCCACCAGATCGACGCCTGGCTCAACGGCCGCGCGTTCGAGGACTGGGACGATCGCCTTCCGGTCGTGGACAAGGAGCAGGTGCTCGCCCGCCAGAAGGGCTACACGGCCTCCGCCCCAACGCCCGACGGGATGGACCTCCAGCCGGCGCCCGCCGACTTCCACGAGATCGAGGCGCCACTCACCGAGGCCGAGGCGCGACGGGCCTCGGGGCGCTGCGTCGACTGCGCTGTGTGCTCCGAGTGTGAGGAATGCGTCAACGCGTGCCCCGTCGACGGCTGCATCGACCTCCGGGCCCGCGACCAGCATCTCGAGGCCGAGGTCGGCGCGGTGGTCGTCTCGACCGGGTTCAAGCTGTTCCCCGCCGACCTCAAGCCCGAATACGGCTTCGGGCGGTTCAAGAACGTCATCACCGGGATGCAGATGGACCGGCTGCTGGCTCCCACCCGGCCGTTCAACACGATCCTCCGGCCGGGCGACGGCAAGGTCCCCGAGCGGATCGCCTACATCCTGTGCACGGGCTCGCGTGACGAGACCGTCGGCAACCCGTTGTGCTCCCGGTTCTGCTGCATGTACTCGATCAAGCAGAACCAGCTGCTGATGGGGGCCCTCCCCCTGGCCGACGTGACGGTCCACTACATGGACATCCGGGCGCCCGGCAAGCGCTACGACGAGTTCTACGAGCAGGCCAAGGCGATGGGGGCCACGTACGTCAAGGGCCGCGTCGCCGACGTCACCGAGAAGGAGAACGGCGACCTCGTCCTCAAGTACGAGGACATCGAGAACGGCGGCGGCATCGTCGAAGCCGAGTACGACCTGGTCGTGCTGGCGGTGGGCGTGCAGCCCAACCACGACGCGGAGCAGCTGTTCGAGGTCGGTGAGCTCTCCGTCGACGAATGGAGTTATGTGGCCGAGCCCGAGGAGGATCTCAATCCCGGAGCGACCAGCATCCCCGGGGTGTTCGTCTCCGGCGCCGCGTCCGGCGCCAAGGACATCGCTGACTCGATCCTCCACGCGGGTGCGTCGGTCGCCCAGGTGGCCGCCCACCTCGAGCGGACGAAGCCCGCGCCCGAGCGCGAGATCGTGATGGTGCAGGCATGAGCGAACAGATGGAACCGACGGCCGCTCAGCCGGAGCCCGGCGGCAACGCCGGCCCGGACGGCCCGGACGGCCCGGCGGGTCGACGGATCGGGGTATATGTCTGCCACTGCGGCGGCAACATCAGCGACTACGTCGACGTCGAGAAGGTCGTCACCGACATCAAGGACGCGGGCGACGTCGTCGTGGCCAAGCACGAGATGTTCGCCTGCTCCGACGCGACCCAGACCGAGATGGTGGCCGACATCGAGGCCAACCAGCTCGATGGCCTGGTCGTCGCCTCGTGCTCGCCCAAGCTCCACACGTACACGTTCCGGGGCGTGGCGGGGCGGGCGGGCCTCAACCCCTACGAGTACACCCAGGTCAACATCCGGGAGCAGTGCTCCTGGGTCCACACCGACGACGAGGCCGCCGCGACCGACAAGGCGACGGCACTGGTCCGGGCCGGGATCGCCCGCACCCGGCTGACGACCCCACTCGAGCCGATGGTCGTCGAGACGGTTCCCCACACGCTCGTGATCGGCGGCGGGATCGCCGGCCTCCGGGCCGCCATCGGCCTGGCCGACATCGGCCTGCGGGTCACCCTGGTGGAGCGCGAGCTCGAGCTGGGTGGCTGGGTCGGCCGGTTCGGCCCGATGTACCCGCACAGGAGGGTCGGCCGCGAGCTCATCGACACGCTCGTGGCGGAGGTCCGCAAGCGGCCGTCGATCACGGTGCTCACGGGCGCCGAGGTGGTCGGCAAGGCCGGCAGCTTCGGCAACTACCGGGTCAGCGTCAGGGTCGGCGACCCGGGCGCGGCGGCGATCGAAGTCGCAGTCGGCACCATCATCGCGGCCACGGGCTTCGACACCTACCAGCCCGAGGCCGGCGAGCTCGGCTACGGGATCGAGGGCGTCGTCACGCTGCCCGAGTTCAAGGAGCTGGTTGACGGTTCGAAGGGTGGGCTCGCGTGGAAGGGCCGGCCGGTCCGGAGCATCGCCTACATGTACTGCGTCGGCAGCCGGAACACCGCCGGCTGCTCGAACGCGTACTGCTCGCGGTTCTGCTGCGCGGCCACCGTCCAGACGGCGGTGGACGTGGCCGGGCTCGACCCGTCGATCCGCCAGTTCCACCTGTACCGTGACATGCGGACGTACGGCAAGTTCGAGCCGCTGTACACCGAGGCCCGCAAGTCCGGCTCGGTGTTCCTCAAGTTCGATAATGACGAGCCGCCGTCGGTGGCCAGGGCCGACGATGGCAGCCTGACCGTCACCGTCCGCGACCTGCTGACCGAGCGAACCGAGCTCGCGATCCCCGTCGACCTCGTGGTGCTCGTCACGGGCATGGTCCCGCGCGAGAACCAGGACCTGGTGGACGTGCTCAAGCTGCCGGCCGGCAGCGACGGCTTCTTCAACGAGATCCACCCCAAGCTGCGGCCGGTCGAGACCGTGGTCGACGGCGTGCTGATCGCCGGTGCCTGCCAGGGTCCCAAGACCTCGGCTGAGAGCGTGGCTTCGGGGCTGGCTGCGGTCACCCAGAGCGCGGCGGTCCTCAAGAAGGGGTTCACCGAGCTCGACCCTCTGGTCGCGGTGGTCGACGCCGACGCCTGCACGGCGTGCGGCGACTGCCTGACCGCATGCCCCTATGACGCGATCTCGATGTCGGAGGAGAGCGACCGGCACTTCGCCGTGATCAGCCCCACCGGCTGCAAGGGGTGCGGCGGCTGCGTGCCGATGTGCCCCGAGAACGCGATCGACCTGCTTGGCTACACCGATGCCGAGATCACCTCGATGATCGAAAGCCTCGTGGAGGTGCCCGCCTGATGACCACGACCAACCGGGATGTCCGCGAGGTGATCCGCGAGGAGCCGGTGATGCGAACCCGGATCCTGGCTGCCCTGCGCGACGGCCCACTCACCGTGCCCGAGATCGCGAAGGCGATCGAGGCGCCCGCCCACGAGGTGGTGTTCTGGGTCATGGGCATGCGCCGCTACGGCTGGCTGGCCGAGATCAAGGGCAGCGAGGCGGACGGCTACTTCCAGTACGAGCCGACCGGGAGGACCTCCTGATGGCCGTCGTGACCGCGCCCGCGGACCTGCCGGTGGCGACGCCGGTTGACTTCGGGCTGTACCCCGACATCCAACGCTTCGGCGCCACCGACGTGTCCGCCTGCTTCAGCTGCGGCACCTGCACCGCCAGCTGCCCGCTGTCGGCGACCGACGCCACGTTCCCGCGGCGGATCATCCGCTACGCGCAGCTGGGCATGAGGGACGCGCTGCTCTCGTCCAAGGAGCTGTGGGCCTGCTACCAGTGCGGCCAGTGCGCCGAGACGTGTCCCACGCAGGCCGACCCATCCGAGTTCATGGCGGCGACCCGTCGCTACGCGATCGCGAGCTACGACCGGACCCGGATCGCCTGGACGATGTACACGCGGCCGCTGCTGGCGACCGTCATGGCCGTCGTGATCGCCGCCTTCTTCGCCCTGTTCATGTACTCGGCCCACGGACCGCAGAGCGGCGAATCGCTCGCGATCTTCGAGTTCATCCCCGAGGACCTGGTCCACAACACCGGGATCGTGGTGATGATCCTGGTGATGCTCGCGGGCCTGGCCGGCGTCATCTCGATGGCACGCTCGATCGGCCGGCGCGAGGGCGTTGGCTGGTCGACGGTGTTCGGCGGACGGGCCGCGCTCGGACGCTCGGCCCGTGCCGTCTGGGCCGCCGTCGCTCGAGAGTCGCTCGCTCAGGTCCAGTTCCGGAGCGAGTGTGAGGTCGACCAGGAGACCGTGCCCTGGTACCGCCAGCGATGGCTCGTCCACGCGGTCACCGTCTGGGGCTTCCTTGGCCTGCTCGCGGCGACCGGGCTCGACTACGGGCTCGCGCTGCTGGGCATCAAGGCGACCGGGACCCCGGTGCCCATCTGGTACCCGGTCCGGCTGCTCGGCACCGTCGCCGGCATGGCGCTGATCTATGGCGCCAGCATGCTCATCATCGACCGCTACCGAGCCGCGAACCGATCGGTCCGCAAGTCCACGACGGCCGACTGGCTGCTGCTCGCGATGCTGTGGGTCACGGGCGTGACCGGCTTCGTGCTCGAGCTCGCCCTCTACCTGCCGTCGGCTCCGGCCTGGGGCTACTGGGTGTTCCTGCTCCATGTCGCGGTGGCGATGGAGCTCGTCCTGCTCGCCCCGTTCATGAAGCTCGCCCACGCGGTCTACCGGCCAGTCGCGCTGTTCTTCGTGGCGCTCGCCAGGACCCCCGGGGAGGGCGCATGATGCATCCGGCGCGCGTGGCGAGGTCGCTCCATCGACACCGATCCACCGCAATCGCCGGCGACGGCTCGCCGGCGCTGCCCCAGGAGGCGTGACCATGACGCAGACCCTGCCGCAGGTGACGCACGAGCACCACGAGCGGATCCTGCACCACGTCGACCGGATTCCGGAGCTCGCCGACCGGCTGCTCACCGCGAAGGCCGATGACGTCCGTCCAGACCTGGCCGAGCTCAGCCAGTTCCTTACCGACTCCTTGCTGCCGCACATCGACGCCTCGGAGCAGACGATGTACCCGGAGCTCGAGCGCATGTTCCAGAACCGCCACTCGATGGCGCCGATGCGTCGCGAGCACGACGAGGTCCGCAAGCTGATCGCGACCTACGCGAAGCTGTCGGCCGAGCTGCAGACGGGCACCGTGACGCTGGGCAAGTCGCTGGCGCTGCGGCGGGTGATGTTCCAGCTGTATGCGCTGCTCAAGATCCACATGGCCGAAGAGGAGGCCTACCTGCGCATCGTCGATCGCGGGGTGACGGGCGACGTGGCCGACATGATGGCGGCCGCCATGGAGCATCCGATCGGCCCGACGGCCTGAGGCATGGCAAGCCCGAGGCGGCGGGCGGCCGGGCAAGCCTCTATGCTCGCCCCAGCCATGAGCCCATCTGGTCGAGATCACGCTGAGGATCGAAGCCGCCCGACGGCGCGGGTCGCGGCCGATGATGCCGCCACCGGCGATGACGGTGCGGCCGCCGACGGACCCGCCACGCCGGAGACCGCCGGCTCGTTCGTGATCGCGTCGGACCATGACGCCGCCGGGCTCCCGATCCATCGCGGCTGGTCGCCGATCGGCGCCCATCGCTGGATGGAGCCGTTCGTGCTGGCCTTCCTGGCCTCGGGCGCGGGGCACGGGTACGCGATCGTGGGCGAGCTCGCCCAGCTCGGCATCACCAACGGTCCGGTGGACGTGGGGCAGGTGTATCGCACCCTGCGCGACCTCGAGCAGGCGGGTCAGGTCGTCTCGTCGTGGACGACCGGCACGGGACCGGCGCGTCGGGATTACGAGCTGACGCCGGCGGGGTTCACGGCGCTCGACGAATGGGCGGCGGTCATGAAGGAGCGCAGCCGGCTCGTGGCCGAGTTCGATGCCCGCTACCTGGAGTGGACGGCGGGCCATCGGAAGCCGCGAGCCGTCTCCGCCTGACGCGCCAGGATGCGGGCGGCACCGTGAGTGCGGCGATCTGGTGGCGATGACCGCGAGCCATCCGTCCCAGGCCCGAGGGGTCGACCACGCCACCACGGCAGCGGCGGTCGCGGAGCGCCTCGGCGTGGACCCGGCAGTGGGGCTGTCCGACGAGGAGGCGGCACGGCGCGCCAGGACGGCGGGTCCCAACGCGCTTGACGAGGCGAGGCGCGAGCCGGTCTGGCGCATGGCCTGGGAGGCGTTCACCGAGCCGTTCGTCCTGATGCTGGCGGCGGCCGGCGTGCTCGCGATCGTGGTCGGTGAGGTCCGCGATGGGCTGCTCGTGCTCGTCGGCCTGCTGCCCATCGTGGGCGCCGACGTCGTCACCGAGTACCGCGGCGAGCGGGCCCTTGAGGCGCTGCGCGGGGCCACGGCCCCGATCGCCCGGGTCCGTCGCTCAGGTGTCGTGTCCGCCGTCCCGGCCGCAACGCTCGTGGCCGGTGATGTCGTCCTGCTGCATGGCGGCGACGTGGTGCCCGCGGACGTGCGCGTCGCCCGTGCGGAGCGGCTGCTCCTCGACCGTAGCGTGCTCACCGGGGAGTCGATCCCCGAGGAGCTGCGTGTCGCGCCCGACGATGCCGATTCGTCGCTCGCCGGCCGTCGCTCGGTGGCCTACTCGGGGACCAGCGTGGTCGGTGGCCGCGGCGAGGGGATCGTGATCGCGATCGGCACCGCCACCGAGTTCGGGCGGATCGCGGGCAGCCTCGCCTCGCGCCGGCGGCGCCGGAGCCCGCTGCAGCGCGAGCTCGACCGCCTGGTGCGGATCCTGCTCGTCGTCGCGATCGCGCTGATCGCGTTCACCATGGGCATCGGGTTCGTGCGCGGCCACCCGCTGGGCGAGAACATCCTGGCCGGGATCTCGTCCGCGATCGCGGCGATCCCCGAGGAGCCGCCCGTGCTCCTGGCGGTGATCCTGGGCCTGGGTGCCTTCCGGCTGCTTCGGCGGGGCGTGCTGGTCCGGCGGCTCAATGCCGAGGAGACGCTCGGCGCCGTGGATCTGATCGTCACCGACAAGACCGGGACGATCACCCAGAACCGGCTGGCCGTGTCGTCGATCCGGACGGCCGATGGGCCGGTGACCGATCCGGAGCGGCGCCGGGGCCTGCTGGAGGAGGCGCTCCGGGCGGAGGAGGACGC
>Ga0307418_1000108_pt1 | contig 22813 bp, 17 predicted proteins | sample SalMarWE160220MG_2_FD_202160 | JGI IMG/M metagenome (GOLD analysis project Ga0307418, IMG submission 202160) | Salt marsh sediment microbial communities from the Plum Island Ecosystem LTER, Massachusetts, United States - WE1602-20 | ecosystem: Environmental > Aquatic > Marine > Intertidal zone >...
TGCGTCCGGAGGAGGCACCCAGGGCGCGCCGGGTGGCTACGAGCCCTCGGCGTCTCACGTTCCGCATGAGGAGGAGGGTGGCCACGTTGGCGCACGCGATGAGGAGGACCAGACCCACCACGACCAAGAAGATGTGCAAGGACGCGAAGGTGCGTCGGGCCGTCTCAGGTGAGACACGGAGTCCCGGGAGCAGGGTCGCGGTCGCTTGCTGCACAAACTCGTCGTCAGGGTGGGCCCGGGCGATCCCATCGAGGACCGAGCGGATCTGCGCCTCGGCCTGCTCGGGCTGAACGCCGGGGCCTAGCCGCGCCACCAAGGACATGAAGTAGTGGGGCCGGGACACGGCCTCTTCCAGCGACGGGTAGCCGTTGTACAGCGTGAGCGCCGAGTACGGGACCCACATCTGAGCAGGGAGCGAACGCCGAGCTCCCTGGAAGCCGCCGCCCGCGACACCCAGAACGGTCACGGGCTGGCCGTCGACCTGGATCGTCCGTCCCGCCACCTCCCCGCCGTCTCCGAACAGCTCCTGCCTCAGCTTCTCGCTGATGACGACGACGCGAGGGTCGCCCAGGCTCTCGTCCGCCCTGAGCAGCCGACCTTCGCTGGGATGGACGCCGAGGACGCCGAAATAGTCCCCGTAGATCCCTTCTGTGAACGCGATGACGGTATGCTGACCATCGGCGGAAACCGGCCAGTATCCGTTGTTGTCGTACTGCGCGATCCCCGATACCAGGTTCGTCTCCGCCCGCAGCTCGTTGAACTCGGCGACGTTCAGGCCCGGTGCGTACCGTGAGTGTGCGCCCGGCGCTGGCTGTATCTCCACGTACGCCGCCCGGTCCGGATCCGCCACCCCCGGCACCGGTCTCAGCAGCAACTGGTCCACCATGCCGAAGACCGTCGCAGTGGAGCCCACCCCCACACCCAGGGTCAGGACCGCCAGCAGGACGAAGCCCGGCTCCCGGCGGAGGGAGCGCATGGCACTGCGCAGGTCGGCGAAGAAACCCCTGAACATGTCAGGCTCCAGGTGGAGGGTGGAACGGCGCCGATCAGTTCGGTGTCGCCCGGGACGGAGCCACTTCACACCGGGACCGCTCCGAGTGACAAGAACCACGTGCGCGAATGCCGCGAGCGTCTGACTCCGATACCAACGGCGCGCGGGTCCTGGGCCGTAGCGCAGCACCCGTTCCGCGAAGATGTCCGCGGCGTCGTCAGGCAGCTCGGGTGTGTCCAGGCGCTTCGCGGCCCAGCCGAGGAGCCGACCCGTCAGTCTTGGCGGGCGCGGCGACGAAGACGGCTTCACGAGAAGGCCTCGGGGTCGGGAAGGTCGAGCCCGCTCCACACCCTGTGCCACATCTCCTGGAATTCCCGGAGGGACCGCACGCCATCGGCCGTGGGCTTGTAGTAGCGCCGTGGCCGTCCGCCGCGTGGTGACGGGTCACCCGTGTCCGAGGTCAGTAGACCCTTCTCCTCCAGACGCCGCAGCGTCACGTGCACGGAGGGGAGGCTGGGATCGCGACCGGAACGCTCTCGGATCTCCCGGTAGACCGCGGTGCCGTTCGCGCGCTCCCCGGCACGCATCACCGCCGTGAGGACCAACGCCTCGAACTCGCCCAGGTACTCTCCGCGGCCCATGACATCCCCCGGTCCGCATGCTATCGAGTGCTTCCCTGGTCAGTATAAAACAAAATCTCAAACTGGACCAGGAAACGGCTTCCCCGCTTGGCGAGCTGTCACCCCGGGTTGTGGCCCAGGCACCAGAGCGAGATCACGATTCTCGTGAACCCCCACTTCGCCCAGGAGATGTCCAGGCGCTCACGGTGGACGGCGGCGATTGACCAACCTCTGGAAACCAGGGTCTGGATACCCTCCCCCGATTTCGCGTCCATCGGCGCACCGAGGCCCTTGATCAGTGCGAACGACTGGCCAACAACGGCAGTCACCTGGAAATACCCGGAGTCATCACGATCCGACCGCAGTCCTGCAGCGACCATAGCGGTTTTGGCTAGGTGCATGAGGCCCAACGACTTCGTCGTTGGGCCTCAGTTGTTCAGGTGTGGAAGGTGACGGCCCACCTTGGGCTGCAAGTCATTTCTGGAATGTGACTTACGGCGTTACCACAGATTGCGTTTCGCGCCACGGGGCTGGACCATCTGTAGTCTGTGTGGTGGACGGTGGACGCATTGTAGCGTGGCAAGTGGTCCAGATGTATTGTGGGTGATGCACGAGTCAGGCACGCTGCGACCAGGTGGACCACGGTGACCTACATCAGGCGCATCATCGACGACGAGATCGACGAGCTGTTCGCCTCCCTGGCTGCGATCTCCATCGAAGGCCCCAAGGCGGTCGGCAAGACCGAGACGGCGCTCCAGCGCGCTTCGACCGTCCGTCGCCTCGATGATCCTCTGCAAGCTTCGCTCATCCGCGCAGACCCGGCTCGAGTCACCGTCGGTGAGCCGCCGATCCTCATCGACGAGTGGCAGCGTGTGCCCGCGACCTGGGACGCGGTTCGCCGCGCCGTTGACGCGGACGCGAGCCCGGGCCGCTTCATCATCACCGGATCGGCTTCCCCCGATTCTCCGCCGACGCACTCGGGCGCAGGCCGCATCGTCCGCCTTCGTCTGAGGCCGATGACCCTCGTGGAGCGTGGGCTGGGCGAACCGTCCGTGAGTCTTCGCGAGCTCCTTGCGGGAGCGCAGCCAGACCTGCGTGGAGAGACGGCCCTGGGACTTGCCGAATATGCCGAAGAGGTCGTGGCCTCGGGCTTTCCCGCGATTCGCACGCTCGATCCGCGCGCCCGGCGGGCACAACTCGACAGCTATCTGGCTCGCGTCGTGGACAAGGACGTTCAGGAAGTCGGCCAGCCTGTTCGCCGACCCGACACCCTGCGCCGCTGGATGACGGCGTACGGCGCGGCGACATCCACGACGGCGAGTCTCGAGAGCATCCGGGACGCCGCGACCGGAGGCGAGGCCGACAAGCCGGCCCGGAGCACCGTCATCCAGTATCGGGATGCCCTCCAGCGTCTCTGGTTGTTGGACCCTGTTCCTGCGTGGATACCGAGCCGGAACTACTTCTCGAGATTGGCCCACCCCGACAAGCACCAGCTTGCGGACCCTGCCCTCGCCGCTAGCCTGCTGGGTGTCGGCGCGGAGGCATTGCTGGAAGGACGCGAAGGAACGGTCGCGCTTCCTCGCGACGGCACTCTCCTGGGCCACCTCTTCGAGTCGCTGGTCACCCAGTGCGTCCGCGTGTACGCGCAGGCAGCGGAGGCCGAGGTGGGGCATCTCCGAACCAAGGGAGGGCGACACGAGATCGACATTGTCGTGGAGCGCCGTGACGGCCGCGTACTGGCTCTGGAGGTAAAGCTCACGGGAGACGTGACGGACGACGACGTGAGACATCTGGCATGGGCACGGGAGCGTGTGGGCCGCGATCTCCTGGATGCAATTGTGGTCACGACCGGCCCCGCGGCATACCGGCGCCGTGATGGGATCGGAGTCGTGCCGGCGGCTTTGCTCGGCCCGTAGCTGCGCAGCCCTCCAGGAGAGACCTGTGGAAACAGGGTGTGGATCCCCACCCCCGACTCGGGCCCTACAAGAGACAATCAGCCCCCGAACCACCGTCCAAGACCGGCCAACGCCAGGCATTCCCGGACATCACCCGGAATCACCGGGAATCGCAATGCAGTCCTGCAGCGACCATAGCGGTTTCGCTAAGTGACTACGCCCCAACGACTTATGGACGTTGGGGCGTTTCCACAGGTAAGAACACCTGTGGAAGGTTCCAGGGTGTGAGTCGGTCAGGAGCCGCGTAACTGCGCCGCTTCCGGTGGTTGGAGTGCCCGAGGTTCTGGTCCCTTCCGGACCAACGCGGCCCCCGGGTCGCCCCGCTACCCCCCCAGCAGCTCCCGGCACTCCTTCGCCGGCCGCGTCCGCTCCCCCGCCTCGAACATGGGGAGTGCCTCCTCGATCATCGCGCGCCCTCGCTCGGCGTCGATGCCGTGGGTGAGCAGCATGCGCCCGTGGCTGAGGAGAACGTTGGCTTGGGCGAAGACGTTCTCGCCCTCCCTCGCGATGCGCAGCGCCTCCGTGAAGTGCTGTTCGGCGGTCTCGAGGTCCCCCGCGGCCTCCGCCGCGCGGCCCGCGGCTTCATCGATGAGCCACCACTCTCCCACCAGGCCCATGGCGAGCGTTTCGGTACACGCCGGGTAGAGCGCGGCCGCAGCCGCATGGTCGCCCAGATCGATGAGTCCATTGATCAGTGGGTGCAGGGCCACTCGCGCTCCGATCGGCGCGTAGCTTCCGGCCACCGGGATGCGGTGCTTGTTGGCCTCGAGGATGGCGCGAGCCTTCGTCGGGTGGTCGGATGCGGCCGCCATGAACTCGACCGTCCACCACACGTCGAGCCAGGAGTCGTTTCCAAGGCGTTCGCCGGATCCCTCGAGCGATCCGGCTACGTCGGTCTCCCCGCGGTCCATGGCAGCCACGGCCCGCCAGACCGGACCGATCTCCCGCCATGTCCCGAAATCGCGATAGTCGTGCTCCACCTCCTCGGCTCCTGCTTCGAGAAGATCCACGCGGCCGCTGAGCACCATCTCGGCCCCGGTGCGCCCGATGAAGCACACCATCTTGGCACCGACGTGCCCCACGGCCTCCGTCTCGGGAAGCAACGCCTCCGCCAGGGCCAGCGTGTCGCGAGGGCGACCCAGTAGGCGCACCCCGTTCAGGATCCGGGCGTTCGCCCAGACCAGGCTCCAGCGCCTCGAGGTCCCCTCGAGGAGCGCCACCGCTTCCCGGGCACACGCGAGGGATTCCGTGACGTACCCGGCGTTGAAGAAGAGCGCGGAGCGATCGGTCAAGACTATCCCCAGTACCTCCGCGCCCCCGACCTCTCTTGCCATGTCGGCCGCGCGGTCGCTCATCTCCTTGCCTGCGTCGAAGTCGGCGTTGAGGCCCCGTAGGGCGGCACCGGCCGACAGGAGACGCACCCGATCCGCGCTCGCCACGTTCGGCGCGTTGCGAAGCGTACGGTCAACGATCTCCAGACCTCGGGCGTGCTCGGTCGCCAGGTAGTAGATCATCTCGGCGAGCATGCGGGTGACGGAGAGCACGTCGGCGGGCGCATCGAGGGAGCCGAGGAGCTCGAGGGCCTCGTCGTAAGCCCTCGTCGCGTCCTCCCACCGGCCCAGCCCGCGCAGGGCAGAGGCGCGCACGAGGACCAGATCGGCGCGCCGGCGCGGGCCCGAGTCCTCGATGACCGTGAACGCCTTGTCGGCGTGGGCGAGGGCTTCGTCGAACGCGCCGGCGTCGAGGGCCTGCTGGCCGGCCATCAGGAGATAGCGTGTCGTCTTCTCTTCGTCGGTGGAGCCCGACTGGAAGTAGTGGTAGGCGAGGGCTGACGCGTGCCGGTCCTCACGCCCCGGGTGCAGGGCCTCGATGGCCTGCGCCGTCTTCAGGTGGCGCCGTAGGCGGCGCGGGACGGAAAGCGCCGCGAGAAGCGTCTGGCGGACGAGCTCGTGCTCGAACGTGTAGACGGTTTCGCGCTTGATCTGCTGGGACAGGATCAGCTTGGCGTGTTCGGCCTCCTCGAGGGCGTCGAGCAGCTCGTCTCCCGTGATGCCCGACACCTCCTCGAGCAACGTCAGCTCGAACCGGGGACCGATGACGGCGGCCGACGTCAACACCGCCTGGCATGCTTCGCCGACCCGCTCGAGGCGGCGGCCGATGACCAGCTTCACCCCCTCGGGCACGTCCAGGGTGTCCAGGGAGAGGTCGGGGAGCCACCGGCCCTCGGCGTCGAGAAGGCGTCCCTCGTCGCGCAGGTGGCGGAAGACCTCCTCCACGAAGAACGGGTTCCCCTCGGTCTCGGAGTAGATCGCACGCACCAGCGCCTTCGGCGGGTTCGACCCGCCGAGCTGGGTCAGGAGCGCGGCTACATCCGAGGTGTCCATGCGACGGAGGGCGATACGGTCGGCGAGGCGGTTGCGGGTGAGCCGCTCGAGGCTCTTTGCGAAGGGTCGCGCCACCTCGAGGTCCACGTCGCGGTAGGTGCCGATCACCAGGACGCGCAAGCGCGGCAGATGCACGGCGAGGTGCTCGAGGAGCAGGAGAGTCGACTCGTCGGCCCAGTGCAGGTCGTCGAAATGGAGAACGATGGGCACGGACCGCGTCGCGCGCTCGTAGAACCCGACGAACTGGGTGAAGAGGTAGTGGCGCTGCTGGTCCGGGGGGAGATCGAGGGGCTCCCCGATGTCGGGGTAGAGCTGGCGGAGGCGCGGCATGAAGCGCGCGAACTCCGGCGCCGCGTCTCCCAGCACGGCCCTCAGCCGACCGGGCGGGACCGTCCGGGTGGCATAGTCGAGTATTTCCACGAACGGGAGATAGGCCGGGGCCCCCTCCATCTCGTAGCAATGGCCGACATTGCAGACGTATCCGCGCGCTCGGGCCTCGAGAAGCAGCGCCTCGGTGAGCTTCGTCTTGCCGACACCCGGCTCTCCACTCACCAGCACCATTCCTCCGCGGCCTTCGGCGAGGGCGTTGAGCTTGGTCACCAGCGCGGCGAACTCCTTCTTCCGGCCGGCGAGGGGTGTCGTAGAACGCGTGACGGGCTCGGTGACCTGGGAGTAGTCGGGCAGAGGCTCGACCGGTGGCACGGTGACCAGGGCGGCGCTCATCTCCGACGCGGTCTCGAAGCGCTCCTCGCGATCCTTGGCCAGCGCGCGCCGGATGGCATCATCCACGGGCACGGGGACCGTGTCGCGCAGACTGTGCGCCGAGGGTACGGGCGCGGTGAGGTGCTGAACGATGACGGCCCGGGCGGTCTCGCCTTTGAAGGGCGCCTCGCCGGTGAGCATCTCGAAGAGGACGCAACCCAGGGAATAGAGATCGGCGCGGCGGTCCACGTCCTGCTCGGCCGTGGCCTGCTCCGGGCTCATGTAGGCCGGGGTGCCGAGGGAGACGCCCGCCGCCGTTGCACGGGTGGTGTTCGCCGCCGTAACGGCACGGGCGATGCCGAAGTCGGCGACGATGGGCACGCCGTCCGAGAGCAGCACGTTCTCCGGCTTGACGTCGCGGTGGACGACGCCCTGCCGGTGCGCATGGTCGAGGGCGGCGGCGATGCCCTGGGCGATGGCGACGGCCTCGTCCACCGGGAGCGACCCGTCGCGATCGAGGCGATACCGGAGCGTCTCCCCGCGCACGTACGGCATCACGTAGTACAGGAGGTCGCCGGCCGAGCCCGAATCGAAGAGCGGAAGGATGTTCGGGTGCTGGAGCGCCGCGGTGAGCTTGATCTCGGCGAGAAAGCGGTCCGCGCCAAGCGTCGCACCCAGCTCGGGGCGCAGGACCTTGAGGGCTACGTCGCGGTCGTGCTTGACATCCCGCGCCAAGTAGACGGTAGCCATGCCACCGCTGCCGATCTCACGCTCGATGGCGTACGCGTCGCCGAGGGCCTCGTTGATCTTGTCTGGATCGATCACTGGAACACGGGAGGGTGTCCCCTCGGCAGCGGGTGGGCAGACTCCTACGTGGAACCCCGCAAAACGGGTCGAGGCTCCCGGCCGCTATATGAAGCGCACGGTAGTCCGGGGGTGATTGAGGGGCAAGTGCCTCGGGGCCGGCCCTGGATGGACCGCGTCTTCACGTAACATCTGAGTTTCGCTCGATTTCAAACCCTGGATAGAGGAATGCGCCTCGGGCAGCCTCGCAGTCTTCGTCTGTCCCATCAGCTCCCAGGACCTCAGCGCACCAATGGGCCTGAATGACAGCCTTCATTTCATCTATCACACCATTCGCGTCATCGACTTCAAGTCCAAAGCGGGGTGCCTCTGACAGCAAGTTCTCCCGGCTCGCCAGCCGTCCGAGCGCGCCGGCCACCATGGCCAAATCCCGATGCTCCAGGCTCCGAGACCTGGATGGAGTCAGGTCGTAGGCAGGACTGAGCCTCCAGTCCTCCCCGGTGGCCAGCATCGCATGGTTCCGAGGGTGGTCATCCGTGTTCGAGATTAGGGCACTGAAGACAATCCTCCGAAACAACTCCCGTTTGTCGCTAGAGGGGTCTTCTGACCACCGCTGAATCTCATCGGCGAAGGCCAAGTAGGACCAACCCGACCTCTCGGTCACACCGTCGTCTAGGCCTAGAACGGTGAGGGCACTCACCATCCTGTGGCGAAGTTCCCCACCCTCGAACGGCTCCCGGTCAAATCGTCTGACCAATAACACCTTCTCCTGGCCGACGGGCTCAACACGGGTTTCTGGGACGCGAATCCCGCATCTCGCCGCCAACCGCAGCATCCCCCCCTCAACGGCTGCGTTACACCACGGGTCCCCCCGCTGTGGAAACTTGGCCAGCCATGTCACCCCATCCTCCCGGATCACGGTCTTCGGCCGGGCCCCTCCGACCGAGCTACCCTGGACAAGCATCTCCTGGAGCTCCTCCGGTACGGGTTCGTCCGCCTCAATCAGCTCGGCCGCTTTTCTCAGTTCAGCGAGGTCATGGAACCCGGGGAGGGCTCCCCCGGCATGTGGGGCCGGGGGCTCGACATCAGACCCGAAACTCAGCGCCCCAATCCGCCCTGGTTCCCCATGAACCAGATAGTCGAACTCTGTGAGGTCTCGGTCCGGATAGCGGCGGTCGATTACCCGGCGCCCCCAGAAGTCCGGAGCCACGTCGCGGAGGGCCCCAAACATCCCGTTCAGCTTCGCGGTTTCGAACTCAGTCGGCTCCAGCGGCAGGTTGAACGGGTCCAGAGGCACCGCGTCTGGACGCGCCAGATAGCGGCTCCCGTAGACGAAGAGCCCCATGGCAACCCCGTCCGGCAACACCTCGTGCCGGAATCTCCCTGCCGTGACCACCTCCAAGGAGCCAGGTAGTTGGATGTAGACAAAGCACTCAGAAGTCATCATCCAGCCTCTTCTCAAGCCGGACCCGCTTCCCACGCCGGGCAGCCTCAAGGGTCCTGCCCTCCGCGTCCGTGTCTGGAGATGCCAAAGCACCGATATCGGACTCGAGTCCCATGGCCCACAGAGTAGCCAGATAGGCACCGATTCCGGTTCCGAGAGAGCCGGCCTCGACCCGCCGGAGGGTCTGAACGGTAATCCCGGCCCGCCGAGCGAGTTCGGTTTGGCGCAAACGACGGCGCTTGCGGGCCGTCCGGATGTTCAAACCCAGACGGCGCGCCGCTTCGACGACCTTCCCCGGCGCCACTGCCGCGGACACTGCTACTCTTGGCATCTTTCCCTTGAAGTGGACGTTATATCACCTCTTACACCATGTAAAGCATGATATAATGTGCATCATTATGCCTTGGGAACGCAAGAGGGGCGCGGTTCTGGCTGCACGCTTCCTGACAAGGGCAATCTCTCCCTCCACGAGCTACACCTCGTGCACCAGGACGAGATTAGAGCCCGTCTCCCACGCGACCTTCCAGACGGGCCCGTACTCAGCGCGATCCAGAAGCTTGAATCGACGGCCGAGATCCCTGGTCCTGCCCCGCTCTATGAGCGCCTGACCCGGGTCCCGTCCTCGCATGCGGCTCCGGAAGAGAGCGGGGGCGCGGCTGCCGAAGGTGTTCCGCTACGTGGATATGGATCTGTACGCCGGCGTGGGCTCCCTCCTGGACCTGACGCCCCTCAACGTAGGTGCCGTGTTCGAACGGGAGGCGCTGACTCTCGACGATGGTGAGAGAAGAGGCGAGGGGGTATACCGGCACATCTCCCAGGAGCCTGTGCCAGCCGCTCATGCCGCCGTGACCGCAGAGCCCCAACCTGTGGAACCCAAGGTGTGGATACCCTCCCCCGATTTCAGCGCTTGGAGTGGCCCGACGCCCTCGACCACCGTTGAAAAGCGGCCAAAGGCGGGCTTCACCGGGAATCACCCGGAATCATCGCGATGCGACCGCAGTCCTGCAGCGACCATAGCGGTTTTGGCGAAGTGATTATGCCCCAACGACTTGCCGTCGTTGGGGCGTTTCCATAGGTGGGATTACCTCTGGAAGGTGCGTGGGGGGGTCGGTCAGGAACCGCGTAACTGCGCGGATTCCTGTGGTTGGAATGCCAGAGGTTCTGGTCCCTTCCGGACCAGAACCTCTGTGTGGGGACAGATGGGTATGTGAACGGACTTGCCCCTGAAGTCTCCGGTCACTGTGGTCGATGATTGCCCCGGTCAAGTGGGTCGGCGACCCGGGCCGATACGGCTGTGACATTCCCCAGGAGGTCTGCCCGTTTGCGCAGAAGTTCTCGGTGGTTGCGGGTGAGCCGGCTACTCGGGGCTAAGGCGCAACATGGCCATCGCTCTGGGGAACTGGCTCTCCACCAGCGATTCGCCCGACCCAGAAGCCGTCGGTGAGCTGGTGGTGGCGCTGTCGGACGAGGATCCGGTGGTGGCGGAGGCGGCGGCGTGGGCGTTGGGGCGTAGGTCGGCTGTGGGGTCAGGCATCCTCACTCAACGGGGCGAATCACGATAATCGTGCGGGACGGAACACGCGTGCGTGTGACCACGGCCGGCCGGGGATCACGATTCGGGCGCGACGGGCCTTATGGTGTGCCTCACCTCACTTGGCGTCCGCCCGAGCCGCCTCCACCTTGCGCAGCATCCCGTCGGTCTCCTGCAGGCCTTCCTCCAACTGTGCCTTGAGGAAGTACGAGGCGTTGAATTCCTGATCCATGAGCGCCTCGAACTCCGGAGAGCGAAACGCCTTTATGGCTCGACGCAGGCCGAACCTCCGTACTGCGGCAGGCGTAATTTGGCTGCGCAGTTCAGCCGGGTAGTACTTGTGAACAAAGAGGGGATAGTTGGCGACGCGGGCCAGCATGCGCGCCTGGCGGACGTCGGCGTTCATATAGTGCTTGACCAAGGCGGCGCGAAGCTCCTGGGACCGGATCAGGGACAGGTTGCCGGTCGCCAGCAACTCGTCGTAGGTGGCCCGGCGGGTCAGGATGATGGGGTTGTTGGTGCCCAGCAGACCTCCCAGGCCCACAGCCTGAAGGAACGGGAACGTGTCACCTGTGAGAGGGGCGCCACGCACAACCGACGCGACGACGCTCAACGCCGAGTCCTTACGCGCCAGCATCGGCATGAAGAGCGTCTGAAATGCCACGGAGTCGGAGCGGAGATCCGCTTCGAGAGCGGTCAGGTACTGGGCCTCCAGGGCACGGTCGCGGCGACCGTCGTTCCAGTTGTCCAAGGCCAGCGCGATGAGGACACCGGCGATGATGGTGATCAGCTCGCGGAGCGACGGCACCAGGCCGTGGCGGCGGGATCTTTCGGGCATGGAGAACGAACTCGTGATCAGGGTGGGCGAGCACACCACGACGCTGGCCAGCAACAGCCTAACCGTGGGCGCTCCGAGCCGTGGCTGCGGTACCGCGAGCATTGTCGTGCCGCTGGCTTGTTCGGTCGGCCAGGGCAGCCGTCAGTTGGGAGGGAAGATCGCCATCGGGGCCAACATGGGACCGACTGCCGACTTGGGCCAGGATTGGTGCCACGCGCCGCGGCTGGTTTCCGGGGGAGACCCGCCGGCTGCGCGAGCTAGTAGTTGCGGGCGCGCGCGGCCGCGGCGGCCTCGATCGGAACGATCATCTTCCCGATGGGCGCGAGGGAGATCGCGGCGAGCTTGATGTGCTGGATGCCGAACGGGATCCCGATGATGGTGATGAAGCACGCGAACGCCGACAGCACGTGGCCGACGGCGAGCCACCATCCCGCAACGATGAACCAGATGATGTTGCCCACCAGGCCCAGCGGGCCCGTGCCGATGTCCTCCTGCCGGATGATCTCCTTGCGGCTGACCGCTTCCTTGCCGAAGGGGAAGAACGTGAACTCACCGATCACGAAGCAGGCCTTGCCCCACGGGATGCCCACGACCGACAGGTACGCGATCAGCCCGACGACCCACCAGACCAGTCCCATGACCAGGCCGCCGAAGACGAACCAGATCACGTTTCCGAGCGTCCGCAAGGCTGCCTCCCTCGAGTGTCGTTCCCACATCCGGCGCGCGCGGCTCCCAACTCCGCCTACGGCCCGCCCCGGTGAGATGTTTCCCCCCTCTATCCGCCGGACGGCTTCCGCGTCAGCCGCACCCGCGCGAAGGGCCGGCGCCCCCCCGCGCTGTCGTCGTCCATGAGGTCTCCCCCGCCCATACTTGACGTCGGTTGTCGTGCATGCATATATACATGCATGGCAACGAAGACCATCTCCATCGATATCGAGGCCTACGAGCGGCTGCGACGGGCTCGGCGCGCCCGATCCGAGTCCTTTTCCATGGTCATCAAGCGCGCCACGTGGCCAGCACCACCGCGAACTGCCGGCGCGCTCCTCAAGGCATCCGCCGAAACCCCGGTCATGGACGGGGAGGTGCTTGATCGCCTCGAGGCAGCTCAGCGATCCGACGCTCCGCCGGGGGACCCTTGGCGGGACGAGTAGCGTTCGACACGACGTTCCTCATCGACTTCCAACGCGAGCGAGCGCGTGGAGAGGTCGACGGTCCCGCACATGCATTCCTGAACGCCGATCCGGACGTCGAGCTCCTGTTGCCCGCGACCGCACTCGGTGAATTCGCGGAGGGCTTCGACAACGTGGAGGATCCGGTGCTGCGCACCGTCCGGGAACTCCATGTTCTGCTGCCCATCGATGAAGAGACTGCTCTTGCCTACGGTCGGATCACGAGGGCGCTGCGCGCCGCCGGAACGCTGATTGGCGCGAACGATCTGTGGATCGCGGCCACGAGCATTCGGCATGAGGTCCCCCTGGTTACCGCAAACGTGGCGGAGTTCAGGCGAGTGGAGGGGATCCAGATCCTGCCATACCGCTGAGAGTGCGCCCTGCCGCGGTATGGGCATACCGGCACATCTCCCAGGAGGTGTTGTCCGTGGAACCGGCGTTCCTCCCGCCCGGCCGCTGAGCGCGACCACTCTGCGCGGGAGCTGTGCCAGCCAGGACAGGTGTAGGTGGCGAAAACCTCATCAGCCGCAACATTCCTGACCTGTTCGAGACTCCGCGAAGTCGTTTGGCCTTGAGTTCTGGCCGGCCGGACCCCTCGATTCAGAGCCTCACGACGATTCTCGTGAATATCCACATCTCCCAGGAGGTGTGCCAGCCGTTGACACGACCGTCGCCACAGAGTCCCAACCTGTGGAACCCAAGGTGTGGATACCCACCCCCGATTTCAGCCCTTGGAGAGGCCTGACGCCCTCGACCACCGTTGAAAAGCGGCCAATTGCGGGCTTCAACCGGAATCACCCGGAAACATCGCGATCCGACCGCAGTCCTGGAGCGACCATGGCACCTTCTTGCTGAGTGATGACGCCCCAACGGCTACGCCGCCGAGTGGCTTCCGTTATAATAAATGTCTGTGCAGGTCCTAGAATCAGGGGGCGAACCGAATGGCGAAGGAACAAGCGATCGAACTCGAAGGAATCGTCAACGAGGTGCTCCCCAACGCGAACTTCCGCGTGGAGCTCGAGAACGGACACGAGATCCTCGCATACCTCTCCGGCAAGATGCGCAAGCACTACATCCGGGTTCTCGAAGGTGATCCGGTCAGGGTGGAGCTCTCTCCCTACGACATGACGCGGGGCCGGGTCACCTACCGATACAAGTAGCCTACCGACTCTCGAGCGTGAAGCGTGCAGCCGCCCGGCCCCGGCTCTGGCGGCTTCGACCTCGCGCTTTCTCGGCTTACCGCGAGTGACAAGAGGCACGAGCAGCTTGGCCGCTGCGGCGGATCCTCGCGGGTCCGCGGCTCGTGAGGCGGGGCACAGGAGCGACCGGCACCGACCATCCCACGCCGGATTCCATCGCAGGCATGATATGCGCCCTCACCGACCCCGTACGCATGTCTGCTCACAGCGGGACGTCGACCCGGAGCGGGCGCCGAGTGGGAGGGATGGCGTGTCGGCTAACTACCGAGCCCGCAGATGGAGCCGTGCATCTCCGCGATCCCATCCTTGCTTCGAGTGGCGTCCGCCACCAAACTCGGCGGCACACCATACCGAACGCATAGCTCCGACGGGTCGGCGCGGACGGGCCGGAGGCCGCCGCACGTGGACGCATCGGTGCAGGTCGGTGCAGCGAAGATCCCTCCGGAGGATGAGGTCGGAGTTGGAATCCTGTCGGGCGCATACGGACGACCACGACGCCTTCAACCAGATCGTCGGCGTACGCGAGCAGTCGGGCGTCCTGGAGCCGATGGGCGCCACCGCCCGGGAGGGAGGAAGCTGAGGGCCGCGTTCCCGCGCGTCGCCGCGGCGGCCTTGCTGGCGGCCGCCCTCCTGCCTCTCCCTGCCCGCGCCCAGGGCGCACGAGCCGGCTCGACGCGCCGCGACGAGACGGACGCGTCGGTGCCGGCCGCCGGCCAGCGAGCTCCGGCGGGCACCCGGGCCGCGGCCTTCTGCGAGGCCTCCGGGTCGCGGGCTTCCGTGGACGGGGGCGGCGGCTCGTTCCAGCCGCTCCGAAAGCCCACCCTGCGTATCCACCGCGCTGCGGGGCCGATCCACGTGGACGGCATCCTTGACGATCCGGGCTGGTCTCGTGCCGCGACGGCGACCCACTTCACCGAGTTCACTCCCGACAAGGACGTCCGCCCCGCCCGCCGCAGCGAGGTTCTCGTCGCCTACGACAATCGGAACCTGTACGTCGCGTTCATTGCGTGCGACAACCCGTCCACGATCCGGGCCACGCTGACCGACCGCGACCGGGTGAGCGGCGACGACGTGTTCGGCCTCATTCTCGACACGTACGGCAACGACACGTGGGCCTATGAGCTGTACGTGAACCCGCTCGGGGTCCAGGCCGACTGGCGGCGCGTGGGCTCGGTGAAGGACAGCACGTTCGACATGGTCTACCACACGTCGGGGCGCATCACCCCTTCTGGGTATCAGGTGGAGATGGCGGTCCCGTTCGCGAGCCTGCGCTTCCCGGACGCGAAGGAGCAACGCTGGCGGGTCAACTTCGTGCGGAAGCGCCCCCGCGGCAGTTACGAGGAGTACGGCTGGTCGGCGCTCGACATCCACGACCCGTGCCTCCTGTGCGAGTCGGGCACCCTGACCGGGATCCAGGGCATCAAGCCCGGGGGAGCCCTGGAGGCGCTCCCCTCTTTGGTTGCTTCGAGCGCGTCACGCCTGCGGGATCCCGCCGACCCGGGCTCGGGCTTCGCCGGCGGCAAGCCGAAGGGGAGCTTCGGGCTGGGCCTCCAGTACGCCTTCCCGCGCGGCCTCACGGCCCAGGTCACGATCAACCCCGACTTCAGCCAGGTGGAGTCCGACGCGGCCCAGATCTCCGTCGACACCACCTTCGCCCTCTTCTTCCCGGAGAAGCGGCCCTTCTTCCAGGAGGGCGCGGACCTCTACCAGACGCCCATCCACGCTGTCTACACGCGGACGGTGAACGATCCGCAGGCCGCGGCGAAGCTCACGCTGCGCTCGGGCGGCACCAGCGTGAGCTACCTGGGGGCCCGGGACCAACACTCGCCCCTTCTCCTTCCGTTCGAGGAGGGGAGCTTCGTGGGCCAGACGGGCCGGAGCTTCACCAATATCCTGCGGGTGCAGCAGGACTTCGCCCAGGATTCGCACGTGGGGGCCACCCTCACCGACCGCCGGCTGGAGGGCGGGCCGGGGGCGAACACCGTGGCGGGGCCCGACCTCCAGCTCCACCTGGGAACCCACGAGACCTTCCAGTACCAGCTCCTGGCCAGCCATACGCGCGAGCCCAACGCGGCCGGTCCCACCGCCTCGCTGGCCGGACAGACTTTCGATCGCGGCGCGCACACGGCCGTCTTCGACGGCGAATCCTACTGGGGCTACGCCCAGTACGCGCGCCTCGCCGAGGACTCGCGCCATTGGCAGCTCCACCTCCAGTACGAGGCCTACAGCCCCACCTTCCGGGCCGAGAACGGATTCGTGCCCCAGAACGACCAGCGGCGGTTGTTCGCGAGTCCGCACGTCACGGCATATCCGCTGAACGGGTGGCTCGATCAGGTGGACGCGGACGTGGCGCTGGTGAAGACGTGGAACTTCGCGAGCGTCAGGAAGGACGAGTATGTCCAGCCCTACGTACAGGCCCAGCTCATCGGGCAGACGCGGGCCAAGCTCTCCTGGTTCCGTGGGAACGAGCGTCTTCGAGGCACGGACCTACGCGGGATCGGCCGTTGGCAGGCCGACCTGTCGACCAGCTTCGCGCGTCAGCTCTCGCTGGGAGCGAGGGTGCTGTGGGGCGAGTTCGCGGCCAGGAACGTCGCCCCGCCCGTGGTGGGAGACGGCTCGGACGTACAGTTGTCCGCCACGCTGAAGCCGATTCCACGGCTGGTCCTCGCAACCACGTTCGAGTACTCCACACTGCACCGGAAGACGGGCGAGAAGCTGTTCAGCGGCTGGATCTTCCGATCGAGGAACAACCTCCAGTTCAGCCGGAACCTGTTCCTGCGGATCATCGTTCAGTACGACGACTTCACCAGGGAAATGGACGTCGAGCCGCTTCTCACCTATCGCATCAACCCCTTCACGCTGTTCTACGTGGGATCGAGCCTGGGCTACCACGACTACCGGCCGCTGCTGCTCGCCTCCCCGACCGAAGTCGGCCTGCGGCCCGACTCGCGTCAATTCTTCGCGAAGTTCCAGTATCTGCTGCGGTTCTGATCAGGAACCCGCGGGCCAAGTCGAGCCGCGCCGGCACCGCACCCTCGCGAATTTCTACAACTGTACCCATGATAGGCTGGAGGGCGGCGTAGACGCCATTGATGCATCCACGGACCGGAAGGGGAATCAGCCATGCTCCGTCGAGAGTTGCTCCTGCCGATGTGTTTGGCCGTCCTGGTCGCTGCCTGTTCTCGCGAAGAGCAGCAGAAAGAGGACCTCCCGGTCACCCAGGCATCGTTCGAGTTCGCCCAGAACGACGATGGCGGGGTCGAACAGACCGAGACCATCGCCGTCTCGCCACTGTCCGATGGGACCATCCACTACAGGCTGACGCTGGTCACGGTGGACGTGAGCAGGCCCTCGAACCGCAACGAGATGGTCATGACGGACTATGTCGCGGACAAGGCGGGCTACGTCATCCGATTCTTCGACAAGAACAAGAAGTTCAACGCCCTTGGAGAATCGCAGGACAAAGGCCGGCTCATCCACATCTGGATGCCGACGGCCTCCCGCAAGGAAGGGGGCGAGCTCAGGCTTGAGGGCTTCCCCGATCCGCTGAAGGTCTCAGGGCCGGTGGATTGGAAGCAGTGGAGCGTCTGGAAGGCGCAGTTCAGGGATCAGCAGTATCTCTACGATGTGAAGACCGGCTTCCTCGTCGGCAACATAGCGGGCTCCGACACCTGGACGCTCGAGCAATCCACGGTTCCGGGACTGGTGCCCTGAGGACGCCCGAGCGAAGAGGAGGCGGTGTGCCGCGAGATCTCCGGGAGAGCTCCGGCTAGTCGTACGCTTCGCCCCACGCCCGAGGGATCGGGACGATACCATGGTCAGCGACGGATGCCGGCCACGAGCGCGTCCCAGTTGCCGGCGGCGATCCGCTCCTGGTCGGCCCGATCGAGCCCGGCGGTCGCAAGAAAGCGCTCGACGCCACCGTCAGGGCCGGGCCGATACGGGTAGTCCGTCGCGAACAGGATGCGCTCGACGCCCACCACCTCGACCGCCCAACGCAGATAGCGGTGGCTGTAGACGCCGCCCGCCGTGACGTAGGCATTGCGGCGGACATACTCGGAGAACGGCCGGGGCAGCTTGGCCTGCATGGCCAGCCCGTCGGTGCGGTCCAGGTAGAACAGGACGACCTCACCCCAGTGGCCGAGGATCACCCGCAGGTCGGGGAAGCGGTCGAACACGCCCGCCAGCGCGAGCCGGAGAAACTGCACGCCGGACTCGTAGTGCCACCCGATGCCGTACGTGGCGAACGCGTTGCTGACGGCGTCGTCGAACCCGGCGTACAGCGCATCCCGGACCTGCGCCTGCGGGATCTGGGGGTGGACGTAGAGCGGGGCACGGAGCGCCGCGGCGGCCTCGAAGAGCGGCCAGTTGTCGGGGTGGTCGAGGTTGCGCTCACCTGTGCGTCCGAAGATGAGCGCACCGTCGAGGCCGAGCTTCGTGACAGCGCGTTCGAGCTCCTGCGCGGCGGCGGCGGGCTCGGGCATGGCGAGGGTCGCGAAGCCCTGGAACCGATTCGGGTGCGCCTTCACGAGCTCGGCGATGTGGTCGTTCGTCTCCACCTGGAGGCGGCACGCCTCCTCCGCCGGAAGGTTGTGGAGGCCGGGCGAAGTCAGCGAGATGACCTGGATGTCCAGCCCCGCCTCGTCCATCGCCGCGATCCGGCGCTCGCCCACGTCGCGGAGCCGCTCCCCCATCTCCCCCGGAGGGACGCCAGGCCCCCAGTCTTCTCGCGCGGGGGAGACGAGGCGGCTCCACGCCGTGACGACCTCGTCGGTGACAAAGTGCTCCTCGGTCCCGATCGTCCGCATCTCGGTGCCCGCCTTCCGTTACTGGCATGGTCGATGTCCCTGCGGAGAACGCGTCTCCGTGAGGGAGCGCTTCCGTACATGTAGGTCGGCATGGAGCTGGAAGGTCCGGCGGCTCTGCGACGACCTCCCGGACAGGGTTTGATGATCCGGACCGGCGTCGCGACGTTCGCTGCCCTCATCCAGACCTCCTCAGGTGTCGTCGACGCTCCCGGGATCCTGGACGGGATCGGTCCCGTATCAGGCAGGCACGCCAGTCCACGTTCATCCACCGAGGGTCTGTCCATGCCATCGCACGGCCGCGTCGTGTCGAAGTGTCCCGTGTTGCTCGCTTCCGTGGCAGTCGCACTTCTCGCGCTGCCGGCAGGAGCCAACGCACAGTCCGATCTCTACAGCGGGATGCGCTGGCGCCTCATCGGGCCGTTTCGCGCCGGGCGGGTCTCGGCCGTCGTCGGGATACCGAGCCAGCCCAACGTGTTCTACATGGACGCCGAGAACGGCGGCCTGTGGAAATCGGTCGACTACGGCCTGACGTGGACCTCCGTGTTCAAGGGTGACGAGAACAATTCCCTCGGATCGCTGGCCGTGGCCCCTTCGGATCCGAACGTCATCTACGCCGGTTCCGGCGAAGCCACGCAGCGACCGGATCTGTCCATCGGCGACGGCCTCTACAAGTCCACGGATGCCGGCCGGACATGGCAGCACCTCGGCCTGCGCGACGGCCAGCAGCTCGCCTCGATCGTGGTGGATCCGCACGACCCGGACCGGCTGTTCGTCGCCGTGCTGGGTCACCCGTACGGGCCGAACGAACAGCGTGGCGTGTTCCGCTCCACGGATGGTGGACGGACGTTTCAGAAGGTGCTCTACAAGGACGAGAACACGGGTGCTGCCGAGGTGGCCCTTGACCCGTCGAATCCGGCCGTGGTCTATGCCGTGCTGTGGGCGACACGGGACGCGCCTGCGGTGGTGGCCGGTTTGAGGATGTCTTCGGTCACGGGCAGCGGCCTGTTCGAGTCGACCGATGGCGGTGACAGGTGGCATCGCATCGGCCAGGGGCTGCCGACGGTGGCGGAGGGCCTGGGCCGGATTCGAATGGCCATCGCCCCGAGCAACCCCGACCGCATCTATGCCAGCGCCGGCGGCGGCATCTATCGCTCGGACGACGCAGGCCGGACTTTTCGGCGTATAAGCAACACACGACGCACGGCCGGCGCCTTCCTCACGGTCGCGCCCGACAATCCGGACGAGGTCTATGCCAGCCAGACGTCTCTGTACCGTTCCATGGATGGCGGCACGACCTTCACCGCCATCCGGGGCGCCCCCGGCGGGAACGACTACCACCACGTCTGGATCGATCCCGCCAATCCGAAGGTTATGGCGGTCGGTGTCGACCAGGGCGCATCGCTGAGCGTGGACGGCGGCAAGACCTGGAGCACCTGGTACAACCAGCCCACTGCCCAGGCGTATCACGTCGTCACCGACAATCAATTCCCCTACCGCGTCTTCAGCGCCCAGCAGGACGCCGGCTCGTTCGGCATCCTGAGCCGCGGCAACGACGGTCAGATCACCTTCCGTGACTGGCACCCTGTGGGCGCGGACGAAGACGGCTATATCGCCCCGGACCCACTGCACCCGAACATCATCTACTCGAGCCACGTCGTCCGCTATGACTGGACCACGGGAGAGAGCCAGTTCGTGGGTCCCCAGGTCGCGCGCTTCGACGGCAAGTACCGCTTCAGTCCATACTGTCCGTTGCTGTTCTCTCCCGTGGATCCGCACGTTCTGTATCTCGGCGGGAACGTCATGTTCAAGACGACGAACGGCGGCCACAGCTGGCGGGTCATCAGTCCGGATCTCTCACGCGCCGACCCCGGCATACCCGGCAACCTCGGTCCCTTCGCGGCCCATGTAGCGCCGCCCCATCACCGCGGCGTGATCTACAGCGTCGGGCCCTCGTTCAAGAACGTGAACACGATCTGGGCCGGGACCACGGACGGACTCATCTGGGTCACGCACGACGGCGGCGAGCACTGGGACAACGTGACGCCGCCCGGCATGACACCCTGGAGCACGGTCACGCAGCTCGTCGCTTCGCACTTCGACGACGAGACCGCCTACGCCTCGGCCAGCCGCTTCTTCCTGAATGATCTGAAGCCCTACATCTACGTGACGCATGACGGCGGAAAGACCTGGAAGCTGATCGTGAACGGCCTGCCGGACGACGCTCCGGTGGACGTCGTGCGCGAGGACCCGGTGCGTAAGGGTCTGCTGTTCGCCGGCACGGAACGGGCCGTCTGGTTCTCGGTGGATGACGGGGCGCACTGGCAATCCCTGCAGCTGAACCTGCCGGTGACCTCGATGCGTGATCTGGTCGTTCACGACAACGATCTGGTGCTGGGGACCCACGGCCGCTCCGACTGGATCCTCGACGACATCACGCCCCTGCGTCAGCTCGCGGCTGCCGCGGCCGCAACTCCGGCGTTCCTCTACAAACCCGAGGTCGCGTATCAGATCCCGCGGAACACGTACACCGATACCCAGCTGCCGCCGGAGTTCCCGGCGGGTCAGAACCCACCCAGCGGGGCGATCATCGACTACGATCTGAAGGCGCCGGCGAACGGGCCGGTGACGCTCGAGATCTTCGACGCCGGCGGCAAGCTGGTGCGCCGCTGGGCTTCGACGGACGAGCCCGCGTCGGTGAATCCCGACGAGCTGAACTTTCCGACCTACTGGCTGCGACCGCCCCACGTGCTGTCCGCCGAGCCCGGGATGCACCGGTTCGTGTGGGACCTGCACTATCCGTCACCGCACGTGCTCCGTCCGACGGTGGCGATTTCCGTCATCCTGCACGACTCGCCCGTCGGGCCGCTGGGCCCGGCGGCCCTGCCGGGCCACTACACCGTGAAGCTGACGGCGGACGGACACACCTGGACTCAGGCGCTGACGGTGCGCATGGACCCACGGAACAAGACGCCCATGGCCGGACTCACGCGGCAGTTCCGGCTGGCGATGCAGCTCGGTCAGGACATGAACCGGACCTACGCGGCCCTGCAACAGGCAAAGGCCAAAGGGGACAAGACGCCCGCCCTGGTGAAGCTGAACGGCGAGCTCGTGGCCCAGTACAACTCCCTCTATGGCGCCTCGTACGGCGGCACCGACGGCAACTCGTCGACCATGGCCACACCCACGACACAGCAGGTCGCCGCCGTTGCCAGCCTCCACCGCCAGGTGCTCGCCATCCTGGGGGGCTGACGCCCGGACCTACGACGCCACCATCAGATCCGGACCTCGGAGACCTGGAAGACCGGCTGCGTGTTCGTGTAGTTGGGGATATCGGCGAGCAGGGACTCCGCGTGGGGTCCGAACGCGGCCTCGAACGCACCTACGCTTTCGAAGTGGAGGTGACCCATGGCGATGTACGAGGGTGGCTCACCCGGCTGAACCCCAGCGAGTCCCAACTCGAGCTCTACGCCCTTGCACGCGGCTCCGAGCTTGCTCTGCATCAGGGGGATGTGGCTGTTGAGGAAGTAGTCGGTGTCGAACGTCGCATCGGGGGTGTTGGGGTAGAGCACGCTGACCTTGATCATCGTTACGATCTCCCGCCTTGGATCCGGCGGTGCCCTGCGCGCCGCCTCTGATCCGATGCTAGCGGCGTACCGGGAAGGCATCTATGGGGAATTTTCCCTATACGAGGAGCGCCCTGTTCTCCGTGGCGAAGATCGCAACCTGGGCACGCCCCTGCGCGCCGGTCTTCTTGTAGATCCGGCTGGCATGGTGGCCCACGGTCTTCACCGAAATACCGAGCCGGCGAGCGATGGCCTTGTCGCTGCATCCGGCGGCGAGGAGCTCCAAGACCTCGCGCTCGCGAGGCGTCAGGCCGGCCGGAAGCGTGGCCTTCGCCGCTCGCTGCGAGTGTCCGGCCGCGTCCAACACAGCGTGGACGACACGGTGTGGGAAGCGGAAGGCAGCGACTTCGCCCGCCATCGTTCGGCCCGCCTCCTCCGCGGAATGAGCGAGCCTCCAGGGACGATGGTGGGTGAGCGCATCGTACATGTCGGCGGTACCGAGGATCATCGTGGCCAGGTCCTCCAGCCGAACACGGCGGTGATACCCGGATCCGTCGCAACGCTCGTGGGTCCCGGACGCTCGCTCTGCCAAGGGTCGGAAGGCAGCGCTTCTCGTCAGGATCTCGTACGTATGATAGGTGTGCGTCTCGGCCTGACTGCGCTCGGGCAGGGTGAGGGCAGTCGGCTTGTCCCACACACCGTTCGGTACCGCCGACCGCCCGATGTCATGAACGAGTGCCGCGAGGCGGAGCTCCCGCACCTCGGGCTCGGCCAAACCCAGGCTATGCGCCGCGTGACTCGCCAG
>Ga0307418_1000110_pt1 | contig 22602 bp, 14 predicted proteins | sample SalMarWE160220MG_2_FD_202160 | JGI IMG/M metagenome (GOLD analysis project Ga0307418, IMG submission 202160) | Salt marsh sediment microbial communities from the Plum Island Ecosystem LTER, Massachusetts, United States - WE1602-20 | ecosystem: Environmental > Aquatic > Marine > Intertidal zone >...
CCGCCGGCAGCGACTCGTCCGAGTAGTTGAGTGGGGCGCGGTAGTGGACCGAGATCAGCGCGTAGCGAAGCGCACGAGGCGAGACGCCGGCAGCGACGAGGTCCGCGACGCGAGCGATGTTGCCGGTTGACTTGGCCATCTTCTCGCCGCCCATCCGGAGGTGCGCGCAGTGCAGCCAGGTCCTGACGAACGGCTGTCCCGTTGCCGCCTCCGACTGCGCGATCTCGTCCTCATGGTGAGGGAACACCAGATCGACGCCGCCGGTGTGGATGTCGAACGAGGAGCCGAGGTGGGCCATGCTCATCGCCGAGCACTCGATGTGCCAGCCGGGCCGGCCGGGACCGATCTCCGTGTCCCACGAGGGTTCGCCGGGCTTGGGCCCCTTCCAGACGGCGAAGTCGCGGACGTCGTCCTTCCCGTACTCGTCGGATTCGACCCGTTCGCCGACCCGCATCGTGTCGGGATCGAGCCGGGCGAGCCGGCCGTAGCCCGGCCAGGACGCGATCCGGAAGAAGATCGATCCCTCGTCGGTCCGGTAGGCGTTGCCCTGACGGAGCAGGGTCGCCACCATCTTCGCAATCTGCGGGATGTGCTCGGTCGCCCGAGGCAGCACGTCGGGCCGGGTCATCCCGAGCGCGTCAGCATCCGCGATGAAGCGAGCAATGTAGCGCTCGGCCAGCTCGCCGGTCGAGACACCCTCGGCTACCGCCCCACGGATGATCTTGTCGTCGATATCGGTGAGGTTCATCGCCCAGATGACCGGCAGCCCGAGATAGCGCAGGTAACGGACCAGGAGGTCGGCGAACAGGAACGATCGGAAGTTGCCGATGTGGGCCGGCCCGTAGACGGTGGGGCCGCAGCTGTAGACGCGGACCCGCCCGGGGTCGATCGGCTCGAAGGTCCGAGTCTCGCCGGTGAGCGTATCGTGCAGGCGCAGGGTCATCGCACGCCCCGGAGCATCACGACCGCGCTGGCTGCGATCGACCGGCCCGCGCCCTCGTCCCCGGACAGGTTGCCGGTCGAGGCCTTCACGTTCACGCAATCCTCGTCCATCTCCAGAGCCCCGGCCATCGCAGCCCGCATGGCGTCGAGGCGGTGACCCAGGCGTGGCCTGGCGCCGATCACGACCACGTCGACCGATGCCGGCCGGAGACCCGTCTCACGCACGCGTGCCGCGACATCGGCCAGGAGATCCAGGCTCGCGATACCGCGCGGCGTCCGCTCGTCGGCCGGAAACAGCCGGCCCAGATCGCCCAGCGCGGCGGCCCCCAGCAGGGCATCGGCGACCGCGTGCAGGACCACATCGCCATCGGAATGCCCGGCCAGGCGCGGCACATCGGGCAACTCGACCCCACCCAGCCGGAGCGGCGTGCCCGGACCGAACGGATGGCTGTCGTGGCCGAAGCCGACCCGCGGAACGGCGGGGGCCAGGGCCTGCTCGACCCGCCGCAGGTCGTCAGGCAGCGTCACCTTGAGGTTCGCGGGTTCACCCGGGATTGCATGAACGGGGATTCTACAGGCCTCCAGCAGGGCGGCCTCATCGGTGAACTCATCCGACTCCTCGGGCGGGAAACGGCTCCACGCGTCGAGGAGCACACCCCGCCGTGCGCCCTGAGGCGTCTGGGCGGTGGCCAGGGGTGCTCGATCCACCGTCTCGTACACCAGCCCCTCACCCACCCGCTTGAGCGTCTCGGCAACCGGCATCACCGGAATGGCGGCGCCATAGCGGGCGGTGGCCGACGCGATCGCCTCGATCAGCCGCAGTGAGACCATCGGCCGCGCACCGTCATGGACCAGGACCGGGCGGCTGCGGCCGGCCGGATCCGTGTGGTCCAGGTGGCGGACTCCGGCAGCGACCGAAACCTGCCGTGTCTGGCCCCCCTGGACGACGGCGTCAACCTTTGCCGGCAGCCATGCCGCGGACCTGAGCGCATCGATGCGTGCGGCGGAGGCGACGACCACGATCCGGTCGACCAGCGGACTGGCAGCGATCGCGTCGAGCGTCCAGGCCAGAAGCGGCCGGCCGAAGATGGGAGCCACCAGCTTGTCGGCCCCACCCATCCGACGCGAGCCACCAGCAGCCACGACCACGGCGTCTGCCGTCGACGAGGGCTCGAGGGGGCCGGTCACCTCAGTCCTGCCGTGGCTGGCCGAAGATCATGCGGCCGGCCACCGTCTGAAGCACTCGCGTGACGCTGACGTCGACGTCGCGATCGATCAGGCGGGCACCACCCTCGACCACGATCATCGTCCCATCGTCGAGGAACCCGACCCCCTGGCCCGCCTCCTTCCCCTCCTGGATCACCTTGACACGGAGCTCCTCGCCCGGGAGGACCGCCGGCTTGACCGCGTTCGCGAGCGAGTTGATGTTCATCACTCGCACGCCCTGGAGCTCCGCGACGCGGTTGAGGTTGAAGTCGTTGGTGAGCACGACCCGGCTGCGGCGCTTGGCCAGCTCGACGAGCTTCGCGTCGACCTCCGCGATGTCCGGGACGTCCTCCTCGGCCACCTCGACGGGCGTTCTCGTATCGCGTTGCATCCGGGCCAGGATCTCCAGCCCCCGCCGGCCCCGGTTGCGTCGCAGCGTGTCGGACGAGTCGGCGATGTGCTGCAGCTCGTCAAGCACGAAGCGCGGGATGACGAGCGTTCCGTAGATGAACCCTGATTCGACGATCTCCGCGATCCGGCCATCGATGAGGACGCTGGTGTCGACCACGATGCGCGGGTCACCGGCGTCGCCGTCGGCATCGGCTCCCGGGCGCCGGACCAGCCCTGCGCCCTCGGCGGCCGCGATCAGGTCGAATCGCTTGGCCACGGTGAGGCCCATCATCCCAAGCCCCAGGAACAGCGAGATGCCGAGTGGAAGCCACGTCCCAAGAGGTCCCTGGACCTGCGCCAGCGGCAGGCTCAGCAGCAGCCCCAGGACCAGACCGACGAACAGACCCAGGACCGACGCGACGAACTCCGCGGTCGACAGCTCCTGAACGCGCCTGACGAGCCAGGTCGCCGGCACGATCGTCAGGTACGGGAGGAGCGCGAAGCCGACGATCATCCAGGAGATCGTCCACGCGGCGAGGATGAAGCCGCCGTAGCTCACCCCCGCGAACAGGCCGTCGCCGGCGGCTGCGAGCCCGAGGCCGATGAACGCCCCGAGCGCCGCGCCGAGGACCCGGATGGTCCGTATCACCGCCTCTCCTCGATCGGTGCCGAGCCCCGGGGCCTCGCTTGCCGAGGGGCCGCCCGAGCCTAGCATGCGCCGACGCGGCTCCGCAGCCTCGCCGGCGTCCGCGTGGGCCAGCTCCGAGGCACCCTAGCGACCGTTTCTCGGCTCCCGTCCGGCCGGCCCCACGAGCGCCGCCCGGAGGGCATCGGCCAGCGATGCGACCTCGCGCACCTCGATCCCGGTGATCGCAGCCGTGGCCTCGTGGGCGCGCCCACGAGGCACGATCGCGCGCGTGAACCCCAGGCGTGCCGCCTCCCGCAGCCGGCGGTCCAGCCCGCCCACGGAGCGGAGCTCGCCGAGGAGGCCGACCTCGCCGATCGCCACGGTCCCGGTGGCGACGGGACGATCCCGCAACGACGAAGCGAGGGCGATCGCGAGCGGCAGGTCCAGCCCCGGCTCGGTTACCGTCAAGCCGCCGGCCAGGTTCGCGTAGACATCGTGACCGGACAGCCCGACCCCGGCGCGGCGGCCAAGCACGGCGATCAGCAGCGCCAGCCGGTTGCCGTCGATGCCGGACGCCGTACGGCGGGGGGCGGGAGCCGCGGTGGGGGCGACCAGCGCCTGCACCTCAACGACCAGAGGGCGCGAACCCTCGAGCACGGGCGCGACGGCGCTGCCGGGGGCCGGTGCATCGTGATCGGCCAGGAAGGCTCTGCCGGGATCTCGGACCTCGGCCAGGCCATGCTCGCGCATCTCGAACACGCCGACCTCCTCAGTCGATCCGAACCGGTTCTTCGACGCCCGCAGCAGGCGCAGCCCACCGGTGCGGTCCCCCTCGATCCCAAGCACGACGTCGACGAGGTGCTCCAGCGTCCGTGGTCCGGCGAGCGTCCCGTCCTTGGTCACGTGCCCGACCAGGACGACCGGGATGCCGTCGGCCTTGGCGAGCTCCATCAGACGAAGCGTCGACTCGCGGACCTGCCCCACGCTCCCTGGCGGTCCCTCGAGCTCATCCGAGGCGACGGTCTGCACGGAGTCGACGACGAGCAGCGCCGGGTGCCGCTCACGGGCAAGGTCCACGATCCGCTCGATCCGAGTCTCTGCCACGACCACCACCCGATCGCCGATCGGGCCGTCCGCCATGCCCAGGCGGCGCGCACGCAGCCGAACCTGGGTCGTGGACTCCTCGCCGGTCGCGTACAGCACCTCGGCCGGCATGTCGCTCCCCGCCGCGTCGGTTGCGCCACCACCCCGGGCGCCCCCGGCGACGCCAGCAGCGGCCTGTAGCAGCAGCGTCGACTTGCCGATTCCGGGCTCGCCACCGACCAGGACCACGGAGCCGGCAACCAGGCCGCCGCCCAGCACGCGGTCCAGCTCATCGATGCCGATCCGCCGCCGAACCTCGGCGCCGGCATCCGAGGAATCCGACAGCGACACAGGACGGGCGCCGCCCACGATCGCCGTCGCTCGAGGCCTGGGGGCATCCCGGACGACCGTCTCGACGAGAGTGTTCCATTCGCCGCACGTGCGGCACTGGCCCTCCCAGCGCAGAACGGCAGCCCCGCACGACTGGCAGACGTACCGGCTCTGGGCGCGGGCCACGGGTCGCGGCCGGGCCGTCAGGCCTCGACCGGCGTCTTGGCCTCGGTGGCCTTGATCGACAGCCCTGCGCCGTCGGGATCGAGATCGATCTCGATCGTGTCGCCCTCGGCGTACCTGCCCAGCAGGAGGTGCTCGGCCAGCGGATCCTCGATCAGGTTCTGGATCGTCCTCCGCAGCGGTCGCGCACCGTACGCCTGGTCGTAGCCGAGCTTGATCACGTGATCCTTCGCGGCCTGGCTGATGGTGAGCGTCATTCCCTGAGCCCGGAGCTGGTCCAGAACGCGCTTGAGCATCAGGTCGACGATCTGCCCGATCTCCTCAACCGTCAGGCTCCGGAACACCACGGTGGCGTCGATGCGGTTCAGGAATTCCGGGCGGAAGTTGGTCTTGAGCTCCGCCTGGACCTTCTCCTTCATGAGGTCGTATGAGGCGGCGGCCCGCGTCTCGACCGTGTCGCCCTGCTGCCGGAACCCGAGGCTCGAGTTGGTCTGGATCTTGGCCGCCCCGAGGTTGGAGGTCATGATGATGATCGTGTTCCGGAAATCGACCCGGCGGCCTTTGGCATCGGTGAGATGCCCGTCCTCGAGGATCTGGAGGAGGATGTTGAAGACCTCCTGGTGTGCCTTCTCGATCTCATCGAGCAGGATCACCGCGTAGCTCTTGCGGCGGACGGCCTCGGTCAGCTGACCACCCTCGTCGAACCCCACATAGCCTGGCGGTGCGCCGACCAGGCGGCTCACGTTGTGGCGTTCCATGAACTCGCTCATGTCGATCTTGATGAGCGTGTCCTCCGAGCCGAACATGAACTCGGCGAGCGCCTTGGCAAGCTCCGTCTTGCCCACACCGGTGGGGCCCAGGAACACGAACGAGCCGATCGGACGCTTCGGATCCTTGAGACCGGCGCGAGCCCGGCGAACGGCGCGCGACACCGTCTCGATCGCCTCTTCCTGGCCGATCAGCCGCTGGTGGAGCACCTCCTCCATCTTGAGCAGCCGCTCGGACTCCTCCTGCGCGATGCGGGTGACCGGGATCCCGGTCCACATCGCGACGACCTGGGCGATCTCCTCGTCGTCGACCTTGGGCGTCTCGCCCGACACCGTCGACTGCCAGTCCGAGCGCAGGGTATCGGCCGTCTCACGGGCAGCCGCCTCGGCCTCGCGGAGAGTGGCGGCCTGCTCGTACTCCTGCGCGTTGATTGCGGCGTCCTTCTCCTTGGTGATACGGTCCAGCTCCTTCTGCGCCTTGCGCAGCTCGGGCGGAGCCGACGAATGTCGGAGCCGGACGCGGCTGGACGCCTCGTCGATCAGGTCGATCGCCTTGTCCGGGAGGTGCCGGTCCGTGATGTAGCGGATCGAGAGGTCCGCCGCCGCGCGCACGGCCTCGTCGGTGATCTGGACCTTGTGGTGCTGCTCGTAGCGCTCGCGGATTCCGATCAGTATCTCGATGGTCTGCTCGAGCGTCGGCTCGTCCACCATGACCGGCTGGAAGCGGCGCTCGAGAGCGGCGTCCTTCTCGATGTACTTCCGATATTCGTCGAGCGTGGTCGCACCGATGCACTGCAGCTCGCCCCGCGACAATGGCGGCTTGAGGATGTTCGCGGCGTCGATCGCACCCTCCGCTGCGCCCGCCCCGACCAGCGTGTGGAGCTCGTCGATGAACAGGATCGCGTCGTTCGTGTTGCGCAGCTCCTCGATGATCTTCTTGAGCCGCTCCTCGAACTCGCCACGGTACTTGGTGCCGGCGACGAGCGACCCGATGTCGAGCGTCAGCACCCGCTTGTTGAGCAGGATGTCTGGCACGTCACCGGCGACGATCCGGTGCGCCAGCCCCTCGGCGATGGCGGTCTTGCCGACGCCCGGCTCGCCGATCAGGGCCGGGTTGTTCTTGGTCTTGCGGCCGAGGATCTGGATGACCCGCTCGATCTCCTTCTCGCGGCCGATGACGGGATCCAGCTTGTCCGCGCGCGCCGCCTCGGTCAGGTTGATGCCCAGGGCGTCCACGGTCGGCGTCTTGCTGGCCCGCTTGGTCTCCTGTGCGGGCCCGGCCGACGAGGACTGGGAGAGCACGCGAATGACCTCGTGGCGAACCTTGTCCAGATTCACGCCGAGGCTCTCGAGCACACCTGCCGCGATGCCCTCACCCTCACGGACGAGGCCGAGCAGGAGGTGCTCGGTTCCGATGTAGTTGTGGCCCAGCCGGCGCGCCTCGTCGATGGCGAGCTCGATCACGCGCTTCGCCCGAGGCGTGAGACCGACCTCACCCACGACCGGGCGGTCGCCGCGTCCGATGATGAACTCGACCGCGGTCCGCACCTTGGGTAGCTCAACATTCATGTTCTCGAGCACGCGCGCGGCAACGCCCTCGCCCTCGCGGACGAGCCCGAGCAGCAGGTGCTCGGTTCCGATGTAGTTGTGGTTGAACCGCTGCGCCTCGTCCTGCGCAAGCGTCAGGACCTTGCGCGCGCGGTCCGTGAATTTGTCGAAGCGATCCATCCAGCCGTGCTCGTTGCGTACGGTCGCGGGACCGACCGTTCGGCCATCCTAGCATCCAATCCGGGCATGAGCGACACCCCCACTCCGGGGGCCCGCAACGCGCCGATGCCGGTGCACGCTCACCCCAATGCCCGTCGGGTGATCGGCTCCGGTTCAGGATCGCAGGCACACGGTCCCGGGGTCGCAGCGACCCGCCGGTTGCCGGCGGGTCGTGGGAGCGAAGAGGGGGGCGCCCGCTGGGTCAGCCCGGCTTGTCCTCGGAGCCCTCGGCGGCCTCCGGCTCGGCGGTCTCAGCCTGCGCGGCTTCCGGCTCGGCGGTCTCAGCCTGCGCGGCTTCCGGCTCGGCGGTCTCAGCCTGCGCGGCTTCCGGCTCGGCGGTCTCAGCTGTCGCGGACACGACCTCTGCCCCGGCTTCCGGCTCGGTTTCTGCGGCCACGGTCTGCGTGTCTGCGGCCACGGTCTCGGGGGCTTCAGGCGGAGCCTCGGGTGACTCATCGCCGGCCGGAGCCACTGCGGTCCCGGTCTCGGCGACGGCCGTTGCCCCAGGCTCGGATGCCGTCGCTTCCGGCTCGGGCGCCGGTGATGCGGCAGGCACATCCACGGCCGCCTCCGCCGCGGCGAGCTGGTCCCGGACCTGTGCAAACGCGGCGGCCAGGGTGGTGTCGATCCCGCCCTCCGGCTCGGACTGTGCATCCGACGCCGAGTAGGCACGATCGGGCCGTTCACGTCGCTCACGTCGCTCACGTCGCTCGCCGCCGCCCATCGGCACGCCGGGTTCCGGCATCGACCGAACCGGCGGCTCCTCGGCCTGCTTGAGGCTGAGCCCCAGGCGGTGGCGCTCGGAGTCCAGGCTGATGATCTTGAGCTTGAGCACCTGGCCCTCGTGAACGACATCGCCCGGATGGGCCACCCGTTGGTGCGAGAGCTCGCTGATATGGATCAGGCCCTCGAGGCCCTCGCGGACCCGGACGAACGCACCGAAGTTGACGAGCTTCGTGACGGTCCCGTCGATGATGTCGCCCACCTTGAAGTCGGCGACCGTCGACTCCCAGGGATCGGGCTGGAGCCGGCGGATCGAGAGGCTGATCCGGCCGCGCTCGTGGTTGATGTCGATGACCTCGGCCTCGACCTCGTCACCGACCTTGTAGCCGGCCTCGGGGTTATTGACCTTGTTCCACGACAGCTCGCTCTTGTGGACGAGGCCGTCGATCCCACCAAGATCGATGAAGATCCCGAACGGTGCGATCGAACGCACGCTGCCGGTGACCTTCTGGCCGACCTGGAGGCTGCTGAACAGTTCGTCCCGCTTCTCCCGGCGCTCCTCGTAGAGCGCCACCTTCTCGGACAGGATCAAGCGGTTGGCCTTGCGGTTGACCTCGAGGATCTTCAGCCGGAGCTTGCGACCGACGTACGGCTGGAGCTTCTCGGCGATCTCCTGGGCGGCATCCCGCGGCTGCTCGTTCTGCGGGCGGCGCGGGAAGTCGACGATCTGGCTGATGGGAACGAAGCCACGAATCCCGCAGTCCACGATCAGACCACCCTTGTTGTGGTCGATGACCGGAGCGTCGACGATCGTGCCCGCCTCGAACAGCTCCTGCATCGAGCGCCACTTGCGCTCGAGGCCTGCCCGGCGCAGCGAGAGCACGACGTGGCCCTCAGGCGACTCGGGCTGGAGGACGTACACGAGGACCGTGTCGCCGATGTTCAGCTGTGGCTGGGACTCCGCGTGGCGGCCGTACAGCTCGCGGTTGCTGACCACGCCCTCGGACTTGGCGCCGATGTCGACCAGGATCTCGTCCTTGTCGATCCGGACCACCGTGCCCTCGACCACATCGCCGTGCTTGAAGCTCTTGATGTCGGTTTCCTGCTCGGCGAGCAGCTCCTCCATCGTAGTCGGCTCGGGACCGAGCGGGCGCGCGGGCGCTGCCGCGGCCACTGGTTCGGGCTGCGGCGCGGATGCTGCCTCGCCCTCCGGTTGCGGCGCGGATGCTGCCTCGCCCTCCGGCTGCGGCGCGGATGCTGCCTCGCCCTCCGGCTGCGGCGCGGATGCCTGGCCTTCGACGACGTCACCGCCGGCTGCGGCCTCGCTGGGCTGCTCGGCGTTGACGCCGTTCGCCTCCTGCGGGCCCGGCTCCGCCGGAGTCATGTCGGTCGGCGGCACCTCGCTGGTCGCAACATCGCCGGTGAGGCTGACGGTTTCGTCGGTCCCAGGCTCACGGATGGCGGGCTCGTCAGCGACGGCGATCGCCGCTGCGGTCTGCTCGGACGCCGAGGCATCGGCGGAGGCAGTGGCCTCCGGTGCCGGCGCGGTCCCGCCCTGCTCTTCGTCGGTCAAGGTGATCCAGTCTCCTGTATGGATTCGGCCCCAGAATCACGAACGGCCTCCGAGCACGCCCGGGGCCGTCTTTGAGAGGGAGGTGGATCGTTGGTGACCTTTGTCCGGCGGTCCGCTCCTTCGCGCTGACGAAGACCTGAACGAAACTCTTCAACTGTCCGTGCCCGTGGGCCGGGAGAGTCTAGCACGCGGGTCCGCGTGGGTACAATCGCCATTCCGTGCCCGAGCTACCCGATCTCGACGTCGTCGCCGACGCGCTCCATGCGGCGCTGGCCGGCCGTTCCCTCGCGGGCGCGCGTGCCTTGATGCCGCTCGCCGTACGCGGGACGCCGGCCGAGCTCGAGGCCCTCGCCGGCCAGGCCGTGACACGGGTCGCACGGGCGGGAAAGCTGCTCGACCTCCGGCTCGAGCGGGACCGTGTCGTCGTGAATCCGATGCTCACGGGGCGGTTCCAACTGGCCGGTCATGGCGAGGCAGCGCCCTCCGGAACCGCGGTCGAGCTCTCGTTCGGTGCACGAGCTGGCATCCGGTCACCCGACTCTGCCGCCTGGACGCGGGGCGCGACGTGGCTGCCGGCGGAGGAGGCACCGGTCCGGGTGCGATATCGGGATCCGACCCAGATGGGCAAGGTGTACGTGCTGCCGGCCGGGATCGACCGGCCGGTGCCGGGCCTCGGGCCGGGGGAGCAGGGCCCTGACGCGCTGGATCCCGCCCTCACGCTCGAGGTCTGGCGTGCCCGAATCCGCAAGCATCCGGGCGAGCTGAAGAACCTCCTTCGCAACCAGGCGTTCGTGGCCGGGATCGGAAACGCGTACTCCGACGAGATCCTCCATGCCGCTGGGCTGCAGCCATTTCGGAAGCGAGCGTCGCTCGCGCCCGAGGAGATCGACGCGCTCCACCAGTCCATGCGGACCGTCCTCGAGGCGTCCGTGGTGCTCCTGCGTGAACGCGTGCCTCCGACGTTCGAGAGACAGGTTCGCGACCACCTTGCGGTCCACAACCGAGGCGGGCAGGCCTGCTTGCGGTGCGGCGGCCGGATCACGCAGGTCACGGGTGGCGGATTCCCCACCGCCTGGTGTCGCGGCTGCCAGCGCTGAGCCAGCGAAGGCCGGGGCGTCGAGGCCCCAGGCGCCAGATCGTCCGAGTGTCCATCGGGCTGTCGTGAGCGGCGAGCGCGCCGCGGAGGTCAGGGAACGATCAGGACCTGCCCAACCCGGATCAGCTGCACGTTGTCGATGTTGTTCAGCTGCTTGAGCACCTTGACGGTCGTCCCAAAGCGGGCCGCGATGCCGCTCAGGGTGTCACCGGCCTTCACCTTGTACTGACCGGTTGCCGTCGGGCCCGCCGATGACGTGGCCCGCGGCGTTGCGGCCGGAGTGGCCGACGCGCCGGAGGGCGATGCGGAGAGAGATGGGGTGGCGAGCGAGGTGGGCGCGGGGCTCGGCACCGCGGTCGCGGGCGCGGAGGCGGGACCGACCGCGGGCAGCGAAGCGGCGGCAGGCGATCCGCCCGGGCCAGATGCTCCGGACGCTCCCTGGCTCGCGCCCGGACCCTCCCCCGGCGGAGTTGAGCGGATGATCGCCACGATCACGAAAGCGACCACCATCAACCCGATCAGGATCGCCTGCCCGCCGACCCGCGAGCGGCGCAACGTATGTATCGGCCCGAACCGATGCGCCGGTTCGAGCATCAGCGGCCGGAAACACGTCGCCGGCCACAGCAGCGAATCCGGCATGCGTGCCGCCCCCTGCACATCGGCTTCAAGCGACTGCGCCGCACCGAACGTGGCGCACGCCCGATGGTCGGGTGTCAGGCACAGCAGGCGCTGCTTCGACAGGAGCAGAGGGGCAGCGGGTCGAAGCGCCCCACACCGCTGGTCGCGATCCGCGATCGCGCTTCGCCACCCCCCGTCTGCGGCGGAGAGGTACGGGCACACGTCGAACACACCTGCGGTCGCAGCGATGCGACCGGGGCGTTCGGACGCGCCGGCAGGCGGTGTGGCGGCGAGCTCCGCGTCTCCGGCCTCGATCATGGCCGTGCAGGATACCTCCGAGCGCCCGGTCGGTCTCCACGCCACAGAGCTCGCGGACGAGCCCAGGTCGCCGGCCACCGAGTGTTCCGGCTTCCGATCGCGTGTCGAATCGGGGAACTGATGGTCGTTAAAGCAACAATCCCGGCGACGACCTATTTTCCCGAAAGGCTGCCCTCTCAGTATCTTCGGCGCTGGAGAGCTTAACTGCCGTGTTCGGGATGGGAACGGGTGTGGCCTCTCCGCCAGAGTCACCGGGATTGTCTGCGTCTGGACGATGACGGCAGCGGCCTACAGCGCGAGTGTCGCGATGCGGGCGCCAGTCGAAGATCATGATTGCCGAGATCGGAGATCCGATCTCCCGGCACGCTGACCCCTGGTCAGGTGCTGGAATAGAGGTCAAGCCCTCGACCATTAGTACGGCTCAGCTTCATCCGTCACCGGACTTCCACATGCCGCCTATCAAGCAGATGGTCTCTCTGCGGTCTTACCCGGTTAACCCGGTGGGGAACCTAATCTCGAGGCGAGCTTCGCACTTAGATGCTTTCAGCGCTTATCCCAACCGAACATAGCTACCCAGCGATGCCCCTGGCGGGACAACTGGCACACCAGCGGTTCGTCCACTCCGGTCCTCTCGTACTAGGAGCAGCTCCTCTCAAGTTCCCTGCGCCCACGCTGGATAGAGACCGAACTGTCTCACGACGTTCTGAACCCAGCTCGCGTGCGGCTTTAATCGGCGAACAGCCGAACCCTTGGGACGTACTTCCGCCCCAGGATGCCACGAGCCGACATCGAGGTGCCAAACGGTGCCGTCGATGTGAACTCTTGGGCACCATCAGCCTGTTATCCCCGGGGTAGCTTTTATCCGTTGAGTGATACCCCTTCCACTCGGAGGTACCAGATCACTAAGCCCGACTTTCGTCTCTGCTCGACTTGTGGGTCTCGCAGTCAAGCTCCCTTATGCCTTTGCACTCTTCGGCTGGTTTCCATTCAGCCTGAGGGAACCTTTGGGCGCCTCCGTTACACTTTAGGAGGCGACCGCCCCAGTCAAACTGCCCGCCTGACACTGTCCTGCGCCCGGCTTACGGGTCGCTGTTAGAACCGAAATCCAACAAGGGTGGTATTTCAACGTTGGCTCCACCGAGGCTAGCGCCCCAGCTTCTCAGCCTCCCACCTATCCTACACAAGCTGAACCCCAATTCAATGTCAGGGTGCAGTAAAGCTCCACGGGGTCTTTTTGCCCTAGCGCGGGTAACCTGCATCTTCACAGGTATTTCAATTTCGCCGGGTCCCTCGTTGAGACAGCGCCCAGACCGTTACGCCATTCGTGCGGGTCGGAACTTACCCGACAAGGAATTTCGCTACCTTAGGACCGTTATAGTTACGGCCGCCGTTTACCGGGGCTTCGATTCAGAGCTTGCACCCCTCCTCTTAACCTTCCGGCACTGGGCAGGCGTCAGCCCCTATACGTCAGCTTTCGCTTTCGCAGAGACCTGTGTTTTTGCTAAACAGTCGCCTGGGCCATTTCACTGCGGCTTCGATCGACCACTGCAAGCAGCAGCCGCGAAGCGCCCCTTCTCCCGAAGTTACGGGGCCATTTTGCCGAGTTCCTTAACGAGGGTTCTCCCGATCGCCTTGGTATGCTCTACCCGCCTACCTGTGTCGGTTTGCGGTACGGACACCTAGAGTCTCGCTAGACACTTTTCTCGCCAGCTCGGCTTACTCGAATCGGGCGGATGCCCTTTCATTCGCTGCTCGGGGTTGAATGAGGAGACGGATTTGCCTGTCTCCTCCCCCTACCGGCTTAGACGCGTATAGCCAAAAACGCGCTCGAGCTACCGTGCCGTGTCATGCCCTTGCTCTCACCCCGGCTCAGATCCTGGGCTCGACCGGCTGTGCCGGCCATCCCCCAGTCTCCTACCCCGGGGCGACACCTTGCGGTGCAAACGACCCTTTGGTGGTTCCGGAATATCAACCGGATGTCCATCGCCTACGACGTTCGTCCTCGGCTTAGGCCCGACTAACCCTGAGTGGACGAGCCTTCCTCAGGAAACCTTAGGCTTACGGCGTGTGGGATTCTCACCCACATCTCGCTACTCATGCCGACATTCGCACTTCCGCACGCTCCAGCCGTCCTCACGGTCGGCCTTCACCGCAGAGCGGAACGCTCCCCTACCACTCGCCTTGCGGCAAGTCCGTAGCTTCGGTGCCATGCTTGAGCCCCGTTGAATTTTCGGCGCAGATCCACTTGACCAGTGAGCTGTTACGCACTCTTTCAATGATGGCTGCTTCTGAGCCAACATCCTGGTTGTCGCGGCGAATCCACAACCTTTACCACTTAGCATGGACTTAGGGACCTTAGCTGACGGTCTGGGCTGTTTCCCTTTTGACCACGAAGCTTAGCCCTCGCAGTCTGACTCCCAGGCTCTAAAATCGCGGGATTCGGAGTTTGGTTGGGGTTGGTAAGCGGGAAGCCCCCTAGCCCATCCAGTGCTCTACCCCCGCGATTGAACGCCTGAGGCTAGCCCTAAAGCTATTTCGGGGAGAACCAGCTATCTCCGAGTTCGATTGGCATTTCACCTCTATCCACAGGTCATCCCCCAGCTTTTCAACGCTGGTGAGTTCGGTCCTCCACGAGACATTACTCTCGCTTCAACCTGCCCATGGATAGGTCACTCGGTTTCGGGTCTACTACGTGCGACTGGGCGCCCTATTCAGACTCGCTTTCGCTCCGGCTACGTCCTTCTCGGACTTAACCTCGCCACACGCAAGTAACTCGTCGGCTCATTCTTCAAAAGGCACGCCATCAGGCTACCGGCTTTGAACCCGGCAACACCCTTTGACTGCTTGTGGGCACGTGGTTTCAGGTACTATTTCACTCCCCTTCCGGGGTGCTTTTCACCTTTCCCTCACGGTACTAGTTCGCTATCGGTCGCCAAGAGTATTTAGCCTTGGGCGGTGGTCCGCCCAGTTTCCCACATGAGAGACCTTCCACGTGGTACTCAGGTGGCCAATCCGGAGGCCGGCTCGCTTTCGCCTACGGGGCTGTCACCCGCTATGGCCCACCGTTCCAGGGTGTGTTCGACTAGCGACCGGCTTTGTAACTCCGCAGTTGCCCGGCAGGGCTCCTGTGATCGGCTCCTACAACCCCAGCTCAGAAACGGCTGCCGCCTATCTCGCTGACCTGGTTTGGGCTATTCCCGTTTCGCTCGCCACTACTAAGGGAATGATCTCCTTTCCTCCAGCTACTGAGATGTTTCAGTTCGCTGGCTTACCTCCACATGGTCTATGTGTTCAACCATGGGTGACTGGGCATGACCCCAGCCGGGTTTCCCCATTCGGACATCCTCGGATCAAAGTCTGCTCGCGACTCCCCGGGGCTTAACGCAGCCTGCCACGTCCTTCATCGGCTCTTGGCGCCAAGGCATCCACCCCGTGCCCTGTGTAGCTTGACCTCCGCCAGCATCTGACCAGGTGGTCAGTGCGGGACGGGGTCGATCGGGGTTCTCCTTGATTTCACGGCGAAATCATGATCTTTCGATCGTTCTTTACTGCCGTCATCTATCCAGTTGTTAAGGTGCACCGCCGTGGCGGTCGGAGGACGGGTCTTGGACCCGCACTCCAGTCTTCCAGCGTTCCGCTGGTCAGTGGGCTCGCGCATCGAGCACACGGATCAGGGGAACTGCCTCCGGGGCCCGGACACCAGACGACGGCTCGAGGACCAGCCTGCGAACCGTCGAAACCCGTCGCGCAGTGGGACCCGGAGGTCGTCCCGGGGATAGACCCGGAGCTATTTCAATGTCGATTGCCTGAGAACCCGAACCAGAGGAATTCCTCCGATGCACACGTTGGTGGAGACGAGGAGACTCGAACTCCTGACCCTCTCCTTGCAAAGGAGATGCTCTTCCAACTGAGCTACGTCCCCGTGATCGTGGGCGATGCAGGGATGGTGGGCGTTTCTGGACTCGAACCAGAGACCTCTGCCTTATCAGGGCAGTGCTCTAACCAGCTGAGCTAAACGCCCCCGAGCACCCGACCTCGCCGGAAGCCCGGCGGGCAGCTGCACCGTGAACCCTTGAAGAGTGACAGGAACAGGGCTCGTTGCTCGTGCCCGGTTACGGTGTCTCACCGAGTCGCCTTTCGACCTCCGGCGCAGTGCCGGCACATCCCACTCGGCTGGAGATGCGATCGGTCGGGGCGATCAACCTGGGAGCCATCAACGTCATGGCCTCACCGTATGGCCATGGCTCGGATCTCCCTAGAAAGGAGGTGATCCAGCCGCACCTTCCGGTACGGCTACCTTGTTACGACTTCGTCCCAATCACCAACCCCACCTTCGACGGCTGCCTCCCTTGCGGGTTGGCCCACCGGCTTCGGGTGTTGCCAGCTTTCATGACGTGACGGGCGGTGTGTACAAGCCCCGGGAACATATTCACCGCCGTATGCTGACCGGCAGTTACTAGCAACTCCGGCTTCATGCAGGCGAGTTGCAGCCTACAATCCGAACTGAGACCGGCTTTAAGGGATTTGCTCCACCTCGCGGTTTCGCCGCCCGTTGTACCGGCCATTGTAGCGTGGGTGTAGCCCAGGACGTAAGGGCCATGCTGACTTGACGTCATCCCCGCCTTCCTCCGAGTTTCTCTCGGCAGTCCCGTGTGAGTGATACAACACACGGTAGGGGTTGCGCTCGTTGCGGGACTTAACCCAACATCTCACGACACGAGCTGACGACAGCCATGCAACACCTGTGGCCAGGCCCCTTGCGGGGCGCCGACGTTTCCGCCGGATTCCTGGTCATGTCAAGCCCTGGTAAGGTTCTTCGCGTTGCATCGAATTAAACCCCACGCTCCGCTGCTTGTGCGGGGCCCCGTCAATTCCTTTGAGTTTTAGCCTTGCGGCCGTACTCCCCAGGCGGGACACTTAATGCGTTAGCTTCGGCACTGGTGGGGTTGATACCACCAACACCTAGTGTCCATCGTTTACGGCTAGGACTACCGGGGTATCTAATCCCGTTCGCTCCCCTAGCTTTCGCGCCTCAGCGTCAAGAACAGGCCAGGAAGCCGCCTTCGCCACTGGTGTTCCTCCCGATATCTACGCATTTCACCACTACACCGGGAATTCCGCTTCCCTCTCCTGCCTTCGAGTCGATCAGTATCAAGTGACCCCCCCCAGTTGAGCCGGGGGATTTCACACTCGACTTGAACGACCGCCTGCGCGCTCTTTACGCCCAGTAAATCCGGACAACGCTGGTCACCTACGTATTACCGCGGCTGCTGGCACGTAGTTAGCCGTGACTTATTCCTCAGGTACCGTCATTATCGTCCCTGAGAAAAGAAGTTTACAACCCGAAGGCCTTCATCCCTCACGCGGCGTTGCTGCTTCAGGCTTGCGCCCATTGAGCAAAATTCCCGACTGCTGCCTCCCGTAGGAGTCTGGGCCGTGTCTCAGTCCCAGTCTGGGTGATCGTCCTCTCAGACCACCTACCGATCGTCGCCTTGGTGAGCCATTACCCCACCAACGAGCTAATCGGACGCAGGCCCCTCCCAAAGCGCCTCGCGGCTTTGATGACCCGAATGAACGGGTCGCCACATGCGGTATTAGCCACCCTTTCGGGCAGTTATCCCCCACTTCGGGGCAGGTCACCTACGCGTTACTCAGCCGTCCGCCACTAACGAGCAAGCTCGTTCGTTCGACTTGCATGTCTCATGCACGCCGCCAGCGTTAATCCTGAGCCAGGATCAAACTCTCCGCGAAAACTCGGCCTTGCGGTCGAGTCAAATCTCTAGAGCTTGGTCCAGGCACGTTCTTCGTGCTGAAGTTCCTGTCACTCTTCAATTGTTAAGGTGCAGCGCCCGGCCTTTACCGCCCGGAGCGCGGACTGCTCATGATTGCGCAGTTCGCCCCCCGTGTCAAACGGGGATCTGGGTGTCTTCCTGCCTCGGGCAGGCTGCCGGCGAGCCTCGGATCCCGAGGCGCGGGGACGGATGGTACGGTCGCCCCGGGAGCCTGTCAAACGGGCGTGTGCGGCGACCCGGAACCGCGTCGGCGATGGGCCCCCTGCCGGCAACCGAAGGCCCCGGCGGCGGGCATGGGTGAGTCGCCTGCGGTGCCTCGCCCCCGGTGTGCCGTCCCGGCGAGCAGGCTGGATGGACTAGATCGGACTCTCCTCGACCAACAGGATGAACGCCGCGCCGCTGAGCCAGCACAGAAGGCCGAGGCTCACCGAGCCATCGGCACCCAGCGGTCCCACGGCCACCAGCCATACGAGGACGCCCACCAGCGCGGCCGCCAGCGCCTTGGCAAGACGCAGCAGGATCTCGAACACGAGCTCACGCATCAGAGCGCCCGTCGTCCCTGCAGGGCGCGGATCAGGGTCACGTCGTCCGCATACTCGAGGTCACCGCCGACCGGCAACCCGCGGGCGATCCGCGTAACGGACCCGACGTGGCCCTCGAGCCGCTCGCCCAGATACATCGCGGTCGCCTCCCCCTCCAGGGTCGGGTTGGTCGCGATGATGACCTCCTCGATCCGCTGACCCTCTGCCGCTGCTCCGTCCACGCGGGCAAGCAGTTCGCGAATACGGAGCCGCTCGGGACCGATGCCGTCGATGGGGCTGATGGCGCCGTGGAGCACGTGGTAGCGGCCGCGGAACTCTCCGGTCCGGTCGATCGCGAGGACATCGAGGGGCTCCTCGACCACACACAGGCGCGTGTCGTCCCGGCCGGGATCGCGGCAGATCGGGCACACGGGGGCGTCACTGATGTTGAAGCAGCGTTCGCAGAAGACGACCTCGTCACGGACGGCGACCAGCGCGCGAGCGAGGGTCCTTGCCTCGGCATCGGGCGCCCGGAGCAGATGGAACGTCAGCCGCTGCGCGGTCTTGGGGCCGATACCGGGCAGCCGCGCGAATGCCTCGATGAGGCGCGCGACAGGTTCGACGACGGCGGTGGTCACGCGAGCCGGTTCAGAACAGTCCCGGGATCCGCAGGCCGGCGGTGACCGCGCCCATCTTCTCCTCGGCGAGCTGCTGTGAGGCCTTGAGCGCCTCGTTGACGGCGGCCACGACGAGATCCTGGAGCATCTCGACGTCGTCGGGATCCACGGCCGACGGATCGATCGACAGCTCCGCCAGCACCTGCTTGCCGGTAACGGTCGCCTTGACGGCGCCGCCCCCCGAGGATCCCTCGACCGTCTCGGTCTCGAGCTCAGCCTGGACCCGCGCCATCTCCTGCTGCATCTGCTGCTGCATCTGCATGACCTGGCGCTGCAGGTTGCCCATGCTCATGAGCGCGTCCCTCCGGTGGTGGCTGTCGGTGCTGGTTGCCGGTGTCGGCGGTGCGTCAGCGGCCAGTCTCGCCCATGCGCGGCCCGGCTGCACGTGGATCGGGCGTCAGGTGACCTCGGGCGGGTCGGCGAGGTCATCGGCAAAGATCCGGTGCGCCTCGGCCAGGATATGCGCGGCATCGTCGTCGACAGGCAGCGATGGCAGCAGGTCCAGGTTGGTGGCGACGCATCGCACGGCGACCGGGTGACCCAGGTAGCCGCCGATCGACGCCTCCAGCAGCGGCCGGCGCCGCTCGGCCACATCCTTCAGGAACCCCTGCTCCTCGGGGAAGCCCAGGGTGACCATCCGGCCCTCGACCCCGATCGGGCGGCACGCCGTGATCAAGGGCTTGGCGGCCCGGTTGCGCTCGGTGACGTCGGCGACGACGCCCGCCCAACCGGTTCGAAGCCTCTCGAGGTCGGGCGTGGGATCGATGGCGCCCGATTCTGCCGGTTCCGCATCCGATTTCGCGTCGGCTGCGTGCCCCGTTGCGTCATCCGGCGGCGCCGGGCTGTCGGACACCTCAGGGCGGACGGAAGATGCCACCGGCTGGACGGGCGGCGCTCCGGGGGCGTCGGCGGGCTTGGGAGCACGGGTCTTCCGAGGGGCGGGAACCGATGTCGAGGCGCCTGCCGCCTCGGCCGACGGACCGGGGTGGACGAGAGGGGTGGCCGTGGGTGATGCGATCGCCACTGGAGCAGGAGGCATCGTGGCCCGGGCAGCTGCGGCGGGCAGCCCCGAAGGCGGTCCAGAGACGTCCGCTGTCGCTGGGGCGGCGAGCAGCGTCAACTCGAGCTGGAAACGGAGACCGCCGGGTCCGTGCCGGGTGGGATCGATGGCACCGATCCGTCGAGCGGCTGCCGAAAGGCTGGGCTCCTGGGGTCCGGGCGAGGTCAGCTCGGCAAGCAGGCGGCCACGGAGGGCGTCGACGACCTGGTCGAGAAACACGCGCAGATCTCGCCCGCGCTCCTCGAGCTGGTCCAGGAGCACGATCCCATCGGCGGCGTTGCCCTGCTCGAGAGCTGCCACGAAACGATCGACGAGCTCGGCGTCGGCGAGACCGAGCAGCTCGCGCACGGCGCCGGCCTCGATGCGATCGCTGGTCGACGAGAGCAGCTGGTCCAGGATCGACTCTGCGTCGCGCATGCCGCCCGCAGCCAGGCGGGCGACCAGGTCGATGGCCTCCGGGTCCGCCTCGCGGCCGTCGGCCTCCAGGATCCGCTCCAGCTTGCCGCTGATCTCGGCAACGCTCAGCCGCCGGACGTCGAACCGCTGGAGGCGGGACAGGATGGCCGGCGGGAACTCCTGCGGGTGCGTCGAGGCGAACATGAAGGTGACGAAGTCGGGCGGCTCTTCGAGCGACTTGAGCAGCGCGTTCCACGCGTCCTTCGTGATCTGGTGCGCCTCGTCGAGGATGTAGATCTTGCGGCGAAGGTCGGTCGGCGCGTAATTGAGGCGTTCACGCAGATCGCGGACCGCGTCGATGCCCCGGTTGCTCGCGGCGTCGACCTCGAACAGATCAAGCGCTCGTCCCTCGCGAATGGCCACGCACGGCGGGCAGACGTCACAGGGATCCGCGTTGGCGCCGAGGTTCTCGCAGTTCAGGGCCTTGGCCAGGATTCGGGCCAGCGATGTCTTGCCCGTCCCGCGTGGGCCCGTGAACAGGATCGCGTGCGCGACCTGTCCGGTGGTCACGGCATTGCGAAGCGTCGCCACCACCGCTTCCTGGCCCACGATCTCGGAGAACGTCTGGGCACGCCAGCGGCGATAGATGGCCTGATGCGGTGTCCCTGCGGTCAACGACGCTCCTGCAGACGCGCGGCGAGTCAAGCGCCGTGCACCCTCCGTCGACCCGGACGCCCGCGCGCCCACCGGCATCCGCGGCTCGGACCAGGCCGTTCCGCGGCACCCGGCGGTCATCGCTGAGTGCTGCTTCCTTCCGGACCTGACACGGTTCACGAGCCGCCGCTGCGCGGGACCCGATCCTCAACGTCGCGAACGTCGTCGGCCTTCGTGAGCACCGACCCTCGGGAGGGGATTCAGCCCTGCTGGAGCGGATTGCAGGTACAGGGCACCGCTAGTTCCCCGCCTAGCACGGCAGGGCGGATGATAGCAGGGGCCCCCGCGGGTCCCCGGGCGTCCCCGGATGATGCACGACCATGGCCGGGGCGGCCTCGCGGTGGCGCACAACGTGCGGTCCCGGGCGGAGGTGGACGAGGTCATGGCGGCGATCGCAGCCGCCCGCGACGGGGTCACCGCGGCTCGCGTCACGACCGACCGCGGCGGCTGCTCCGGCCACGTCACCGATCCCGATGGCCACCCGTGGGAGATCGCGCACAACCGGTCCCGGAAGCTCGGCGAGGACGGGTCCCGGGCGCTCCCCGTCGAAGGTCCGCGGGCGCGGTGGCGGAGAGGGCGGGATTCGAACCCGCGATGGGTTGCCCCATACCGCATTTCCAGTGCGGCGCCCTAGGCCTCTAGGCGACCTCTCCGACGGGACAGGATACCGGCGACCTCAACGCGCGCCCGCGGATCGCCCACCGAGGTCCAAGGCAAAGCTCCGCGATGCCATTGGCCCGAAGTCTGGCGGAGAGGGTGGGATTCGAACCCACGGTGCTTTCGCACACCGCTTTTCGAGAGCGGCACCATCAACCACTCGGACACCTCTCCGCCGGACAGGATAGCAAAGCCGCCCGCGGCACTCCCATGAGCACCACCGTCAGCGAGCTGTGCGCCAATCGGTTGGGCGGGGACGGACCGGCGAACCGGTCAGGCGCCGGAGCTGACCGCGTTGAGGGTTCCCGTGAGCTCCTCCGCCTCCACCCGGCGGATCCCGGACACGACCTCGATGCGTCGGCCCAGGCCGGGGTGCTGCGCCAGCTGCAGAACCGTGCCAGCCGCCCCTTCGATCGGGTTGGGGACGGCATACACGAGCGCGGCCACGTCGCACGCGAGGAGGGCACCGACGCACATCGGGCACGGCTCGAGCGTGGTGAAGATCGTGACGTCAGACAGGCGCGGCGTCCCGAGCTTCCGGGCCGCCTCGCGGAGGGTCACGACAACGGCGTGCGCCGTCGGGTCGTTGGCCTCGCCCACCCGGTTCGAGCCACGGGCGACCATCGCTTCGTTCATGACGGCGATCGCGCCCACCGCCGGCCCACCGCGCGGCGCCGACTGACGCGCCTCCGCGAGCGCCTCGCCCATGAACAGCTCGTAGTTCATGCCGTCGATGATAGCGGCCGGTCACCGGGGTAGGATTGCCGTGGCCGTGTCGAGAGGGGGCGAAGTGCCATGGCGTCCCGGCGATACGCGTCGTACCAAACCTGCCCAACCACCCGGTCATCGGCCGGGGACCCAGCGGAGCCCGACATGGCTGAACCTCGACGAATCGGCATCCTTACCGGCGGCGGCGATGTCCCCGGTCTCAACGCCGTCATCAAGAGCGTCGTCTACCGAGCGACCGAGCTCGGATACGAGGTCCTCGGCATCCGGCGAGGGTGGGAGGGGCTCACCCATCAGCGGCGCGGCTCCGAGCTCGACCCCGAGTACGTGCGCGTCCTCGATCGTGTCAACACCCGCGCCATCGACCGGACGGGTGGCACGGTGCTCCACAGCTCGCGTACCAACCCGCGCAAGATGTCGGCCGACAACCTGCCC
>Ga0307418_1000111_pt1 | contig 22558 bp, 20 predicted proteins | sample SalMarWE160220MG_2_FD_202160 | JGI IMG/M metagenome (GOLD analysis project Ga0307418, IMG submission 202160) | Salt marsh sediment microbial communities from the Plum Island Ecosystem LTER, Massachusetts, United States - WE1602-20 | ecosystem: Environmental > Aquatic > Marine > Intertidal zone >...
AAAACTGTGGTCTCCCAGCGCGGTAGCAAAATTGGAGATCGTGCCAGTAAAGGTTCGGACGGTTTCCAGGCCAAATAGATTCATGCCTGTCATCCGAGCTTCAGCGCAGGCGGTCGAAGCCAGCATAGCTCCAATGGGTCGATTAGTGATGAAATCCCGTTTCTCAGAACAATCTCCAACGGCAAAAATGTCGGGGGAGCTGGTCCGTAAATACTGGTCAACTTTGATAAAGCCTAATTCGTTGGTTTCAATACCTGCTTTTTCAGCCAGATCAATGTTGGGTCGGTAACCCATGGAGAGGATAACGGCATCAGCTATCAGTTCTTTTCCTCCATTGAGTTTGACTGACTTTACAACTCCGTTTCCGCATAATTCTTTGACGCCAGCACCTGACTCGACCTTCACGCCGCGTTCAACCAGGATACTTTCTGCTTTGGCAGCCAGCTCTTCATCAAAAACGGCGCCAAGTATGTGGGGCAGGATCTCAACTACAGTAACATCCTTGCCCTGCTTGTTCAGTTCGTCAGAAATTTCCACACCAATGAAACCCCCACCGATCACAACAACTTCCTCTTTATCTTGAAGCTTCTCGGTAAGGACATCCAAATACGCCTTATCTTTCGGAATGGTAAAAACGTTCTCAAGGTCCTTTCCTTTCAGCCAGCTGGGTTTTACCGGGCTTGAGCCAATAGCAAGCACGAGCTTATCAAAGGAAACGATATCGCCATCTGCCAAAGATGCGGTTTTCGCTTCGGGATCAATTTCCAAAACCTCACCCACCACTAGATCGACACCTGCTTTTTCCAGACCGGCATCGGGAATTACATTCTGAGAACTGCTCTCTAGTGAGCCAAAAATATAAGGGATCCCGCAGGGGACAACCACAACATCTTCTTTCCGGATCACTAGAAAATCTTTCTCAGGGTAATAACTTTTGCCGGTAAGCGCCGTAACAAGACCAGCAGCGCTTCCTCCTATTACCAATACATCTGTCTTTTTCATACTTATCTCCTTAATAATCTAACTAAATTGGCTGAAGCTTATCCGCAAGCTGGAGAGCATTCCCCGGCGAGATCGTGCATATTTTCACACACTTTATAACATATGTCAACTTTATGTTACAGTAAGCGGGTTGTGCCCAGCCTTGATTAACTGTGAAATTTAGTGTAATTCCTGGAATTATTAATCTGTCCTGCGTTGCTGGAGAGATTGAACCAGCTGTTTATTTACTTGTCTGGATCCAATTGGTATAATGCCTTCTTAGTAAAAAGGAGGGGTGCCAGAGTGGCCGAATGGGGCGGTCTCGAAAACCGTTGTGGCCTTATGGGCCACCGTGGGTTCGAATCCCACCCCCTCCGCTCCAATTCCCGCTGCCCAATTCGGGATAATAAAAAGCCTGACGATTATGACCCGTCAGGCTTTAAATTTTTTTTATGATAGGACAGATTCAGGAGGCTTTATCTCCAGCCTTTCTCATCCGTAAAATAAATCCCATTGCCAACAACCCTACTCCGATCAACAGAATGATAAAGGACTGCAAGGCAAGCGGGTTGAAAATTGGGCCAAGGACCCTGACGCTGGCGTCAATTAATTCGTGATACAACAGAGAAGTCTGGGGGATGGTCTCTGGTATACGTTCTGCCAGCCAACCCCGCCACAGAGGCCGATATAAAAGCACGGTGATCAAAGAGATTAGCCCGCCGCCGATCAAGGGAATGCCAAACCACTGTCCCAGCCCTTCCAGTGACCGAACTCCAAAGATTAAAATCAACAGAAGTAAACCCAGCGGTATAAGCAGTACAGTATCCAATCTCCAGCGAAGGTCCCTGATAGTCCATTTTAATGTGTAGATTCCTCCGATTTGTTCCCGCTGTCTTAAGAATGCCTGTGTGGCGTTAAATTCGGGAGGAGTTGCATCAGCTACCATTTGCATGACATCGTTATAGACTTTGATCTGTTCTACATGGGGAAATGTGGATAATTTGCACAACTCTATGACCATTTTACTTCGCGGGAGGGGCTCCCCCGGATTGGTTTGCATTTCTTCCATTTGTAAATCCGTACAATCAGGCAGAGAATCATAAAAAGCCACTACAGCTGCCTCGCCCTCTGGCCCTCTCATTCTGTCAATCACCGGCTGCATTTTCCAGCTAATGAAAGGCAGTTGATCGTCTGTGTCCAACCAATTGTAAAACCCATCGACAGTGGCCTTAATCCAGGACCCGATCAATTCATCTGCCAGGAGAGCAGTTCTGAAATTTTTCCAGTTCTGCTCTTTCATCGAGTAGATTAAATTATAGAGGTTGAGCTCTCTCGCACCGGGACTCTCTGTGTCCTCAATCTTGGTGGAGATATTTTCCGCTCGCTGGTTGGTCATGATCTCCAAGGCTGCTGGAATAAGGTCAGAATCCAGCACCACCCCAGTTGAAATCTCGCTCACCTTTTCCTGGTTAAAGATCACATTGCCAGCATTGTTGGTAAGAAGCGCTAACGGAAGCGCAATTATCAGCACGCCGGCCAGGATAAAGGCGATGAATTTTAATATGGCACCTAAAATAGTTTTCATCAGTTATCCCTCATGAATTCTTCCCAGGGAAATTCCAGCAGAGAAGCCAGTACAAGGTCTGGCGCTCCACCATTATTATAAAACGGAAGCTGGCTGGTGAGCTGATTGGGAACTGCAATACAAAACAAGCCTGCCCTTTTGGCTGCCAGCACGCCTTTGGGAGAATCTTCCAGAACAAGCACTTTCTCGCGAGGAAGTCCCGTTTTTTTCAAACCCAAATTATACAGAGCCGGATTGGGTTTTGCTATCTCAACCTCATCTGCGCAGCTCGTATGTCCGAAATAATCCAACACCCCAAGCCGCTTAAGGTGAGAGAGAACCCATTCTTGATCCGAGCTGGATACTATTCCTAATTGTAGTCCAAGTCTCTTGGCTTTGTTTAACAAATCTTCCACTCCTGGCAGCAGTTTCTTCGGCTGGAGAAGTTCTAATTCTTTTTGTTTGACTTCTTGAAGGATTTCATTTCTTTGGTTCGCTTCTGCGAAACTATTTAAAAAGCCTTCAATCGGGCCTAGTTGATCTGTGGATTTACCAACAATTTCCGCCCATTCATCTAAAAGCAGCTCCTGGCCATATTCCTTAAACTTTTGTTCCCAGGCTTGAAAGATCGGGGTTTCTGTATCGAGTATCAACCCATCAAAATCAAATAGAATTCCTTGAAGTGGTGTTTGCAGCATCATAATCGTGATTATACAGGATATCCTAAGTTCCCTAACCTTACAGTAGTATAATTTAACAATACTTCCCAAAATGTTTATTGGATCAACAACATGGTGAAACAACTCCAGCTGATCATCCGCTTAATGAAAGATAAAAGGGTTCACCCTCTTATCAAAGTGTTGCCGTTTTTATCCTTGTTGTACCTGATCTATCCCGACTTTGTTCCTGGTCCTTTTGACGATGCGGTGGTCATTGGTTTGTTTATGCAGTTCTTTATGAGCCTTGTTCCCGACGAGTTGGTAGAGGAACACCGTTACGAACAGGAGCTTGAGAAATTAAAACCAGAGGAAGAAGACCCGATCATCGAAGGAGAATTCTGGGAAGAATAAAATTCGGCTTAAAAAAAAGAAACTCCCCAAAAGGGGAGTTTTTATTTTGTGGTTGAGGTTAGAAATAATCCTCTTCGTCATCCCCGTCGTCAAATTTTATCTCAAATTCAACATCTTCCCGGGGTTGCCTGACCCATAATTGAATCATATCCCCATCGTCTGTTTCTTCCGAGTGGGCAGCTATGATGGTGATTTCGTCCGTGAGCCCAGCTTCCGTGCGGTATTCCAGTACAATAGTATCGTTCTTCTGCCAGGCGTTGGTGCAACGATCTACAAGTGAATAGCCATCAAAGGCCCTCAGCTCTGTATAATAAGTATTATACTGGCCTGGGCTTTCAGCTACTCCCTGGATCCACAAACCGTTCACTTCGCGGAATTCAGGGGTCGGTCCTTCAATAATGGTAATTTTTTCGGTCATCCAGCTTCTGGATCACACTGATCCATCCCTCCACTTAGGGCTATCTTACCATAATTTTCTATCTGGTAAACCACCAACATTCTTACGGTTTTTTCAGGTCAATTCCGAGCACAGAAATGCGTTTCCTGCTTCTGAAGTATAATAATTTAGTCTGCCTTTGGTGTTCATCCTGTTTTCTCTCAACCGGGGAGGCCGGAACCTACTTCTTTCTTTACCGATTTTGATATGGCGCCCTTTCAGATCCTGACTTTTTCTCCAAAACCCTCTTTTATGAGGAAAATCAAGGCCGGATTATCTTCCTCTCCTGATTTCCACTTCATTAATATTCCCTCCCTTTCTGGGGAAATACCTCCTGAAATAGGAAAAGAGGATTGGATAGGAATGGTGGACATGGACCATCAAACCGAATTGCAGGAAGAAGTAGTTAAAATCGTTCAGAAAAAATATCCAGAAAAACAGTTTTTATTATTATCAAAAGAAACGGAACAATTCCCTTCTTCATTATCAGGTATTTATTTTATTGGCGAAGATTCCCTTTCCTGTTCCCTTTTCCTTCCTTTTTTGAATACCCTTGTGGAAAAATCCGGATTGATCAAAGCCAACCTTCAGGTTGAAACGGATCTTAATAAACGGTTGAGCGAGCTGCTGCTGATCAGAAAAGCCAGTCTTCATATGACAATGAACTTATCACTTGATTCTGTGCTGGAATCAATTCTGGAAATTGCCCTGGAATTAGTTTCTGCCGATGATACTCATGTCTTCTTATATGAACATGGTGTTTTATCTTTTGCCGCTGCCCTTTTTGATGGCCATCAGCAGGGAGAACCTTTCGTGAATCCTCGCCCTCACGGGATGACCTACCAGGTTGCCAGAGAAGGAACCAAGATCGTAGTGAACGATATGATAGCTCATCCCCTATTTGAGGATCGCAGCTGGGAAGGATCTATTATCGGACTTCCTCTGAAAATAGGAAACACCGTGTTGGGAGTAATGAACGTAGCCTTGAAAAGGGCTCATGTTTTCACAGAAAATGAGATTCAGACCTTGGAATTTGTTGCTGACCAGGCTTCTATCGCAATTCAAAATGCCAAACTATATGAACAAGCCCAGCAAGAGATAGCCGATCGTAAAAAAGCTGAAAAAGCGATCAAACACCTGGCCCATCATGATGCGCTGACCGGCTTACCCAACCGCAGGTTGTTCAACGAAAGGATCTCCCTGGAAATCTCCCGCTCCCAGAGAAATAAGCAGAAAATAGGCGTGATGTTATTTGATTTGGACCAGCTGAAAAAAGTAAACGATTCCTATGGTCATTCTGTGGGAGATCTTCTTCTACAAGCTGTGGGACAGCGGTTATTGGGATTATTGCGAAAAAGTGATACCGTAGCCCGAATGGGTGGAGACGAATTTTTATTGATCCTGCCGGAGATGCAGCAATCTGCGGATGCTGTTTTAACAGCCGATAGGATACTGAGCGCATTAAGCACTCCTTTCCTCCTGGAAGGATATCAAATTAATATTACTACCAGCATTGGGATAGTTTTCTTCCCCGATGATGGGACAGAAGTTGATGACTTAATAAAAAAAGCGGATCTTGCCATGTATAAAGCCAAAGAAAAGGGCGGCAATATCTACCATTTTTATACTGCCTGAGCTCAACAATCACACTATGTATCAGCTTTTAATACTCATTCCAATCAATGTTAACATCAATATATTTGACGAAGGCTGGCCGGATTTCCTGGAGGCAGCAGAGGATATGGATGGTTTAATCCGGGAATCAGTTTCCAGGATTGACCGTGTTATGTACGGACAAAATTATATCCGCCGAATTTATAGTTTTATCTTTCAGGATAAATCCACTTTTGAAAAGTCTCTTGTCTCCCTTCCGGGAGAAAAAGCCGGGAAAATAATTCATGAACTAACAGGAGGAGATGTGATCCTTCTTGGTGGGACTTTCCAGGAGGACACTCAGGAGAGGATCCAATCCTGGGGAAAAACGGGTGACAATTCATGAAAAAAAATACTCCCAGATCAATTATGAAATGGTTTCTAATCCCGCTTGTCTTGATCGTCTTTACCTCTCTGTTTTTTGTTTATTATCAACTTGGAAGGATGTCCTCTTCCAGAACCAGACGGGTGATCAGCTGGATCAGAAATCCCCAATCTCACCCTGAGTGGAAGATGAAATCCAAAACACGCTGCTCTGGATCTACTCCTTTTTTATTCCCTACGGATGGGTACATAGGATATTTATGGGACGATTCTTTCCGTCCAGGACATCGACATCAAGGCATTGATATTTTCACCGATCTAGAATCTGGGGAATCTCCTGTTTTTGCAGTTTATGATGGATTCCTGACCAGATTACCCGATTGGAAATCATCCTTGATCATACGAATTCCAGAAGATCCTCTTTCTCCCCGGCGCCAGATCTGGACCTATTACACTCATATGGCTGATTCAAAAGGCAGTTCCTATATCGTTGCTGATTTCCCACCTGGAACAAGTGAAGTTTTTGTAAAAGAAGGCACTCTCTTGGGTTACCAGGGTAATTATTCAGGAACACCTGGAAATCCGACAGGTATCCATCTTCATTTCTCGATAGTGCAGGATGATGGACAAGGAAGTTTCTTGAATGAACTGAAGATCCAAAACACACTGGATCCATCACTTTATTTTAATTTGCCATTAAACGGGAAATTTAACCAAAATGAAATTCCCTTATGCTCTCATTAAAAAAAATCGAATCAAATATCAGGGAGGGACAAACCATGGCTGAAAAAGAATTCATATTAACTGAGATCATCGGCAATGTTGGATTAGTTAAACTCAATCGCCCTGAGTCCTATAATGCACTCAATCAACAACTCCTGTCCGAGTTAATGGAATCCCTGAAAGAATTGGATGAAAGGGATGATATTGGCACGATGGTTATTACAGGTAATGAAAAATCTTTTGCTGCCGGCGCTGATATAACTGCCATGGCAGATGCCACTTTGGATGAAATCAGGAAGAGCTCTTTCATTCCAACTTTCTCACGAATAAGAGATATCAAAAGACCGATCATAGCTGCTGTTTCAGGTTACTGCTTGGGAGGAGGATTGGAACTGGCTATGTCCTGCGATATGATCATAGCCTCTACTAAATCAAAATTCGGCCAGCCAGAGATCAACCTGGGCATTATTCCAGGAGCTGGTGGAACACAACGATTAACCCGTGCAGTTGGAAAAGTAATCGCGATGGAAATGATTCTCAATAATCGCACATTAAAAGCTCAAGAGGCTCTTTCATTGGGACTAATCAATTCCGTATATTCAGAGGAGGACTACCTGAATGAAAGTATTTCATTGGCTCAGAAAATTGCAGATAGAGCCCCTCTAGCAATCCAGGCTGCCAAACGGGCCATCAACCAAGTCTATGAATTATCTTTATCAGATGGTTTAAACGAAGAGAGAGAGCTATTTTTTAATCTATTTTCTTCCCAAGATCAAAAAGAAGGAATGAAAGCTTTCCTGGAAAAAAGAAAACCTTTCTGGACAGGAAGTTGACTTCTTCCTTATTACTTATCCCCCATATGTATTAATAAGTATTTATAGTAATCTTAGTAGGGCCTGTGGATATGTGGAAAAGACAATTGGAGATTAAAAATAGATAAATTTTAGATTGAAAAGTGCTCTATATGTCGGTAGGTAAATAAGAAACCCCTTTATAGAGGGATGAACAGCTGAATTAACAATTGGATTATTACTAACAGGCAGGTGGGGATAATTTCTAATAGAATCGCGATTCAGAGAAAATTATTAAACACTTATAGAAAATATACTTTAGCTGTGTATAAGAAGCCAGTTAGACCGATAAGTATTAACTAATAAAGGGACAGTTATCCCCAATTGGGGAAGGATATCCACACAAAGGGTGCACTTATCCACAGAAAATGGGTCAAGTTAACTAATTATTAATCTAAAAAACCTTCTTTTTTGAAGGGTTTTTTGTTGAATTTGTTGGTTATAAAGGGATTTATTCGGGGGAAATCACAGTTCCCTCGGGGATGATCGCGCTTTTTGGGATCACTACTATACCATCTCTGATAAACCAGATTTCTCCATCTTTTTCAATTCCAGGAGGAAAAGGTTTGATAATAACGTTGGCTCCAATCCGGGCATTTTTATCAATGATCGCTCCGTCTATATAAGAGTTCTTTCCAATCCCGATAGGTATAGGAAATTTACTGGCGCTGTTTTCCTCGTAATAATCAGATCCCATGACAACCGTGTTTTTGATGACGGCCCCATCCTGGATCTGACTTCTTAATCCAATGACGGAGTTGGAAATCTTTGCGCTGCCTATGGTACAACCATCCGAGAGAGAAACGTCTTCCAGCTGCGCGCCGCCAACGATGGACCCGGGAAGAAAGCGGGCATGGGTGTAAATGGGTCGATCAATGTCGTAAAAGTTAAAAGGAGGAGAAGGTTTTGTCAGATCGAGATTGGCATTATAAAATGAGCGGATCGTTCCAATATCCTCCCAGTACCCCTCAAAATCATATCCAACAACCTTGTGGGAATGGATGGCATGAGGGATGACTTCCTTTCCAAAATCATCTACATCCAACGTTTTAAGAATTTCGTCCAGAACAGAGGTCTTGAATAAATATATACCCATCGAACCCAGCAGAGGGAGATCCGGGTCATCCCGGCTGATGAAGGATTTCTGAATATCAGGATCTTTGGGTTTCTCAACGAAATCGGTGATGATCTGATTTTCCCCTCTCTTAAGTATGCCTAGACGGGGAGAGTCTTCTAGGGCTACCGGCTGCAGGGCAATAGAAATGTCACCATCGTTTTCCCACATCTGGCGGGCCATCTGCCCGTAATCCATTCGGTAGAGATGGTCCCCGGCCAGGATCAAGGTATATTCAGCTCCGGTGCTGTGGATCTCAAACAGCTGCTGCCGGACGGCATCTGCAGTTCCCTGGTACCAGGTGTCATTTAGGTTGGTTTGTTCCGCGGCCCAGATCTGGACCCAGCCTCGATGAAAAGGATCGAAATGATAGGTCCTGGTGATGTGGCGGTGGAGGGAGACGGAATTAAATTGAGTTAAGAGGGCAATCCGGTCGATATTGGAGTTGATGCAGTTGCTGATGGGGATATCAATCAAGCGATATTTTCCAGCGATCGGAACAGCCGGTTTTGCGCGCACTTTTGTCAGCGGGAATAGGCGGGTTCCCTGTCCTCCTCCCATAATTACGGCCAGGATATCTTTAGTAGATGGCACGCTGGACTCCTTCCTGTAAAATTTTCAATTTAAATTATAACCTCTCCTTTACGGAGAGATTATAAAATTCATTTCATCCATACTGATCGTTTTATATCAATTTTTAAAAATTGGTTAATCCGGCAGTAAGGAAGCCATTTGTTTGTAGATGAACTTTGCCGCGACTTTGGGATTCAGCCGTACTAGGAAATCCATCAGTTTGGCATCCGATCCGACCAGAACCCGGTAGCTGTCTTTCTCAATTCCATCCACAATAATTTCAGCTGCCTTATCTGCGGGAGTGGTAGGAGTGCTGCTGGATTCAGCATCCTGTTCCATTCCAATACCGACTCCGGAGTTCGCCGCGATATTGGTCGCAAGTGCTCCCGGGAAGACGACAGTCACTCGGACATTGGAATCCAGCAGTTCTGAGTTCAATCCCTCAGTGAACAGTTTTACGGCGCCTTTTGACGCACCATAAATAGTCTGGCCGGGAACGGGAAGGAATCCTCCCATACTGGAGATGTTAATGATATGTCCTTCAGGGCGCTTGAGCAGATGAGGCAGGAAGGCTTTGGTCATATAGATCACTCCGTAGAGATTGATGTTAAGAACCCGTTCTATGGCATCAAACTCGAGGTTGTTAACCCGGACAAAAGGCTGAATGATGCCGGCATTATTGATTATGCCATCCACCGCCCCGTGCCGAGAGATAACTTTCTCGGGCAGGGCGAAAACAGCTTCCTTGTTGGTGATATCCAGCACATGGGCAGACACTTTGTCTTTTTTATCTCCTGCCAGCTCTAGAGTTTCTTTAAGGGTGTCGGGGTTGATATCAACCGCTGCTACCTGGGAGCCCTTCTTAAGGAGCAGTAAAACCAGCTCCCTGCCCATACCACTTCCTCCCCCCGTAACAACGATGACTTTGTTTTGAACGTTCATGTGTTTCTCCTCTCCATACATGTAGGCCCCGATATAATCAGAACAACTTATCATTATAGCAGTCACAAAAACCGCTCTGTGAAATAGAGTGCAAAACCTATCATGTATAATAGGTATGAGCTGCCAATTTATCAGGATGAAGGAAAAATGGAAAAAAATAAACGAAGATTGGGTAAATCTGACTTGATGTTATCAAGGATTGGTTTTGGAGCCTGGGCAATCGGCGGTGAATGGGAATGGGGCTGGGGCAGCCAGGATGATCAACAATCGATCAAAACCATCCATAAAGCCCTGGAGATGGGGATCAACTGGATTGATACAGCTGCAGTATATGGACTGGGCCGATCTGAAAAAGTTATCAGCGAAGCGTTGAAACAAACTTCCCACAAGCCATACATCTTCACCAAGTGCGGGTTGGTTTGGGGAGCGGATAAAAAAGTCAGAAATTCTTTAAGTAGGCAGTCGGTATTAAATGAAGTCGAAGCCAGCTTAAAAAGGCTGGATATAGAAACGATTGATCTCTACCAAATTCACTGGCCAATCCCCGATCAAGAAATAGAAGAAGCATATCAGGTTATGGCGGAAATCCAGAAAACAGGCAAGATTCGCTTCCTGGGAGTTTCTAACTTTTCCATAGAGCAGATGAAGCGGGTGGGAAAAATCGCCGGGATTACTTCTCTCCAACCACCCTACTCCCTGCTATTTCCAGGGGTGGAAAGCAAGATTTTACCTTATTGTCTGGAGCAGGAAATTGGTGTGATCAATTACTCTCCCATGGCCTCCGGGTTATTATCCGGCAAGATGACCCGGGATAGGATCAAAAATTTACCGGACGACGATTGGAGGAAGAGAAACGAAAATTATCTGGAACAGCGCCTGACGCGTAACTTAGAATTGGTAGACTTATTAATTGAAATAGGAAAACGCCATGACGCAACAGCCGGAGAAGCAGCAATAGCCTGGACGTTATTGAATCCCGCGGTGACCAGCGCAATTGTTGGTATGCGTAATCCGGACCAGGTGGACGGGGTGATCCATGCCGGGGAGATCAGCCTTACTGCCCAAGATATCCAAGAGATAGAAACTTTTCTCTCAGAAGGATCTTAGGACAGCCAGCTCCCTGGAATCTACATCGAGATAAAAAAAACCGATCCAAATTTACACGGATCGGTTTTTCTTATTTGTGCCGAAGGTGGGAATCGAACCCACAATCCTCAAGGGAACGCGAGTTTGAGTCGCGCGCGTCTGCCAGTTCCGCCACTCCGGCTTGTCGTAAATTAGTATACCAAAAGAATATCGAAGGTCAAGATGACCAAATCCTGCCAGAGGTATCGGAAAAAATATAACAGCTACCTGACCAGGGGAAAATCGTTCAACGATCCCCTTGCCTGCCGGAGAAAATCAGGTAAAATTGTGCGTGATACAATGATACAATATTTACAGTATTCACGGGAGAGAAAAGGTGGAATTTGAAGTAGAATTTCAAAGCGGCATTCCTCTCTACGAACAGATTGCCCACCAGGTTCTGGAGTTGATTGAGGATGGTGTGTTAAGACCTGGAGATCAACTGCCAACAACCAGGGAGCTGGCTGTCAAACTGGGTGTGAACTTCAACACAGTAGCACGGGCCTACCGAATGCTTGACCAGGCAGAGATCATTTCCACCCAGCACGGCAGGGGTACCTTCATTCTAGAACAAAGGGATAAAAAAGGTGCCGGGAAACATCGGGCAGAAAACATCGAGGATCTGACCAGGTTTTATATCCGGAAGGCAACTTATCTGGGGTTTGATCCAGAGGAAATTAAAACCTGTTTTGAGAACATGGTCGAGAGGAACAATCAAAAAAATACCAAAGAATAGTGGAGGATGTTTCACGTGAAACATATAAATAGATGACTATATTAGGGCTGATACTTAGAATATTAAACGCAGGATTAATGATTGGGATTCCAGTTACTGCTGCTCTTCTGATTTACAAGCGGGGGAAAAGCGGGTTTCGCCCGATCTGGATCGGGGCAGCTGTCTTCATTCTCTCCCAGGTCGGACATATTCCTTTTAACCAGTTTTTGATGATCCCGGGGTTAAAAGCCCTGGGGGTGGATGTCGCATCCCAGGGGGGAATTTCGCTCTGGGTCCTGGGTGCAGCAGCGGGATTGTCTGCCGGGGTTTTTGAGGAGATTGCCCGCTATTTGGCTTTGAAATTCTGGCTGAAGAAAGATACAAATACCTTATTGCCTTTGAAATATGGGATCGGGCATGGGGGGGTTGAGGCTTTGTTGGTTGGTATTATTGCTCTATCCGCAGTGGTCCAGGTTTTGGTCCTGAGGGGAGAGGGGATCATTGGGGCGCTAGATCCTGAGCAAGCCTCTTTGGTCAAATCCCAGCTTGAAGCTTATTGGGCAGTGCCCTGGTATCAATCACTCCTGGGTGCCTGGGAGAGAATTTCGGCCATGTTGTTTCATTTAGGAGCATCGATCCTGGTCTATAAAACTGTTCGTAGTAAAAGGCCAGTTTTCTTGATCGTCGCTATTATAGGGCATGCATTGATGGATGCTTTTGCTGTTATTACTGTCCAACAGATGGATTTGATCCTAATGGAAGGCGTGATTTTCATCTTTGCTGCGGGATGGTTTTATTGGTCCTGGAGGATCCGGGAACTGGACCCCGAAGAAGATGGCGAGTTGCCCCTGCCCCCGCCGGTGCAGGTATCTGCCTCTCAAGTTACATCAGAACAAATAGAAGAGAGTCGTTATGATGAATAATACCCCGATCATTGTCACAGAAAAACTAACCAAGAAATTTGGCGAGATCACAGCCGTAAATCAATTGACTTTATCAGTCCAGCGCGGAGAGGTATTTGGTTTATTGGGACCAAATGGAGCCGGAAAAACAACCACTGTTAGAATGCTGGCTGCTTTGTTGATACCGTCCGCTGGCGAAGCCCGCGTGGCGGGTTTTCAAATTGGAGAAAATGACCAGGATATCCGCCGCAAGATTGGGCTTCTGCCGGAATCTCCGGGTTTATACGATTCCCTTTCTGCAGAACAGAATCTGGCGTTTTTTGGTTCCATGTATGGAATCGGGAATATTGCTGAACAAACCCAGAAGTACCTGGAATTACTGGGTTTGTGGAACAGGCGCTATGAGCCAGTAGGAACCTTTTCAAAAGGCATGCGCCAGAAGTTAGCCATTGCCCGGGCCCTGCTTCACGAACCAGAAGTTCTCTTCCTGGATGAGCCGACCAGTGGGTTGGACCCCCAGGCTTCGCGGTTGGTTCGCGAGTTTATTGAGGATTTGAGAGGGGAAGGACGCACAATTATCTTAACCACTCATAACTTGGAGGAAGCTGATCGATTATGTGATCGAGTAGCTGTGATCTCCGGTCATCTCCTGGCGCTAGACGCTCCAGGAGAATTAAGAAGGAAGCTTTTTGGCAGAAAAATAGTCTTTCATTTATTAGAAGCCAATCAGGAGCTGGCTGGGACGCTGGAAAGATTTCCTTTTATTAGCGAGGTGCAGGTGGTGGATAATAAGATTATGGCAGCAGTTGAAAACCCTGAAAAGCAGAATCCTGAAATTATCCGTGCCCTTGTGGAAGGCGGAGCGGAATTGCAGTTTGTGGGCGAGCTCAGGCGCCGCCTGGAAGACGTGTACCTGGAATTGATGGAAGCAAACGAGGATAAAAATCATGGAAAGAATTAAAGCGATAATCATTAAGGAATGGCGGGAAGTATTTAAGAACAGATTTGTGCTTTTTACAGTCTCTTTTCTCCCGATCATGATCACGGCTCTGCCGCTTGTTATCCTCTATTTTGCTGGATCTTCAGAAGGTTTTACAGGAATTTCTACCGCAGATCTTCCTCCCCAATTTGAGTCGCTGTGTGGTGACCTGGGAGGTAGTGATTGTATGCTGTATTATATTGTGACCCAATTCCTGCTGTTGTTTATGATGGTGCCAGTGATCGTTCCGATGACGATCGCTTCTTATAGCATAGTGGGCGAAAAAACCACCCGAACTCTGGAACCGTTATTGGCAACCCCGGTAACTACAGTTGAGATCCTGGTTGGTAAGGGTTTGGCGGGAGTCATTCCTGCTGTATTGACGACCTGGATTGGGTACCTGGTCTATGCGGCCGGGGCTTATCTGATGGTTTCAAATTCAGCCGTGGTCAGCAAGTTGTTCGATCCTCTATGGATGATCGCAATATTCGTAGTGGGTCCGCTTCTGTCGCTCATGGGCGTCAGCATCTCGGTAATGATTTCATCGCGGGTAAATGACCCCCGGGTTGCTGAACAGATCTCGGGAATATTTGTGCTTCCTGTGGTAGGTTTATTTATTGGTCAGATGACTGGGATGATTCTGGTCAATGAAACATTCATTCTTTGGTTGGCAGCAGCCCTGCTGGCACTGGACATCATCCTGTTTTACTTTGCGGTTCAGATCTTTCAAAGAGAAACTATCCTTTCACGTTGGAAATAGAATTATGAAAAAGAAAAACTTGTTTTTAATCGCAGTTGCGGTAATTCTTTTGATCCCAGTAACGGCAGTTGCAGCCCAGGATGGACCCCAGTTGAATTTGGGTTTAATAAGGAATTTTGGGTATGGTGGGTTGGGGAAGATCCAAGGAAATTTCACCATGAAAATATCGGATCCACCAGCTGGATTAAGTGAAGTACGATTTTATATGGATGGGGAATTATTAGAAGTAGTGGACTCTGAGCCATTTCAGTATAAGTTCCATACCAGCAGTTTTGACAACGGTGAACGCGAGATGTACGCCGAAGGCACACTCGCTGATGGCACATTCCTGGAATCCAATCACATTTCCAAGGTGTTTTTGTCTTCAGATCAGGCCTGGGGTGAAACTCAGCAGCTTGTTGGGCCCATTCTGATCGGAACAGCGGTGTTAACGTTAATTGGTGTTGGTGTGCCGTTGCTGGCGAACAAGAATAAAGTTTTTGTGCTTGGAAAATACGGCCCTGGAGGCGGGGTTGTATGTCCGCGTTGTGAGCTGCCTTTCTCCCGATCTGTTTTTTCACCCAATCTGTTGGCTGGAAAACTGGTTCGCTGTCCTCATTGTGGGAAGATCAGTATCTTGCCGCGAGCTTCAAGTTCCCATTTGAAGGAGGCTGAATCCCGCTATACCCGGATAGATGAACCCGGAATGATCCATCCCGAAAAAGGCGATTTACAAAAACAGCTTGACGAATCCAGGTTTGAAGACTGAGTTTTTCGGCTTTCGAAACTATTAGGTAAAAAGGGCTCGCTTGGACTATAATTAATCCTCTGAATCATATACGGGTCCTGAAAACAATCATGTTCAATTCTTTAACAGCTTCCGTCACAGAACCGGATGTTCGTAAGAAAATCCAGAAGATTGCCCAGCTGGTGGAAATTAGCGCCATTTTAAATTCCACATTAAAGCCGGAGTTATTGCTCCAGAATATTCTGGAAGCAGCTGCTGATTTGCTGGAGTGCTGTGTGATTTCAATCCTTCTCTATGATGAAAGGGAAAAAGAACTGAGATTTGCAGCGACGTCCAGCGTGAATATTGATCAACTGGAACAGATCCCGGTCCCGCTAGATAACAGCCTGGCCGGAACAATTTATACTGAGAACCGCCACCTGGTGATTAACAATACCAAAGACGATCCCCGCCATTATGATGAAGTTGGAGAAGAAGTTGGATTGCAGGTAGATTCCCTGTTGGGCGTTCCGATGCGTATCAAGGATAGGGTTACTGGTGTAATCGAAGCGCTCAATAAAGAAGGGGGGGACTTTACGGATTTTGATGTTTCACTCCTGCTGGTTGTGGCATCGCAGGCTGCAATCTCTATCCACAATGCCCAATTGATCCAGGCGCTGCAAAAAGCCAATATTGAGTTGAGCCAGGCGGATAAATTAAAACGGGATTTGATGGCCGTTGCTTCCCATGAGCTCCGCACACCGTTAGGGAATATCCTTGGTTATGCCACATTATTATATGAAGACGCCATTGATGAGAACAAACCTCTTGCCAGTTCGATTTTGAAGGCATCTTCAAAACTGCGGGCGGTGTTGGATGATATCGCCAATATGAACTTGCTTTACACTGGTGAAGCAGATCTGGATTTTACTGACTGTACTTTGCAGCAGGTTATTGAATATGCCAAGGAAGAAGTTCGTGCGACTGTCAATAACGAGGACCACACCGTTGTATATCAAATTTCAGAAGAGCCTATTCCACTCCTGGTTGATCTGCCCAAAATGAGTGTGGTTTTTGTTAATTTGCTTCTTAATGCCATACGCTTCACGCCCGTAGAAGGAAAAATTGTTCTCAGCGTGTCAGATCGCAAGGACGAAGTGATGATCTCTATCGCGGATACCGGCAGGGGAATAGCAGAAGAAAGCCTGGAAAAGATCTTCGAGGTCTTTTATCAGGAAGACGACCATATGACCCGGAAATATGGGGGTTTGGGATTGGGGCTTTCTATTGCCCGTGAATTAGTAAACCTGCACGGGGGAAGGATCTGGGCTGAAAGTGATGGTATTGGAAAAGGGGCCACGTTCCAGGTAGTACTGCCGAAACCAACCGTTTAAATTCTGATAGGTGTTATCCGCCTGAGGCGGATTCCCCCAAAACCACCGTTTCACATAATTCCAAAAAGCTGTCAAAAGCCGCCAGACGAACCAGGTAATCTTTCCCGGCAAATCCCAACGTTGTCAGGGCTTTAATCCAGGGAAGATGCAAATCAGTTCGCCCGGGCAGGAGTGAGATGATCTCGGTCCAGGTAACAAGCAGGGGCCACAAGGCATCCACAGGTTTGGTACTTTTAACGATGTCGTCCAGGGCTTTTTTATAATAGACCTCACGCTCCACAAGCAATGGGGGAGAAGAGGATTCCGCTTTTAAGATTCCCATGGCACTTTCCCAGTTATCGATCCAACCCACCAGGGTTTCTCCCGGCAAAGTTGCTCCCCCCAGTAAGTGCTGAAAAGCAATGTTCAGAGCGGGGGCATCCACAGCAGCGGCTCGTTCAGCGAAGGAAAATCCCAGGCGGCGAGTTGGCAGCGGCGGGCCGGACAAAATAGCCACAGCGTTTATTGCGTTTTCCAGGGCAGATAGAAAAGCAGGAATTTCAGATGTTATCTCCAGAGGTGTTGAGATTTGGCGATCCATCCAGAACTGGCGCGCAGCTTCAAGAAGCGGCTTGCTCCTGGCCTGGAGATTTTCTGGGAAATCATAATTGCTTCGAACGCTAGCTTGCGTATAGTCTAATAAGTGCCGGGGGTCATGCAGCGGGACAGCGTCCCGCAAGGTCGGGCCCAGCCAGGGGTCAAGGCGCAGTTCCCGCGGGGTCCGATAGAGGAGCTCGTCGTGGTGCTCAATATCAAAATTGATTTCTGGAGTAAGTCTGATGATTTGATGTTCTTTCAATGGTGGGGCACTGTGGATGAAAACAAGATCGATATCCCCTGCTCCTCCGATTAATGGAGAACCATAAAGCAGGGATCCGCGTAAATATACCGCCAGGATAGAGCGGTTCCGCTTGGTTTCTTTTTCTACCAGAACCCGGGCATGTTTACGAAGTATTTCAGGTGTGAAGCGCATTTATAAGCTATCCTTCCCGGGACTCAGGATTTATGAAAAAACTGAGTCTGGTATGGACCTACTTTGAGGGTTTGGCGGATCCGGTTTTCAACCCAGTCCAGATCACCCTCGTTGGCGACGTAATTAAGCTGGTTGGTATTGATCCTTAATACCGGCACGCAGCTGTGGTCCCCGCTGTAAAAAGCATCGTAGGCATCATTTAAGCTTTCAATATACCCCTGATCCATATTCCTTTCGTACACCCTGTCCCTGTGGGCGATTCGCTGCATTAAAATGCTGGTTTCTGCCTGCAGATATACGATCAGATCGGGCAATGGGAGTTTTTCTGCGAGGGCGTTATGCACACTGAAATAGGTATCTAGTTCATCTCCGCCCAGATTTAAGCGGGCGAAAAGGGCATCTTTTTCAAAGGTATAGTCCGCAATCAGATTACTGCCTGAATCCAAAACCGGGGGAACTTCCTGCTGCTGATGGTATCGGCTAAGCAAAAAGAAAATTTGGGTCTGAAAGGCGTAGGCATCGCGATCCGCATAAAAGTCAGCCAGGAAAGGATTCTCTTCGAATACTTCAAGCATTAGATCAGCCTGGAAGCGGGATGATAATAATCGGGAAAGAGTGGTTTTTCCAACGCCAATCGCGCCTTCAATTGCTATATACATGGGGCCGGTGTTATCCTTTGAAAGAAATTATATTTACAGGGAAGTTGTTTATTGAAAAACACGATATTTGCAGAAAAATCATGAAAACGCAACCAATTATTGACAAAGGCTAGAGATTAACGCTACACTGCATACTAAGACCTATCAATTATATCGTATAAGGAGGGAAATATGGTGGGCCTGAATCGTGTTCAGTTAATTGGTCATCTGGGAAGGGATCCCGAACTGAAAGACACTCCAAATGGAAAAAAAGTCTGTTCTTTCAGTGTGGCGGTCAACCGCCGCAAGAGGGATAAGGAGGGTGAAACCCAGCAGGTAGCTGATTGGTTTAATATCGAAGCCTGGGAAAGGTTGGCAGAGATATGTAATGAATATCTCCACAAAGGAAGCCTTGTTTTTCTGGAGGGCCGGCTGCAAATTGACACATATGAGGAGGACGGTAATACCCGGTATTTCACCAAGGTAGTCACCTCCCAGATGCAAATGCTGGAACCTAAAAACGCTGGGACAAATTAAAACCCCAGATCAAGATCCATATATATGAAAAATACACCCGGGCAGCCTTTGCCCCGGGTGTATTGCTTAAAAGGCCACTAAAAAGTGGATTTTCAAGACGAGCGGTTATAATTTCATTATCTATCAGGTCTATACTAAATCAATTTTGAATTTGAAAAAGGAAACTGGCCTATGATCTCCCAGCAGAAGAAAAAAACAACTCTCGCCCTGACTGGAATCATCCTTTTGGTAGGGTTGATCAGTTTATCATGCAATCTCCCCGCAGGTTTACAGGACAGGTTTTTCAGCTCCAGAGGAACAATTATTCCCACACCGGCACCGACCAACACACCGCAGCCTTTGCCGCCGACGATCGTAGAATCAGATCCTCCTGCAGGATCAACTATTCCTCTAGCTGGAGATATCATTCTTTATTTTAATCAACCCATGGATCAAGAATCCGTTGTTAATTCCTTGTCTTTTGATCCTGGAGTAGAAACAACTTATTCCTGGCTTGATCCAGCGGTCCTTAAAATCCAGTTAGACCAGGTTTTGGAACCCAATATCACACTGGTACTTAATCTTGATACTACCGCCAAGGCAACCAATGAACTAACTTTTCCAGTAATTACCAACCTGAATTTTTACACACCTGACTGGCTCAAACCAGTTACACTTCTGCCGTCTCCAGGGGGAATAGAGATCGATCCCGAATCTGCCATCGTAGTTGCTTTTAACCAGCCGGTCGTTGCACTAGGAGATTCCCAAAAGGATGCCACACCCGCCCTGGCATTTAACCCGGCTGTAGCCGGGAAAGGGGAATGGATCAACACCAGCACTTATCAGTTTTCACCCGATCCTGGACTTGCCGGAGGTTTGACCTATCAAGTGTCGCTTTCAAAAGATTTATCCAGCCTGGCAGGCGCCGCACTGGATCCGGAAAGCACTCAAACATGGTCGTTTTCCACTTCCTATCCACAAGTATTGTCCAGGGAACCCTATCCGGGAGATATTGGGGTTTCCCTGGATGCGGAAATCCGGATGGAATTTAACCAGGCGATGGACCCGGATAGTGTTGCTGATAATTTCTCCCTGATAGACGGTGATGGCCGACAGATAAAGGGGGAGATGGAATGGGATGAGGAGATCCGCGAATTTACATTTATCCCTGACCAGCTGTTATCGCGGTCAACTTCATATGCCGGTATTCTCCCGGGAGAAGTGATATCTGCCGGGGGCACTCCCCTGCAATTAGATACGACTTTTGATTTTCAAACCACCGGTGAATTCCAGTATCTTGGAACCCCCGGGGGCCAGAATTACACAACCTCGATCTATGAAGGGGCGACGTTATATTTCAACAATACGGTGGATATGGACACCGTGGCTCAAAACATCAAAATCATTCCTGAAATCACTAATGTATGGCCATCAAATGGGGGATCAGGAAATGTACTGACCCTTTATGGTGATTTCGAGCCACTCACTAACTACACGCTAATAATCCGGGAATCCCTGGCGGATATATGGGGAAGCAAATTGGGCAATCAGCGATCCATCAGCTTTACAACCGAGCCGCTGTCGCCCAATCTGACCATCACCCAGGGCAATAACATCCTTTTCTTAACTGGGACAGAAAATGCGATCCCGGCGCGGGGCACAAATCTATACCAGGTGTCCCTGAACGTGGGCACCATACCAACAGATGTGCTCCCCGAGCTTTTTAGTGCCGGCCTTTACCAGACCCTGGAGGATTATTACCCGTCTGACACTGTGCGATGGATCCACCAGGTTAGCGTGGCCGGGGATGATATATATACGGTCAATTTACCGTTAAACCAGTCAGGTCTTGCTCTGGCACCGGGTTTATACCGCTACCAGATCTATTCTCAAGAGCTGCCTTACAACCCGTCGCCTTACTTACTTGCGGTCAGCAACATTCATTTAACTATGAAAACCAGCCCGGAAAATCTCTTGATCTGGGCGGTAGATCTGCGATCTGGTGAGGTGGTCCCGAATGCCGAGGTTAAGGTCTACAATAGCGGGGGAGAGGTCCTTTTCTCGGGAAAAACTGATCAGGAAGGTGTCTTCCAGGCAGATTTCTCGAAAGCCTTTGATCTTTATAATAATGTGTTTTATGCCATCACTGGCGAATCGGGCCAGGAGGATTTTGGTATCACGGCCAGTGATTGGGGCTTTGGATCAGAACCTTATGAATTTGGATTGAGATCTGATTATGGATCGCCAAAACCGCAAACCTATATCTATACAGATCGACCGATCTACCGGCCTGGTCAGACGGTATACTACCGACTGATCCTCCGCGATCGTGAAGACGGAGGGTATGTCCTGCCGCAAGAAGAAACCATCCCCCTGACGATTTATCTTCACGGCAAAGATGAAAGAACCATCAATTTGCCATTATCTGAATATGGCACTGCCCAGGGAGAGATCAGGCTTTCAACTCAGGCAGAACCGGGTTATTACAGGTTAGAGACAGAGACCGGAATGGTGTATTTCCAGGTAGCTAACTACCGAAAACCGGAAATCGAACTGGACCTGAGTATGGACCAGGAAGAAACCCTGGTCGGAGAAGAATTCCGGGCAGAACTGGATGCGCGATATTATTTTGACGCCCCGGCCAGCGATGTCCAACTGGACTGGACTTTACGAGCAGAACCGACCAGTTTTAGAATTCCCGGCTACCAGGTTGGTGTGCTGGGCAGTAACTGGTTCGTTTATCCGGGTATGGATTACTCAACAATTTGGGGAACGCGGATAGATTCCGGAGAAGATCAGACCGATGCTAGCGGCGAATGGTCTATTCAGCAAAGGCTGACAAATATCGATATCTATGATCGAGAAGTCACCTTACCGGCAAACTATTCCCTTGAGGTTACAGCACAGGACGAAACTGGATTCCAGGTTACAAACAGATCGGATCTCCTGGTTCACCCCAGTGATTTTTATATTGGAGTTAAACCCTCTGACTGGATGACTGTTGCAGACCAGTCCGTGGATTTTGAGATTCTGGTAGTGGATTGGGAGAAAGAACCAGCCGGGACCAAGACCCTGAATGCCGAGTTTTACAAAGTTATCTGGCAGTATGAAATTGGTGAGATTGGGGAAATGGATTACGTTCGTGAAAAAGAACTGGTAACAGAACGAAGTATCAGAACAAATCAGAACGGGGAAGCTGAATTGACTTTTACACCACTGGAGCCAGGCACTTACCAGTTGGACATTTTTGGCGATGGGGCCCGGACAGAGGTGACTCTCTGGGTTGGCGGTCCAGGCACCACGGTTTGGCCTACCCAGACCAATCAAAAGATAACACTGATCGCTGACCAGGATATTTACCAGCCAGGTGATGAAGCGACCATCTTCATCCCCAACCCCTTCCCGGATGGATCCCAGGCGCTGGTGACGGTTGAACGCCACAAAATCATCTCCCATCAAACTTTTTCGATTACTTCTTCCGGACAGGAAGTTACCATCCCGCTAGGTGACGAAGATGCGCCAAATGTCTATCTCGCGGTTACTTTGATCGGTCAAAATAACGAAGGACAAAGCAGTTTCA
>Ga0307418_1000112_pt1:0-7500 | contig 22524 bp, 14 predicted proteins | sample SalMarWE160220MG_2_FD_202160 | JGI IMG/M metagenome (GOLD analysis project Ga0307418, IMG submission 202160) | Salt marsh sediment microbial communities from the Plum Island Ecosystem LTER, Massachusetts, United States - WE1602-20 | ecosystem: Environmental > Aquatic > Marine > Intertidal...
CCCCGTTCACCCATCGCCTGGCCGGGCGTCTGTCCGGCGGCATGAAGCAGAAACTGGGATTGGCCTGCACGCTGGTGCGCTCGCCGCGCCTGCTGCTCCTGGACGAGCCGACGGCGGGCGTGGATCCGGTATCGCGCCGCGAGCTGTGGGAGATCGTCTACCGGCAGGTGAATGATGCCGGCATGAGCGTGCTGTTCAGCACCGCCTATCTCGACGAGGCCGAGCGCTGCGACGAGGTGCTGCTGCTGCATCAGGGCAAGCTGATCGGCCAGGGCAGCCCGCACTCGTTCAGCGAGAAGCTGGCCGGGCGCACCTATCAGATGCCTGCGGCCGGGGCCTCGCGGCGCAGCCTGCAGCAGCGCCTGGCCGGGCGGGAGGATGTGCTCGATGCCACGATCCAGGGCGAGCATGTGCGCCTGGTGATGCGGGAGGGCGCTGTTGCCCCCGACAAGGCAGCCGAGCCGGTGCCTCCACGCTTTGAAGATGCCTTCGTGGCCATGCTTGGCATGAATGACCATCTGCACGCAGAAGGGGATACACCGCCCGTGGCTACCGCGCGCGCACGCGCAGGAGAACCGGTGATCCGGGTGCAGGGACTGTCGCGCAATTTCGGCGATTTTATGGCGGTGAAGGCCATCGATTTCCATGTCGAGCAGGGAGAGGTGTTCGGTCTGCTGGGAGCCAACGGCGCCGGCAAGTCCACGACCTTCCGCATGCTATGCGGCCTGCTGCCGCCCAGTGCCGGAGACCTGACCGTGGCTGGCGTGAACCTGCGTCAGGCGCCGGCCAGCGCGCGCAGTCGCATCGGCTACATGTCGCAGCGCTTTTCCCTGTACGGCACGCTCAGCGTGGCGGAAAACCTGCGCTTTTTCAGCAGCGCCTACGGCCTGTCGGGGAAGCGACGGGCCGATCGCATTGCCTGGGCCTATGATCGTTTCGACCTGAAGGACGTGGCGGCGATGGCGGCGGACGACCTGCCGCTGGGATACAAGCAACGGCTGGCCATGGCTTGCGCCCTGCTGCACGAGCCGGAGATACTGTTCCTGGATGAGCCGACCTCCAGCGTAGATCCGCTGGCCCGGCGCGAATTCTGGCAGCGCATCAACAGCCTGGCCGGGCATGGGGTGACTGTGCTGGTGACCACACATTTCATGGAGGAGGCCGAATACTGCGACCGCTTGGTGATCATGTCCGAGGGAGCGATCCTGGCCGAAGGGGCGCCGGCTGAGATCAAGCGGGAGGCATCGGCCACAGGTCAGGCTGTGGCGACGATGGAGGATGCCTTCATCTCCCTGATCCAGCACCGGACGCCGGAGCAGCCGGCATGATGCGTCTGAGCGGCATGCGCCTGCGCGGCCTGATCCGCAAGGAGTTTCTTCAGATTCTGCGCGATCCCTCCAGCATCGCCATCTCGTTCGTGTTGCCGGTGGTGCTGCTGCTCTTGTTCGGCTACGGCGTATCTCTGGACGCCAGGCACGTGCCCATCGCCCTGGTCGTGGATCAACCGGGAGCCGGCACGGCCTCGTTCACAGGTTCGTTCCGGCATCTTCTGTATTTCGATCCGGTGCCGATGCCGGACATGCATGAGGCAGAGCAGGCTATGCTTAAGGGGCGCGTGGACGCCATCGTGCATTTGCGCAACGATTTCGGGCGCAAGCTGTACCGGGCGGGGGGCACGTCCGCGCAGGTGATCGTCAATGGAGTCAATGCCAACACGGCCCGCATCATCATCGGCTATGGCAGCGGCGTCTGGGCCAACTGGCTGCAGCAATACGCGCAGTCCAACGGCCTGGCGTTGCAGGCTCCGGTAAAGATCGAGCAGCGCGTATGGTTCAATAGCGAGCTCAGAAGCCGCGATTATCTGGTGCCGGGCCTGATCGCCATCATCATGACCCTGATCGGGGCACTGCTGACGTCGCTGGTGGTGTCGCGCGAATGGGAGCGCGGCACCATGGAGTCGCTGATGTCCACACCGGTGCATATCGCCGAGATTCTGCTCGGCAAGGTGGTCCCGTATTTTCTGCTTGGTACCGGCGGTATGATGTTGTCGGTGGCCATGGCGGTATGGCTGTTTGCCGTGCCGCTGCGTGGCTCCTTCCTGCTGCTGTTTGCTGTGGCCTCGCTGTTCCTGCTGGTGGCGCTCGGCATGGGCCTGCTGATCTCCACCGTGGCCCGCAACCAGTTCGTGGCCTCGCAGATCGCCCTGATCGTCACCTTCCTGCCCGCCTTCCTGCTTTCGGGCTTCATTTTCGAAATCAGCAGCATGCCCAAGGTGGTACAGCTGATCACCCATATCATCCCGGCGCGCTATTTCGTGTCCCTGCTGCACACGCTGTTCATGGCCGGCGATATCTGGGCCGTGATTTGGCCGAACACGCTGGCGCTGGCGGTGATGGCCCTGCTGTTGTTCGGCCTGGTGCGGCGCATCTCGCACAAACGGCTGGACTGAGGCCATGAAAGGGAGCTGGCGGCGCATTTTTGCCCTGATGATCAAGGAGTTCCTGGCTTTGCTGAAGGACAAGAAAAGCCGCTTCGTGCTGATCGGCCCGCCGATCATCCAGCTGATCGTGTTCGGTTACGCCGCCACCTTCGATCTGCATCATGTGCCCTACGCCGTATACAACGAGGACGGCGGCGCTGCCTCACAGGATCTGGTCGCCCGCTTTGCCGGCTCGCAGGCGTTCGACCGCGTGGCCGTTCTCCATCATGCCGGACAGGTGCGGCCGCTGATCGACGACCAGCAGGCGCGGCTGGTCATCCACATCGGCCCCGAGTTCAGCCGCGATCTGGCGCTGGGTCGACCCGCACCGGTGCAACTGATCGTCGACGGCCGCAACTCCAACACGGCGCTGATCGTGCTGAACTATGCGGCCAGCATCGTGCAGCGCTTCAGCGCCGAGAGAATGCGGCTGGCCGGCTTGCCTGGGGCACCGGTGCATTTGGAGGTGCGCGCCTGGTTCAATCCGAATCTAAAGAGCCGATGGTTCCTGATCCCGGGCATTGCCGGCCTGATCACCATGATCGTGACCCTGCTGGTGATCGCGCTGACGGTGGCACGAGAACGCGAGCAGGGAACCTTCGACCAGCTGCTGGTGACGCCGTTGCGCCCCTTCGAGATCTTGCTCGGCAAGGCACTGCCCGGCTTCGTCATCGGCACCCTGGAGGCCACGCTGATCATCGTGGTGGCGGTGTTCTGGTTCGATATCCCGTTACTGGGTTCGCTTGTCACCCTCTATACGGGCCTGGCGCTGTTCCTGCTGTCGGCGATCGGCGTGGGGCTGATGATTTCATCAATGGCTGTGACCCAGCAACAGGGTTTTCTCGGTGCTTTCCTGTTCATGGTGCTGGCGGTGCTGTTATCGGGCTTCGCCACACCGATCGAGAATATGCCGCAGGCAGTGCAATACATTACGCTGGTCGATCCGATCCGCTACTTCATGGTCATCCTGCGCAGCGTGTTCCTCGAGGGAACGCCGTTCGCGCTGCTGATTCCTCAGTTCTGGCCGCTGGCGCTGATCGGCACCGTATGTCTGCTGGTGGCGTCCTGGCTGTTCCGCCATCGCCTGTACTGATGCCGTGACTGGCGTGTACTATACGGCCCGAGGTTTTTTTGGAGCATGGGCATGACACTGGAAGAACAGCTGGCACTGCTGGGCCGCGGAGCCGTCGAGATCCTGCCGAAGGGCGGACTGGCGGAGAAACTGCGGCTGGCCGCCAAACAGGGAAGGCCGTTGCGCGTCAAGGCCGGCTTCGACCCGACCGCTCCCGACCTGCATCTGGGTCATACGGTGCTGCTTGAGAAGCTCAGGCAGTTCCAGGTCTGCGGTCACCAGGTCATTTTCCTGATCGGTGATTTCACCGGCATGATCGGCGATCCGACCGGCAAGAACGAAACCCGGCCGCCATTGACGCACGAGAAGGTGCTGGTCAATGCCGAGACCTACAAACACCAGGTGTTCAAGGTGCTCGATCCGGAAGCCACCGAGGTGCGGTTTAATTCGGAGTGGCTGGATGCCTTGAGCGCGGTCGACATGATCCGCATCGCCGCCAAGGGCACCGTGGCGCGCATGCTCGAGCGCGACGATTTCGAAAAGCGCTACAAGGGCGGCCATAGCATCGCTATCCACGAATTCCTGTACCCAATGATCCAGGGCTACGATTCTGTGGCGTTGGAGGCCGACATCGAGCTGGGTGGCAATGACCAGAAGTTCAATCTTCTGATGGGGCGCCAGCTGCAGGAGGCATACGGGGCGTCGCCGCAGGTGATCCTGACAATGCCGCTGCTGGAAGGACTGGACGGGGTCAACAAGATGTCCAAGTCGCTCGGCAATTATGTCGGCATCACCGAAGCGCCAAAGGAGCAGTTCGGCAAGGTCATGAGCATCTCCGACGAGCTGATGTTCCGCTACTATGAATTGCTGACCGATGTCGATCTCGAGGTGGTACGGGCCATGCATCCGATGGAAGCAAAAAAGCAGTTGGCAGCCATGATCGTCAACCGGTTCCATGGCGAAGGCGCCGGAGAGAATGCGCGCCATGCCTTCGAGAACCAGTTTTCCAAGGGCGAACTGCCGGACGACATCCCTCAGGCGGAATTGGCGGGTGAAGACGGCGGCATCTGGGTGGTGCACGCGTTGACGCGCACCGGCCTGACGCAAAGCAACGGCGAGGCGATACGCCTGATTAAGCAGGGAGCACTGTCCGTGGATGGGGAGAGGATCGGTGACCGTGATTATCGGCTTGCGGCTGGCGCGGCCTACTTGATCCGTCTCGGCAAGCGCAAATTCCTGCAATTGGCGGTGCACTGATCGGCATGGCAGTACCGCGTACTGCGAGCATGGGGCGATACGCTGATGGTGATTGACCGTTACATCCTGCGCCAGTGGCTGGTGCCGTTTTTGTCCTTCGTCGGCATCGTGGTGTCGGTGCTGCTGCTGTCCCGAACGTTGCGCGTGCTCGGTGATCTGGTCGACAAGGATGTGCAATGGCACATCATGCTAAACCTGATGTTGGCGCTGATGCCATATTTTCTGATGCTGGCCCTGCCGATGGGCTGTTTCTTCGCGATGCTTTCCCTGGTGCACCGGCTGCAGCAAACCAGCGAGCTCGATGCCTTCCGTGCCGCCGGCGTGTCCTACCAGCGTCTGTTCCGCTCCCTGATCGCTGTCACCATGCTGCTGTGGGTGTTCCTGAGCTATGTATCGATCGTCTGGCTGCCGGTGGGACAAAAGACCTTCATGGACCTGCTCGATTCCATCCGCCATTCGAAAGCGTTGCCCAGCTTCGATCCGCAACGCTTCAACAGGGATTTGCCGGACTTCACCGTCTATGTCAATGGTGTGGACAGCAAGGGGACCTATCACGGATTCATGCTGGCGGATAACCGTGCCGGCGGTCCGGTGATCTACATGGCCGAAAGTGCCCAGATCATGCGTGATGGTGGTCTGTTGCGCTTCGTGCTGCACCATGGACACCGGTTGGAAGGCCACGGCGAGAATATGCGTTCCCTGGCCTTCGACGAATACCAGGTGGCGCTGGATGTTGGCAAACTTGGCTTCGAACGCATGGATTTTAACCGAGGTGTGCTGCAATGGGGTATGCATCGATTATGGCGGGCATTCCACGGCAAGCACAATCCTCCGGCCAAGGCGGAATGGAACCGGCGGTTGCTGGTGCCGACCATGGTGTTGTTGTTCCCCCTGTTTGTCCTGCCGATGGGGCTTGAACTGAAACGCTCTGGCAAGACGGGCATGTATATCTCCGCCGTGGCACTGGTGCTGTTCGCCTACAATGTGCACCTGGCCCTGTACCAGAAGGTGGCCTCCGGCCATCTGTCCGGCTGGTGGCTGTGGGCTCCCCAGATCATCCTGGCCGCGGTCGGCCTGGAACTGACCAGGCGCAAGGCGCAGGATCGCCTGCCACCGCTGATGCTAACCGTCGAGGAGTTCTTTACGTCAATTCACGTGAAGATACGGGAGCAAGTGGCTCGTAGGTGGGAATAAGGGCCAAGCGCCGTGCCCTGGCATCGCGCAGTATGCGGAAGGCGGCGATGCCCGCCACCAATCCGATGCCGATACCGGTCAGGGCGATGCGCACGGCGAACCGGTTCACCGGCTGCATCTCGATGGCGTTATACAGCATGACCATGCCCTCAAAGACCAGTCCCGTGGCACAGGTGGCCATGGATGCGCTGATGAAGAAGCGGCGCGGATCGAGTCGACGCCGTTCAAGTGCGCGGCTGGCCACGAACAGGATCATCACCCATGCCCACCATGAGGCCAGCCTGAGTGGCGACAGTTCCCGGGCGTAACGCAGCGTTTCCGCAAACGGGGCGAAGACCGCCCTTGCAAGGGATGGGGTGCCCATGGGGTTGGCGACCACCGGGATGATATGACGGTAATCATGCCGGCGCAGCACGTTGAGGACGGTATCGGCCCGGGAGGAGCCGATCTCGGATGCCTGCGGCCTGATCAGGGTCCAGGTATGGAAGAATCCACCCCAGCCATGCCAGTCCGAGGAGGCGATCAGCACCAATCCGTGCGTTTTCTGCATGGCCAGCAGCGCCTGGCGCAGCGGGCTCGACATCGCCGGGTGGCCGGCATTGGCGATCTCGAAACCATCCACACCGTCCCTCGCCAACTGGTGCACCTTGGCCGGGGTCAGGCGCCAGTACAGGGCGATGACGACCCCGTGGTGGATGTCATGGGTCTGACGGATGAAACGCAGGGTATCCGCATGGCTGTGCAATACGGTCAGGATCGGCTTGCCGGGTTTCAGGCCCATGGCCAACAGGAATGCGCCTGAGGGCGTTTGCACCTCGATGCCGGGAATGGCCGCGGGCAGGCCGCGGTGGCCTCCGAACGACGCCGCTGCTGCAGCGCCTACGGGATTGCCGTGTTCGGTAAAGCCAACGATGTTGAAGCCGTGGTTTTGGTGGATGTGCAGACTGTGTACGGGTGTGACAAGTCCGTCATGGGAATTGAGGCTGTGGGAGTGCAGATCGGCAACGATCAGGTTGGGATTGTCGACCTTCAGGTCCCAGTCGGGTAACGGCACCAGCAGTACGAAACACATATAAAGCAGGTACAGCAGGATACAGCCGGCGATGACCCGTAGGCCTTTGCGCCGGGGGAACCGCATGACCAGTACCGTAGCCAGTGCTGCCAGCACGATCCAAATCAGCGTGGAAACGATGGCCACGCGCATGTCCGGAGCGCCGGCCAGGATATGCCCGAGGGCACCCACCGGTTCGATCAGGGCACCCCAGGCCGGGAAGCCCAGCGCCACGCCCTGGACGTGCATGCCGGTGCGCGCGTCGATGGGCAATTGCGAAAGGTGACGGGAAAGCGCCACGACCAGGGTCAGGAACAGCAGCCATGCGAATGCGCCGAAGGCGATGGGGTGTTGGCGAATGCGGGCAAGCGGCTTCACGTATCGATCACTCTCGGTCCTGGATTTTAGCGCCGGACGCTAGCAGGCCCGTACCAACCATGCACGCAT
>Ga0307418_1000112_pt1:12500-22524 | contig 22524 bp, 14 predicted proteins | sample SalMarWE160220MG_2_FD_202160 | JGI IMG/M metagenome (GOLD analysis project Ga0307418, IMG submission 202160) | Salt marsh sediment microbial communities from the Plum Island Ecosystem LTER, Massachusetts, United States - WE1602-20 | ecosystem: Environmental > Aquatic > Marine >...
AGAACGTCGTGAGACAGTTCGGTCCCTATCTACCGTGGGCGTTGGAGAATTGAGAGGAGCTGTCCCTAGTACGAGAGGACCGGGATGGACAAACCTCTGGTGTTCCTGTTGTTCTGCCAAGAGCATCGCAGGGTAGCTACGTTTGGAAGGGATAACCGCTGAAAGCATCTAAGCGGGAAGCCCACCTCGAGATGAATTCTCCCGGAGCCTTGAGCTCCCTGAAGGGCCCTGGAAGACCACCAGGTTGATAGGCTGGGTGTGGAAGTGCAGCAATGCATGGAGCTGACCAGTACTAATTGCCCGTGCGGCTTGACCATGCAACGTTAAGACATTCGATCATCTGATATCCAACATAGGGAATTTGCCCGGACCACACGCTTTTCGATGACGACAGGAGCGGAAATACAGGAGTATTTCTGCGGTCCAAGCAGATTCCCCACACCGGTTTCCTGGTGGTCATAGCTAGGGGGAAACGCCTGATCCCATCCCGAACTCAGAAGCTAAGCCCCTACGCGCCAATGGTACTGCAGTTTCGCTGCGGGAGAGTAGGTCACTGCCAGGAATTTACTCCAAAGCCCCTTTGTCGAGTGAAAGCTCCAAAGGGGCTTTTTTTGTTGCCACTCCCCAGTATGGTAGCCAATGCCATATTTCCCATGGGGCCGATGCCATCTGTTCATGTGTTACATTTCACCGATAAATTGCGTGGCCGATTAAATAGGACTAGAATGGTCTGACTTAGACGGTGAGGTGCCATGCTGCGACTGACCAAATTGACGGATTACGGCATTCTACTGATGACGTATATGGCTGCTGCCAACGAGAGCACGTACACGGCTGCATTGCTGGCGGAACATACGCACGTGCCGCTGCCGACGGTCAGCAAGGTCATGCAGATGCTGCTGCACCAGGGGTTGCTGGAATCGATCCGCGGCGCCCACGGCGGTTACCGGCTGTCACGCCCCTCCTCCCAGATCTCGGTCGGTGAAATCATCAGTTCGCTGGAGGGATCGATCGCGCTGACCGAATGCAACCTGGAGGGGCACGAGTGCGATCAACTGCCCTTTTGTACCACCAGTTCCCACTGGTTGAAGATCAACGATGCCATCCGTGATGCCCTGACGATGATCTCATTGGCGGATATGGCACGTCCGGATTACCGGCCGGTATTCCGCATCGATGGATCCACGATACCGGCCCTGGTACGCGAGGTTGCCGATGGCTGCTGACATGCAGGCAAACGAACTGGTAAACCGGGAATACAAGGCCGGCTTTTTCACCGACATCGAGACGGACACGGTGGCGCCCGGCCTGAGCGAGGATGTGATCCGCCTGATTTCCGCCAAGAAGGAGGAGCCGGAATGGATGCTCGACTGGCGCCTGCAGGCCTTTCGCCATTGGCAGACCATGGTCGAGCCGACATGGGCGCATGTGCACTACCCGCCGATCGACTATCAGGCAATCTCCTACTATTCGGCCCCGAAGGGGCGCAAGGATGCGCCGAAGAGCCTGGATGAGGTGGATCCGAAACTGCTGGAAACCTATGCCAAGCTCGGTATCCCGCTCCGGGAGCAGGAGATGCTGGCCGGCGTGGCGGTCGATGCCGTGTTCGATTCGGTGTCCGTGGCCACGACCTTCAAGGAGAAGCTGAAGGACGCCGGAGTGATCTTCTGCCCGATCTCCGAGGCCGTACGCGAGCACCCGGACCTGGTCCGCGCCTACCTCGGTTCGGTGGTGCCGTATACGGACAACTTCTACGCAAGCCTGAATTCAGCGGTGTTCACGGATGGCTCGTTCGTGTTCGTGCCAAAGGGCGTGCGCTGCCCGATGGAGCTGTCGACCTATTTCCGCATCAATGCCATGAACACCGGGCAGTTCGAACGCACGTTAATCGTGGCCGAGGAAGGCGCCTATGTGTCCTATCTCGAGGGCTGCACGGCACCGCAACGCGACGAGAACCAGCTGCACGCCGCGGTGGTGGAGCTGGTCGCGCTCGACGATGCCCAGATCAAGTACTCGACGGTGCAGAACTGGTATCCGGGTGACGAGGAGGGGCGGGGCGGCATCTACAACTTCGTGACCAAACGCGGCGAGTGCCGCGGGGCGCGCTCGAAGATATCCTGGACGCAGGTCGAGACGGGCTCGGCCATCACATGGAAGTACCCCAGCTGCGTATTGCGCGGCGACGATTCGATCGGTGAATTCCATTCGGTGGCCCTGACGAACAATCGCCAGCAGGCCGATACCGGCACCAAGATGGTGCATCTGGGGAAGAATACGCGCAGCACCATCGTGTCCAAGGGCATCTCCGCCGGCCGCGGGCAGCAGTCCTATCGCGGCCTGGTGCGCATCGCGAAGGGTGCGGAGGGGGCGCGCAACCACACGCAATGCGATTCCCTGCTGCTCAGCGACACCTGTGGTGCCCATACCTTCCCGTACATGGAGGTCAAGAACCCTTCGGCCATCGTCGAGCACGAGGCGACCACCTCCAAGATCGGTGAGGATCAGCTGTTCTACTGCCGCCAGCGAGGCATCTCCGAAGAGGATGCCGTGTCGATAATCGTCAATGGCTTCTGCAAGGACGTGTTCAACGAACTGCCGATGGAGTTCGCGGTGGAGGCCAACCGACTGATGGAAGTGAGCCTGGAAGGCGCGGTCGGCTGATCCATACCAGAAGACAAAGGAATGACCATGTTGAAGATTGAAGACCTGCATGCCACGGTCGACGGAAAGCCGATCCTCAAGGGCATCAACCTCGAGGTGAAGCCGGGCGAGGTGCACGCCATCATGGGGCCGAACGGCTCGGGCAAGAGCACGCTGTCCAACGTCATCGCCGGCCGCGATGGCTACGAGGTGACCCAGGGCACGATCCGCTACAACGGCGAGGATCTGCTGGCCATGAGCCCCGAGCAGCGGGCCTGGGAGGGCGTGTTCCTGGCCTTCCAGTACCCGGTGGAGATTCCGGGGGTCAACAACGTCTACCTGCTCAAGGCCGGACTGAATGCCAAGCGCAAGCACCAGGGGCTGCCCGAGCTCGATGCGATGGACTTCATGGGTCTGGTGCGGGAGAAGTCCTCGCTGGTGCAGCTCGACCCGGACTTTCTGAAACGGTCGGTCAACGAGGGTTTTTCCGGTGGCGAGAAAAAGCGCAACGAGATTTTTCAGATGGCGGTGCTGGAGCCCCTGCTGGCCATCCTGGACGAGACCGATTCCGGCCTGGACATCGATGCCCTGCGCATCGTCGCCGACGGGGTCAACAAGCTGCGCAGTCCTGAGCGCGCCATCATCATGGTCACGCACTACCAGCGCCTCTTGGACTATATCGAGCCGGACGTGGTGCACGTGCTGGCGGACGGTCGCATCCTGAAGTCGGGCGACAAGCAGCTGGCCAAGGATCTGGAGTCTCGCGGCTACGAATGGGTGCTGGAGGAGGCGGCCGCATGAGCATGGCCATGCAGGTGCCGCCCGAGGATGTAGCGCCGGAGATCCTGGCGGCGCTCCCCGCCCTGCCGGGTGCAGGCATCCCGCAGGTCGAGGCCTACCGCCGTGCCTGTGCGGGCTATGTTGCCCAGGAAGGCATTCCGACGACCCGACATGAGGACTGGAAGTACACCGATATGCCGCGGGCGCTGGCGCCGTGGTGGCCGAAGCTATCGATCCCGGTTGCCGGGGAGGCGGTGCTCGACGCCGGCGTGCTGGACGCGTTGCTTGTCGACGACCTCGACGTGCATCGGCTGGTGTTCGTCGACGGACATTTCCACGCCGGCCTGTCCGATGCCCCGCTGAGCGGGGATGACGGCCTGTACGTGGGGCCGATGACGGCAATTCTGGATGCGCCGCCGTCCTGGCTGGAACTCGATGCCGCCGAGGTGGATGGCCCGCTGTATCACGGGTTGAATGCCGCCAACGGGGCCCTGTTCACCGATGGCCTCGTGGTGCATGTGCCGGCCGGCCAGGTGCTGCCGCGTCCGGTCCAGGCGGTCTGTCTGAGCCGCAGCGGGCAGGTGGCCCACCTGCGCCATCATATCCGGCTCGGTGCCGGTGCCCGGGCGACGGTGATCGAACAGTATGCCTCCGCCCACACCTCCGATCGTCAGGGCGGTGCGCTGGACAATGCCGTGAGCCAGGTGTTCCTGGCTGAGCAGGCCGATTTGACGCATTACCGGCTGCAGCAGCACGGGCCGCATCAGGTACATCTCGGGCGCGTGCAGGTGGCGCAGCAGGGCGGACGCTATGCCTCGCATGCCGTGAATTTCGGTAGCCATCTGTGCCGGCTCGATATCGTGGCCGGGTTACGGCAGGAGGGTGCCAGCTGCGAGCTGAATGGCCTGTACATGACGGACGGGCGCCAGCATACGGACTGCCATACCCACGTCGATCATCACGCCCCATCGTGCAACAGCCGGGAGTTCTTCAAGGGCGTGATCGACGGCCGTTCGCATGCGGTATTCAACGGCAAGATCGTGGTGCATGCCGATGCGCAGAAGACCGATTCGGCCCAGTCCAACGCCAACCTGGTGTTGTCCCACCAGGCCGAGATCGATACCAAGCCGGAGCTGGAGATCTATGCGGACGATGTCAAATGTGCGCACGGTGCCACGGTCGGACAGCTCGATGCCAACCAGTTGTTCTACCTGCGCTCGCGCGGGTTCTCCGAGCCGGCGGCTCGACAGACGTTGACGGTGGCCTTTGCCGACGAGGTGCTGGCACGCATGCCGCATGCCGAGATCCGTACCTACCTGGAGCGGGTCGGCCTGACGCGCCTGGCGGCGGCCGCGGAGGTGCTGGCGTGAGTACGGTGACGACCAAGGCCGCGGTGACCTCCCTGGATATCGATGCCCTGCGGGCGGAGTTCCCGATCCTGCATCAGCAGGTGTACGGCAAGCCTTTGGTGTATCTGGACAATGCCGCCACCACGCAGAAGCCATCTGCGGTGATCGAGGCCGTACGCCATTACTATGAGGCGGACAATGCCAATGTGCACCGGGGCGTGCACGCGCTGTCCGAGCGGGCCACGGCCGCCTACGAGGCGGCGCGGGAGAAACTCAGGGCCCTGGTCAACGCCGTATCGACACGCGAGATCGTGTTCACGCGCGGCACCACCGAATCGATCAATCTGGTGGCATCGGCGTGGGGGAGCGCAAACGTGCTGGCCGGCGACGAGATCCTGATCTCGGAGATGGAGCACCACTCCGATATCGTGCCGTGGCAGATGCTGTGCGAGCGTGTCGGCGCCAGGCTTGTCGTGGCCCCGATCAACGACGCCGGTGAGCTGATCATGGAGGAGTTCGAGGCCCGGTTGTCGGAGCGCACGAGGCTGGTCGGCATCGTGCACCTGTCCAACTCGCTGGGCACGATCAACCCGGTGGGTCGGATCATCCGCCTGGCGCATGCGGCGGGGGCTAAGGTGCTGGTCGACGGCGCCCAGGCGCTGGCGCATCTCGACGTCGATGTGCAGGCCCTGGATGCGGATTTCTATGTCAGCAGCGCGCACAAGATGTACGGGCCGACGGGCATCGGCTTTCTGTATGCAAAAGAGGCGTTGCTGGAGGAGATGCCGCCGTATCAGGGTGGCGGCGACATGATCTCGATGGTCACCTTCGAGAAAACCCTGTACAACGAGCTTCCCTACAAGTTCGAGGCCGGGACGCCGAACATTGCCGGCGGCATCGGCTTCGGCGTGGCGGTGGACTGGCTGGTCGACAAGGGGGTGCTGAATCTGGCTGCGCACGAGCAGCGGCTCCTGGCGCATGCGACGGCCCAGACCGAGGCCTTCGACGGCCTTCGCATCGTTGGCACGGCCGCCGACAAGGCCACGGTGCTGGCGCTGACACTTGCCGGCGTTCACCCGCACGACCTGGGTACGATTCTCGATCGCGACGGTGTGGCGATCCGGGCCGGCCATCACTGCACCATGCCGGTGATGCAGCATTTCCGGCTCCCGGCCACGGCCCGGGCCTCATTCGCGGCCTATAACACGATCGAGGAGATTGACGCCTTGTTCGCATCTCTTGAGAAGGCCAAGAGAATTCTAGATTGATGTTCGATGTCATGGATCTTTACCAACAAATGATCAACGATCATGGCAAGAATCCGCGCAATTTCGGCCGGCTCGCCGATGCCGACCACGAGGCGGAAGGATACAATCCGCTGTGCGGCGACAAGCTGCATGTCTATCTGAAGACCAGCGACGAGGGATTGATCGAGGATGTGTCTTTCGAGGGTGAAGGTTGCAGGATATCAATGGCCTCGGCATCGCTGATGACCGAAGCGCTGAAGGGTAAGCCTCTGGCGGATTTCAAGCCGCTGTTCGATGCCTTCCAGCATATGGTGACCTCGGATATCTCCGAGTCCCCGGACGAGGGCCGTCTTGGTAAGCTGGCCGTGCTGGCCGGCGTGCGTGAGTTTCCCAGCCGCATCAAATGCGCCATCCTGTGCTGGCATACGCTGAAATCGGCGGTCAAGGGCGGTGACGACGTGGCGAAGACGGAGTAGTTATGCAGTCGGGTGCGATGGTCAGGGTGTTGCGCGATGTCGATGCGGTGCTGATCCCGCTCGGCACGCCGGTGACGATTCCGGAGGGTACACATGTCAGCATCACCCAGGAGCTGGGCGGCAGCTTTACGGTCGTCGTCAACGCGAACCTGGCGCGCATCGATGCGGCCAATGCCGATGCCCTCGGGCGCGATGCGGCCAAGCCGACCATCGAGGATGCTCCCCGCACGGCGAACGGGCCGGTCGATGAGGATGAGTTGTGGGCCGTGCTCAAAACCTGCTACGACCCGGAGATTCCGGTCAACATCGTCGATCTCGGGCTGGTTTACGATTGTCATGTTGTCGATACCGACGAAGGCGGTAATCATGTCGATATCGTCATGACTCTGACGGCTCCCGGCTGCGGCATGGGGCCGTTCATCGTCGAGGACGTACGACAGAAGGTGTTGGCCGTGGCCAATGTGACCGATGTCGATGTCGAGCTGACATTTGATCCGCCGTGGGATCGTTCGATGATGAGCGATGAGGCCAAACTGCAGCTTGGTTTGTTCTAAGACAGTCATTGATGTGTGGAGGGACGTGAATGAGCCATTGGCTTGATGTGGCGGCGGCAGACGAGCTGCCTCCAGGTGCAAAGAAGTTGATCGAATCCGAGGCCGGACCGATCGCCGTGTTCAATGTGGATGGGGAGTTTTTCGCCATCGAGGATCTTTGTTCCCATGATGGCGGCGATCTCGCCAGCGGTCGCTGCGACGGGGATCAGATCATCTGTCCCCGGCATGGGGCGCGTTTCTGCATACGCACCGGCAAGGCACTGACCAGGCCGGCCTATGAAGACATCGAGACCTTTCCCGTGCGGGTCGAGGCAGGCGTGGTGCAGGTCGACATCGGCTTCTGATGCCGGGGATATTTTTGCAAAGACGGGTTATCAGGCAATGGCTGGGCGTGGAGACCCATGACGTCAGCCATGCCGAGCGCTGGGTGGCGGGGCTCGGTGCCTTTGCCGGAATCCTTGCCACGGCCTGGATCAGCTCGCGCTATCTCTCCGTAGGCGACAGCTGGTTGATGGTAGGATCGATGGGGGCATCGGCGGTGTTGCTGTTCGCCGTGCCCCACGGGCAGCTTTCCCAGCCCTGGGCGGCAACCGGTGGGCAGCTGATCTCCGCTGCTGTGGGTGTCAGCTGCGCGCAATGGATTCCTATGCCGGTGCTGGCCGCCGCCGCCGCTGTGTCGCTGGCGGTGCTGGCCATGCACTACGCGCGATGCGTGCATCCGCCCGGCGGCGCCACGGCCTTGATCGCGGTCATCGGCGGGCCCAGCATTCATGCTCTCGGCTATGCCTATGTTGTGACGCCGGTGATGCTCAATACGCTGACGATCCTGGCCGTGGCCTTTGCTTTCAACAACATGTTTCGCTGGCGCCGCTATCCGGCGGTGCTGCAACAGCATATATTGCCGGCGCCAGTACCCCGGGACTTGCAGGTCGAGCGACAGGATGTGGCCTATGCCTTGCGGCAGATCGATTCCCCCATCGATGCCACCGAGGATGACCTGCTCGAGATCATCCACCGGGCGGAGGCTCATGCGCGCGAACGCCATGGACGAGACAGCTAGCTGATTGCTGGTTTCATCCGATAGGGATGATCAATAGCGAGACTAGGGCTATGATGCCATGATGGGAAACGATCAACGGGCACCGGCCGATCGCCCCACATTGTTGGGCCGGCTGATGCAGCGCCTGCATTCACGTGCCGATAGCGAGCATATCCAAGCCTTTATCCGCATTTTAATCGTTGCCCTGTTTTTTCAATTTTTCTCTTTTACCAATCTTCACGTAGTTGTCATTGTTGCCGGTGGCTACCTGCTGATCTCCATTCTGCTGTTTGCCTGGATCATCTGGTTGCCAGAGATCAATCCCGTGCGGCGCATTTTCGGCATCGTCGGGGACATGATGGTGACCTCCATTGCTTTGGCGTTTGCAGATAACCTTGGTGCGCCGCTGGTTGCCGTCTACTTGTGGGTGATTGTCGGCAACGGCTTTCGCTACGGTACGCGTTATCTGTTCATTTCAACGAGCGTAGCCTGCAGCGGCTTTCTGGCCGTGCTGTTGTCGACGAACTACTGGATCAACCATTATCTTCTTGGCTTCAGCCTGCTCGTCACCATCGCCGTCATCCCGTTGTATATGGGCAGCCTGATCCGGCGGTTGCATCTCGCCGTAAAGGTGGCGGACGAGGCCAATCAGGCCAAATCCCGGTTCATCGCCAACATGAGCCACGAATTGCGCACGCCTTTGAACGGCATCATCGGCATGAGCGATCTGCTGGGCAGCACGAAGCTGGATGACGAACAGCGGCGTTTTACCCAGATCGTCAAGGATTCCGCCCATCATCTGCTCGATCTGATCGAGAATGTGCTCGATATCTCCCGCATCGAAGCCGGAAAGCTGACGGTGGATGCGCTGCCTTTCGATCTGCACCAGCTGATTCGGGGTACGATGGCCCTGTTCGAGCCAATGGCGCAAAAGAAGCATATATCCCTGCAGCCCCATATCGCTCCGGAGGCGCCGTATCTGCTGATCGGCGATGCGCGCATGCTGAAGCAGATCCTGGTCAACCTGATCGGCAATGCCGTCAAGTTCACGGAGCAGGGCGAAGTCAGTCTGTTTGTCGAAGCGGAAGATGTGACGGATGCGGGTTGTACCCTGCGCTTCGAAATCAGCGATACCGGCATCGGCATCCCCGAGACGGCGCAGGCACATATCTTCGAACAGTTCACGCAGGCCGACGGCAGCGTTACCCGGCGTTACGGAGGAAGCGGCCTGGGTATGACCATCGTCCGCAGCCTGGTAAGGCTGATGGGCGGCAGCATTGATTTCACCAGCCAGGAGGGCGTCGGAACGATCTTCCGCGTATGGCTGCCGTTCAATGCCCAGCAGCAGGCCGCATCCACCGTTGCCAGGAAGCTGCCGAGCCTGCGTGCCATGGTACTGGCGGGGGAGGGGATGGCGGCGCGGCTGGAGCAGTCCCTGCAACGCTGGGGTATTGCATGCGTGCGCGTCACCGATGCATCCCAACTGCTTTCCATGCTCCACGATGCCTGGAGTACCGGTCATGGATGCCACGCGGTGCTGCTGGATCGCGCAACCCTGCAGACAAGTCCGGAGTTATTGGTTCAGGCCATTCGCGGCAAGAAGGGGATGACGCAACCGGATCTGATCCTGATCGATCACGAACCGAACATCGGCAAAGATCAGGACATGTATGCCAAGGGGTACACGGCGGTACTGCACCTGCCGCTGGACGAGTCCCTGCTGTTCAACGCCCTGCATGCGACCAGCATGACCCAGCAGGCGCCTACCGAGGTGATTTCGCTGGCCGATGCTTATCGGCGTAAGCGCGGAGTCAAGGTGCTCCATGTCCTGGTGGTGGAGGACAATCCGGTGAACCAGGAGGTGGTCCGCGAAATCCTGCAACGCGCCGGCCACAAGGTCACCGTGGCGGGGGAGGGCGAAGAGGCCCTCGATGAACTG
>Ga0307418_1000115_pt1 | contig 22313 bp, 22 predicted proteins | sample SalMarWE160220MG_2_FD_202160 | JGI IMG/M metagenome (GOLD analysis project Ga0307418, IMG submission 202160) | Salt marsh sediment microbial communities from the Plum Island Ecosystem LTER, Massachusetts, United States - WE1602-20 | ecosystem: Environmental > Aquatic > Marine > Intertidal zone >...
AAGGAGGCCTCGGCGTTCGGCGTGATGGCGGTCGATGGTAATGATCGCGTCGTCGAGTTCTCCGAAAAGCCGAAACATCCGAAACCAATGCCCGGTGACCCTTCGCGCGCGCTGGCCTCGATGGGCATCTATGTGTTCTCGACCCGTTACCTGCGCGACCGCCTGAAAAGCGATGCCGTGGAAGCCATGTCCACGCACGATTTTGGCCAGAGCATCCTGCCTTCCGCCATCCGTACCGACGAAGTGTTCGCCTTCCCGTTCGTCAGCGGCAATACCGGTGCCCCGGGCTATTGGCGCGATGTCGGCACCGTGGATGCCTATTGGGCAGCCAACATCGACCTGGCGAATCTGGAGCCGCAACTGAACATGTACGACGAGGACTGGCCCATCTGGACCTACCAGGAACAGCTACCTCCGGCCAAATTCGCCTTCGACGACGATGATCGCCGTGGCATGGCGGTGGATGCGCTGGTCTCGGGAGGGTGCCTGATCACCGGCGCCGTGGTCCGCCACTCGATCCTGTTCTCCAACGTGCGCGTCCACTCCTACTCCACGGTCGAGGACAGCGTCATCCTGCCGGACGTGGAAATCCACAGAAACTGCCGTGTGTCGCGCTGCGTCATCGACAAGGGAACCGTGATCCCGCCCGATACGGTGATCGGCGAGGACAGGGCCGAGGATGAGAAGCGTTTTTACGTCAGCGAGGGCGGTATCGTGCTGGTCACCCCGGATATGTTGGGGCAGGATAAGCACGTGATTTAACCTCCGGCCGGTGCCTCTTGCCGAAAACCGGAATACAGTCGAAAGCGATCGGGCCCCGGGCCCCGATGAAAGGACGTCCATGACGCAACCACTTTCCGTCATTTTCTGCTGGCATATGCACCAGCCTTTCTACCGGGAAGCGGACAGTGGGAATTACCATCTGCCGTGGGTATACCTGCATGCCACCAAGGACTACACCGACATGGCTGCCATCCTGCGCCAAGTGCCCGAAGCCAGAGCGGTCGTCAATTTCGTGCCCTCCCTGACCATTCAGATCGAGGATTATGCGACCCGCATCCGCGGCTGGCTGGACGGCACGGAGAAACACCTTCCGGATCCCCTGCTGACAGCACTGGTCAGCGACGGTAACGATTACGATGCCAACAAGCGGAAATGGTTGCTCGACGTCTGTTTCCGCCTGAACCATCAACGCAATCTGTACCGCTACCCGGCCTACAGCCGGCTATGGAACCTGGCCGAACAGACCCGGCACCAACGGAGCATCCAATACCTCGGTCCCAACTACTTCTCGGACCTGGTGACCTGGTACCATCTCGGCTGGCTTGCCGAAACCGTGCGTCTCGATCACTTCGTGGCCCGCCGCCTGATCGAGAAGGGATCGGGGTTCAATGTGCAGGACAGACGTGATCTGCTTACGCTGATTGCCAGCCTGATGCACGACGTCAGCAGCAGCTACCGCCATCTCGCCGAATCCGGCCAGATCGAGCTTTCCACCACGCCATATGCGCATCCGATCATACCCCTGATGATCGATTTCGACACGGCGCGTGAGACCATGCCGGAGGCACTGATCCCGGATACGAACTATCCCGGCGGCAAGAGCCGCGCCGAGGATCACATCAAGCTGGGACGCGAATTTCACGCCCGGGTATTCGGGCAGCAGCCGAGCGGTTGCTGGCCGGCGGAGGGCAGCGTTTCGGATGCCGCGGTGTCGCTGCTGGCCAGGCATGGCTTCTCCTGGTGCGCCACCGGTGAGGGCGTTCTGCAGCATTCCTTGAAAAAGGACATCCGCCACGATGGACTGGAGCAGCTGTATCAGCCATGGCTGACCGGTGAGCACGAGCATCCGATCTCCTGCTTCTTCCGTGACGATCGCCTGTCAGACCTGATCGGATTCGAGTATTCACGCTGGGACACCCACGATGCGGTGGCCAACTTCATGCATGAATTATCCCTGGTTCGCGAGCACACGCACGGCATGAAGGCACCGGTGGTCTCCATCATCATGGATGGTGAAAATGCATGGGAACACTACCACGAAAACGGCGTACCCTTCCTGAAGCTGCTCTATCAGACGATCGCCGATCATCCCGATTATCAGCTGACGACATTCAGTGACTATCTGAAACAGCATTCGTTCGAGAAGCGCCTGGACCATCTGGTGCCAGGCTCGTGGGTCTATGGCAATTTTTCCACCTGGATCGGGGATGCCGCCAAAACCCGGGGCTGGGAATTGCTGATCGAGGCCAAGCAGGCGTTCGATGCGCACTACCCGACCCTGACACCGGAACGCCAGGAAGCGGCCGTGGAACAACTCAGAATCTGCGAGGGTTCCGATTGGTGCTGGTGGTTCGGCGACTATAACCCGGGGCCGGCAGTACGTGATTTCGACCAACTCTACCGCCAGCATCTCAAGGTACTCTATACCCTGCTGGATGCACCTGTCCCGGCCTCGCTGGACACCCCGATCTCGATCGGAGGCGGCGCGGCCGAGGGCGGCGGAACCATGCGGCGGGGTGGGACCGACTCGTGAGCCCCTGGATCGACCGGCGACGGTCAGCTGTGTTGCTGCACATCAGTTCGTTGCCCGGCCCCTTCCACTGCGGCGTGCTTGGTGACGAGGCTCTTTCCTTCATCGACCAGATCTCTGCTGCCGGGTTCAGCGTCTGGCAGTTTCTGCCGCTGGGGCCGACGCACGGCCACGGCTCACCATACGAAAGCCTGTCCGCGTTTGCCGGCAACCCGAACTTTCTCGACCTGCGCGAATGCGTGACATGTGGCTGGTTGGACAAGAAAAGCCTGCAAGCAGCCGAAGGCGGACAAGCCGCCCATGTGGCCCTGCGCCAGCAAGCCGCCCACGGTTTCTGGCTGCAGGTGGAAAATGACCGAGAGCTCGCCGCAGCCGTCCGGGGCTTTCAACGAAACCATGCCAGGTGGTTCAATGACTTCGCCCTGTTTTCGACCTTGAAGAGCATCTTGCACGACCAGCCGTGGTGGAGCTGGCCCGAGCCCCTGCGAGACCGGCATCCGAAGGCATTGACCCAGATACGCAGGAAACATGCCCCTTTGATCCGGCAATGCATCTTCGAGCAGTTTCTGTTCGAACGCCAGTGGAAACGCCTGAAGGCCCATGCCGAAACCAGGGATGTACTGCTGTTCGGGGATCTGCCGATCTATGTCGCCCATGATTCCGTCGATGTCTGGACCCAACGCGAATACTTCACGATCAACGAACAAGGGCTGTGCGACGAGGTAGCCGGCGTACCGCCCGACTACTTCTCCGAAACCGGCCAGCGCTGGGGAAATCCCCTGTACCGCTGGGACATCATGGAAGCCGATGGTTTCGACTGGTGGGTGCGTCGCATCCAGACGCGACTGGAACGCATGCATCTGTTGCGCATCGATCATTTTCGCGGGCTGGAATCGTACTGGGCCATCCCCGGGGAAAGCCAGGACGGCATCGTTGGCGAATGGCGTCTGGCCCCGGGAAACGCACTGTTGCAGACATTGCACGACAAGCTCGGCGGCCTGCCGCTGATTGCCGAGGATCTTGGCATCATCACCCCCGAGGTCAACGCACTGCGGGAGTGTTTCGGGCTGCCCGGCATGAAGATCCTGCAGTTCGCCTTCGACGGCAATCCAGACAACCCCTACCTGCCCGAGCACCATGTGCCCGACAGTGTCGTGTACACCGGCACACATGACAACGATACCACCCTGGGTTGGTTCACATCGGCCCCTCCCGAGGCGCAAGCACTTACCCTGCGCATCCTGTCGGCCACGGAAAAGGACATGCCATGGGCCATGACCGAGGCAGCACTCGCCTCACCGGCCAAGCTGGCGGTCATTCCGATGCAGGATCTTCTGGCCCTGGGTTCGGAGGCTAGGATGAACATGCCGGGTTCGCTGGATGGAAACTGGACATGGCGCATGCAGGCCACGCCTGCCCAACTGGAGCGTGCATGGCGAAAGGCCAATAGGCTGAACCGGCGGCATCAGCGCTGCTGATCCCCGTCGAGATCAGTCCATGCGGTAAAACAGGCGTGGATGCAAATGCCAGAGTACCGTCCAACCGGATTCGCCCCGCTCGAGGCACGCCACGGATGCCGCCTGCAGTTGCACGACCCCGCGCCCGGCATCGCCACAGAGCAGCAGGCCGGCCAGCCGTCCCAGATGCGGCAGATGCCCGACCAGTGCCATATCCGCATCCAGAGTTGCGAGTTGCCGTGCCCAAGCGGCGGGATCAGCATCCGGCAACAGATCGGGCATTTCATGGACATCTTCGACATGCCAGGCCTCGGCCACCATCTCTGCGGTCTGCACTGCCCTCGTTTTGCCGCTGTGGGCAATGCTCTGCGGCCTGGGACGTTCGAACAGGCTCAGAAAACCGGCCACGCGGACCACATCCTCCCTGCCCTGGCGGGTCAGTGGCCGCGCCGCATCGACGGCCGCATCCTCGGCCTGGCCATGACGGATCAGATATACACGCATCATCCCTCCATCATCAATGGATGACCTGATGTTCAAGCTAGGCCAGAATAGCAGTTGCGCAAGCAAGGAGAAGCGAAGGCATGGTCTACATCAAGACACCTGAGGAGATCGACCAGATGCGGCCCAGCTGCCACCTGGCGGCCGACGTGCTGGTGATGATCGAGCCCTATGTGAAACCAGGCATCACCACCATGGAACTCAACGATATCTGCCATGAATTTATCGTTGGCCATGATGCCTACCCATCCCCGCTCAACTACCACGGCTTCCCCAAATCCATCTGCACCTCGGTCAACCATGTTGTCTGCCACGGCATCCCGGCCGACAAACGCCTGCAGGATGGCGATATCATCAATCTCGACATCACCACCTACCTGAACGGCTTCCACGGGGATACCAGCAAGACCTTCTACGTCGGCGAGCCCCGGGTGAAGGCCCGCAAGGTCACGGAGGTTGCCCGCCGGGCACTGGATATCGGCATTGCTGCCGTGCACCCGGAAGCCACGCTCGGAGATATCGGCCATGCCATCCAGGCTTACGTGGAGGGAGAAAAGTGCTCGGTGGTGCGCGAATTCTGCGGACACGGCATCGGGCGCGAATTCCACGAGGATCCGCAGGTGCTTCATTACGGCCGGCCGGGCGAAGGCCTGAAGCTGCAGCAGGGCATGGTGTTCACGATCGAGCCGATGGTGAACATTGGCAAGGCACCGGTGAAGGTGCTGGCCGACGGCTGGACCGTGGTCACCCGCGACAAATCGCTGTCGGCACAATTCGAGCACACCCTGGCCATGACCGAGACCGGCTGCGAGGTCCTGACCCTACCTTCGTCCCCGGCCGACTAGGCGGTCGCCCCACCGTTATTTGCCGGCGCTCCCAGCCAGTGGGTCCGGTAGTTGGTCCACCTGCTCGATCAGCGCTTGCAGCTTGTGGCCATCCTCGATCTGGTCGGTCTGGTCCAGATGCGTGGTCAGATGATCGACAACATCGTCCACACGCAACGTCACCGCCTTGTTGCGCATGTCCTTGAGCAGCAACCGGCGCAGCGTATGCCAGGTAACCAGAATATCGTTGCGTCGGAATTCCAACAGGCTGGCGTTTCTCTTGGGGTCCTCCATGTTCAGCAACACGATGTCCCTGCCCAGAAAATCCAGCCAGGCGGTGGAGCTTTTCACCAAGTCGGGAAAATCCTGGTAACGGATTAACGAGGCGGTCAGCTGGTTGGCAGCGATGGCGCCGCCGATGCCGGAATGGTTGTCCAGGGCGATGGCCATCTCGCGCATCCACATGTGCATCGTCGCCAGTTCACGCTCCTTGCGTTCATTGTACGGCTTACGCGCATCCTTCCGATGCAGCACGTCGAAAGCATGGCGCATCTTGCTCAACTGATGACGAACATCCTTGAAGTCCTTCTTGAGAAACTGATTGATCACCCCCTCCGCCAGGCCCTCGATATGGGTCAGCTCCGGGGTTTGCATGGACACCCTGGCCCCAGCAACAGTGGGTGGTAGCGACACCCAGGCGGATACGGTGCCGAACACAAGCAGGGATGCGAAGGAAAGGATGCGGGTCATGGGGATGCGAGGCCTCCAGGGATCAGGAATTGCAGTTGTCGATCACCTCTTCCCCTCCAACAAGGCCCGACCAACATACGTATTTTCGGACCGGCGTAAAGCTCGATTATTACACCCTTGCCACGCGCATCGGACTGCTCACCGAGCGCCGGCATTGCCGGGTCTTAGCAGTTCCAGAAAGGCACGCCGCGAAATCGTTCTGGCACCGAGACGCTGCAGATGACCCGTATGAAACTGGCAGTCTATGACCTTCCATGACATGGCCATGGCCTGATGTACCAGATGGGCCAGGGCCATCTTCGAGGCATCGGTACGCCGGTGGAACATGGATTCGGCAAAAAACACGCCGCCGTGGAGCACCCCGTACAATCCTCCCGCCAGTTCCTGGCCGAACCATACCTCCACCGAGTGCGCGAAACCCAAGGCGTGCAGGCGGCGGTAAGCCGCGATCATCTCCGGCAGCAACCAGGTACCGTTGCCATCCCCACGGGGCTCGGCGCAGGCATGGATCACGGCTTCGAAGTCCTCATCCCAGGAAAAACGCCACCCCGGCTGGCGCATACGCCGGGCCAGCCGGCGGGAGCAGTGGAACTCGCCCGGGAACAGCACCATGCGCGGATCGGGCGCCCACCACAGGATCGGCGTCGTTTTGTCGAACCATGGGAAGATGCCCCGGCGATAGGCGTTCATCAGTGTTTCCGGCTCGAGGTTGCCACCGATGGCCAGCAGGCCGTCCTCGTTCGCCGTTTCCGGATCTGGGAATTGGATCATGCCATATCAGAGCACGTCCAGCGGACTGATGACCGCCCCCAGGTTCTGCTGAAGCACGTGCGTATAGATTTCCGTCGTTTTCACATCGGCATGTCCGAGAAGCTTCTGCACCACCCGGATATTGGTTCCGGACTCAAGCAGGTGTGTGGCAAATGAGTGCCGCAAGGTATGGCTTGTCACCCGCTTGTTGATGCCCGCTCGCTTTGCTGCGGAGCGAATGGCTTTCTGCAAGCCGGATTCATTGACATGGTGGCGGCGGATTTCACCTGATTCCGGGTCTTTCGATAAGGATTTGGACGGGAAAACATATTGCCATTCCCAGGATTTCGGGGCGTTCGGATACTTCTTCGCCAGGCTCCCCGGCAACCAGACATTGGCCGCGCCCTCGGATACATCCCGATCGAACAGATGCTTCACGCGCTCCAGATGCCTTGCCAGTTCATCCCGAACCGATTGCGGCAATAAGGTGGTGCGATCCTTGTCCCCCTTGCCCGCACGAACCGTGATATAGCCATTGCCAAAATCGATGTCCTGCACACGCAAGCGAAGCAACTCCATCAAACGCAAACCACCTCCATACATGATGCGAGCCATCAGATGATAAATCCCATCCATTTCCGCCAACAGCAATTGAACCTCATCCCTGCTCAGCACCACCGGCAGGCGTGGCTGCCTTCGCGCGCGCGCCGGAGCCAAATCATCAGCCAGCGGCAAATCCAGCACCTCCCGATAGAGGAACACGATGCCATTGAGCGCCTGATTTTGCGTCGATATGGATACATTTCTATCCACTGCTAGATGGGTGAGAAATGCCTCGACCTCAGCCTTGCCCATATCCTTGGGATGCCGGGTGCCGTTGTATTTGATGAACCAGCGAATCCAGCGGCTGTATGCCTCTTCCGTTCGCTTGCCGTAATGGTGGTAGCGCAACACTTCGTGAACCTGATCCATCAACTTCGCAGCCTTGGGACGATACTTCGATTTGTTATTGACCGGTGGCTCAAATCGGGACATCGTTTCTCCATTCCGCGTTTACAACCCAATACGGGATATTGAGGAATTATGGCCGTATATATAGAAAAAATACATGGAATTTTTTCCTTGTATCAACACTGTTAGGCATCAGTCATGAGAATCACCAACCCCACATCACCAGAAGGACATGCGATTAAAATATCCCCGATCCGGCGGGAAGATCTAGGTAAGGTATTGATTCGCTGTCTACCGGACGGCGGCAGAATCGAGACACTGTTTAAGACACAAGAGATTATCGGTTTCTGCGCGTGGGACGGTGACAAATGCATAGCCCAGTTGCATTGCTACCGCTTGATCCTTCCTCATGGCTCCACCGACCTGTGGCCAGATTGGAGCCGCCCCTCCTATGTGAACGGTGTACTTAACGGGTGCTTAGATATCTCTGGCCCGGTTTGGTGCCATGCCTGTTTTCACGTTGGTCGTTCTATCGAGAGTTTTGCTCAGTCTGATGACGCAGATTCAAGGTATTTCGGGCGGGGCATTGGAACTGCCTTGGCTCAGGCATCCGTTCGCTGGGCCAAGGAGCATGACTACGAGGCTGTAATCGCCCCTGGAACGCCAGATGATCTCTTTTCGTTCTCTGTGTTGGCAGGAGGGCTTCCATGGACAGCGTACCAAAAGCTCGGATTCACGGATGAAACATTTGAAACTAACGATGAGCTGCCAGATTGGGTTCAGGGTATTGGGCCACCCGAGGTCATAAAAGCAATCGAGGCAGCCCCTGAAGTCATAAAAGAAGTCGAGGCAGCACTAGCTAAGGGGCGACCCGAAAGCGAGCTTCATAGCAAATTGATGGTGCTGAGGTTAAAAAATGCCTAACAATCACATGCACTCGGACAGCAAAAAGCGACGCTCCTCGTTCCTCGTCTCTCTGCTTTTTGCTGCCGGTGATGTGAAGCGTTAGACGTAGAGGAGCATTAATACATGAACTCTAAACGGATCGCACTTATCACTGGAGCAAACAAAGGAATTGGTCTGCAAGTATCACGAGAACTTGCCCTGTTGGGCCATACTGTCCTGATTGGCGCTCGATCCAAGGCCCTTGGGACTGAAGTCGAAACGAAATTCACCGAAGAGGGTTTACGCGCTGTATTTGTTCCGATTGATGTCACCGATCACAACACGATCGAGGCAACAGCGAGTCTGATTGGAGAACGTTTTGGCAGGCTCGATGTTTTGATCAACAATGCAGGTATTGCCTTAGACGCCGGAACGCCGCCAAGCCAAGTAAGCATGGAAGCACTTCGGAAGACCTTCGAAACAAATGTTTTTGGCGCCTTCGCGGTTTTACAAACGATGCTTCCATTACTCCGCAAATCTGAAGCAGGAAGAGTCGTCAATATGTCATCTGGACTTGGGTCGTTGACTCACAACAGTGATCCAAATTACGAGTTTGCGCATGTGAAACTGCTCGCCTATAACGCATCCAAAACTACGATCAACGCATTTACAGTTCAGTTAGCCTACGAGTTGAAAAACACATCCATTAAAGTCAACTCAGCGGATCCCGGCTTTACAGCGACTGATCTCAATAATCACAGTGGCACACGTACCGTTGAGCAGGCCGCACGGATCGTAGTGAGACTTGCGACTTTGCCAGAATCCGGTCCAACAGGTGGATTTTTCGACGAGAATGGAAAGGTACCATGGTGAGATCGTTTAACCATCTCTTCCAGCAGACCGCAAAAAACCACGGCTGCTGAAGAGAACGTTAGGCGATATCCATCATGAACCAACTTGGGAAATGGTCGGCATCAATCCTTTCCATCGGCGGCATTGCTTATGCCATCGTCGTAGTAATTGGAATGGTGTCCTACGGCCTAGAACGACCTATCGGTGGAATCGTCCTAGTCGCCATGGAGATTCTTACCCTTCTCTTGGCTCTAGTTTTCGTAGTCATGATGGCCGCAATTCATTCGAGTGCAGCTTTGGAGTGGAAGACAAACACGCTCGTTGCACTGGTATTTTCCGCGTTGTTTGCAGGGATATCAGCTACCGTTCATTTTGTTCAGCTGACAGCTCTTCGGCAACTTGGAACTGCGGGCCTGGTCTGGCCATCCCCGATGTATGCTGCAGAGTTGCTTGCTTGGGACGTTTTCCTTGGCCTTTCACTATTGTTTGCCGCACCATCTTTACAAGGTAGCCGTCTACGCCGTGTGGCTAGAACCACTATGACAGCTTGTGGAGCCATGTGCTTAATTGGGGTCATTGGTCCTGCCACGGGCTACATGTGGCTTCAATTTGTGTCTCTTGCTGGTTACGGACTGGTATTGCCAGTCTCTTGTGTATTGCTGGCGTTGAATTGGAGCAGAACAGGTGGTGCCTAACCAGTCAATCAAGTACGTTTCGGGCCTGACGCCCCTCCACCAGACCGCCTTTCCGCTGCACACCTTGGCCGCTGTGCGAACCGGACCGAACCGTCCTATGCTCGTGTACATGGTCAGCAAATCCACGCTAAACGGAATTTGGCGCGAAGCCCCGGCCGACGATCGGGACTTCGACCCTGAGGCACTATCCCCCCACCTACCCGGCATCGCGCGGAGCTACCTCACCCATGCCATCGCCCCTGGGACCCGGCTGGCATCGGCCGTGCGCCTAAGCATGCATGGCGAGATCCGGCTGAAGCAGTGGCTGCCGTTTGTGGCGGAACAGGTGATCCGGCCGGATCGAGGCATGATCTGGCAAGCCAGGGTGCGCATGTCCGGCCTGCTCATCACCGGTTTCGACCGCCTGATCGACGGCGTCGCTCAGATGCGCTGGAGGCTGCTCGGCCTTGTGCCATTGGTGCGGGCACAAGGCCCGGACATCACGCGTTCGGCCACGGGACGCCTAGCCGCTGAAACCATCTGGCTGCCTTCCTTCCTCTGCAGCGACTTGGTGCATTGGCAAGACCGGGATACGGAGGCCACGACGGCGCGCTTCCGTGTAGCCGGAGAAACGATGGAGATCGAGCTCCGTGTCGGCGAGGATGGTCGGTTGCGATCGGTCCGTATGCAGCGCTGGGGGAACCCGGAGGGCAATGCCTTCCACAGCGTGGATTTCGGCGCACATGTCGAGGACGAGGCCGTATTCGGCGGCTATGCCATCCCCACCCGGCTGCATGCCGGTTGGCACATCCGGGAGCAGGGATTCGCGGCGGACGGGGAATTCTTCCGGGTAACGATCGACGCAGCCGATTTCCGCTAGCCCGCTTAGCGTTAGCCGATGATTCTGCCGAACTCCATCGCTGCATCGACCAACAATGACTTGGCTTGCTTGAGTGCCGGATCGTCGGGTATGCCATCCGGCTGGGCGCTGATGATGCGGTCGAACCTCTTTTCAAGTTCGGGCATTGTCGTCCGGTCTACCGAACCGGAGATCAGCGCCATGCGCACCCCTGCCGCCCGGGCCAGCGTCGCCACCTTCACTGGCAGTTTGCCCGCCAGGGTCTGGGCATCGCTGCGCCCCTCGCCCGTCACCACCCAGTCCACGCCCTTGAGCCTCTCCGCCATACCGGCCTTCTCGATCACATAATCGGCCCCGGACACTAGATCACCGCCGAGCAGGGCAAAGGCGAAGCCAAGACCACCGGCAGCACCGCTGCCTGGCAATTTGTTCACCGAATGCCCGAAGGCCGTCTCGGCCAGATGTGCGAATCTCTCCATGGCTTGGTCGACAGGTTCGAGATCATCGGCGGATAGCCCCTTCTGGGGGCCGAAGGTGTAGGTGGCACCGTCGGTACCGTACAGGGGTGCATCCACATCGCACAGGACCGTGAAGCAGCAATGCTCCAGGCGTGCGTCCATCCCCGAGGCATCGAGCGCATTCACCAAGAGCACCCCCCGCAGATCCGGGCTCACCTTTCTGCCCTGTCCGTCGAATGATCTCAGGCCCAGGGCCGCCAGCAGGCCCAGGCCGGCATCGTTGGTGGCCGAGCCGCCCAGACCGATGACGAACCGGCGGATGCCGGCATCCAGGCGCTCTCGGATGCAATCGCCCAACGCCCCACTGCCACGCCCGGGTACGTCCAGCGCTTGCATATCCGGCAGGATCAGGCCGAGATGGCGCGCCGACTCGATCAGCGCGACAACCTCTCCATCATTATCGGTGTATATTACGTATTTATAATCAGTTACCAAATTACTTTCATGTGCTAGATGAGCCGTTAGCACGTCCAATGTCCCCTCGCCGCCGTCGGCTAAAGGCAGCGTCTCGATCTCGGCCGTGGGGATGATGTGATGGATGCCGGCGGCGATGGCCTCGGCTGCCTGGGCCGCAGTCAGCGTACCCTTGAAGGCGTCCGGGGCGATCAGGAAGCGCATGGCATCAGGCGTCGAAAAAGGCCTGCACGTCGGAAATATCCGCCGTCACCGATGCATCCGGCAGGTTACGCACGATCTCGCGCCCGTAGAACTTGCTGTAGATGCGAGAATCGAGCACGGCGATGACGCCGCGATCCTCCTGCTTGCGGATCAGTCTGCCCACACCCTGGCGCAATACGGCGATGGCCTCCGGCATCTGGATATCGCGAAAGCCGTTGCCGCCCTGTTCCTCACAACGACGCAGCCTGGCCGCCAGCAAGGGGTCATTCGGCGGCGCGAACGGAATGCGGTCGATGATGACCAGCGACAGGGTTTCACCCGGAACATCCACGCCCTCCCAGAAGCTGCGCGTGCCGCACAGCACCGAGTGCGTATCCTGGCGAAAGGCCTCGAGGATGGCATCGCGGCTGCCGCTGAGCCCCTGAGTCAGCACCGTCCACGGCAATCGCAACCCCAGCTCCGGGGCGATGCGCCGCAGCATCTGGTAGGAGGTGAACAGCACGAACGCGCGCCCCCTGGATGCCTGCAGCAACGCCACGATCTGGTCCAGCAGTTGTGCACTGCCCTGTTGGCTGCGCGCATCCGGCAGATGGCGCGGGACGTAGATCAGCGCCTGGCTCCGGTAATCGAACGGTGACGGATGATGCCCGGTCACCGCCTCCGGCAGGCCGAGGCGCTGCTGGGCATAGGCGAACGATCCGGACACGCGCAATGTTGCCGAAAGCAATACGAAGGAAGCCTGTCGCTGCCACAGATGTTCCGACAACACCGGCCCGATCTCCACCGGCGCCAGTACATGTTTTTTTGCTTCCCCCTCGCCCTCGGTCCAGGCCACATAACCCTCGGGCGGCGACGCCACAGCCTGCAGGTCACCCGCAATCAGCACTGCCCGTTCATGCAGGCGCGTCATCTCCTCGCTGCGCTCGGCCCGGGCCTCGACCCGTTCCAGCAAAGGCTGCCAATGCCCGGACAGATCCCCGGCCGGCTGGTGCGGCCAGGCATCGATCAGGATGCGGCCCAGTTGCAACACCTCCGTTTTCAGTGTCGGCTCGTCGCCCAACTCATCCAGTTCTCCCTGCATGTCGTTCAGCCACTGGATCAGACGCAGGCGCGAGACCTGGGCCCCGAAATGCTGGCAGGCCAGGGCGGGCAAGCTATGCGCCTCGTCGATCACATAGGTATCGAACAACGGCAACACCTCGCCGAATTCACCCGCCTTCAGGGCCGCATCGGCAAGCAGCAGGCTGTGGTTGCTGACCACGATCTCCGCCTCCTGGGCGCGGGCACGCGCCTTCATCAACGGACAGTCATGCCAGTCGGGACAACGGCTGCCGCCGCACTGCTCGGCCGTGGCGGTAACCATGCCACCGATACCGACCTCGAACGCCTCGAACGGCAGGCCGGCCAGATCACCATCCCGGGTGCTGTGCGACCAGTCCATCACCTGCCCCAGCCAGCGTTTCAGGCCTGGCGCCATCCCAGGCAACGCCAGATGCCGTTTCAACCGGAACGGACACAGGTAGTTCGATCGGCCCTTCAACAACGCCAGATGCCGCTTCACGCCCAGCGCCTGCATCACCGCCGGGATATCGCGATGCATCAGCTGGTCCTGCAGGGCGCGCGTGTGGGTCGAGATCAGGATCCTGGATTCGGAGCGCAGCGCCGGCACCAGATAGGCCAGCGTCTTGCCGATACCGGTTTCCGCTTCGGCCAGCAGGACATGCCCGTCCTGCATGCCCTCGGCGATGGCTTCGGCCAGTCGCACCTGCTCCTCCCTGTAAACATAACCGGGAAAGGAGGTGCTGAGCCTGGCCTGCCGATCGAAATCCGCGCGTACGCGCTCGGCCAGGGTGTTCGCGGCAGTGATGAGGGAGCTCAAGTCAGGATTTCAGCGGATGCAGGCAGGCATACTCCCGCTGGTCCCCTACGGCCGCCACGCGGGCATCCAGTGTGGCGCAATCCTCCCGGGCATGGGCACACCGGAGGCGGAAGGCGCAGCCTTCGGGCGCCACGCCTTCGCGATCACGCACATTCGGCGCGGAACCGCCGTTGCGCTCGGATGGGTGGGCGATGGGACGCGCCTCCAACAGGCTTGCCGTATACGGATGCCTTGGAGCAGCGAACAGATCGGCCGCTTGCCCGTGCTCGACGATGCGCCCGGCAAACATCACCGCCACGCGGTCGGCGATATGGCGGATGACGGCCAAATCGTGCGAGATGAACAGGTAGGACAGGCCAAACTCCCCCTGAAGCTCGCGCAGCAGGTTCAATATCTGCGCCTGCACCGACACATCGAGCGCCGATACCGGCTCATCGAGCACCAGCACCTTAGGCTGCACCACAAGGGCACGGGCGATGCCGATACGCTGGCGCTGGCCGCCGGAAAACTGGTGCGGATAACGGTCCAGAACCTGCTCGTCCAGCCCACAGCGGGCCAGCATCGCCGCTGCGCGCTCGCGCCGCTGCGCGGCGGACAGTTCCGGTTGGTGCACGCGCAGGCCCTCGCCAACCGTCTCGGCGATGCGCATGCGCGGATTCAGCGAGGCAAAGGGGTCCTGGAACACCATTTGGATATGCCGGCGCATTCGGCGCAGTGTCTTGCCGGACAAGGCAGTGAAATCCTCGCCCATCATCTCCACGGAACCGGCATCGGGTTCGATCAGACGCATGATCAGGCGCGCCGTCGTCGATTTGCCACTGCCGGACTCGCCGACGATGGCCAAGGTCTCTCCCTCGCCCAGTTCGAGGCTGACATCATCCACCGCCGGCATCACCTTGCCGGCGGCTTTCCCCCAAAAACCGGTGCGGCCGAATACCTTTCTCAGATTTTTCGCGGTCAATAGGCTCATGCCACAACCTCGTCGCGGCCAACAGCGGCCACGCACACGCAGCGGGCAAGATGGCCCTTATCCTGCCAGGCATCCAGCGGTATCTTCTGCCGGCAAGCATCGACAGCCCATCGGCAGCGCGGGGCAAAGCGGCAGCCTTCGGCCCAGGCTCCCGGGTTCGGTACATTGCCGGCGATCACCGGCAACGGTTCCCCCGGCTCGGACACGCCCGGACGGCAACCCATCAGCGCCCGCGTATACGGATGCGCAGGCCGGTCGAACAACTGGCTTACCGACCCGCTCTCGACGATCTCGCCTGCGTACATCACGGCCACATCGTCGGCCAGTTCGGCCACCATGCCGAAGTCGTGGGTCACCAGCAGCATGCCGAGATTGCGCTTTTTCTGCAGATGACGCAGCAGGCGGATGATGCGCTTCTGCACCGACACATCGAGTGCCGTTGTCGGTTCGTCGGCGATGATGTAGTCCGGATCGGCGCCCATGGCCATGGCGATCAATACACGCTGACGCATACCGCCGGACAGTTCATCGGGATAACGGGAAAGCAGTTCTTCGGCATCCTGAAGGCCGACATCCTGCAACAGCTGAACGGCGCGGGCACGCGCTGCCGCCTTGTCCAGCTTCAGGTGCAGGCGGATCACCTCGGTCATCTGGCTGCCAATTGAAAACACGGGGTTCAGCGCCGTCATCGGCTCCTGGAACACCATGGCCACCCGTCCACCCCGCATCCGTCGCAGCGGCAATTCGTCCATGGCGAATACATCGTCGCCGTCGAGCAGCACCGCACCACCGGTGCGCACGATGCCCTGGTGCTCGCCCAGGCGCAGGATGGCCTGCGCGGTCAGGGTCTTGCCGCATCCGGACTCGCCGACCAGGCCCAGCACCCGCCCCGGCTGCAGCGTAAAGGAGACATCCGACACCGCCGGCAGCGGACCGCGGGGCGACGGCACGGCGAGGGAAAGCTGGCGCACTTCGAGCATGGCCGGAGTGTGACGCAAGCCCATCCGCCTTTCCAGCTTCCGCAAAGAAAAAGGCCGCGGCAATGCCGCGGCCAAACGCCATCGGGTCGATGGCTTATTGCACGTCGATACTTTTCGGCCTGGCGGTTTCCGTCTTCGGCAGACGCACCTTCAGAACGCCGTCCTCGAGCCTGGCCTCCACCTTGTTGACGTCAACATGTGTCGGCAGGCTGAAGCTGCGCGAGAAGCTGCCGTACGAGCGTTCGATACGATGGACGTTCTCATCCTTGACGTCCTTCTCATACTTGCGCTCGCCCGAGATGGTCAGCACGCCGTCCTTGACGTCCACCTTCACATCCTTCTTGTCGATGCCGGGAATTTCCGCATGTACCACGATGGCATCCGCCGTCTCGCGGATATCAACCGCCGGCAGCCAGTGGCCTTCTTCCATGCCCAGCGCCAGATTCGAATCGTCCAGCACCCGGCTCAAGTGCCGCTGCATGCTTTCAAGTTCCCGCCATGGGGACCAACGGATCAGTGACATTGTAAAACCTCCTGCAATCCGTAAAATCTTTGGGGGGGAATCCCCATGCATTTATATAGGGAACGCGACCGGTGGTTTCAAGGGCATTCCCGCGATTCCGGTCACGGATGCCGAAACCCGGTCCGCGGTCTCCATCTATGCTATAAGACGGATATCCGCATTCAGGCCGCAAGCCGGCACAAGGAGGAACCCGAAATGGCCGAGAAAGCCCCATCCACCAGAGCCAATGACCCGGCACCGGACCCCTACCGCGAGGAGATGGACAAGCTGAAGAATGACATCGGCAAACTGCAATCGGATGTCAGCGAGCTTGTCAACCTGCTGAAGGATTCCGCAGCCGATAAGGGCGCCGACGTCAAAGGCAAGGTCAGCCGGGAGGGCGAACGCATCTTCGACGAGGTGATGGCAAGGCTGGACGAAAGCGTCACACGCGGCAAAAAGACCGTCGATGACGTGGGTGAGCAGATTAGCGAACACCCCGTCAGCGCTCTGTTCATCACCTTCGGCCTCGGTTATATACTCGCCAAGCTGACGGAACATGGAGGAGGCGGCTCTGCGAAGCCTGACTGACATCATCATCGCCCTGACCGATCTGGCCGAAGCCGAGGGACGCGCGTTGCGGCGCGCCATTTTCCGCACCGGCTGGGGGCTGGCCTGCATGCTGGTGATGGGCCTGCTGGTCGCGGGAGGGCTCGGCCTGTGCCTGTGGGCCGCTTACCAGTACATGGCCGGCCAGTTGGGCCACATCGAGGCGGCATTGCTGGCCGGGGCTGCATCGCTACTGCTGGCAGGAGGTTTCGCATGGCTGGCGATTCGCCTCAGCCGCTGAGCACCGAAGAGGCCAAAGAGCGCCTCAAGGCCGTCACGCATCAGACCAGCCTGCAATCCTGGGTGCATGACAGCCCATGGGGTTTCCTTGCTCTGGCCATTGGCGGGGGGTTTCTTGCCGGCCGCCTGCCCGTGGTGCGAACATCGATGATGCTGGCGCTGGCCCGCACCATCCTCACCCTGTCAAAGAAGTAATCATCTCTGCCATCGCGGCAAGGTCCCCGCCGGCCAGTGCGGCCCGGATGATCCCCGCCGCCTCGATCTCGCCGCCGGCCGGGCATGGCGGATAGGTCCGATCGGAGCTGAAGGCCGATTCCAGCGCGGCAGCCCAGTCGCCATTCCGGAAAAATTCGCGGTCGAGTTCAAACGAAGGGGCATGGGCCTGCAGCCAGTCCCGCAGGAATGGATATTCGGGAAACGCCGGGCGTGCCACGTAGACCACTGGCCTTGTCGCCCGCCAGGCCTCGCTGACGATGCCGTAGCCGGGCTTGCACACGATCACGTCCACAGCCCGGATCAGATCCGCCATATCCGAACCCACCGGCACGGCCTGCACATTCGCGGGCATCTCCGCTTCTGGCAGCTCGGGCATGACGAACCGCCAGCCGGCCATCCGTTCCATGGCCTCGATGCGAAATGGCGGCACACCGCTGCCGCCGAACATCACCAGCGCCACCCGGTCCGCATTCGCAAACCCAAACCTTTGACGGAGCGGTCGACGCGGGATACTGCTTTTCCTGGCGATCAGGCCGATCTTCCGCTGCCGCGGAAAGCTGGGCATCGGCATGCCAAGCGGTAGCGCCAGCAACAGGGTGCAGGCCCGGTGCGCCGCGGCGATCTGCTCCAGACTGGCATGACCCGCCGGGAACAGCGGCGTGTAGATTGCATGCCAGTCGATGCTGGCAAGCCCGATCGACGGAATCCCGGCACGAGCCGCGGCAGCGAATGCCAGCGGCGCGATATCGGAAAGCACCAGATCGGCACCGGAGTCACGCAGGAATTCGACCTCCTGCCCTATCCTCTCTTCCCAGTGGTGATGGAATTTCTCAACCGCTTTGCTGGTAGCCGGGATATCCTCGTTGATGGCATCACGCTGGATCACCCCGACATCGACCTGCCCGGACACCAACTCAAACGGGTAGGCGCTGCGCGCCTCGATGATCGCCTTCGGCAGACCCGTACGCAGCACGATGCGGATGTCCGGATCACCATCGTGCAACGCCTGCAGCACCGGCGCCACCTGTGCCCAATGCCCGAAGCCATGGGCGCTGATATAAGCGACAACCGTCCTCATGGTTCATCGGCTGTTTCGAGTTTCTGCAGCTCGTCGCGGTAGGTCGCGGCATCCTCGAAGCGCAGGTCGGCGGCGGCCTCGTGCATCAGCCGCTCCAGCTCCTGCATGCGCGCCTTGCGCCCCTCCTCCGTCAAAGGCTCCGGCTCGGCGACCTCCGGGATATGGCCGTAATCCAGCTCGTACACCGAGCCCAGGATGTCCTGGATTTCCTTCTTGATCGTCTGCGGCGTGATGCCGTGCTCGGCGTTGTAGGCCAGCTGCTTGGCCCGCCTGCGCTCGGTCTCGCCGATGGCGCGGGACATCGAATCGGTGATCTTGTCGGCATACAGGATCACGTGGCCTTCGACGTTGCGCGCGGCACGCCCGATGGTCTGGATCAGCGAGCGCTCACTGCGCAAAAAGCCCTCCTTGTCGGCATCGAAGATGGCCACGAGCGCCACCTCCGGCAGATCCAGCCCCTCGCGGAGCAGATTGATGCCGACGAGGATGTCGAAGGTGCCCAGGCGCAGGTCGCGCAGGATCTCCATGCGCTCGACCGTGTCGATGTCCGAATGCAGGTAGCGCACCTTCAGGTTCAGGTTGTTCAGGTACTCGCTCAGGTCCTCGGCCATACGCTTGGTCAGGCAGGTGGCGAGCACACGAAATCCCCGCTCCACCACGGCCGTGGCCTGAGACACGAAGTCGTCGACCTGGCTGGCTGCCGGGCGCACCTCGATCTCCGGATCGACGAGACCTGTCGGCCGGATCACCTGTTCGACGAAGGCGCCGTGTGTCTTGTCCATCTCGTACGGTCCGGGCGTGGCCGACACGTAGATGGCCTGCGGCACCACAGCCTCGAACTCATGGAATTGCAGCGGCCGGTTGTCCAGGGCGCTGGGAAGGCGAAAACCGAAATCGACCAGCGTCTGCTTGCGCGAGCGGTCGCCCTTGAACATGCCGCCGATCTGCGGGATCGTCACATGCGATTCGTCGATGACGACCAGGGCGTTGTTCGGCAGGTAGTCGAGCAACGTTGGCGGCGCCTCGCCCGGGGCGCGACCGGTCAGGTGCCGCGAATAGTTCTCGATGCCGTTGCAGTAGCCGACCTCCTGGATCATCTCCAGATCGAAGATGGTGCGCTGCTCCAGGCGCTGGGCCTCGACCAGCTTGTTACGGTCGTGCAGCTCGGCCAGGCGCTCGGCCAGCTCCGCCTTGATCGCCTCCATGGCGCGCATAAGCTGCTCGCGCGGCGTTACGTAATGGCTCTTGGGAAAGATCGTGTACTTGTGCAGCGATTCGAGGCGCTTGCCGGTCAAGGGATCGAAACTGGAGATGGCATCGACATCGTCGCCGAAGAACTCGATGCGCACGGCGAAATCCTCGGCGTGCGCCGGGAAGACCTCCAGCACATCCCCCCTGAGACGGAAAGTGCCGCGGTGGAAATCCACGTCGTTGCGCTCGTATTGCAGCTCCACCAGCTTGGCCACGGCGGCGCGCTGGTCCTGGGCGCGCCCGACCTCGAAGTACTGCAGCATGTTGGCATAGGCCTCGGGGCTGCCGAGGCCGTAGATGCAGGATACCGAGGCCACGATCAGCACGTCCTCGCGCTCCAGCAACGCCCTGGTCGCGGAATGGCGCATGCGGTCGATGTGCTCGTTGATCGACGAATCCTTCTCGATGTAGGTGTCCGATGACGGCACATAGGCCTCGGGCTGATAGTAATCGTAGTAGGATACGAAGTACTCGACGGCATTGTCCGGGAAGAACTGCTTGAATTCGCCGTACAATTGCGCTGCCAGGGTCTTGTTCGGCGCCATCACCAGCGTCGGCTTCTGCACCTCGGCGACGACGCAGGCGATGGTGTAGGTCTTGCCGGAGCCGGTGACGCCGAGCAGCGTCTGGTGCTTCTCACCCTGGCGGATGCCGGCCACCAGTTGCCGGATGGCCTCCGGTTGATCGCCCTGGGGTTTAAAGTCTCCTGCCAATGTGAATTGCATGCGCCGAAGCCTAGGCATCCGGCCCGGCGATGCCAGCGCTTTTACGCCTGCTTGACGTCGCCCTTTCCTTGTGCCGCGTGCCTGCTACTATGCGCCGCAATTTACGAGGTACCCTCTATGTCCCGCAATCTGCGCAATATCGCCATCATCGCCCACGTCGACCACGGCAAGACCACATTGGTCGATGGCCTGCTCAGGCAGTCCGGAACCTTCTCCGAGCGCGAGGAGATCAGTGAGCGCGTGATGGACTCCAACGACCTCGAGCGCGAACGCGGCATCACCATCCTGTCCAAGAACACGGCCATTTTTTACCGCGACACGGTCATCAACATCGTCGACACGCCGGGCCACGCCGACTTCGGCGGCGAGGTGGAGCGCATCCTGAACATGGTCGATGGCGTACTGTTGCTGGTCGATGCCCGCGAAGGCCCGATGCCGCAAACAAAATTCGTCACCTCCAAGGCCCTGGCTCTGGGGCTGAAGCCGATTGTCGTCGTCAACAAGATCGACCGTGAGGGTTCCGACCCGAATGCCGTTGTCGACGCCACCTTCGACCTGTTCGCCGCCCTTGGTGCCACTGACGATCAGCTTGATTTCCCCATCGTCTACGCCTCGGCCAAGAACGGCTACGCCAAGATGGACCTGGCCGAGGAGAGCGACAACCTGGAGTGCCTGTTCCATACCATCCTGGAGAAGGTCTCCCCTCCCGAGGGCGACCCGGAAGCGCCGCTGCAGATGCTGGCCACCACGCTCGACTGGGACGATTTCATCGGCCGCATCGTCGTCGGCCGCATTGCCAACGGCCGCGTGCACCAGGGTGAGGAAGTCAGCGTCATGCATGCCGATGGCAGCTTCCACACGACCAAGATCACCAAGGTGCTCGGCTTCAAGGGCCTGAAGCGCGTCGAGATTCCCGAGGCCGAGGCCGGGGACATCGTCGCCCTGGCCGGCATCGAGAAGATCAACATCGGCGAGACCATCGCCGACCGCAATAACCCGATTGCCCTGCCGGTGATCAAGGTCGATGAGCCAACCCTGACCATGGAACTGCACGTCAACAACTCACCGCTGGCCGGCACCGAAGGCAAGCTCGTCACCACCCGCCAGATTCGCGACCGCCTGTTCAAGGAGATTCGCACCAACGTGGCCATGAAGGTCGAGGAAACCGGTTCCGCCGATATCTACAAGATCTCCGGCCGAGGCGAGCTGCATATCGGTATCCTGCTGGAGAATATGCGCCGCGAGGGCTTCGAGATGGCCGTATCGCGCCCGAATGTCATCGTCCGGGTCGTCGATGGCGTCAAGCAGGAGCCTTACGAACACGTCACCGTCGATGTCGATTCCGAGTACCAGGGTACGGTGATCGAGAAGCTGAGCACCCGCGGCGCCGAGATGACCCATATGCAGACCAATCCGGACGGCAGCACCCGCATCGAGTTCCTGGCCCCGACCCGCTCGTTGATCGGATATACCTCCGAGTTCCTGACCGATACCAAGGGCACCGGCGTCATGAACCATGTCTTCCACGAATACGGCCCCTACGTCGGAGAGCTGCCGGGCCGCAAGAATGGCGTGCTCGTTTCCATGTCCGATGGCGAATCGGTTGCCTTCGCCCTGTGGAAGCTTCAGGAGCGCGGACGAATGTTTATCGGTTCCGGCGTGAAGCTCTACGAGGGCATGATCATTGGCAT
>Ga0307418_1000116_pt1 | contig 22299 bp, 18 predicted proteins | sample SalMarWE160220MG_2_FD_202160 | JGI IMG/M metagenome (GOLD analysis project Ga0307418, IMG submission 202160) | Salt marsh sediment microbial communities from the Plum Island Ecosystem LTER, Massachusetts, United States - WE1602-20 | ecosystem: Environmental > Aquatic > Marine > Intertidal zone >...
GGTGTGCGCCGCCATCATCGGCCCGGGGGCCGCCCTTGCCGACGATGGCGGCGTCACGGTGACGGTGCATCTGATCCCGCTGCAGAAGGGGAGCCTCCCGACGTCCGTGACCACGTACGGCAGGGTGGTGCCGTCCCAGAAAGCGCGGGAGATACTCTCCGTACCGGTTGCCGTCCGGGTGAGCGACGTCGAAGTACGGGAAGGCCAGCGGATTGCCAAAGGTACACCGCTGGTGACGCTGGTTCCGAGCCCCGAGACGCGCTCAAGCTACAAGCAGGCCGAACAGGCGCTCAAAGTCGCCCGGCTCCTGTTGGCGCGGAGCCGGCGGCTGGCTGCGGCGCATCTGGAGACGACAGCCCAACTGGCGCAGGATGAAAAGAAGGAAGCGGGTGCAAGGACCACGCTGGAGGCGCTGCAGCAGGAGGGCGCCAACGGCCCGCATACACTGAAGGCGCCGTTCGATGCCGTCGTCACGAACATCGCCGCGAGTTCCGGTGCTTTCGTTGCACGGGGCGCACCGGTCATCGAACTTGCCCGCCCGACGGGACTGGTGTTCAAAACCGGTGTAGTGCCCGCGCAGGCCGCAGAGATCAAGAACGGCGACGAAGCGACGATTACTCCGTTCAGCGCAAGCGGGACGTTTCATGGCAAGGTGGTCCTGCGCGGATTCGTTGTCTCAACGCAGAATGGTCTTATCCCCATCGAGATATCTCTTCCTGACAGTACCTTGCTTACGGGGGAAATGGGCAAGGTGGTGATCAATACCGGTGTCAAACAGGGCTATGTCGTTCCTCACGAAGCGGTCTTGCTCAACACGAGCGGACAGACCTATATCGTGCAGTCGATTCACGATGTTGCCAGGCTGGTCCCGGTAACGGTCGTTACTTCGAAGGGCGACAAGGATCTGGTTCAGGGCGACCTGGTCGCCGGTGCGCCCGTGGTTGGCACGGGAAACTACCAGCTCGACAACGGCACGAAGCTGCACGCGGCCGGGAGCGGCAACACGCCGGGCGGGAACGGTAGTCGATGAACTTCATCAACTGGGTTGAGTGTCACCGGCGGAGTCTCCTGTTTATCGCCTTTGCGGCGACGCTGGCGGGAGTCATGGCGGGTATCACACTCCCGATCCAGCTTTTCCCGACCGTCAACTTCCCGCGGATCCGGGTCGAGGTCGACAGCGGTGAGATGCCGGCCAGCACCATGTTGATCAAGGTGACGGAGCCTCTGGAAAAGGTGGCGCGCGCCGTACCGGGCGCGCTCAACGTCGAATCGACAACGACCCGGGGTTCGGCGGAGATATTCGTCGATTTCCCGTGGGGCTACAACATGACCAATGCGCTGCTGCGCGTCGAGACGGCGCTGGCGCAGAAACTGCCGGATCTACCCCCGGGGACGGGCTACTCTGCGCTGCAGATGGCACCCAATGCGATCATGCCGTTCGTCTCCTTCGCGCTGATCTCCAACACGGTGTCGCCGGCACAGTTGCAGACCATGGCCAAATACCAGATCGCGCCGCTGCTGACCGGGATCCCCGGCATCAGGAAGGTCAGTACACTCGGCGGACAAACCAGCGAGGTCCAGATCTACATCAGTCCGGAGCAACTCCAGACCTACGGGCTGACGCCGACCGACGTTGCCAATGCCGTCTCCGGGGCCAACTCGCTGGAAGCGGTGGGGCGCATCCAGGACAACGACCTGCTTTATCTGACACTCACGAACAACCAGTTCAAATCCATCCAATCCGTCCGTAACGTCGCCCTGCACACGAAGGCCGGCGACATCGTACGCCTGGGCAACATCGCCAGGGTGAAGATGGGTTCGATCCCCCAATGGCTGCTGGTGGATGACGATGGGCAGCCGTCGGTCAATATCAATGTCTTTCAGCAGGATAACGCCGATTCGTTGAAGCTGAAGAAAGAGGTCGTCTCGAAGCTCGATGCCTTCATGAAGAAGGCGCCGAAGGGGATCGTCGTCCACAAGTGGTACGACCAGACCGATCTCGTCAAATCTTCGATCGGTGCCATGGAAGAGGCGATCGTCATCGGCCTGATCTTTGCCGCCTGCGTGGTGCTGGGATTCCTGCGCAACTGGAGGGCGGCGCTGGTGTCGATGATCACCGTGCCCATGTCCGTACTGGCCACCTGTGTGCTGCTGTCTGCATTCGGGATGACATTCAACATCATGACCCTCGGCGGTATCGCCGCCGCCATCGGTTTGCTGATCGACGACGCGATCGTCATGGTTGAGCATGTTGCGCGTCGTGCGGGAGTCCCTGAACTGGAACAGCCGCAGCGAATCGTTCTCGGCGCGGCGCGGGAGTTCCTGGCGCCCCTGACGGGGTCCAGCAGCGCCACCATCATCATGTTCATCCCGCTGGCGTTCCTATCCGGCGTGACCGGGGCGTTTTTCAAGTTCCTGTCGATCACGATGGCGTCGTCCCTGATCATCTCCTACGGCTTCACGGCGTTGCTGGTGCCGCTGATGGCGCGCGGGCTCATTGACTTCAACAAGTGGCACGATCCATCGCACGACCGGGAGGACTGGATGCGGCGCCTCCATGGGCGCCTGCTCGGCGGACTGTTCACGAGGCCATGGCTGGCTGTCATCATCCTCGCCGTCGTCGCCGCTGTCGGTTATCTTGGCCAGGCGCACGTGGGCTCCGGCTTCCTCCCAAAGATGGATGAAGGCGGTTTCGTGCTGGATTATCAAACGGCGCCCAGCACCTCATTCATCGAGACGAACCGGGAACTCGCGGTCGTCGAGGCCATCCTCAAGAAAAATCCGTACGTGGATACCTATTCACGCCGTACCGGCGCCGGCCTGGGCGGCGACCTTACCATGCCCTACGGCGGTGATTTCTTCGTCAAGCTGGTTCCGGCGTCCGGTCGGCCGCCTATCTGGACCGTGATGGCCCAGATCCGGAAGAAAATCGACGCCGCGGTCCCGGGCTTGAGCTATGACACCCATCAGCTCCTGAGCGATATGATCGGGGACATGATCGGCCGGCGGGAGCCGGTAGTGATCAATCTCAGCGCGAACAACCCGGACGTCCTTTCCGGCGTCGCCGGGAAGGTTGCGGATGCGATCTCCCACGCCGCCGGTATTCAGCCGTCTTCGGTCGATCCGGGCACGCTGCCAACCGGCGATGCCCTGAATATCCACGTCAATCAGGCACAGGCAGCCATGGACGGCCTGACGGTGGCCGAAATCAAGGATCAGGTCGCCCGCTATCTCAAGGGCGACGTCGTCACGGACTATATGGGCGTCTTGCAACCTGTCGGGGTGCGGATCTGGTCGCAGCCCCAGAATGCGCACTACCGGGAACACAGCCGGCTGTACCGCGACGACATCAAGAACCTTTTGATCCAGGCCCCGAACGGGCACACCTTCCCCCTCGGATCGATGGCGACGGTCAAGTTCGTTTACGGTCAACCCGCGCTGTTCCGGGAGAACCTGGCGCAGATCATTCCCGTGACGGCCGAAACCAGCGGCAAGCTGGCCTTGAGCACGACCATCGCTTCGGTAAAAAAGACCCTGAACAAGGTGCTGCCTCAGGGCGTCTATTACACGTTGGGCGGCGCCTACAAACAGGAGGCGAAGGCCGCACACGGAATGAAGATCGTGTTCGCCGCCGTGGCGCTGGCCGAGGTCATCCTGCTGCTGTTCCTCTACGAAAACTGGTGGTTCCCGGTGATCATCCTGGGCACCTCCATACTCTCTGCCGGCGCGGTTTTCTTCGGACTGTGGGTGACCGGTGTCGAGCTCAACATCACCGCGATGATGGGGATGGTGATGATTGTCGGAATCGCGGTGGAGATGTCGATCTTCCTCTTTTCCGAGTTCCAGAATCTCCGGCAAACGATACCCCCGCGGCAGGCAATCTACGAAGCCGCACTCAACCGGTTCCGTCCGATTATCATGAGCACCCTGGCCATGATCCTGGCGCTGCTGCCGTTGGGCGCTGCGATCAGCGGCTCCGGCGACCAGATGCTGCAGCCGCTCGCGATCGCGATCATTGCAGGTATCCTGGTGCAGCTGCCACTGGTCGTTCTGGTCCAGCCGGTCCTGGTCAGGTGGACCCTGCCGAAGGAGGAAACATCGCCGACGCCGACAGAATAAAACCGCGGAACAAGATCGGATCTATTCGGATTTTCCGGTGAAAAAAGAGGGGCGCTGACGATGCCGGACAGGCCGAGATATCGTTGCATCAAGCCTGTGCCATTGCGTTCAAGGCTTTTCCGGGAACAATCATGGATCAGGGGCGTGAAAGGGAGCATGGTGGCAGCAGTTCGCGCCATTCAGTTCGATATCCGAAGGGATGGATGGCGTGGTACATGACTTGGGTGTCGATGCCATCAGCGGCAAGGTGCTGGAGAACAGCCCTGAGGGACCGCATTCGGACTGGACGGCCAGGGGGCGGAGAGAGCGCAGATATGCGATTGCTTGTGGTGGAAGATGATCCGATGATCGGCGACAGCATCAGGCGTGGCCTGAAGCTGGCCGATTTTGCCGTTGACTGGGTGCAGGATGGCACGGCAGCGGAACTGGCTCTGCACAATGGCGTCTATGACATGATGATTCTTGATCTCGGCCTGCCCGGAAAAACCGGATTGCAGGTGCTGCAGGAAATGCGCCACCAGGGTAACGACCTGCCGGTATTGATTGTCACTGCGCGCGATCTGGTCGGGGATAGAGTCGCCGGTCTGAACCTTGGTGCGGACGACTATCTGGTCAAACCCTTCGACCTCGACGAGCTGAAGGCCCGCATCCACGCGGTGCTTCGTCGCCATGGTGGCCGGAGCTCTTCGGTCATCCGTTACGGCCCCATCAGCCTTGACCCGATCAGCCATCGGGTGACGCTCCGGGGTGAACCGGTGGCCCTGTCGTCCAGGGAGTTCGCCCTGCTGCATGCCCTGATGTCCCAGCCCGGTGCCGTGCTGTCCCTGATCCAGCTTGAGGATGCGCTGTATGGCTGGAACGAGGAGGTGGCCAGCAACGCCGTGGAGGTGCATATCCACCATCTGCGCCGCAAGCTGGGCAGCCATGCCATTTTGAACGTCAGGGGCGTGGGTTACCGCGTCGCCAAGCTCGATGATCTCGATCCATAAACGCCTGCTGCTGTGGCTGCTGACCGGTCTGCTTGCCATCAGCAGCATCGCCGGCATCGCCACCTATAGGAAGATGCTGGAAGAGGTCAACGAAATGCAGGACTTCGAGTTGCGCCAGGTCGCCTATGCCATCGAATACGCCAGCCGCGCGTTGCCAGCCAGCGTCAATGCCCTGAAGCCGAGCGAGGCCGCCAATCCGGCCTTCCTTGTGCAGCTGTGGCGGTCGGGATCGAGGTTGCAATATTCCTCGCAGCCTGCCGTTGCCCTGCCGCTGGCGACTGTACGTGGTTTTTCATTCGCCACATGGAATGACGACCGCTGGCGGGTATTCAGCCTTGCCGCCGGCGATCGCATCGTGCAAACGGCGCAGTCCGTCGAGGACCGGCAGGAAACGGCCGCCGATATGAGCTTGCGCATGCTCATGCCCTTCCTGGTGCTGGTGCCGGTGCTGGCCGTGCTGGTACTGCTGGCCGTGCGGCGGGGTCTGTCGCCGCTGGGGCAAATTGCTGACGATATCGCGCGCCGGGATTCGACCTCGATGCAGCCGCTGAACGAGGAAACACTGCCGGCGGAGATTCGGCCGCTGATCGTCGCCCTGAACGACCTGCTGAGGCGGCTGGCGGAAGCCATGAATGCGCAGCGCCGTTTTGTCGCCGATGCCGCGCACGAGCTGCGCACGCCCCTGACGGCACTGACGCTGCAGGCGCAACTGGTACAACAGTCCGGTGATGAAGACGAGCGTCGCCGGGCTGTTGGCGATTTGAGGCAGGGCATCGCCCGCGCCTCTCATATGGTGCAGCAACTGCTGGACATGGCCCATCAGGAACCGGATTCGCCGCACGCCTTCTCCCGGCTGGATCTGACCGAACTGGTCCGGGAAAAGGTTGGCGAACTGGCGCCACTGGCGGCGGCCAAGGATATGGACCTGGGCGTCAAGGCCGAGCATTCCCAGTGGATCAACGGGAATGCGGATTCCCTGCGAATCCTGGTCGGCAACCTGGTCGACAATGCCATCCGCTATACGCAGGCGGGGGGCAAGGTGGATGTATCGGTTGGCGCGGATGACGAAGGCCCGTGGCTGACCGTCGCCGATAACGGTCCGGGCATCCCCGAGGATGAGCATGAGCGGATTTTCGAGCGCTTCTACCGTCCGGCCGGACAGCATGCGCCGGGCAGCGGCCTGGGCCTGTCCATCGTCAGGCAGGTGGCGCAATTGCACCAGGCAAAGGTCCGCGTTGAGCGTCCGCCATCCGATGCGGGCATCCTGTTCAGGGTTGTTTTTTCCGGACAAAGGGCGCCCTGAGCTTCAGTGCTTCGATAAGCGGTCGGGGACCGGATTCCGGGCCCGGTCTCCACTGATGTGCCGAAAGCGCAGATGATCGGACGCTGCTAGGCACCGATCATCTGCGTGTTGGCAGCCCCCGGCGGCACCATCGGATACACCCTGGCCTGTCGGTCGATGCTGGCCCGGATCAGGCACGGCCCCGGTGCCTTCAGCAGCCGGCGCAGCAGCGCCCGCGGATCGTCCGCCGTATCCAGGTCCGCCGCCTTCAGGCCGAAGCCGCGGGCGATGGCCGCAAAGTCGGGCGGTGCGGCAACCAGCGAGGCATAGATGCGTTCGCCGTAGAACAGCTCCTGCTGCTGCTGCACCAGCCCCAGGGAGGCATTGTCCATCAGCACGATCTTCACGTTGGCGCCGGTCTCGGCCAGCGTCGCCAGCTCCTGCAGGTTCATCAGGATGCTGCCGTCGCCGGTGAAGCAGACCACGGCATTCTCCGGTTCGGCCATGGCGGCGCCGATGGCGGCAGGGATGCCGAAGCCCATCGTGCCCAGACCGCCGGAGCTCAGCCAGCGGCGCGGCCGTGCGAACGGGTAGGCCTGCGCCACCCACATCTGGTGCTGTCCGACATCGGTGGCGATGATGGCGTCCCCGTCCAGGCAATCCGCCACCGCCCGCACCAGGCCGTAATGGCTGTGCGCGTCATCAAGATCCGGCAGCAGCAATGGGAAACGGCGGCGCAGTGCCTCGACCTGTGCCAGCCAATCCTTTCGCGCTTGCCGTTGGACCAGCGGCAGTAGCGCTTGCAGCGCCGCAGCCGCATCGCCGCGGATGGCGACATGCGGGGTCTTCAGCTTGCCCAGTTCGGCGGCGTCGATGTCGATATGGATGACCTTGGCCCGCGGGCAGAAGGCCTCCAGCCGGCCGGTCGCCCGGTCGTCGAAGCGGGCGCCGACGGCGATCAACAGGTCGCTCTCGTCCAGCACCATATTGGTGTAGCGCGCGCCGTGCATGCCCAGCATGCCGATGGCCAGCGGGTGGCGGGCGGGCATCGCCCCCAGCGCCATCAGCGTCGTGGTCGTCGGCAGGTCCGCCTTCTCGGCCAGGGCCACGGCCTGCTCATCGGCCCCGGCATGGATGACGCCGCCGCCCAGGTAGAGCACCGGTGCTGACGCGGCATTGATCATGGACGCGGCGCGTGCGATGGCCTCCATATCGGGTGCAGCGTCGGGCTCGGGCCTGCCCGGCTGCGGCCAGGTCGACACGGTCAGCGTCTCGCACTGCACGTCCTTCGGGATGTCGATCAGCACCGGCCCCGGCCTGCCCGAGGCGGCGATGCGGAAGGCCGCCGGAATGATCTCCAACAGCTCGGAAGCCGCGCGAGCCTGGAAGCTGTGCTTGGTGATGGCATGGGACAGGCCGATGGCATCGACCTCCTGGAAGGCATCGGTACCGATCAGCGCCCGCGGCACCTGGCCGGTGATGGCGATCAGCGGCACGGAATCCAGCTTGGCATCGGCGATCGCCGTCAGCAGGTTGGTCGCCCCGGGACCGGACGAGGCCAGGCAGACCGCGGGCCTGCCGCTGATGCGGGCCATGCCCTGGGCGATGAAGCCAGCCCCCTGTTCGTGGCGTGCCAGGATGTGGCGCAGCCGGCCGGACTGCGCCAGGGCGTCGTACAACGGCAGGATGGCGCCGCCGGGGATGCCGGTGACCGTGTCCTCGCCCTGCCGCTCCAGCAGGCGCACCACGACCTGGGCCCCGGACAGGGTCTCGGTACGGGGCGTCGGCGGCGCATGTGCCGGCAGGGCGGTTTCGGCGGTTTGCATGTGTTGTCTCCTTCATCGTTTCCGCGAGCGCGAGATCCGACGGGGAGACATAAAAAAACACCCCCGCCGGGCTGGCGCGCCGGCGGGGGTGTGGCAATCGTTATCCGTTGTTGACTAGCGATCGACTCCGGCCCGCGGCGCGTGATTTACGACGAGTACGGAGACGACGAAACGACCGTCGTGGAACGACGGGGCCTGCATCATCGGGGTGGCGGGCATGCGGTTCATCGTCGCACTATAGCCAGGGGGCGGTGCAAAAGGCAACCGGCGAGATCAGTAATGCGGCGGGGGGGCCTCGTCGTCCGGGCGGCGGGTGTCGGTGGCATCCGCGGTGTTGAGGTGCGCGCGAATGGCGCGTATGCCTTTCTCGAGATGGTCGATCTGGCGCTGCTGCGCGGTCACCACCTCGTTCAGTTGCTCGATGGTGTGGTCCTGGTAGGACAGCCGGGTTTCCAGCTCGATGATGCGCTGTTCCAGAGATGTGGTGTTCATGGATTCCACTCCAGGGGATTTTCGTTCAGCAGGGCCGCTTGCTCCTTCAGCGACAGGATGTGCTCCTCCCAGTAGCGCTGGGTATTGAACCACGGGAAGGCGCGGCGGAAGGCCGGATCGTCCCAGCGACGGGCCAGCCAGGCGGCGTAGTGCATGATGCGCAGCGTGCGCAAGGGTTCGATCAGCGCCAGTTCGCGCGCATCGAAATCGTAAAAGTGCGTATAGCCGGACAGCAACTCGGCCAGGTGCAGTTCCATTTGCGCCCTCTCTCCGGTCAGGAACATCCACAGATCCTGCACCGCCGGGCCCATGCGCGCATCGTCGAAGTCGACGATATGCGGGCCGGCATCGGTCCACAGGATGTTGCCGGGGTGGCAGTCGCCGTGCAGGCGCAGGCAATCGACATCGCCGGCTTCGTCCATGCGCTGCTCGACGATATCGAGCGCATCCTCGGCCAGCTGCTCATAGTTGCGCGCCAGCTCCGGAGGCAAAAAACCGTGGTCGAGCAGGTAGGTATACGATTCGTCACCGAAGTGCTCGACGGAAAGCGTCGGCCGGTGCACGAAATCGTGCTGTGCACCGCAGGCATGGATGCGCCCCAAAAAGCGCCCGAGCTGTTCGAGCTGGGCACCGTCCTCCAGATCCGGGGCCCGTCCGCCTTTCAGCGGATACAGGGAGAAGCGGAATGGTCCGGCGTGGTGCAGTGTCTGCCTACGGTCGGCCAGCGGCGGTACCACCGGAATGTCCAGTGCCGCCAGCTCCAGCGTGAACGCGTGCTCCTCGAGGATCGCGTCGTCCGACCAGCGTTCCGGGCGGTAGAACTTGGCGACCACCGGAGCCTCCCCGTCGAGATCGATGCGGTAGACGCGGTTCTCGTAGCTGTTCAGCTCCAGCACGGCGCCGGTGCAGCGCCGGCCGGTGGTTTCGACGGCATCGAGCATGGTCGCGGGATCCAGGGCGTGGAAGGCGTGCGCGGCCTGGGCATCGTTCATGCGTACCGACGCGGGATCAACAGGGATGTTCATTCCGGCAGACTAGCGGGAGATTACGGGGTTCGGTAACGGCAAGCAGACGTCAGGATAACGGGTGGCAATTTACGCTGCCAGAAGATCTGCGTGCACCTGCTGCACATCGACATCCTCGAAGGCAAAGGCACGCGAGGCTTTGTTCTTGCTACGCCGAATTATGCCGGCCAGTTCATGAAACAGCATATCGTCCATTTTCAAATTCATGTCGATATGTTGCGCCAGTGGCGCAGATCAGGCAATGCGCCTGAGGGCAAAAGCGCTCTTCTTCCTCGGCGTGCTGGAAAACTACATGGATGTGGTTTTTCAGTGCTTCCCTAAAGCTCGGTCACCCATACGCCCACATCGAGGCTTACACCTGGAGGGCCGACAAACGAACCGGATATCGGCGGCACCAGTTCGGGCAATCTTGCCACGGCCACGGCAATGTGGTTGGTGCCTGCGATCTCCCCGGAGGTGGGGTCAAACCCCTTCCAGCCTGCGCCCGGCAGGTAGATCTCGGCCCAGGCATGGGTTGCACCGAAATTGGCCGATGAGGGTGGCGCGTGCAGATAACCGCTTACAAAACGCGTGGCCAGGCCCAGGTGTCGCGTTGCAGCCATGAACAGATTCGCAAAGTCACGGCAGGATCCGGTGCCGCTTGCCAGTGTTTCTTCTGCGCTTTGCACACCGGGTTCCTCGCGTACCCGATACGACAGCGTTTGATTGATATGGGTGCTCAGGCGCTGCAACAGGGCATAGGTTTGAATCCGTTCACCCGGACGCCATAGTTTTGCAACCCACGCAGTCAACTGGCTGCCGTCCGTTGGATCGGGTCGATTCATGTAGGGAAACAGCACAACGCTGTCCTCGGGTGTATAGGCAAACGGGTAGTACATTGCGTAATCGGCCATCAGGAAGTCGAGCGGGGCCTCGTTGAATTGCTGGATGATGACTTCGCTCTCGACCAGAAGCTGGCTGGCAGGTGAATTGAAGCTCGCGATCGCGACGGAGTTGCCCTCCACGTCGCTGTGCCAACGTAAGGCAGCCGGAGGCGTGATCTTCAGGCTTGAGGATTCGATGCGAAGTTCGTGCCCCTCACGCGGACGCAGGCGCAAGGTATGGGGCTCAAGCCAAACCGGGGCGGAGAAGTTGTAGTAGGTGCGATGAAGGATGTTATAGCGCTGCATGCATTATCCGCCCGATTTATGAAGCGTGCATCCGCGGGGGTGCCGACCGGCAGCATTGGATCATGAGATCATGGTATTGGCACCTGGAGGTTTGACAAGCAATAAGCGCTTTCCCGCGCGGGCGGTGCCTGATGCCGGCAAGGCGATGGAATCAGTCAATGCGTTTCAGAGCCAGCAGGTATTCGACATTGCCCTTCGGGCCGTGGATCGGCGATTCGGTGACGCCGATGATCCCGGCACCCGGCAGCTCCTTGGCCATGGCCACGATGCGGTCGACCGCCTCCCGCCGCGCGCCCTCGTCGCGCACCACGCCCTTGGACAGCAGCTTCGGGCCGACCTCGAACTGCGGCTTGATCAGCGCCACGCACCAGCCACCGGGTTTCAGCAGGGCCCAGGCCGGCGGCAGCACGCGCGTCAGCGAGATGAACGAGGTGTCGATGACCACAGCATCGACCGGCTCCGGGATGACGGCAGGCGACAGGTCCCTGGCATGGGTGCGTTCGAGGTTGACGACGCGTGCGTCATGCTGCAGCCGGTAGTGCAGCTGCCCGTGGCCGACATCGACGGCATACACCTTCGCTGCCCCGCGCTGCAGCAGCACATCGGTGAAGCCGCCGGTGGAGGCGCCGACGTCCAGGCAGACGGTATCCTCGGCGTTAAGCGGATAGGTATCCAGGGCCTTCTCCAGCTTCAGGCCGCCGCGCGACACGTAGCGCAGCGTCTCGCGCAGCTCGATGTCGGCGGCAGTGGATACGCGCGTGCCCGGCTTGTCGGCCTTCTGGCCGTTGACATAGACCAGGCCGGCCATGATCAGCCGCTGCGCCTGGCTGGTCGATTCGGCCAGGCCCAGTTCGGTCAGCAGGTGGTCAAGACGGCCTTTTGCGGGCTTGGCTGTGGTTGTCAAGGATTGGGCGTCAGAGGCCCGCCAGGGCGTTGGCGATGCCGGCGGCGTCCAGGCCGAGATCGCGCAGGATCTCGGCCTGGCTGCCTTGGGCGGGAAAGGCGTCCGGGATACCGAGGTGCACGAATGGCCCGCGCCAGCCGTGGTGCATCGCCGCCACGGCGATGGCCTCGCCGATGCCGCCCAGCAGGCTTCCCTCCTCGATGACGACGAGCGGCTTGCCCTTCGGCAGATGTTTGACGATGGTGGCGGTGTCGAGTGGCTTGATGAAGCGCAGGTTGACCAGGCCGAGGCGTTGCCCCTGTTCGGCTCGGGCGGCGACGGCGGCGGCGGCGTCCGCCACGCGCGTGCCGACGGCGACGACCAGGCCGTCCTTGCCTTTCGCCACTACCTCGGCGGTACCCACGGGCAGGGCGGAGGCCGGCTCCGGTTCGACGCCGAGGCCGATGCCGCGCGGATAGCGGATGGCACAGGGTCCGGGCAGCGCCAGCGCCGTGGCCAGCATGTGCCTGAGCTCGTTCTCGTCCTTCGGCGCCATCAGCGTGATGTTGGGCAGGCAGCGCAGATAGGCGATGTCGAAGCTGCCGGCGTGCGTGGCGCCGTCGGCGCCGACGATGCCGGCGCGGTCCATGCAGAATATCACCGGTAGATTCTGGATGCAGATGTCGTGGATGATCTGATCGTAGCCGCGCTGCAAAAAGGTCGAATAGATGGCGACCACCGGCCTCAGTCCCTCGACGGCCAGACCGCCGGCGAAGGTGACGGCGTGCTGTTCGGCGATGCCGACGTCGAAGCAGCGCTCGGGATGGCGACGCGCGAAGCGGGCCAGGCCCGTGCCGCCCGGCATGGCGGCGGTGATGGCGACGATACGCGCATCCTGATCTGCGAGATCCGCCAGCATGTCGGCGAACACCTGCGTATAGCTTGGCGGGCCGTCGGCGGCTGGCATCGGGCGGCCGCTTTCCGGATCGTAGGGGCCCAGCCCATGCCAGGTTTCCGGATCCTCTTCGGCCGGCGAGAAGCCGAGGCCCTTGCGCGTCAGCACGTGCAGCAGCACCGGTCCGTCCAGGTGCTTGCAGTTGGACAGTGTCGGCAACAGGTGCTCGAAATCATGGCCGTCGATGGGGCCGATGTAGCGGAAGCCCAACTCCTCGAACAACGTGCCCGGCGTGATCATGCCCTTGACGTGCTCCTCCAGGCGGCGGGCGGCATCGAGCGCCCCCGGCAGCCGGCTCAGCACGCGCTTCGCCGTGTCCTTGACGCCGGTGTAGGTGCGCCCGGTGATGATGCGCGCCAGATACGCCGAGACGGCGCCGACATTCGGGGCGATCGACATCTCGTTGTCGTTGAGGATCACCAGCAGGCGGTTGTCATGGGCGCCGGCATGGTTCATTGCCTCGAAGGCCATGCCGCCGCTCAGGGCGCCGTCACCGATGACGGCGACGGCGTGGTGGCTCTCCCCCTGCAGGTCGCGGCCGACGGCCATGCCGTAGGCGGCGGAGATGGAGGTCGAGGCGTGACCGGCGCCGAAGGGGTCGTGCTCAGATTCGCTTCGCTTGGTGAATCCGGACAGGCCGCCGTACTGGCGGATCGTCGGCATGCGCGTAAAGCGGCCGGTCAGCATCTTGTGCGGATAGGCCTGATGGCCGACGTCCCAGACGATCTTGTCCCGGGGCGAATCGAACAGGTAGTGCAGGGCGATGGTCAACTCGACCACGCCAAGGCCGGCGCCCAGATGGCCGCCGATCGGGGCCAGCGTGCGGATCAAATAGCGCCGCATCTCCTCGGCCAGAGCCGGCAGCTGATCCTGGGCAAGGCGCTTGAGGTCAGCCGGCGAGCCGATGGACTCCAGCAGCGGGAAGGTGGAATTCCCCATCAGCGCTGCCGGCGGCCGATGTAGCCGGCCAACTGGATCAATGTCCCGGCTTTGTCTCCGAGCGGCGCCAGCGCCTGTACGGCGATTTCCTGCATCTCCGCCGCCAGTTCGCGCGCCCGGGTCAGGCCCAGCACCGATACATAGGTGGCCTTGGCCTGCACCTCGTCCTTGCCGGCGCTCTTGCCGAGCGTTTCACTGCTGGCGGTGGCGTCGAGGATATCGTCGGCGATCTGGAACAGCAGTCCGACGGCGCGCCCAAAGCGGATGCAGGCCTCGACCCGTTCATCATCGCCGCCGGCCAGCAATGCCCCGGCCTCGCAGCAATAGCCGAGCAGGGCGCCGGTCTTGTGCAGATGGATGCGCTCGACCTCGAGCATGTCATCCACCGTGCCGGCCTTGGCCTGCATGTCCAGCATCTGGCCGCCGACCATGCCCTGGGCACCGGCGGCCAAGGCCAGGCGCTGCGCCAATGTCAGCACCGTCTGCGGCGGTGCCGGGGTCTCGGCCAGCAGTTCGAAGGCCAATGCCTGCAGGGCGTCGGCGGCCAGTACCGCCGTGGCCTCGTCGAACTGGCGGTGGCAGGTCGGGTGGCCGCGGCGCAGGTCATCGTCATCCATACAGGGCAGATCGTCGTGGATCAGCGAATAGGTGTGCATGCATTCGATGCTCATTGCCGCCGGCAGTGCCGTGGCGGTATCGGTACCGTCGCAGGCAAGGAAACACTCAAGCAGCAGGGCCGGGCGGATGCGCTTGCCGCCGGCCATCAGCGAGTAGCGCATGGCTTCCCACAGGCGTTCGGGCACGACATGCCGACGCTCGGCCAGCATGCTGTCGAGCGCGTCATGGAGCAGCAGGGCGTGCTGCTGCAGAAAAGCGGGGGGTTGCACCGTTATTCGGCTGCGGCGTCGCTCAGGGTCTGCAGGCGTTGCTCGGCCGAATCCAGCAGGGCCTCGCAGCGCCGGGACAGTTTGACGCCGGTTTCGAAGGCGGCGACGCTGTCCTCCAGCGACAACTGGCCGGATTCGAGTTTTTCCACCAGTTGCGTCAGTTCGGCCAGCGCCTGTTCGAAGCTCATGGCATTAATGGCGCCCTCGGTGGGGGTAGCGGCTTGTTTGGAATCGGTCACGTATCGTCTCCTTGCCGGACCCTCATTGTAAGAAGCCGGGCCTGAGAATCAATGCGCCGGCGCTTGCCGCCGCGCCCCATGCTTTTTAGCCTCGGAACATGCGCATCATCCGGCATGGGCGGCAACCCTATCCCGAATCGCTGGCCGAGCAGGAGGCGCAGGTTGCCGCCGTGCTGGCCGGTGGTGAAGCGCCGGTGCTGATCCTGACCGAACATCCGCCCGTGTACACCATCGGCACCTCGGGCAGCGAAGCCGATGTGCTCAGGCGAGACATCGATGGCGAGGCCATCGCCGTCTACGAGAGTGGGCGCGGCGGCGAGGTGACCTACCACGGGCCAGGCCAGCTCGTCTGCTATGTCATCGCCGACATCCGGCACGAGCAGGACCTGCACAAACACGTCTGGCGGCTGGAGGAGATGGTGATGCGTACGCTGGCGGACTTCGGTATCATTGCCGGGCGCAGCGAGCGCGGTATCGGCGTGTGGGTGGATGGGTACAAGATCGCCGCGGTCGGCGTGCGCTGCCGCAAATGGATCACCTTCCACGGCATCGCCCTGAACATCGATCCGAACCTCAAGCATTTCTCCGGCATCGTACCCTGCGGCATGCGTGACGCGCCGGTAACCTCGATGCGCGTGCAGGGGGTGGCGGCCGATCGCCGCCAGGTGGAGACAGCGCTGTCGGCGCATGCCCAGAAGCTGTTCCTGCAGGCCGAAGCGTCTACAGTGACAGCATGAGCAAACGCCTGGCCTGCCTGCTCGCCGGCGCCATCGCCACCGGCCTTTTCATGTCGCCGGCAGCCGGCGCCGACGAGTCGGCGCGCCAGGTGATGGTGAAGCTGGAGCGTCTGCTGCGCGCGGACACCAACACCGGCCGCTACCTGATGCGCGTACATACGAAACAATGGGATCGCACCATCGAGCTGGACGATTGGGACGATCGTCCGGGCAAGCGTTTCTTCATCCGCATCCTGAAGCCGGCCAAGGATCGCGGTACCGCCTATCTGAAGGCTGGTCCGAATCTGTGGATGTATATGCCGAAGCTGGAGCGCGACATCCGCATCCCGCCGTCGATGATGCTGTCCTCGTGGATGGGCTCGGATTTCACCAACGATGACCTGGTCAAGGCGGAATCGGTGGTCGACGACTACACGCACAGGATCATCGCGCACAAGGATGGGGTGCTGACCGTCGAGTCGATACCCAAGCCCGATGCGCCGGTGGTGTGGGGCAAGCTCGTGCACCGTATTCGCGACGACGGCATCCCGCTGCAGGAGGATTTCTACGACGAGCACGGCAAGCTGGTACGCTCGCTCACCTTCGAAGACGTGCGCGAGATCGGCGGCCGTCGCATCCCGACGCGCTGGGTGATGCAGCCGCTGGACGAGCCGGGCAAGCAGACGGTGCTGACAATCGAATCGATCACCTTCAACGTGCCGATCCCGGCCTCGGTGTTCACGCGCCAGAACCTGCGCCGCGGGGTGCGTTGACCGCCATGCTGCTGGCCCTGGCCTGGCGCAACCTGATTCGCAATGCCCGGCGCAGCCTGCTGACGATGGCGGCGGTGGCCTTCGGCCTGTCGGCGCTGATCTTCCTGTGGGGCTTCAACGACGGTGTGCACAACACCATGATGCGCAACCTGCAGGAGGTCATCGTCGGCAGCCTGCAGGTGCATGCCAAGGGCTTCTTCCGTCATCCGAAGCTGAACCGCACGGTGCCGGATGCGCCGCGTGTGCAGGCATTGCTGAAAAAGCTGGGCGCCGAGCGCTACAGCATGCGCCTGCGCACCTTTGCGCTGGCCGCGGGTGAGGACAATTCCGAAGGCCTGGTGATGCTCGGCATGGATCCGGCCATGGAGGACGGTACCACGACCATCGCCAGCAAGGTCAGCGAGGGAAGGTTCATCCGGAGCAACGATGAACACGCCTGCGTGCTCGGCGCCACCACGGCGCGCAACCTGGGTGTGAAGATCGGCGACGAGGTGGTGTTGCTGGCCGAGGACCGCTACGGCTCGCTGGCCGCCGACAAGGTGAAGCTGGTCGGCATCATCACCAGCGGCGAGATGGGTATCGATCGTGGGCTGGCGATCGTGCCACTGGGCTTCATGCAACGGCTGCTCAGCATGGGCAGCGCCGTATCCGAGATCGCGGTACAGCTGCCGGGCTCAAGGCTGGAGGCGGTGACCGCCGCCCTGCGCCGGCAGCTGGGCGGTGATGATGAGGTGCTGCGCTGGTATGACATGTATCCGATGATGAAGCAGTGGGTGGTGCTGGAGAACGCCTTCTACTACATCTTCCTGTCCATCGTGTTGCTGATCGTGGCGGCCGGGGTGATGAACACGGTGCTGATGAGCATGCTCGACCGCATCCACGAATTCGGCATCATGATGGCGCTGGGCTGCGGGCGGCTGCGCCTGGCGGCGATGGTGGTCATCGAGTCGATGCTGCTGGGGGGAATGGGGGTCGTCGTCGGCTGCCTGCTCGGCCTGGGGCTGGTCCACTATTACCACGATGCCGGTATCGACCTCGGGCGGGAGATGAACACCATCACCCGTTTCTACATCAATCCGGTCATCCACCCGGAGATCAATACCGATCATTTGCTGAATACGGTGCTGGCGGTACTCGTGGCCGCCCTGCTCGCCGCCGTGTGGCCGGCTATCCGCGCTGCCCGTCTGCAGCCGGTCGAGGCCATCCACCATGTCTGACTCCCTTGCCATCTACCTGACGCTGGGCTGGCGCAACCTGTGGCGGCATCCACTGCGCACGGCCCTGACCGCTGGCGCCCTGGCCGTCGGCATCGCCGCCCTGACCTTTCTGTCGGCCATGAATGACGGTTGGATGCAGCAGATCAAGACGAACTTCGCGCTGACCGTTACCGGTCATGTGCAGATCCATGCCAAGGGCTTCGAGCAGAGCCGCAAGCTGGCCCAGCGTATCGAGGATCCCGCTGCTGTGATCGCGGCGGTACGGCATGTGCCGGGGGTGGCCCTGATCGACCGGCGCGTGCGCGTGTCGGGGCTGGCCTCCAGTGCCGGGGCCAGCGGTGGGGCGCAGATCTACGGCGTGCAGCCACGGCTGGAGGCGCGGATGAGTCGCCTGGCCTCGTTCGTGGATAAGGGGCGGTGGCTGACGGACAAGGACAATCACGGCGTGGTGCTCGGTGATGGCCTGGCGAACAGCCTGGAGGTGGGGCTGGGTGACAAGATCGTGCTGATGGCGGCGATGCCCGACGGCGATATCGCCTCGGAGGTGTTCCGCGTGCGAGGCCTGATGCACTCCGGCGTCATGGATATCGACGATCTGCTCGCCGTGGTGCCGCTGAAATCGGCCCAGCGTTGGCTCGGCCTGGGGCGGGCGGTGACGGATATCGTGGTGCGGGCCGCCGGCTTCGAGGCGGTAGCGCCGCTGGCGGCACAGATGCGGCGCATCCTGCATGGGAAAGGGCTGGAGGTGCTCAGCTGGATTCAGATCGACCCGATGGCCGAGCAGTGGGCCGAATTCGCCGATGCCTATACCTGGATCGTGTTGGCGGTGGTGATCCTGGTGGTGCTGGCCGAGGTGCTGAACACCATGCTGATGAGCATGCACGAGCGCGTGCGCGAATTCGGGTTGATGGGGGCGCTGGGGGTGATGCCGGTGCAGATGTTCGCGATGGTGGTATGGGAGACGGTGTTGCTGGTGGCGCTCGGAAGTCTGCTGGGCTTTGCCCTGGGCGGTGGCGCCTCCTGGTGGTTCGGGGACAAGGGGATCGATCTGTCGCACTACGCCAGTGCCTTTTCGTTCATGTATATGGACCCGATCGTGCATCCGCTGCTGCGTGCCCAGAGCGTCGCGGAGATTCTGGGGGCGGCGGTGTTCGGGGCGATGGTCGCCGGCCTGTATCCGGCGTGGCTGGCCAGCCGCCTGGAGCCGGCGCAGGCATTGCGGGAGGTGTGATGGACGGGGGGTGTTCGATCCGGTTCAGGGGACACAGGAGAGTTATATGGCACTAATCGAGGTGCACGAGTTGCACAAGCATTACGCCAGCGGTGCCATCGCGGCGCAGGCGCTGAACGGCGTCAATCTTTCGATCGAACGCGGCGATTTCTCGGTGCTGGCCGGGCGCTCCGGTTCCGGCAAGACGACGCTGTTGAACATGATCGGCACCCTGGATCGCCCGGATGACGGCACGCTGGTCGTGGCCGATCACGATGTACTGGCCATGACGGTGGCCGAGCGAGCCGATTTCCGCCTGCGGCATATCGGCTTTGTGTTCCAGGCCTACAATCTGATCCGCGTGCTGTCGGCGCGTGAGAACGTGGCCTACGTGCTGCAGCTGCAGGGCATGCCGGCGAAACAGCGCCTTGCCGAGGCCGATCGCTTGCTGGCCGAGGTGGGGCTGCAGGGGTTCGAGGATCGCCGTCCCGACCAGATGTCCGGTGGCCAGCAGCAGCGCGTGGCCGTGGCCCGGGCCCTGATTTCCAACCCGGATATCGTGCTGGCCGACGAGCCGACGGCGAATCTGGACAGCCATACCGGCGAGGCCCTGCTCGCCCTGATGCGCCATTTGAACGAGGAGCACGGGGTGACCTTCCTGGTGGCCTCGCACGATCCGGGTGTGATCGCCGCCGGCCGCCAACTGTACCGTATGGATGATGGACGCATCGTGTCACGGGAGGATCGTTGACGCCTGGCCGGCTGGCACTGCTGCCGGCCGCGCTGTTGGCCATGGTCAATGCCGCAGGCGCAGTCGGGATTTCCGGGCACTACCGCAACCTCGTGCTGCAGACCACCGACAGTCGGGGACTGGCGACGCTGACCGATCTGAACCGCCTGCGCCTGAGCCTCGCCGGCAGCAAGGGAGGCCTGGCCTGGGAGGTGGCCTATGACAATGAGTGGCTGACCGGCGGGCTGCTGCGCGATCCGGCTTACCGGGCGGTGTTGCTGGCGCCGGCGCCGACCTATGCCGACCTGGAAGCCAATGTGCATACCGGTCCCTCGGATCTGTGGCGGAGCCGACTGTACCGCGGCTGGGTCCGCTACAGCACCGGTGCCTGGCAGCTGACGGCAGGTCGCCAGCGCCTGGCCTGGGGTTCCGGAAGGGTGTGGAATCCGACCGACCGCTTCAATCCGGTGCTGCCGACGGCCATCGAGCCGGATCAGAAGCTCGGCGTGGATGCTGTTTCGGGGACATGGCGCTATTCGGCCTTCGGTTCATGGCAGGCGGTCATCACCCCCGGCCGCACCAGCCGCGGCGTGGCGCGCAAGACGGCGCTGCGCTGGCGCGATACCGTCGGCACCACCGACGTGGCGTTGATGGCCGGCGATATGGGTGTGGAGCGGCTGGCCGGCCTCGATGTCACCGGCAATCTCGGCGAGGGGGCATATCGCATCGAGGCCGTGTTCTCGCACCCAGACCGGGGCCATAACTACGCCCAGGTCGTTGCTGGCTACGATTACACGGTGGTCAATGCCTGGTTTCCGCGCGGCCTGTACCTTGGCGCGGAATATTTCTATGACGGCCTGCGCGCGCCGCTGCTACCGCGATTGTACAATGATCGCTGGGTGGCGCGTACTGCTTCGCAATTCGCCCTGCTGGCAGGTTACGACATCGCTGATCTGTGGCGGCTGGATCTGGCGCTTCTGGTCGATCCGATCCATCAGGGGCTGTTCGCGATGCCGCAGCTGACCTGGTCTCTCAGCGACAACGTGACCCTGCTCGCCATGGCGCAATGGTCTCACAGCCGGGTCGGTGGCGAATACGCCGGCTTGCCGGCGGTCTATGTCTTGCGCCTGGACTGGTACTGGTAGGGGGGCTAGTCGTCGGCGTCCCAGTCGTCGAGCAGGGGTTGCAGGTTGGTCTGGACGGCCTCGTTATGCGCCTGTACCCACTGCTCAAACCCGCCGTAGGCGTTCATGAAGGACTGGAAGACATGCCGGGGAATGCAGCAGATCAGGCAATGGCCGACGGCGGTGAATGTGGCGTCCTTCGGCAACAGGATATAGCGGTTGACATCGCCGAACATGTCACCTGTTTTCAGCGTCAGCGTATGCATCTGGCCGGAAGCGGGGATATGGGCGTTGACCGCCCCGTGCACGACGATGCAGCCGTAACCCTCCGGGTTTTCGTCGATCAGGATCTTGTCCCCGTCCTGGTACTCGGACAGCGTCGATTCCTCGGCCAGCCAGTGACGGTCGGCTTCCGGTAGACCTGCGAATGCGGGATGGCTGTGGGTCATGGCATGGATCAGGCGTGAACGCACCGTATCCATCAGCCGCTCGCCGGCAATCGGTGAGCGCTGCATTAGCTTGGTGATCGAGGCATCCGAGAATTCCAGTACCAGCGATGGCTCGGTCGCCGTGACCGAGGCGGAGCGCGGCAGCTGGTAGACGCAGGCGAATTCGCCGAAGTAGTGCCCGGGTCCCAGCGTATTCAGATCGACCCGGTGTTCGTTGGCGAGCAGGTGTACGAGCATGTGCCCTTCCAGGATCAGGTAAAAATTGCGGCTGACCTCGCCCTGGCGCACGATGTCGGTGCCTTTGGGAAAGGACACCAATTCAGCCTGGCGGATGAAGTCCATCGCCTCGTGGTCGGACAGCTGGTCGACCAGGGTGAAGGTGTGCTCTGTCCCCGTTTCCATGTCGATCGGACCATCGGTGGTTAAGCGCGCGATGCTGGCCAGGGCCTCCACCTCGTCGGTATCCGGGTGATCCAGGTTGCGGCACATCTCCAGAAAGCCGATGGCGCTGCCGGATCTGCCGCGGGCCAGCATGCGCCGGGCCATGCCCAGGGCAAGCTCGCGCGCTTCGTCGATGTGGTCGGTATCCTGCAGCATATGGATCAGGGGGCGGGCGATGTGCATGTCCTCCGGGAAGGTCCGGTGCAGGTCCGCATAGGCGGTGGTCAGTTCCTGATCGTTCAGCGCCATTGCCGACTAGTCTAACCAAAGATTACCGCTTGGCCACATTCGCATTGTATAGCCATCGCTTGGGCTTCGCCGTGCGGCAGGCTATGATGCCGTCCATGGCAACATCCCGACCGATCGCCGGCCGACCCCGTGGCAGGCTGCCGCTGGCCCGCGAGGGCTGGCCGTTCATTCTAGGCGCGGCGGCCGTCACGGCCGTCGCAGCGCTGTTGTGTTGGTGGATCGTGGCCGGCGTGGCGCTGGCGCTGTTGGCTTTCATACTCAACTTCTTCCGCGATCCGGAACGCCCGACGCCGGCCGGGGACAGCTTCATCTGCCCTGCCGATGGCAAGGTGGTGCGGGCCGAGGCGACGGAGGGTGGCCAGCGTATCGACATCTTCATGAACGTGTTCGATGTGCATGTGAACCGTGCTCCGATGGCCGGGCGCATCACGCACATGCAGTACGAGCCGGGCCGCTTCATCAATGCCGCGCACGAATCGGCGAGCACAGAGAACGAACGCAATCGCTTCGAGATGGAGACCGACGATGGACAGTGCATCGCCTTCACGCAGATCGCCGGCCTGGTGGCGCGGCGCATTGTCTCCT
>Ga0307418_1000118_pt1 | contig 22059 bp, 16 predicted proteins | sample SalMarWE160220MG_2_FD_202160 | JGI IMG/M metagenome (GOLD analysis project Ga0307418, IMG submission 202160) | Salt marsh sediment microbial communities from the Plum Island Ecosystem LTER, Massachusetts, United States - WE1602-20 | ecosystem: Environmental > Aquatic > Marine > Intertidal zone >...
AAATTGTCTATTTCTCCCACGGCGGCGGCCCCTTACCGATTCTCGGAGATGCCAGTCACAAAGCAATGGTAAATTTTATGCGGCAGCTTCCAGCCCGATTGAGGAATCCGGATGCGATCCTCGTCATCAGCGCCCATTGGGAAGAAAACACGGCAACACTGTTAGGCGCACAAACGCCTCCCATATTTTACGATTATTATGGTTTCCCCGATGAAGCCTACGATATCACTTATCCGGCCCCCGGAAGCCCCGAGCTTGCGAATCGGATCGCCGGCTTATTGCTTAAAAATAATATATCGGCTCGTATCGATCCTCAGAGGGGATTTGACCATGGCTTATTCATCCCGCTGAAACTGATGTATCCTCAAGCCGATATTCCTTCACTGCAACTTTCGCTATTGCGCGGTCTTAATCCGGCGGCACATATCGCCCTTGGCAATGCATTGCGGGAATTGATGTCTGAGAATATCCTGGTGATCGGGTCCGGGTTTTCATTTCACAACATGAGAGAATTTTTTAACCGTGGAAATAATACGCCGGATCCGGCCAATGACGCTTTCCAAAATTGGCTGATCGAGGTATGTACCGGCCCGATATCCCAGTCCGAGCGTGAACAACTTCTGATCGAGTGGGAAAAAGCGCCTTCGGCACGCTACTGTCATCCCCGTGAAGAGCACTTGCTGCCGCTGCATGTGTGTATCGGTATGGCAAACAAACCGGCCTCTACAATATTTGACGACGCCATCCTGGACAAGCGCGCGGTTGCGTTTTTGTGGTGAGAAATAAGATACACATACAGGGCAACCGCCGCCCAACAAGGGCATTTTAAGGGTTGGGTTGTAAACACGCAAAAGATGGGATGAAAGGTCCGGCGTGAAACATCGTTTTTCATCTTAGAAGCCATCTCAAAATAAAGATTTTGGTTCAAAATCAAGAAGGAGCCGAGTTTTAACCCGCAGGCATACTCAAGTATGTTGAGGACTTAAAACGAGGTTCCAACGCCGAGTTTGGGCCAAAAGATTACTTTGAGATAGCTTTTAGTATTATTTGCGATACTGCCGCTTCTCTTTGTAGCAACGTCTCAAACAGATCAATTGGGTGGGCCGCCACCCGATCTTATCGTAAAAATCCAGGGCGGAAAAATTGGTACGATCGGCCAGAAGTTGCATACGGGTGGCACCGCGGCTTCGGGCCCAATCTTCAATGCTTTCCATGAGTTTGCGGCCGATGCCTTGGCCGCGAAATTGAAGATCGACCACCACATCTTCCACCAGGGCCACAACGCCGCCCTCGGCTGTGGAAATCAGAGTTTGGGCGGTGCACATGCCGATCACTTGCCCCTTCACTTCGGCCACCTTGATGCATCTGTGCTTTAAACAGCCGTCCAGCATGAGTTTCAATCCCCGACACTGGCGTGCTTTATCAATGGAAAAGTCAGCCTCGACGGAAAACAGCTCTCCCAACAGACTCACCATGACATCTATATCCGACCGCCCGGCATTTCGAACTCGGACGGTCACAGGATTTGGGAGATCTTTCGCCATGGGTTTATCCCTAACTGATAAGAAAGTTTTCGGCCACGGCATCATCTTCCAGGGCATCCAGGATCTCGTCAACGGCATCTTCGCTGTCCACGTTGCCGTACCAGACGCCTTGAGAGTGGATCACCATCACCGGACCGTGGTCGCATGCTTTCATGCATCCGGTGCTGGTGATTTGAGCATTCAAGCCCCGGTCCAGTATTTCATTTTCAATATAGGGCAACAGATTCCCGGCTCCCTTTTTATGGCAGACGCCTTGGGAATCGCCGCCGGAACGGAAACTGGCGCACAAAAATATATGATGTTCGGGTTTTTCCATAAAACGTGCTCCTTTCATATCGTTTTCTGTAATTTTTTAGACAGGACTTACAGGATTTACAGAGGTTTTTTTGTCTTTCAGCCGGCCGTTATCCGCAACCCATCTGATTGCCGCCGCAGCCGGACCCGCAGGCAAAAGGACGCCGAACCGCCATATGGTTCAAACTCTCACCGGCGAAGACTGCGTGAACCGCGTCATCAATGACGCCTTCGCATTCAATGACGTCAATACCGCTGTCACTGAGTGCTTTTTTAGGGTTGGCCCCTACGCCGCCCACCAAAACAGCGCGGCAGTCCGATAATATTTCGGCCAAGGCTTTCCAGCGTTCCATACCGCTGCCGGGTTCCGGTGTCCGCCGCGCTTCGATCAGCCCGATGCCTCCCTCTTTTTCGCCATAGACCAGCACCTGGTATGCTTCGCCCAGATGCTGGTTCACCAGCACGCCCTCCAGACTGGCCACCGCCACATAGGGCCGTCTGGAAACTTTCTGACCTTTGGGCTGCAACACTTCCAGATGTTGGCAGTTTTTCAAGACGGCCATCAAGTCTTCAGAGGGTATCTCACCCAACAGTCCTACGGCATCGCTGCGGCAGCGGGTGCAGTGGCGCATCTGTTTGACGTGCTTTCCGGCGGCCTTGCGAACGGCGCTGACCGTTTCGGCAGCGGGCTCCGCCAAATGTTCGAATTCGCTGCCCGTGCTGGGGTAGTACGGCATACAGTTGAAAAGATCCACGTCCAGTTCGTTCATCTTTCGGGCCACCGCATCAATATGATCTTCATTGATGTCGGGAAGGATAATGCTGTTGACCTTGACGATGATGTCCCGCTTTTTGAGGCCCCTAATAGCCTCCAACTGGCGTCCCAGCAGGATTTCAGCCCCCTGCTCGGCGCGGATCACCCGCTTTCCCAGGCGCATCCAGGCATAAATCCGGGCGCCGATGTCAGGGTCCACCGCATTGACGGTTACCGTCACGTGGCTCACTTTTAATTCGGCCAATTCATCCAGATATGGGGATAGATTCAAGCCGTTGGTGGCCACGCAGAGCAACATCTCCGGGTAGCGCGCGCGTACCTGCCGGCAGGTTTCCAGAGTCTGGACTGCATTGGCAAAGGGATCCCCGGGTCCGGCGATGCCCACCACGCGGATATTGGGTTTTCGGCGCAACACTTCTTCCAGATAAACCATGGCCTGAGCCGGCGAAAGCACCGCGCTGGTCACCCCCGGACGGCTTTCGTTAACGCAGTCGAATAGACGGTTGCAGAACTTGCACTGGACATTGCAGCGCGGGGCCACCGGTAAATGCACACGGCCGAAATGAAAATGGGCCTTTCGGTTAAAACAGGGATGATCGTCAATATTCATGGCTCAAAGTTTCCGGTTCTTAGTTCGTTTTACATATACGTGTAGCCAATTTTCGATGCTGCTTGTCTTCTTTCTAAGAGGGTATTGGCAATACAATCGAACAGATTCTGGGCGCCTTGATAACCCAGGTGCAACAGGCGGCTGCCACCCACCCGGTCGTGGACCGGAAAACCGATCCTGACCAAAGGAATATCAAGTTTTCGCGCCAGACTGTATCCTTTGCTGTGGCCGATCATCAGGTGGGGCCGAACCTCTTGTACCGCATCTTCAATATCCACAAAATCAACCCCTTCGATGATGTTCACCCTGTCATGATATTTCGGATCCAATATCTGCTTTACTATCGGGGCCAGGTGCCCGCCATTTTCTCCGGTGGCACAGATCACCGGAAGAATCCCGATCTCCGAGAGAAAATCCACCATGCCGGCCACCAAGTCAGCCTCGCCGTAAACCACGGCGCGCAAATTGTTGACATACTTGTGGCCGTCCACCAGAGCATCCAGCAAACGGCCGCGCTCTTCAACAAACCTTGCCGGAATGGCGGTGTCGGCGATGGCGGCCAACGTCTGCATGAAACGATCTGTTTGGCGAATGCCCATGGGCAGACCCAAACGATGCCCGATCACCCCGAAATGGTCCTCCAGATGAGTGGCTGCGGTTTCGGGCATTTTGGCTAAAACGCGTCCCAGTTCGATACTGGCCAATGCGCTGCCGGCCGCTTCAATTGCTGCCGCCGGCGTACCGCCGGATGGGATGCGTTGATACTCGCACCACAGCTCACCATCCAAAGTCCGGGAGTAATCGGGGAGCATCATGACCTTCATGCCGAACGCCGCTATTATCGCTTTCAAGTGCCGCAAGTCGGCCGGCGAAACCATGCCGGGAAACAGGTTGATGGTTTTTGACGGCTGTTTTTTTTCCGACAGGGATTTTGTGACCAGCCCGGACACGGTGGCCAGGACCGCATTGTGGAAGCCCTGCATATGGGTGCCCTGGAAACTGGGTGTTGAGACATGCACAATTGGCGGCAAATTTTTTTTCGGGTTGGCCTTTAGATATTCGCGGATAAACATGGGCACGTCATCGCCGATGGTTTCAGCCAGACAGGTGGTGGCCACACCGATCATCCCGGGCGCATACTGGGCGATGATGTTGTCCAGGGCCAGTTTTATGTTGGCACCGCCGCCGAAAATGGCTGTCTGTTCACCAAAGTTAGAGCATGCAATATCGATGGGCTCTTTAAAGTGACTGATCAAATAGCGTCGAATATAGGTGGAACACCCCTGGGAACCGTGGAGCAGGGGCACGGCATTGGCAATGCCTTTGAAAACCAGGGCTGCGCCCAGGGGTGAACACAGCTTGCAGGCGTTCTGCGTGGCCGCTGCCGAAGGTTTGGTTTTAAGATCTTTTAAAAGGTATCTGGCTTCCATTTATCAGCTCCCTTTGCTTCTTCTTTTCTTCATGACGATTTTCAGGAAACGTTTCACCTTGAAGCATGGTTTTATCTCTGCCGAAAGGGAACAAACTGCCATACCGGGCTGGTAACGGAGGTATGGACTTCCCGGGCAAAGTTCAACATGCCTTCAAATCCAGCCAGAGGAATCTTGCGCTCATGGTTGTGGTCACAAAAACCGATGCCCAGTTTGTAGGCCATGGGCCGTTCTTTGACCCCGCCGATGAAAAGATCGGCCCGTTTTTCAATAATATATTTGGAAAGCTCCAGCGGGTTTGCATCGTCCAGAATCACGGTGCCTTCGTCGCACATATCCCGCAAGATTTCGTAGTCGATTTTATTGCCGGTCTGGGAGCCGGCCAGGATCACTTTCATGCCCAGATAGCGCAGGGCCTTGATCAAAGAGAAAGCTTTGAAGGCGCCTCCCACGTATATGGCTGCGCGCTTTCCGGAAAGATCCTTTCGAATCTCTTTAAGCTTTGGATAAATGGCATTGACTTCATCGCGAACCAGTTTTCTGGCCCGCTCTTTGATCCCGGGATCGTCTTCAAAGTGATCGGCTACATCGTAAAGCGCTTTGGCCATGTCATCGATGCCGAAATAGGAGACGCGGATATAAGGGATACCGTATTTTTCTTTCAACATCTCTGCCAGAAAGGTCATGGCTCCCGAGCACTGCACCACATTCAAGGCGGCGCCGTGGAGTTTACGAATCTCGTCTACCCGGCCGTCTCCGGTCATCACCGAAACGACCTGAACCCCCATCCGCTCGTAGTACTTTTTAATGATCCACGCTTCGCCGCCGATATTGAACTCTCCCAGAATATTAATGCCGGCCGGCGCAATATCTTGAACAGATCCGGTACCCACCAATTGAAACAAGGCATCGCAGGCGGCCTTGTAGCCGTCTTTTTTGGTGCCCTTGAAGCCTTCGGAATGCACCGCCAATACCGGAATTTTCCTTTCACGGCTCACCTTTTTGCATACCGCCTCCACATCGTCGCCGATGATACCGACGATACAGGTGCTGTAAACAAAGGCTGCTTTGGGCCGATAGGTGTCGATGAGTTCGATCAATGCCTGGTACAGCTTGGGTTCACCGCCGAAAATCACCTCTTTTTCCTGCAAATCGGTGGAAAAGCTGAGACGGTGCAACTGGGGTCCGGAGGACAGGGCGCCTCGGATGTCCCACGTATAGGCGGCGCAACCGATGGGTCCGTGGATCAGGTGGAGCGCATCGCTAATGGGATAGAGCACGACCCGGGAGCCGCAGAACACGCAGGCGCGCTGGCTAACCGATCCGGCCAGGCTGTGTTTTTCGCAGGTCATTTCAAAAGGGGTTCGGCCTTTTTGGTAGATCTGCTTTTGCCGTTCTTTAAGAATCGGAATTGCGCTCATAAGATGGGCCCTCTCACATAACCAGTTCGAATTCAATATCACTGCTGTCGCGGTCTTTACGGTCCAGCAGGGCATTGAGCATTTTTTCTAAAAGGCGCAGGGCGCCGCGGTAGCCGAAAGTTGAAAAGTAACTGTGTCCCAGCCGGTCCAGAATCGGAAATCCAAAACGGACCAGCGGGATATCCTCATCCCGGGCGATATATTTAGCATAGGTATTGCCGATAATCAGATCCACCGGCTCGTTTTTGATCCACTGATGCAATAGAAACATATCCCCCGGAACTTTGATTTGAACTTGGTCCGGGATTTCGGCGACGGTGCCTTGCAAGGCTTGCGCATACTTCTTTCCGGCAGGAGATCCGGTCACCATGTAGACCGGTTTCATATCCAGCGCCACCAGAAAACGCGTCAGGCTCAACAGCTGATCGGGATCGCCCACCAACGCCACGCGTTTTCCGTACAGGTACTGTTGCCAGTCGGAGATCGCATCCACCAGTTGGCCGCGTTCCAGGTTGATCTCTTCGGGAACGTTAACCCCGGCCATTCGGTGCAGGGTGTCGATAAAAATATCGGTGTCGTGCAATCCTATGGGCAGGTTAAGGACCCGGCAGGGAACTTTGCATTTGGCATCCAAGGCCTTGGCGGCCGCGCCGGAAGCCATTTCGCCCAATGCAATCGTGCCGGTGCTCCATCCGGTCAGCTTGAGTTGTTCGATGGTGACACCGCCTTCCGGGTACATTTTAAATTTTCCGGTCAGCGGACCGTTGAGCACATTGGCCGTGTCGGGAAACATGATGACATCCACCCCCAAGGCAGCGGCCATGCGTTTAATTTCAGACATGTCCGCCGGTTCCACAAATCCGGGAATCAGGTTGATAGCGTTGGTTTTACGGCCGTTTTTTTCGGAAAAATAGTCCACCATCGCCTTGGTCATATTTGAAAAGCCGGTCACATGGGAGCCCACATAGCTGGGAGTGTTGGCATGAAATACATATTTGCCGGCCGGGATTTTGCCGTCGGCCTCGGCTTTCTTGACAATCTGGGGGATATCGTCACCGATGGTTTCAGACAAACAGGTGGTGTGCACGGCGATGACTTCCGGTTCGTAGACCGTAAAGATGTTGTCGATGGCCTGGAGCAAATTGGCCTGACCGCCGAAAACCGATGCCCCTTCGGTAAAGGCGCTGGTGGCCGCCATCACCGGCTCTTTATAATGCCGGGTCAAGGTGCTGCGGTGATATGCGTAACAGCCTTGAGAACCATGGCTGTGGGGCAAACAGGCGTGAACGCCCAAGGCCGCATACATGGCGCCGATGGGCTGGCAGGTTTTGGCCGGATTCACCATAAGTGCTTTGCGTTCTTTAATCTCTTTTGTGGTATGTCTGAGCAGCATGATATTTTAACTCCTATTAACCTAATCACATCCGTATTTGGCGGCCAGTTCCGGGGCTTTTTGCCAGGGTGCCTTTAAATAGTCCCGGATGCGGCTATTGATCATTCGATCGATTTCTTTGTAAAAATTGATCGCGCCCTTAAATCCGGCGTAAGGCCCACCGTAATCGTAGCTGTGAAGCTGCTTGAGCGGAATGCCGTGCTTTTGGACGGCATATTTTTCTTTGATGCCGGCACAAAAGATATCCGGCTTGAACATGGCGATCATCTTGTCGGTTTCGTGCTGACTGATATCGTCGATGACCAAAGAACCGTTTTCCATTTCGGGCATCATTCCCCTATAGCCAGCAAATTCAACGCCTTTAACGGTCAATGCCCGGATCTCTTTTTCATTTTTGCGAGGATTGAATTTTATCGGGTCCGGTTCCACTTGCAGTTCCTGGATGTTGCGGCTGTCGGCGTCGACTTTAATGTCGGGAAGTACACGGCGTCCTTCGTAGTCATCCCGATGGGCGAACTCGTAGCCAGCCGAAAGGGTTTTCATGCCCAGTTCGGCAAACAGCTCCTGGTAGTGATGGGCCCGGGAACCACCCACGAAAAGCATCGCCCGTTTACCTTGGGTGCGCGGACGGATTTCAGCGCACGCTTTCTCCACCACAGGGAGTTCTTCGGCAATCACATGTTCCACACGATCAATGAGTTTTTGATCTTCGAAATATGCGGCAATTTTTCGCAACGATTTGGCCGTAGCCGCAGCCCCGATAAAGTTGACCTTGGTCCACGGCAGTCCGTATTTTTTCTCCATCATCTCGGCCACATAATTGATAGATCGATGGCACATGATCAGGTTCAAATCTGCCGTGTGGGAATTGGCAAAAGCATCGATGCTGGAATTGCCGCTGTAAGTGGAAACCAGGGTGATGCCGCATGCTTCGAAAAGGCGTTCAATTTCAAAAGCATCACCGCCGATGTTGTATTCTCCGAGCAGGTTAATCTTATAGTCTCCCGCTTTAACCGTGTCATCGGTACCCACCACATGGGTGAAAATGCCGTTGTTGGCAATATGATGGCCGGCGGATTGGCTGACGCCTTTGTAGCCCTCGCAGGAAAAACCGAAGATATTGATCCCCAGCTTCTCTTTCATTTCGCGGCAGACGGCATGCACATCATCTCCGATCAACCCCACGGGGCATGTGGAAAAAACGGCGATGGCCTTGGGGTGAAAATTGTCATAGGCTTCCAGTATCGCCTGCTTGAGTTTCTTCTCGCCCCCGAAAATGATCTCTTCTTCCTGCATGTCGGTGGTGAAACAATAGGTCATAAAATTATGCCCGCCGGGCGTAGTGTCCGGATCGGTTTGGTTGCGTCGCGTCAGCCAACTGTAAAAGCCGCAACCCACCGGTCCGTGGGTAATATTGATGATATCGCGAGTCGGTCCCAGTACGACGCCTTTACACCCGGCATAGCAGCAGCCGCGTTGGCTGATCAGCCCGGGGACGGTACGCACATTGGATCCGATTTGGGGAACCGTTCCATCGGAGTCGACCTTGTTGACCACGATTTGTTTGGCCCTCTTTCGCGCGACTTTGGGTGGATATTTTTTGATTAACCGGTTTTTTACCTTTTCAGGGTCCAAGTCCTCCAGCATCACAGGTACTTGATTTTTATCTTCGGCAGGTATTGCCATGATAAAGGTCTCCTTTGCAGCAAAAACATCTGGGTTGAAAAATGGCCGGCTCAGAAATCATCCAGAACCGCTTCACCGTTTTCACCCGTACGCACGCGGACAGCGTCTAAGCAAGGCATCACATATATTACGCCGTCGCCGGATTTGCCGGTCTGGTTTTCACGGATGATGGTTTTGATTGTCCGGTCCACCAGTTCGTCGGGCACCACAATCAAGATGACCCGTTTGGGGATCAGTCTCTGACCATGGCCCAGTTGGGAAATCGCCTCCTCGTAGCCCCGTTCGGCGCCTTTGAGCAGTTGCAGATCCACCAGCCCCTTACCCCGTCCCAAGGCATCGCGGGCGGTGATGGAAGAAATGCCGGACGCGGATAAAGCCCGTTTGGTTTGATTGATCTTATTCATGCGCACAATGGCGAGGATTTCTTTCATAGCGCAACCTCTTCAATCTCACCGGCACTGGTTTCTTTGATGCCGGAGCTGATGGTGTAGGCTTCTTCAACGTGGACAACAAAAATTTTCCCGTCTCCGTAGGCTCCTTTTTCTCCGGTGCGGGCCGCTTTAACGATTGTTCGGATAACAAAATCCTTGTCGTGATCCTTGACCACGGTGAGCAGCAATTCCTTGGGTATTTCATCATACGTGATCTCGCCGATCTTGATGCCGCGCTGTTTGCCCCGCCCAACAACTGACATTTTTGTTACACCCGGAAATCCGGCCTCCATCAGCGCTGCCAGTACATTATCGACCTTCTCGGGTCGTACGATTGATCGAATCATTATCATGAGCGTGCCTCTCCTTTTCGCTTTTCCTGATCGGATAAAAATTTTCATGAAACATTCTAACTAAGCGGCGATGCCATATTCTATAAGAAGTTGTTCCAGTTCATCTATTTTGAGCGGTGTCGGTATGATCTTTATATCGTTTTCGGCAATTTTTTTTGCGAGCATCCGGTATTCATCCGCCTGAGAATGTCCCGACTCATATTCGATCACGGTTTTTCGGTTGATCTCCGCTCGTTGCACCACATTGTCCCTGGGAACGAAATGGATCATCCGGGTACCCAGTTTTGCGGCAAGGGCATTGATCATTTCCAACTCGTTGTCCACATTGCGGCTGTTGCAGATTAGCCCGCCCAAACGCACCCCGCCGGCTTCAGCGAACTTTACAATACCTTTGCAGATGTTGTTGGCCGCATACATGGCCATCATTTCGCCGGAAACAACTATGTAGATCTCCTGGGCCTTGCCTTCCCGGATGGGCATGGCAAAACCGCCGCAGACGACGTCGCCCAGAACATCATAGAACACGTAGTCGAGCGCCTGACTTTCCGCGTAAGCGCCGAGTTGTTCCAAAAGGTTGATGGAAGTGATGATTCCCCTTCCGGCACAGCCGACTCCCGGTTCGGGTCCGCCGGATTCGGTACACATCGTTCCGCCGAAACCCTGCTTACGAACGTCTTCGAGTTCGACGTCTTCGCCTTCTTCTCTTAACGTATCCAAAACCGTTCTCTGGGCGAGTCCGCCGAGAAGAAGTCGGGTAGAATCCGCCTTGGGGTCGCACCCAACCACCATGACCTTGTGCCCCATCTCCGCAAGACCGGCCACCGTATTTTGGGTGGTGGTGGACTTGCCGATACCGCCTTTTCCGTAAATGGCTATCTTTCGCATCGGATGACTCCTTTTATTTAAGTAGAAATTAAACCTTCATCGCGTTGACAATTAATCTAAACAAATAGTATGCCAACTTCTTTTACCGAAGATGGATATCGATATAGTTTATTGATATTACTCCGGTTAAAATTTTTCTACCGGGGCTGTGGGGTCTTGCTTCTGAATTCTTTCATAGAAAATCGTGCAGACACTTTTGTAAATGTCGACAAAGATGTCTTCAAAAATGTAGATGGGATAAAAATATGAAATGAGGATAAAGTAAATAAAAGGGTAATGATAATGCGGACAGAATGTTCAATTCAGAAAATAAGAAATAAGAATAACCCGGGTAAATCTCTTTCCTATTTCCTCTTTCCTATTTCTACTTTATAGATTATAGCTTTTTATAAGTTATGCCATACTTTTTGATCCGGTACCCGAGCTGGCGCGGTGAAATACCCAGTGCCATGGAAGTCTTTTGCTGGTTGAAGTTATTTTTTTTCAAAGCTGCCATGATTCTTTCTTTTTCAAGGTGTTGTATTTCAAAGTTCAGGCTTGCGGATTCGCTGTTGCCGGAAGGTTGGAGGAAGGACATCCTTTCTGAATCCGAGTTCAGGTTTGGCGGAAGATCTTCCGGTCCGAGCATATCGTGTTCGGCCATGATGACAAAGCGCTCGACCATGTTCGCCAGTTCTCGAACATTCCCCGGCCATTGGTATTGCATCAAACCGGAGATCGCGCTGTCTTTCAACCGAAGGTTCCGATGGTATGCCTTGTTGAACTTTTGCAGGTAATGTTCAATGAGCAGGGGGATGTCCTCTTTGCGGTCTATTAAAGGCGGCAGAACGATAGGCACGACATTTAAACGCCAGTATAAGTCTTCCCTGAAATTACCCTTCTGTACTTCTTCCAGAAGATTTCTATTTGTGGCAGCAACAACTCTCACGTCCACAGTTATCGGTTCGGCGGATCCGATGCGTTCGAATGTGCGTTCCTGCAACACTCTGAGAAGCTTGACCTGTGCCTGAAGGGTCAGTTCGCCGATTTCATCCAAAAAGAGTGTTCCGGTGTGTGCGATTTCGAATCGGCCGATGCGCCGGGCTGTCGCACCGGTGAACGCCCCTTTTTCGACGCCGAAGAGTTCTGCTTCGATCAGATTTTCCGGAAGCGCAGCCAAATTTACTGCCACGAATTTAGATTTGGCTCTGTGGCTCTGATAATGGATGGTTTGAGCGATCAGTTCTTTTCCTGTGCCGCTTTCCCCTAAAAGCAATACATTGGTGTCGGTATGAGCGACTTTCATGACCGTTTTAAGCACATGCTGAAACTTGGGGGATTGGCCGATAATATTGGGCATGCTGTACCGTTCTTCCAGTTGGGAACGAAGGGAGCCGCATTCGTCTTGTGTTTTTTTGAACATTTCCCAGAGTTTAACAAACTGGGCAGTGAATGATGCCACAATATAAAGGACTCTCAGATCATCGTCCACGTTTCCCCGTTCTTCAGCGTAAATTCTATCAACACTGAGGACGCCCAAAGTTTTGCGTTCAAGCGTGATGGGGATGCATAAAAAAGAAATTCCTTTTTTTTCGGGCCGGGATTCGGTCTTGTTTAAGAATTTGGGTTCTTCACCGATGTTCGGCACAAACATGGGAGCGCCGGTTTCCATGACCTTACCGACGATACCTTCGCCGATGCGATAGGTTCCTCGAAGGATCTCCCTGGGAGTCAGTCCGTGAGCCGCAACGATTCTGAGCCCCTGAGAAACGGGATCCACCAGAAAGACACACCCCCGCTGCATATCAAGATGTTTGCTCAGGGTTTCCATGGCACATTTCAGATTTCCCTCCAGATTAAATGATGCGGTCAACACGCGGCTGACTTCGAGTATGGCGCTCATTTCATGGTTTTTTCTGAGTATGGTGTCCATAGTGCCTTTTTAAACTACAAGCCGTCTCAAAAACGCATCTAACGCTCAATTACGGCGTTGCGAGTCTCCTCAAAATGCTCATGCACTCTCATGTATGCTGCGCTTTTTCATCGGCTCGCGCCTTGTCCTTTAACATAATCTGCATTTTTGAGACGGCTTGTACTTGATGGTTTCGAAACAAACGGATCTTACATCTGCCTGAATGATTCAGGCTGAAACAACAACAGCCCGCTGGTTTAACAGCGGGCTGCCGGGATTTAGGAGGTGCTATCGGGAACATATCGTTTCGAATATTCAGAAACCCGTCCATGGACGCGGCCGGAGAATGGCCTTTCAAAGATCAATCGATCTCAAACGCTCTTTCTCCATGCAGCGTGTTGTCCAGGCCTATAATTTCATCTTCTTTATCGACTCTCAGCCCCCCGGTGATGAATTTGGTCACATAAACCACAATGACCGTTCCCACCGCCGTGTAAAGGATGGTCGCCACGATGGATACCGCCTGAACATAAAGTTGTTTGGGATTTCCAAAAAGCAATCCCTTACCGGCTGCATTGACGGCCGGGTCGGCAAAAATACCGGTTGCCAGCGCGCCCCACATACCGCACATGCCGTGGACCCCGAATGCATCCAGGGAATCGTCATATCCCAATTTGTGTTTAAGAACAGTAACACTGAAAAAACCAAAAATGCCCGCAACGATCCCGATCACCAGCGAAGCGGACAAATTCACAAATCCGGCCGCAGGTGTGATGGCGACCAATCCGGCAACAACCCCTGAGGCAATTCCGAGGACCGTCGGTTTTTTACTCACCCACCATTCAGCAAACATCCATGCCAGAGCAGCCGCGGCCGCCGACGTGTTGGTGACCAAAAATGCCGACGCAGCCAAACCATCTGCGGCCAGTTCGCTGCCGGCGTTAAAGCCGAACCAGCCGAACCACAAGAGGGCGGCGCCTAAGGCGGTTAGGGAAATGCTGGAGGGAAACATGGCTTCCTTGCCGTATCCGATTCGTTTTCCGAGAATCAGAGACAGTATCAGACCGGCCACACCGGCATTGATATGCACGACGGTACCACCGGCGAAATCAAGAGCGCCCATTTTTGCCAGCCAGCCGCCGCCCCAGACCCAGTGGGCGATGGGCGAATAAACAACGGTCAGCCACAGCACCGTAAAAACGATCCAGGAAGAAAACTTCATGCGGTCCACAATGGAGCCGAGGACCAGGGCTACGGTAATGGCGGCAAAGGTCATCTGAAAAACGACAAACACAAATGTGGGTATGGACCCGGACACGCTGTTTACACCGATGCCGCTTAAAAACAGGTTTTCCAGCCCGCCGATGATTCCGGCCTTGTCCGGTCCAAAGGCCAGCGTATAGCCCCACATCATCCAGATGATGCTGCCGAGACAATAGGCCACAAACGTCATGGCATAGGTGTTTAAAAGATTCTTGTACCTGGACATGCCGCCGTAAAAAAGCGCCAGACCGGCCGGCGTCATCACCATGACCAGAGCGGTGGCGACAATCATCCAGGCCGTATCTCCGGTATTCAATGCATCGGCGGCATAAGCCGAAGAAAACGGGAAAAGCAGACAAATCGCGAAAATTACATATCTCATCGGTTTCATTCCTTAGTATTCCTCCTTTTTTTCTCAAATCGGATTTGGCTAAATAGCTGAATCGTTGAATCGTTAAATGGCTATGATGACTTGACCGGCCGACCATTCGACGATTTGACCTGATTAAATTTAGGTTTACTAAGGCAATAGCTGTGCCATAAGGAAAGAAAAGGAAAAAATACATAATTTTCAAAATGTTAAAAGTATTCTTATATGGTTTTGTAACTACGGCTGCACACACAACTGTAATAAATCGAGAAATATATTACAAAATTGCAACTTTTTAAAAAAATTTGTCAAAAAATTAAGCGCTCCAGGGAATGAGATTTAAGGAAATTATTATCTAATGGGTTGCGCCTTTATCATCATGGTATAGTCCTCAATGGCCAAAGGAGGTTGCGCCCGCTGATAACGCCATTGCAACCAGCGAACGCAACCGCTATGTTTGAGTTGTTAAAAAGAAATACTTGCCGTAACCTCTCCGTATACAAAATACGAACTTCTATTTATGTCTGTTCCGCCGGTTTGCGAAGCATTTTTTCAGAAGCGGTTCCTCCCATGAGAGAGCCGAACCCTGCTGTGCTTCCCATTCCGCCGGCATGTGAAATCTCAAAATCCGGATAGGCAGTGCCGCCGTGTTCGGTAAAGTCGAGCCCCTCGAGTTCCTCTTCCGGTGACACTCTCAGACCTATGGTTACATCGATCAGCTTAAACAATAAAAAGGCTGTGGGGAATACCCATAAAAAGCAGGCGGCGATTCCCAAGAGCTGCACACCTATGATTTTCAACGACGTGCCGCCGATGTTGAATATTCCGGCAGACAAGGTTCCCCAGGCACCGCAGACGCCGTGCACCGATATGGCGCCGACCGGGTCGTCGATCCTGATGCGATCAAAAAAGAGAACGGCCAACACGACGATGACACCGGCTATGGCGCCGATAATGATCGCACTCATGGGTGTTACCGTCGCACAGGGGCTGGTAATGGCCACCAGACCGGCCAGGGCGCCGTTCAGAGTCATGCCCGCATCGGGTTTTCCGAATTTAATCCACGCTGTAATCATCGCCAGCGTCGCACCGGCTGCGGCGGCCAGGTTGGTGTTGACAAAAATCATGGCAATATCTTTGTTGGCGGCCGTCGTGGAACCGGGGTTGAAACCGAACCATCCCAGCCAGAGGATAAATACGCCCAGGGCCGCCAGCGGTATGTTGTGCCCCAGAATCGGTTTGATCGTGCCGTCTTTCATGTATTTGCCAATGCGCGGTCCCAATACAAGGGTTCCAGCCAAAGATGCCCATCCGCCCACCGAGTGAACCACTGTTGAGCCTGCAAAATCTATAAAGCCAAGGTGTTCGAGCCAGCCTCCCCCTTTGTAGAGGCCGCCCCAGGCCCAGCTTCCAAACACAGGATAGATCAATAAGCTGATAACAACGCTGTAAATCAAGTATCCGACAAATTTGGTCCTTTCCGCCATGGCGCCGGAAACGATGGTGGCCGCTGTGGCGGCAAATACCACCTGAAACATCCAGAACGCCAATACCCAGGGGTCGCCACCGGGCTTGAAATCGCTCAAGAAAAACCCGGATGTTCCGAACCAGCCGGTTTTGGAAACACCGAACATCAGGCCGAATCCCACAGCCCAAAACGCCAGGCTTCCCATGGCAAAATCCATCATATTTTTCATCATAATATTGATGGCGTTTTTGGCACGGGTGAATCCGGTTTCCACCATAGCGAATCCGGCCTGCATGAAAAAGACCAGTGCCGCGGCAACCAGCGTCCAAACATAATCGGCATGGGTCTGAACCAGATCAATGGCTTCTTTATTGCTCAAAACCGTCGGCGTCTTATCGGCGGCCCAGGCTCCTGTAAAACAAATCAAGACAAGAAAACCAGAAATGATAAATTTTTTCATAACACTTTTACTCCTTTGATTTTGAATAACATTTTCATTATCCTTAATGATACAAAACATTAAATTGCATGTTCTCCCTTCTCGCCGGTTCGAATGCGAACCGCTTCGTTCACCGGAAGAACAAAGATTTTTCCATCGCCGATCTTGCCGGTATTGGCTGCGCTGGATATGGCTTCCACCACTTGATCCACCAGAGATGAATCCACCACCACATCGATTTGTACTTTGGGGACAAAATCGACCTGATATTCGGCGCCGCGATAAATTTCCTTGTGGCCCCGCTGACGGCCAAATCCTTTGACCTCGTTAACGGTCATGCCGTTTATACCGATTTTGTTCAGCGCATCTTTAACGTCATCGAGTTTAAACGGTTTGATAATGGCTTCAATTTTGTTCATTTGAACGTGCTCCTTTTCCATTAGAATTTTGCTGTTTTACCTTCCCGGGATTTTTCTTGATTGCAGAGCAAGGAGAATGCCAACCTGGCCATTCTTCGAATAAGAAGTGTTTATACTATTGAATAAACAGGAAATATTTTTTCGATAGAGAAGATATATTGGCGCCAATTGGACAACATAAATGTAATTTAATATTATAATTAATACATATATGTAATTTAGAAACTATTTATAACAAATATGTAATATACAATACTGAGCTGACAGCAGCTTTATCTTGGGGATCTTCGAGGTCGGGGTGAGTTAAAATTCACGCTTGCGATTTTAACTTTGATTGAATTCCTTGCAGGGTTGGCTCGGCCAGCAATGTCCGGGCATATGCCGTTGCTTCGGTGACGCTGAGATTGACGATCTGACTTTGAACAGAACGCAAAAAATGCGGATCGACGCTGAGTGTTCTGAGCCCCGATCCGATAAAAAAGGGGATAAATTCGGGTTCATGTCCCATTTCACCACATACCGTCACCTCGATTTCAGCCTTGACGGCTGCCTGGATGATGCGGTGCAGGGATCTGAGAACAGAGGGATGGTAGGGCTGATAGTAGACAGCAACTCTTTCATTGCTTCTGTCCACCGCCAACATATACTGAATAAAATCGTTGGTCCCGATGGAAAAAAAATCCGTTTCTATGGCCAATTCATCGATAATGTCCAATACGGCCGGCAGCTCGATCATTGCGCCGAGGGCGGGTGCGGAATGAAAGGGAAGATTCTGCTTCTCCAACTCAACCATGGCTTCTTCGACGGCTTGACGGGCCTGTCGAAACTCATCGATGGCGGAAATCATGGGAAATACGATTTTTAATTTGCCGGCACCGGCACCGGCCCTTAAGATCGCTCTTAACTGTTGAAGGAATACATCGCGGTAGTGTAGGGAAAAACGGATCGACCTGAGCCCCAGTTCCGGATTCGCCTCTTTGGTGCCTTCAAAATACGGCAGCAACTTTTCGCCGCCGGTATCCAGCGTGCGGATGGTGACTTCCCGGCCGCCCATTTCATCGCACAGCCGTCTATAGACCAAATACTGCTCCTCTTCGGAAGGAAGATTGGACCTTATTAAAAAAGGAAATTCGGTCCGGTACAGCCCGATGCCTTCAACATTGAGATCTTTGGCCAGTTTTAACTCACTGAGAAGATTGATATTGGCCAGCAGCTTAATCGGTTCGCCGTCACGGGTTCTTGTCTGGGAAAGGATGGGAGCGGCGGTGGTCTTATCTTTAGTCTTTTCCGCCTGTAGGCGGGTTTCAAAGCGCAGGATAATCGCTTCAGAGGGGCCCGCATAAATGCTGCCGATGTCAGCATCCAGTATCATAGGCGTACCATCCGGAAGTTCCAGCAAATCGTTGCGTTCGGCAATCACCATGGGAAGTTTCAAAGACCGGGCAATGATGGCCACGTGGGACGTCACCCCGCCGCTCACCAAAACAATTCCCTGGACATCTTCAGTGGCCAGTTTAAGCAAATCCGATGGAAGGAGCTGCCGGGCGATGACAATCCGGCCTTTGACATGATCCAGGTCTTGCGCTGTTTCTTTGCGAAGATTGTTGAGCAGGCGGCGGGTAAGATCTTTGATGTCCTGGGCTTTTTCCTGGAGATAGACGCTGGGAGCTGAAGAGAAGAGCGTCATATAGTGCCCGGCAACATCCCGCACCGCCCCGGGCACAGATATCCCCTGTTCTATTTTGGCCAGCATCGCATCCACAAAGCGGGCATCTTTTAAGATCATGAAATGGGCTTCAAAAATCAGGGCTGCACTTTCCGGAAGCCGTTGGGACAGGCGATTCTGCAAATCCTTTAGCTGCTGCTTGGTAGTTTCAAGTGCCTCAAGAAAACCCTGGGGTGTGGCCACAAACTCCGAATCGGGTCGATGAGACAATACGGATTCACGATCGGTTTTCATCACCATAACAGGCGCATAGGCAAACCCGCTCGATGCTGTTTTAGCCTTTACAAAGCGGAGTCTTTCCAGCAGATCGTTCTCCCGGAAAGAAATCATCTGATGATTCTGGTCCATCATCAGCCGGGCATTTTCGATGGCGCCGGTCAACTGAGAGGCAATGGCCCGCATGGCCATCACGTCGATTTCATCGAAATAACCGGGATGTTCATGCTGCACCACCAGAACCCCGATTTTTTCATTGCCCCTGTGAATCGGAACAGCGAGAAACGATTCAAATGGATCTTCATCAGCCTCTTTGAAGTACTTGAAATCGGGATGGCGGCCGGCGCGATCTTCGCAGATGGGTTTTAAGGACTCAAAGGCTTTGCCCACAAGCCCTTCACCGGATTTCATTCTGACCCGGCCCACCGCCGATGGATTCAAACCGAGAGTGGCCTGGAGCACCAGGTCACGGGTGGTGTCATCGTAAAGATAAATGGAGCCTACATCGGCTTCCAGGTGGCGAGCCACCATCTCAACGGTTTGCTGAAGGAATCCCTGAATGTCGGCGCTCCCGATGATGAGATTGGCCAATTCACCGATATCGCACAGCAGGTTCAGGTGATCTCTGTTCTTTAATTTTGTCATTACATTTTTAAAAACGACTCCAGATGGTTTTGGAAAAATTCATCTAAATGCCATTCTTTTTCATATATCACATTTTCGTCTCCGGTCATGCCATTTTATTCATATACGGAAAGCAAAGGATTTACCGAAAAGAGAAACCGAACCCATTGTAATATAATTCCAAACAAAATGGGAAAATATTCTTTGATAAATTGCGAATCGAAAAGACAACAGCCCGCGATACATCAGCGGGCTGTTGAAGGATTGGAGATGATTAAATATCGAAATACAGGAAGAATTCGTGCGGATGCGGCCGAAGTTTCACGTCGTTCACCTCGTTCTCCGTCTTGTATTCGATCCACATGTCAATAACATCCTGGGTAAACACATCGCCCTTCAGCAAGAACTCCTGGTCCGCCTTTAATGCAGCCAATGCTTCCTCCAGAGAGCCCGGCGCGGACGGAATTTCCGCCAGCTCTTCCGGGGGAAGACCGTAGATGTCCTTATCCAGCGGTTCACCCGGATCCATTTTGTTTTCGATACCGTCGAGCATGGCCATCAGCATGGCGGAAAACGCCATATAACCGTTACATGAGGGGTCCGGGGTCCTGAACTCGATGCGTTTGGCCTTTGGTGAAGGAGAATACATGGGGATCCGAATGGCCGCACTCCGGTTTCGGCTGGAATAGGCCAGGTTCACCGGTGCCTCAAAGCCGGGTACCAACCGTTTATATGAATTGGTGGTCGGATTGGTAAAGGCGCAAAGCGCATTACAGTGTTTCAGTATCCCGCCGATGGCATACAGCGCTTCCTGAGATACACCGGCATATTTGTCACCGGAAAAAAGCGGCTGCTCCCCTTTCCAAATACTGCAATGGGTATGCATCCCGGTCCCGTTGTCGTTATACAGCGGCTTCGGCATAAAGGTCACCGTCTTACCGTATTTGCAAGCCACATTTTTCAGAACATATTTGAACCACACGAGCTGATCTCCCATTACAACCAGCGGTTTAAACCGCATGTCGATCTCTGCCTGACCGGCGGTGGCCACCTCATGATGCTGGCACTCGACCGCTATGCCCAGTTGCTCTAAAGTCAGGAGCATTTCGGTACGGATATCCTGAAGTTTGTCCATGGGCGGCACCGGAAAGTAACCTTGCTTGTGCCTGGGCTTGTACCCCAAATTGGGACACTCTTCCCGTCCGCTGTTCCAGATGCCTTCAATGGAATCGATGGCATAAAATGCGTGGTTGTTTTCCGATGCAAAGCGGATGTCGTCAAAGATGAAAAATTCGGCCTCGGGTCCGAAATAGGCCACATCCCCGATTCCGGTGCTTTTGAGATATGCTTCTGCTTTTTTCGCAATGTTTCGCGGATCCCGGGAATACGCCTCCCGGGTAATGGGATCGACGATGTTGCCGATCAAAACCAGCGTCGGCACGTCAAAGAAAGGATCGATTTGTGCGGTGGCCGCATCCGGAACCACCAGCATGTCGCTGGCGTGAATGGGCTGCCATCCCCGGATGCTGGAGCCGTCAAATCCGAAACCGTCTTCGAAGCTCGATTCTTCCAGCTCGCTGATGGGTACCGTAAAATGCTGCCATAACCCCGGAAAATCCATAAACCGAAGATCAACCACTTTTACATCATTTTCTTTTGCAAATTTCATTACTTCTTTGGGTGTCATAAAAAATCCTCCTTATAATGATTGTAGTATTAGGTGCTTATTGTTTGTGAAAATTGCTCGGTGCCTTAAATTAAATTGTTAGATCTGCATTGCGCTATCCCCGGGTATCAGGGTATACGAGGCCGTATCCATGCTCTCCATGCAGACTCTGATCGAGTCCTTCGATTTCCTTTTGCACGTCGATACGAAAGCCGATGGTCTTTTCGACGACAAAGACGATGATAGCCGTTCCGATAACCGCCAGGCCGATGGTCGCTCCCAATCCCAGCAATTGAATGCTCAGCTGGTTTAAATGCGACCAGGCGCCATTGGCGGATACCGACGCACTCTGCATCCAGCTGCTTCGGATAAAAAAACTCAGCATCACGACGCCCAGCCCGCTTCCGATGCCGTGTATCCCGAAACAATCCAGGCTGTCGTCATAGCCCAATTTCATTTTGGCATTCAGCGCAAAGTAGCAGACGATCGAGGACAGCGCTCCCAGGATCATCGCACCATATGGCTTGACAACGCCGGCTGCCGGCGTTATTGCGACAAGTCCAGCCAAAATGCCGGACGCGAATCCCAATGAGGTGGCCTTACGAAAGACAATGGCCTCTATGACAATCCATGTCAATGCACCGCTGGCGGCGGATATTTGTGTCATGGTTAAGGCACGGGCGGTTTCCAATCCGCTTTGCACCGTGGAACCGGCATTGAAGCCGAACCAACCCACCCACAAAAGACCGGCGCCCATCAGCGTCATGACAAGGTTGTTCGGATTCATCGCGGTTTTCGGATAACCATGCCGCGGCCCGAGCATCAACGCTGCAATCAGCGCGCTAAACCCCGCCGAAACATGGATCACGAGACCGCCAGCCAGATCAATAACCCCTGAAGCGCCGGCATTGTACAGCCATCCGTCCGAAGCCCAAACCCAGTGGCATAATGGACAATAAATAAATAAAAACCATAACACGATAAACAAAATATAACCCCGGAAATAGACGCGTTCCGCCAGCGCGCCGCTGATGAGCGCCGGCGTGATGATGGCGAATTTGCCCTGAAACATTGCCACCACATACTCCGGTATTCCTTTGGTTATGGTATTGTCTATCCCGTTTAAAAAGAAATAGTCTGTTTTCCAGCCGACAA
>Ga0307418_1000121_pt1 | contig 21772 bp, 19 predicted proteins | sample SalMarWE160220MG_2_FD_202160 | JGI IMG/M metagenome (GOLD analysis project Ga0307418, IMG submission 202160) | Salt marsh sediment microbial communities from the Plum Island Ecosystem LTER, Massachusetts, United States - WE1602-20 | ecosystem: Environmental > Aquatic > Marine > Intertidal zone >...
TGGCCAACCTGTGATCACGCGAACTGCTCCGAGCTGCGAATCGACCGGGTGTACCCTCCAGGCTCGTGCTGCGTAGAACGCCGATCTCTGACCGCCGGCGGGTTGCTGGCTTTGCGGCCGGACACGCCTGGGTCTCACTGGCCGCCGTGCTCGCCCTGGCGGGACTTCTGTTCCTGTTCCGCATCGGCAGCCCTTCATACTGGTACGACGAGGCATTCAGCATCCAGGTCGTCGCCAACGGCCTGTCTCATATGCGGGCAGTCGCGCAGGGCACGGAAGTCTACATGCTCCTGTACTACGCCCTGCTGCGCTGGTGGCTGGAGCTCGGGACCAACGAGACGACCGTGCGCCTGCTCTCGGTGCTGTTCATGCTCGGGGCCGTTGCTGGCACGTGGCTGCTCGCTCGCCGCCTGTTCAACAGCCGGGTCGCCAGCGTCGCAGGCGTCCTCCTCACGGTGAACGCGACGGTGGTCGCGTACGCTCAGGAGGCTCGGAGCTACGCCCTCCTCCTGTTCCTGACCGTCATCGCCACGTACACGCTGGTGGTGGCGCTCCAAGGCGGCCAGCGCCGCTGGTGGGCCGGCTACGCGATCTTGGCCGCTCTCATTCCGTATGCCCACCTGGTCGGGTTGCTGGTGCTCGCCGCGCATGCAATCGTCGTGCTGGGGGCCCCCGGTCGTCCTTCGATCCGCTCCCTGTCACTCCCGGCGATCGCGGTCGGGCTCGCCCTCGCGCCGCTGGCAATCGCCGTGGCGGGATCGGGCGCCAGCGGGATCGGATGGGTCACGCCGCTCGACGCTGCCCTCGTCGGGCAGATGGCGGTGGACCTGATCGGGGGAGGCGGAGTCAATCCGCCAATCCTCGCCTGGATCCTGCTGCTCGCAAACGCGCTGCTCGCAACCCTCGGCGTCGCCTCGCTGCTCGGCCGGCGGAGGTCGGGCGCTCGATTGGCTGTCACCGTGCTGGCGACCTGGCTCGCGCTCCCGATCGTGGTCCTTGTCGGCGCATCCTTGCTTAAGCCGATGCTCGTCACGCGGTACCTGATCGAGATCCTTCCTCCCCTCGCGATCCTCGCAGCAGTTGGCCTGACGCGTTTCACGCGCCCGGTCGCATTCGGGGCAGCGGTGGTGGTGGTTGCGCTCGCGCTCGCAGGCGATCTCGCGTACTACCAGGATCCCGGGAAACCCGACTGGCGGCCGGCCACCCGGTACGTCGCGGACCACAGCACAGCGCATGACCGATGGCTGACGTACGAAAGCTGGGCCTGGCGCCCCATGGCCCTGTACGCTGCGATGCTCCACGTGGAGTCGCGGTTCCCGCTGCGGTTGTGGCGAGACCTGGACTCGTCCGCGAATGACTACGCCACGGAGCTCGGGCGTGCTGCCGCACTGGCCGCCGCCGAGGGCCGCGACATCTGGGTGATCGTCCCGCCAACCTCGCGCGGTGCGGTGGACCCGGAGACCTCGCCACTGTTCGCACAGCTGCGCGAGTGGTATGCGAGGGTCCAGCGCGTGTCGTTCGACCACCTGACCGTCGTCCAGTTCGCCCCGAAGGTGTCCGGGTGAGGATGCAGCGGCCTCCCTCGTCACCATGAGGGGACGAGCCGTCGACCCGGGCAACCAGCCGGACCATGGAGTCGGCGGCGTGCCAGCCTCACGCCGTCCCACGGGTGTCGTCATCGCCTGGATGCCCGTCAGCCAGCGGAGTGCGACGATCGCCTCGCGTCTGGGCTACGAGCTGCTGCTCGTCGGGCGCCGAGGATTTCGATCTCCCTGGAGCGCACCGCTCGCCTACCCCATCTCGGCGATCCGGACCGCGACGTTCATCGTGCGTCACCGCCCACGGGCCGTCATCGTCGTCACGCCTCCCATCGTGGCCGCCCTGGTCGTGGCCCCACTTGCGCTGATGCTGGGCGCCCCGTTTGCGATCGACGTGCACACCGGTGCGCTGCGAGATCGACGGTGGCGATGGTCGGCTGGCGTGCTTCGCCTGCTTGGCCGGCTCGCAGCCGCGTCGGTGGTCACGCTGAGCTCGCTCGCCCCGGATCTCGAGAGGCCGGGGGCCCGGATCATCGTGGCGCCCGACCCACTGCCCGATCTGCGTGCGGGCGACCGGGCGCCGGGTGGCGATGGGTCGGGCTCGCCGTTGGTGGTCGCCATCTGCGGCTGGGGCGACGACGAGCCGATCGATGCCCTCGTTGCATCCGCAGCCGGGTCGCCCTGGCGACTCGTGCTCACCGGCCGTCCGCGGCGACGGATCGAGCTGCCCCGGAACGTCAGCCTGAGCGGTTTTCTCTCGCCGTCCGACTACGCCTCCCTGCTCAGCGTCGCCGACGTGGTCGTCGTGCTGACGACCCGCGAGGACACGCTGCTCTCGGGGGCGTGGGAGGCGCTCGCCCTCGGTCGCCCGCTGATCGTGTCCGGGACGACGGCTCTTCGGGAGACGTTCGGCGACGAGGTGGCCTACACCGGTCCGGAACCGCAGGCGATTGCCGAGGCGACGCGGACGACGCTCGCGGATCCCGAAGCCGCCGCCCGCGTGCACGCCCTCGCCGATGCGTTCCGGGAAGCGAACGACCGCACGCTGGCCGAGTTGGCCACGGCGCTCGGCACGCCGATGACTCAGGCGGAGGATTGATCCGGCGGCGCCGAGGAGTCGACCCCGGTGAGCGCCCGCGCCAGGGCGCGCCAGGCTCGGTGGCGAAGCTGGACGATTGCCTCCGGATCGGGCGCGCAGCTCGTCTCGCCGTCGAGCCACCCGCGCACCAGCCGCTGCAGCGTTGCTCCGACGTATGGATCCTCGACGCGCACGATCGGTATCCGCAGCTCCGTGGCGAGCGAGACCACCTTCGGTTCGTAGGCGAGCGCGATCACCGGTCGGCCCTGAAGGGAGGCCGCGACCACGGCGTGGTACCGCATCGCCACCACGAGATCGGCCCCGGCAACCTCGTCCAGGAGAGCGGTCCAGTCGATCTCGCGGTCGCGAACGCGGACGCGCCGCAACCTTCCGTCGGCCGCGATGGCGTGCGCCTCGACCTGGTCGCGCGGCCAGTACAGGCTCATCAGGCCGACACCCCATCCCGCGTCAACGAGCTCGCTGATGCCGCGGATGATGCCGTCTCGCAACCGCTGCTGCTCCCGCTCGCGCTCCCGGTGGCGGAGAAACCACGGGCGGACGCTGATCAACACCTCCGGCTTGCGATCGGGCGACGTGACCGCGTGCGCGGCTGGCACGTCCCACGAGTAGGTGGGGTCCGCCCCAACCTCCACGTCCCCCACACCCAGTCGACGTAGCGCCTCAGCTGAGGCCACGTCGCGCACCGTCCGAACATCGGCCAGGCGAGCCGTGGCTGCGATCAGCCATCGACCGAGCCTCGTGTAGAAGGGACCCACGCCGACCGCCAGGAGCGAAACGGGCTTGCCGAGCAAACGGGCGGCGAGCGCCGTCGCGAACAGCTCGAGGGGAAGCCGCAGTCCCTCGTCCTTGAGGATGCCACCACCCCCCAGCACAACCCGATCGGATCCCACGATCGCGCGCACGTAGCGCACCAGGCCGACGCCGCTCGTTGGGACCGCCCGTCTCGAGCCGATCGGTCCACCTCGGCTCGCGAAGCTGGCGATGTCCACTCCGAGCTGCGCCGCTGCCGTTTCGATCGCTTGACGGACCGCCTCGTCGCCAGCGTTATGGACGCCGTAGTAGCCAATCAGGAACACACGGGGTCGCGGGCCGCCACCCTGGGCGGGCCGGTCCGACGAATCGGTCATACCTCGAGCGAGATCAGGCTGCCTGGGTGACACGTCGCGAATGTGATGAGCCTCGCCGCAGCACTGGGTAGGCGATCAGGAGCGCCAGCGCAAACGGGCCGTAGAAGCTCACGGCGAACGCCTGCGTAACCGATAGGATGCAGATGCCGATCCAGGCGGGCACGAACCACGTCCGCATGCGGTGGGTCAGCTTCAGGCCAGCCAGCAGGGTCGCCAGCATCAGTGCCGCCAGGGTCACGATCCCGGGGACACCGGTCTTGAGCCCGACCGTGAGGTACGCGTCGTCGACGGATGGCGAGCGTTTGTACGTGTGCGCCCTGGCCGCGCTGTACGCGTAGTCGACGTCCGTCAGTGAGCCCATGCCAGCCCCAAGTGCCGGATGCGCAAGGATCAACGCCGCGGCTGCGCGGTAGGAGGGGAAGCGGCCCTGCTCGAGCGAACCCAGGTCGGACTCCGGGGTCTGGAACAGCAGCCGATCGACGGGCGCCGAACCACCACCTTGCCCATTCTGGTCGACGACGGACCCGGCTGGCGTTCCGGCGATGTTGATCCACACGCCCAACACCAGTGTGCTGGCGGCGATCGCCGCCACCGCAGCTGCCGTCCTGGCCAGTGAGCCCAGCGCCGGCATCGATCCCCGCTGCTCCACGAGGTACAGGCCAAGGCACGACACCACCACGATCCCAGCCGCCATGATCGACGTCCGGGTCAACGACAGGACCACGGCCGTCAGCAACAGCAGCAGCGACGCGGCGCTCATCCATGTCCCGCGCCGCAGCAGCGTGACGAGCGAGTACCCGATGGCCACCAACAAGAATGCGCTGTTCCCGAACTGCATCCGCAGCGTTCCGCGGTCGTAAGCCAGCTCCTGGTCCTTGAGCCCACCCGGGAACACCGGCAACACGGCCGCCACGATCACGAGCACGGTGAACACGAACAGACCGATCAACAGGCCGCGCATGATCGCCGGCCGAGTGGTGCCGCCGAAGGCCGCCAGCACGATCACGCCGTAGAACATCCACCAGCGAACGTCGCGCATGATGTCCCGAATGTCGTTGCCCAGGATCAGGCCGGTCGCCACCGCCACCGCACCAAGCACCAGCAGCACCGCGGCCAGCACGAGCGTGGGTGTCAGGGTCGGTCGTCGGCGCCAAAGCACCGGCAGGGCCCCAACGATCCCGATCAACAGGACCGCGTCGTGCGGTCGGAGAGGAACCCCGGCGATCTCGTACGTGAGGGTATCCGCTCCCCGCCCCCAAGGGATCGAGAGTGCGACCAAGGCCGCGGCAGGGAGCGGGCCGAGCCGCCGGTCGAAGGCCAGCAGGATGGTCGCAACGCTCGCCAGGATGATCGTCAAGGCGTTCGGAGGGGCCACGACGGCCAGCGCCGCGGCACCAACCAGCGCCGCGCCCCCAACCGTCGAGCGCATCGGGTGGCCGCGGATCCGGCCGACGCCCGTCAGTCGGCCGGGCGTGCCGACCCTGGCGACCAGGGTAGGGCTCCGAACGTCCTTTCCCTCCCGAGCTGATCGGCCACGCACGTCGGTCGAGACCTTAGCATGCCGGCGTTCTGTCGGATCCGCCGAGCCCTCACGCTGCTAATCTGGCGCTCATGCACGACGCCAAGCCTCAGCGCCTGCTCGTCGTTGGCGCTGGCTATGTCGGCCTCGTGACGGCCGTTGGCTTCGCCAACCTGGGCCATGAGGTGGTCCTCGTGGAGCGCCGCCTGGACCGCCTCCAGGCGCTCCAGGAAGGGCGAATCCCGATCTTCGAGGCCGGCCTCCAGGAAGCGTTCGACACCAGCGTCGTCGCACGCAAGCTCACGGTCACCGACACGCCCTCCGGACAGCCCGACCTCGTCATGGTGTGCGTTGGAACGCCGATCCGACCAGATGGTCGAAGCGACCTGTCGCAGCTCCGCGACGCGCTACGCGACCTGAGTCGGCTGCTCTCGAGTGGCGTTCCGCTCGTCATCCGCAGCACGGTGCCGCCGGGTTCGACGCGGCTCGCCGTCGGCTGGGCGGGCGTGCCCGAGGCAACAGTGTTCGCGAACCCGGAGTTCCTGCGGCAGGGAACGGCTCTGGATGACTTTCTGCATCCCACTCGCGTGGTCATCGGCCACCACGCCGCCGCCGATGCGGCGGTCATAGAGCGCATTGCTGACCTCTACCGTCCCCTGGGCGCACCGATCCTGGTAATGGATGTGGCGTCGGCCGAGATCGTCAAGAACGGCGCGAACGCGTTCCTCGCCCTCAAGCTGTCATTCACGAACGAGATCGCTTCGCTGGCGGAGGAGTTCGCGGCCGACTCGGATGACGTGCTGGCCGGCATCACCAGCGATCCGCGAATCGGGACCATGTACATGAAGCCAGGCCTCGGGTTCGGAGGCAGCTGCCTACCCAAGGAGCTTCGCGCCCTCGCCGTCGCAGGGACTGGCCGGGGGCTGCCCATGCTGGTGACCAACGCTGCCTCGGAGGCCAACATGGCACAGATGGCCCGGTTCACCGGTCGGATCGAGGCCGCGATCGGAGGCGCCGAGGGCAAGGTGGTCGCGATGCTGGGGCTGGCCTTCAAGGCCGGCACCGATGATGTTCGCGACTCGCCGCCGTTGACCGTGGCCCGCTCCCTGCTCGACCGGGGAGCCAGCGTCGTCGCGTACGACCCGGAGGCCGCCCGGAACGCGGTCGCGCAGGTCCCGGCGATCAGACTTGCGGACAGCCCCATGGCAGCTCTGTCAGGCGCGGACGTCGGTGTGATCGGAACCGAGTGGCCAGTGTTTCGCGAGCTGGACTGGTCCGCGGCCCTGGCTGTGATGCGCGCGCCGGTCGTGGTCGATGGCCGACGTCTGCTGGATGCGGCCACCATGCGGGGTCTCGGATATCGATACATCGCTGTCGGAAGTGCGGACGCGGTGCTGATGCCTCCGGCCACCCCATAGCATGGGCAGGGGTGCGACCGCGGCCCGGGATCCCAAACCCGAGGCCCACGGGAGAGTCGTCATCCTGGTCGAGAACCTGCCGGTTCCGCTGGACAGGAGAACGTGGCAGGAAGCCCGCGCGCTGTCGGAGGCCGGCTGGGACGTCACCGTGATCGGGCCCCGCGGGTCCGGGACCATGCGGTGCTTGCGGGATCAAATCGATGGCATCGAAGTGCTCCGCTACCCGCAGCGGGCAGCATCGGGGCTGGCGGGCTACCTGGCCGAGTACGTGCCGTCCGCGCTCCTGACCACCGCATGGCTGTTGTGGACGGCCCGCCGAGGGCGAATCTCGGTCATCCATGCGTGCAATCCGCCCGACCTCTTCTGGCCGCTGGGCGTCCTGTTTCGCGCCACCGGGACGGCATTCGTGTTCGACCAGCATGACGCCAATCCTGAGCTCAGCCTGACCAAGTTCGGCTCAACCGGGATCAAGGCGCAGCTCCTCCACCGGATCACGCTCCTGATGGAGCGCGCCTCGTACCGAACCGCCGCGCTGGTGCTGGCGCCGAACGACTCGTACGCGCAGATCGCCAGGCGCCGGGGCCGGGTGCCGTCAGATTGCCTGGTGGTGGTGCGCAATGCGCCCGACATCGACCGCTACCAGCGTCTAGCACAGGGCATCGACCCTGAGCGGTGGAACGTCGGCTACGTGGGGGTCATGGGCTCCCAGGACGGAATCGAGATCCTGATCGACGCATGGCGCTCCGTGGTGGACGAGTCCGATCTTCGATCGGCGGTGCTGCACCTCGTGGGTGACGGTGAGGCGCGAGCCGAGCTCGAGGCTCAGGTGGCGAGGCTCGGCCTGACGGGGAACGTCCGGTTCCACGGGTATCTGCCGCCCGAGTCATTCGTCCCGATCCTCGCCCGCTGCCAGTTCACCGTGAGCCCGGATCCGCCAACGCCATTCAATGACGTGTCGACGATGGTCAAGGTCCTGGACTCGCTGGTCATTGGCAGGCCGGTTGTGGCGTTCGATCTCCACGAGACGGCGCTCCTCGCGGGGGGCGGGGCCGAGATAGTGCCCGTCGCGTCTGCCGCGGCACTCGGCGAGGCGATGATCGGGCTGCTGAGAAGCCCGGAACGCATCCGGGAGCTGGCCTTGTGTGCGACTCGCCGGCCGGCCGAGCTGGACATCAGCTGGGAACGGTCGTCGTCAATCCTGGTCGCGGCGTACGCACGTCTGATCAAGGGCGACCGTTGAACGCCGGACCGGGGCAGGTGGCCGATCAGGGCCTGGACCCCCGAACGAGTTTCGCAGCATCGCAGGGGACGTGGACGAGCGCGGCGGTCGTGTTCGTGGGCAACGTGGTGGCCAGGGGCCTGGGCTTCCTGTTCCCCGTCGTGATCGCCCGTGCAACAGGCAAGTCCGACTTCGCCCTGGTGTACTTCTTCGTGAACACGGGCTTCTTCGTCGGCGAGCTCGTACTGGCAGGCTTCCCAACGGCGCTCACCCGCTACCTCGCCGCTCCGGGCAACGTCGGACGAGGGACCTGGCTGTTGACGTCCTGGGTGGCCGGCATCCCGCTGCTTGCGATCTCCCTCGTCGCCGGGGTCGCCTTTGCGATCCGGGGTGACGCGTCACCAGCGCTCCTGGGCATGGTGATCGTCGGCCTCACGATCGACGCCTACTACTTTGGCGCGCTCCGTGGGCTGCATCGCTTCGGCCTGCTGGTCGCCTATCGCGTGGGGGCCAACCTGGCTCAGATCCTGATCGTGCTGTTCACGTGGCAGGTTGGCCTGGCGACGGTCCCGGTCATCGTCGCCATCTACTCCATGTCATATCTCATTCCGATGGCGCTCATCGAATGGCGGGCAGCACCGGTCCGCTCGCTGTGGTATCGGGTCTCCTGGCCCACACCATCGTACATGCGGGACATGGCCCAATTCGGCATTCCGGCCGTCGTTTCTGGTGTCGCCTATGCCGCCATCGTTGGACTTGACGTCTTCTGGGTTCGGATCCTCGCGCCGGACAGCCTCGCCGTCTACGGCGCGGCAAGAACGCTGGCGATGCCGATGAGCCTGGTCTCATTCGCGATCAGCGTCGTACTGATGCCCAAGGTCGCAATCGCCAAGGGAGAGGAGCGCGGCCGCCTCCTCGTTCAGGGCCTCGCGACCACTGCGGGCGTCGGGTTCGCAGCCGTGGTCGGCTACCTGCTACTGAGCGATCCCGTCGTCGGCTTCGTGTACCCGCCTGCGTTCGGCGATGCAGCCGGGCTGCTCCCGCTTCTGGCGACGGCCATGGGGATGATGGGCTTCTACTCGGTGCTGAGCCAGTGGTGGATGGGGACCGGCCGTGCCACGATCCCGGCGACGACGCTGGTGGTCGGAGCGATCACGAGCTGCGTGGCCCATGCGTCTCTGGACGCGACGCTCGGAGCAACAGGCGCGGCGATCGCGATGGCGCTCGGGGCCGCGACATCAATCGTCGCCCTCGGCCTCGCGACACTCCGAGACCGCATGCTCTACCGCGGGCCCGTCGCACCGGGGTCAGTCGAGGGCTAAAGGCCGCGTTCCCGCCGTCAGCGCCCACCCAGCATGGCCGGCACCGTTCGGACCATGATCTTGAGATCCAGCCACAACGACCAGCGGTCGATATAGGTGAGGTCGAGCTCAACCCAGCGGTCGAACTCCTCCTCGAGTCGCGCGGACACCTGCCACAGGCCCGTGATGCCCGGCTTCATCGACAGCCGGCGGCGGTGCCAGAGATCGTAGCCGGCGACCTCGGCAGGAAGCGGCGGACGCGGCCCCACAAGGCTCATCTGCCCGCGCAGGACGTTCCAGAACTGGGGTAGCTCGTCGAGGCTCGTGCGGCGAAGGAAGTGTCCGACGCGCGTCACCCGCGGATCGACCGCGATCTTGAACGCGTGTCCGGTGAGCTCGTTGAGACCGGCCAAGTCGGGCAGCCGATCCTCGGCATCGGGCACCATCGACCGGAACTTGAGCATCCTGAACGGGCGTCCGTGAAGCCCGATTCGCGTCTGCCGGAACAGGACCGGTCCACCGCTTTCGATGCGCACCACGACGGCGATCGCGGCCAGGAATGGCGCCAAGGCGAGCAGGGCGACCGCCGAGACGGCGACGTCGAGGACACGCTTGATGAGGAGGCCGAGCAGGCGATCAGGCCCGTTCGAAATGGTCAGGATCTCGCGCCCGCCCACGGTCTCCACGCGGCCGCCGCCGACCGCACCGAGGCCCGGCCTCAGCACGACCCGGAGGCGCTTGCCTTCCTGCTGGCACAGGGCCACCACCGGCTCGAGGTAGCTGACCTCATCGTCACCGAACGCGGCGACGACCTCGTCCACGACCCCCTCGTGGAGGATCGCCTCGATCGCCTCGAGCGGCCCCAGGACCTGGCACTTGGCGCTCGGCCGACCCAGGTGACCGATTACCCGGTAGCCGAGCGCCGGCTGGCGCTCCATGAGTCGAGCGACCGACCGTGCCTCGGGGCCGGTACCCAGGACCAGGAGGTTGCGGGCACCGATCCCACGCTCGCTGACCAGCAGCAGCGCGAGCCGAAGCGCTCGACGCTGAACGATGGAGAACACCGCCTGGCTGGCGAACAGGATCACCAGCAGCAGCCGGCTGACCTCGGGGGCATGGACCAGGAACAGCAGGCTGAACACCGATACCGCGAGCAGGAACGCGGCCCGCAGGATGTCCGCGACCTCGCCCCGGAACGTCCAGCGGGATCGGAGCTGGTCCAGCTCCTGGATCCACTCGGCGCCGGCCCACAGCACCCCGTAGGCGGCAGCCCACATCCACCAGGGACCCCCGGCGCGTATCCAGGCATCCGTCCACCCCGCGCCGAGGCGGAACGTCGAGACGACCACCAACAGGCCGGCTGCGGCCAGCGTGTCACCCAGCAGGAGCGTCAGACGCAGCAGCCGCAATCGGTGGCGAACCATCAATCGCTCGCGTACCGGCTGTCCGAGCCGAACAGCTTGATCGACAGCGCGGCGAGCTTGTCCATCTGGAGCTTGAGCGTATAGATGCCGCCGGTCGCGGAGTTCGGTGGGTGGATCGAATACGGCGGTCCGAGCACGTACTGCTTGATGGCCTTGGTGTCGATCTTCCGCGCCAGCCCGATGAACTGGTCGAGACGGTCCGTGGGCAGGTTGGTGCGGACATTGTCGCCCGCGACCTGGATGAGCGCGGGCAGCTTGGGGAGCATGTCGGGCGACGTCAGCTTGTTTCGCAGGGCGACAAGCAGCTGCTGCTGGCGTGCGGCCCGCGTGAAGTCGCTGTCGCCGAGGCCCTGCCGTGACCGCACGTACGCCAGTGCGGTTCGTCCGGTCAGCTTGACCGTGCCGGCCGGAAGGGTGAAGCCGTGGGTGCCATCGAGCCAGTCGTATCGCGGGTCGTTGATGGCGCGCGGATTGTCGACCGTGACCCCGCCGACATCGTCGATCACCTTCACGAAGCCATTGAGGTTGATCGCGGCGTAGTAGTGGATCGGCACGCCCAGCAGGTAGCCCAGCTCGTTCACCAGGGTCGGGAATGGGCCATCCGGCATGTCCGTGGGGTGGTTCCGCGCCCAGCTCATAAGCGAGTTGATCTTGCCGCCGAACGTGCGCCCGTCGTAGAGCGGGAAGTTCGAGATGTCGCGCGGGAAGCTCAACATCACCACCGAGTCGTCGACCGGGTTGACGCTGAGGATCATCAGCGTGTCGTTGAGCGAGCCGTGGATGCCGGTCAGCAGGATGTTGATCCGGGACTCGGCGGTCTGCGGCGTCGCGTTCGGGGTCATGTTGAATTCGTCGGAGGGCTCGGGACTGGGCATACCCGAGCCAAGAGGGCCGCTGGGAATCGGCGTGGGCGTCGCGTCACCGCTGTGGTCGCCGACGAAGATCTTCGAGCTCGCGTCGTACGCCGTGTAGGCGGTGTACGCGACCGCGGCGTGGCTGGCCAGGATCACCGCAAGGAGCACGCCCGTGAGCGCCATGGCGCCGCGCCGCAGGCCGGCAATCCGCCTGGCGATCGCGACCGCATCGACCATGGCGATCACGCGCCAGGCTCCCACGAGGAGGACCAGCACCAGCACGGTCATCGAGCCGCTCGGTGTGATGAGGTAGCCGAGCAGAGAGTCCAGGTCCCCCACCAGCGCGATCAGGATCGCCGCCGTGGCGAGGACCACCGGCAGCGCGAACGCGAGGGCGGCCCGCCGGCGACCGAGATAGGCGTGCCCAAGGCCGGGCCACAGGAACGACAGCACCGCGGCGAGGCTGGCGGAACGGCGGTTCAACTGACCCCCTCTTTGGTGTCTGGCAAATCAGCAGGAGCGGCGAGAGCCCATCGGGCGGGTGGACGGGTAAGCCCGACGAACCCTAACTGGTGCACAAGCGCACCAGACACTACCCCAAAGTCCCTAATTGTCCACCGTGCGGCAGGTCCGCAGGACCATCCCGCCCCGGTTCCCCGTGGGCAAAGGCGGCGGATTCAGGACGGCGGAGCCAGTCCTCGAGCGACCCGGCGCCCGCGTCCTTCGACGAGAGCATCGGCTCCGATACCGGCCAGTCGATCCCGAGTGCCGGGTCGTCCCACCGGATGGCGGATTCGCGTGCGGGATTGTACTCCGCGGTACAGAAGTACTCGACCTCGGTGACGTCGCTCAGGGCCGCGAAGCCGCGGGCGAACGAGGCCGGCGCCCAGAACAGGACGGGCTCCTCGTCCGAGGCTTCGACGGTGACCACCCGCCCGAGCGTGGGCGAGCCTGGCCTGACGTCCGCCGCGACCATGAACGCGCGCCCGGTCACGACCCGCATCAGCTTGCCCTGGGGCGGGTCCCACTGGAAATGGAGACCCCGGATCACCCCAAGGGAGGACCGCGACTGGTTGACCTGCACGAACCCAGCCGGCAGCCCGAGCTCGGCGAAGGCACCGGCCCGCAGCACCTCCGTGAACCAGCCCCGCTCGTCCGGGAACAGCTTCGGCCGGATCAGTCGAACCTCGGGGATGTCGGTTGCTTCGATCGTGAACGGCACGGCGAGAACGGCCCCTCTACATCATCGCCAGGCCGCCGTCCACCCCGAGCACCTGGCCCGTGATGTAGGCGGCCTCGTCGGATGCGAGGAAGGTGATCGCTGACGCGATCTCGTCGGGCGTTGCGAACCGACCCAGCGGGGTCGCCCCCTTGATGGCGTCCTTGACGTTGTCCGGCAGCCCATCGGTCAGCTCGGTCACGACGAACCCCGGCGCGACGGCGTTGACGGTGATCCCGCGCGACGCGACCTCGCGGGCCAGGGCCTTGGTGAGCCCGATGAGGCCGGCCTTGGACGCCGAGTAGTTCGCCTGGCCCGCGTTGCCCATCTGCCCGGACACGCTGGACATGTTGATGATCCGGCCCGAGCGCTGCTTGAGCATCGGGCGCAGGACCGCGCGCGCCATGTAGAAGGAGCCGGTCAGGTTGACGTTGATGACGTCGGCCCACTGCTCGTCCGACATCCGCATGGCGAGGTCGTCGCGCGTGATCCCGGCGTTGTTGACCAGGATGTCGACGTGGCCGAACGCCTTGAGCGTCTCATCCACGGTCTCGGCGCATGACGCGGGGTCGGTGACGTCGCCGCCGACGCACACGGACCGGCGGCCGAGGGCCTCGACGTCACCCTTCGTGTGGTCGTCGATCAGGCACGCCGCCCGGTCGATGAACGCCACGTCGGCGCCCTGCCGTCCCAGCATCAGGGCGACGGCACGGCCGATGCCGCGCGAGCCGCCGGTGACGATGGCGACCTTGCCGGTGAGATCGAGCATCCGATCCTTCCTCCTGGGGGATTGCCGGGCCCACGCCCGGGAAGCGTTCAGCGGATGGGCAGGGGCGCGTGCTCGGGCTCGCCCGGCGCGACGTCCGACAGATCAAGGTCCACCGGCAGCGGCCGGCGCATGACCTCGGCCAGGGCAGGCGGGATGGGATCGACCGAGTCCCACTGGACCGGCAACCGGACGGCCACGTCCTCCGGGCGGACGGCCGCGTCGCCGGCAAGACCGCGGGCCGGGTCGGCGGTCCACTCCATGGCCACGGCACCCGACGTGAAGCCCGCCCCGAACGCCACGAACACGAGGTGATCGCCCACCTGGACCCGGCCGTCGTTGACGGCCTCGGCCAGCGCGATCGGCACCGAGGCCGCCGAGGTGTTCCCGTACCGATCGAGGTTGACGAACATCCGGTCCATCGGCAGGTCGAGGCCCTTGGCCACGGCCTCGATGATCCGGATGTTGGCCTGGTGCGGGATGAACAGGTCGATGTCCTGCCGTGTGAGCCCTGCCTTGTCCACGGCGGCCAGCGCCGTCGAGGCAAGCGTCCGGGTGGCGAAGCGGTAGGTCTCCCGGCCCTCCATGCGGATCTTGTGCTCGCCGCGCGCGAGCGTTTCCGCGGACGGCGGGCTCTTCGACCCACCGGCGGGCAGCCAGATCATGTAGGCGCCCTGAGGCTCCGTGGTCAGCTCGATCCCGGTCGGCGCCGTGGGTTCGTCCGTCGCCGACAGGACCACGGCGCCCGCACCATCGCCGAACAGGATGCATGTGCTGCGGTCGGTGTAGTCGAGGAACCGGGTCAGGAGCTCTGCGCCGATGACCAGGACGTGACGGGCCATGCCGGACGCGAGGTAGGCGCTGGCGGTGGCGTACGCGTACACGAAGCCGGAGCATGCAGCCATCACGTCGAACGCCGACGCCCGGGTGTTGCCGATGGCCTCCTTGACCAGGGCCGCCGTCGAGGGCATCCAGTAGTCGGGCGTGAGCGTGGCCAGCAGGATCACGTCGATGTCGTCCGGATCGAGACCGGCGGTCCGGATCGCGCGCAGCCCGGCGACCGCACCCATCGACGCCGTCGTCTCGTGGGCGGCGGCGACCCGCCGCTCGCGAATACCGGTCCGGCTGACGATCCACTCGTCGGAGGTGTCGACCATCCGCTCCAGGTCCGCGTTGGTCAGGACCTGGGCGGGAGCGTAGCGGCCCCAGCCGGTGAGCCGGACGGAGCGGGGCGTGGCGACGGTCATGCGGGTTCCACCTCGATCAGCGCCTGCTTCGTCTTGACCAGCACCCCGTTGTCGACGCACACGCGGACGACCCGGCCGGCGAGGTCACTCTTGATCTCATTGAACAGCTTCATGGCCTCGATCAGCCCGATGGTCTGGCCGACCGCGACGTGATCGCCGACCGCCACGTACGGCATCGCGCCGGGTGAGGGCGCGCCGTAGAAGATCCCCGTCAACGGTGCCTTCACCGATGGCGGGATGGCGGGATCGGCGTGGGGCGCTTTGCTGGCCTCGCCGCGGGCCTCGGTCGCCACCGAAGCCGCGCCGGCAGCCGCCGGATCCGCAACCATGCCCGCTCCCACGGGGCTCGCGGACCGGTCGACGGCCACCGGTGAGCGAAGCACGATCGTCGTGTCGCCAGCGCCCACCTCGAGCTCGCCCAGGTCGCTGCGCTCCAGAACGGCCGTCAGGCGGTCGACGAGGGCGAGCAGCGAGGCATCGGCTCCGGCGAGGTCGAGCACGGGGACCGGAGCGTTCGCGGTCCCATCATCGGGGGCGGCCTCGGGGGCCTCGGCGGCATCGCCACTGCCGGGGCCAACACCGTCCCCGGATACACCGGGGAACCCGCCGGGACCCACCGCAACGCCTTCGACCACCGGATCAACCGAGCCGGGATCGCCCACCGGACCAGCCTCTGCCACAGCCTCCTCCGCCGGAGCTTCCTCCCGCCGCTCGCTCATCCGTTCCACCGCCGGAAGACGAGCGCGGTGTTCTGGCCACCGAACCCGAACGAGTTGGAGACAGCCGTGCGCAGGGGTCGGCTGGTGGCCGTGTTGGGCGTCAGGTCGAGGCCCTCGCCGAGCTCGTCGGGATCCGTCAGGTTGATGGTGGGGGGCACGCAACCCTCGCGCAGGGCCAGCACCGTGGCCACAGCCTCGATGGCTCCGGCCGCCCCCAGGGTGTGCCCCACCATCGATTTGTTGGCCGTGACGGCGACGTTCGGGGCGTGGTCACCGAAGATCGTGCGGATCGCCTGCAGCTCGGCCTTGTCTCCCTCCTGGGTGGACGTCGCATGCGCGTTGACATGATCGATCTGCGCGGGCTCGATCCCCGCCTTATCGAGCGCCCGTCGCGCCGCCCGGACCGCGCCGATCCCGCCCGGCGCCGGCAGCGTGATGTGCGACGCGTCGGCCGTCGCTCCGTAGCCCACGAGCTCGGCCAGCGGCGCGGCTCCGCGCCCCTCCGCGTGGTCGAGGGCTTCGAGGACCAACACCGCGCCGCCCTCACCCACGACGAACCCGTCGCGGGCTCGATCGAACGGACGGGAGGCGGCGGCCGGATCCTCGTTGCGTGACGAGAGGGCCTTCATGGACCCGAAGCCGCCCATGGTCGCCTCGTGGATGGGTGCCTCGACGCCACCGGCGATCATCAGGTCGGTGTCGCCCCGCCGGATCGTCTCCCACGCCTCACCGATCGCATGGCCTCCCGTCGCGCACGCCGACACCGTGGCGAAGTTGGGCCCCAGCGCGCCGCAGGCGATGGCCACCTGCCCGGCCCCCACATTCGCGATCCCCATCGGGATGAAGAACGGGGAGATCCGGTCCGGGCCCCGCTCGCCCATCAGCAGCACGTTGTCGAACAGCGTCGACACGCCGCCCAGGCCCGACCCGATGATGACCCCGGTGCGGATCGCGGTCTCCTCGTCCAGACGACCCGGCAGCCCCGCATGGTCGAGCGCCCGGCGTGCGCACACGAGCGCGAACTGGATGTAGCGGTCGGTCCGGCGGATCTCCTTCCGGTCCAGGGTCCCCGATGGGTCGAAGCCCTTGACCTCGGCCGCGATCTGGATCTCGAGCCGGGACGGGTCGAAGGCCACGATCCGCGCGATTCCGGATTGCCCGGCGAGCAGCCCGGCCCAGGTCGAGTCGACGTCGTTGCCGATCGCCGTCACGGCGCCCATGCCGGTGACGACGACGCGGCGCGGACGCTCCGGCCAGGACCAGCTCATCGCACCAGCTTCCCGGTTCGGACCGTGGCCGCGCGATACACGTCGCCCGGCAATCCGCGAGCGGAGATCGCATTCGCGACCGCCAGCAGGTCGAACGGGGTGCGCCGGATCTCGACATCGACGTCGCCGTCGTCGATCGTCACCAGCGCCCATGAGGCCGTCGGGTCGCCATCGAACACGTAGCCCGCGCTGCCGTCGTTGACGATGACCTTCCAGCCAAGGTCGCGAACCTCGGGCACGTGCGTATGCCCCACGCAGATCACGCGCGCGTCGGTCTCGGCGGCGCGCTCGAAGATCACGTTGGGGTCGAGCGCCTGGTCGAAGCCACGGGTCTGCGAGCCTGGTGATGCGTGGACGACCAGGACCAGCGTGTCGTCGTCGGTCCGCAGGCGTCGCTCGGCGGGCAGCCGGCGCAGCCAGGCCAGCTGGTCGTCGGAGAGCGCATCGTGGGCCCATTCTGCCGCGATCCGGACCGCATCCGGAATGCCATCCTGATACCAGGGGAAGGCGGCGCCGAAGTCGAAGTCGGCGACGGCGATGTCGGTGTTGCCCGAGACCACGTACGCGCCCTCGGCGTCCAGTGCCCGGAGCGCCTCTACGGCCGCAGCCGGCTCGGGTCCGTTGAGCACGTGGTCACCGGCCACCAGGATCGCGTCCGGCTTCTCGGCCCGGATCGCGCTGACCACGGCTTCGAGCGCCGCGAGATTGCCGTGGACGTCGGACAGGACCGCCAGCCGCGTCACCGGAGCACTCCCGCCGGCGGGATGATGAACGACAGCAGGCCCTCGCAGGCAACCTCGTCGTCCACCGAGGCCACGCCCCGTCCGCGGCCGAACCGGCTGCCGAGCTTCTCCATCGTGACCTCGAGCCGGAGCGTGTCGCCGGGCACCACGACCCGCTTGAAGCGCACCTCATCGATGCCTGCGAACAGCCCGATCCGATCACCGAACCCCGGCTGCTTGGCGACGTACACGGCCATCGTCTGCGCCAGCGCCTCCACCTGGAGCACGCCGGGCATGACCGGCAGGCCCGGAAAGTGACCCTGAAAGAACCACTCCGTAGCGGTCACCGCCTTGATGCCCACGATCCGCTTCGCGTCGGGGTCGTAATCGACGATGCGGTCGACGAGCAGAAATGGCCAGCGATGAGGGATGAGGGCCTGGATCTCACGCGCCGAGTGCTCGGCGGCGGACCGGTCCGCGGGTTCGGTGGCGGACCCGTCGATGGCGGGGTTGGTCGTGCTCGCGTCGGTCACTGGCGGCTCCTGACGGGGTCGTGGCGAGTGTCATGCAGGGCGGCGGGGCGATGCTCGCGGGTCGATGCAGGGGTGCAAGCGCGGACGAGAGGCGCGCCGCGCGGCGGGCCGCCCATCAGGCACGCTCCGCGGCGGCGAGGAAGGCGCCGCTCCCGACGCGATCCAGGAGGTTGGTCGTGAACCGACCCTCGAGGAACGGCTCGGAGGAGAGCAGGGCGCGATGCATCCGGGCGTTGGTCACAACGCCGTCCACGACCAGCTCGCTCAGCGCCGCCCGGGCACGGGCGATCGCGTCCTCGCGGGTGGGGCCCCAGACCACCAGCTTGCCCAGCAGCGAGTCGTAGTACGGCGGCACCTCGTAGCCGGCGTAGGCGTGCGAGTCGAACCTGACGCCGGGGCCGCCCGGCGCGTTGAACTGCTCCACCGTCCCCGCGCCGGGACGGAAGTCGTGCTCGGGGTCCTCGGCGTTGATCCGCAGCTCGATGGCGTGACCGCGCTGCTCGACGTCGGCCTGGGTGAACCCGAGCGGCTCACCCGAGGCGATCCGGATCTGGAGGGCGACCATGTCGATACCGGTGAGCATCTCGGTCACGGGGTGCTCCACCTGGATCCGGCAGTTGATCTCGATGAAGTAGGCGTTGCCGTCGCTGTCGACGAGGAACTCGAGCGTGCCCAGGTTCTCGTAGCCGGCCGCGACCACCGCCCTGATGGCCCGCTCGGCGAGCTCGCGGCGGCCGGCCGGCGTCATCGCGGGCGACGGGGATTCCTCGATGATCTTCTGGTGGCGACGCTGGACGGAGCAGTCGCGCTCCCAAAGGTGGACGCCATGGCCGAACCGGTCGATGGCCACCTGGACCTCGACGTGGCGATTCTCCTCCAGCCAGCGCTCGAGGTAGAGGGAGTCGTCGCCGAACGCGGCCCGCGCCTCAGACCGGCAGATCGGCAGGACTGCGGCGAGCTCGCGGGGGCTGCGGACCATCCGCATGCCCTTGCCGCCGCCACCGGCCGATGGCTTGATCAGGACCGGGTAGCCGATCTGCTCGGCATCCTCCAGGGCCTGGGCGTCATCCTGCAGCAGACCGGAGCCGGGAATCGTTGGCAGCCCGTGCGCCGCGAGCAGGCGGCGTGTCTCCTCCTTCGACGCGAACCGCTCGAGGACGTCGGCGGGCGGGCCGATGAACGTCAGACCATGGGATCGCACGGCGTCGGCGAACGCATCATCCTCGGACAGGAAGCCGTAGCCCGGATGGATGGCGTCGCAGCCGGTCACCAGCGCGGCCGAGATCAGGGCCGGCGCGGACAGGTACGACCGTCGGGCATCCGCAGGGCCGATGCAGATCGCCTCGTCGGCAAGCATGGCCGGCAGGGACTCGCGGTCCGGCTCCGCGTAGGCGACCACCGCCTCCAGGCCCAGCGTCCGGCAGGCGCGAAGGATCCGGAGGGCGATCTCACCCCGGTTGGCGATCAGGATCCGGCTGATCATGGCCGCACCCCGCCGTCGGTCGTGGCGCCGTCGGCCGTGCCGGCGGGGTCGGGTGCAGAGGCGGCCGCGAGCACGTCGGCTTCGACGATGGCGATCGCCTCGCCGTACTCGACCGCCTCGCCGGGCTTGGGGAACACCTCGACCAGGGTCCCGTCGATCGGTGACGGGACGTCCTGCGGAATGCCCAGCAGGTCCACCACGCCAACCCGGTCACCGGCCTGGACCCGGCTCCCGACCGCTGCACCCGGGCCGAACACGCCGACCGCAGGGGATGAGGCGATGGAACGTCGATCGTCGTGCTGGCCGGCCGCACGGCCCTGCTCCGGCTCACGATCCCCGCCGATGCCCGTCCCGAGCGGCGCCTCGCCGCCGCCCGGCGGCTGGTGGCCGACTGGCGGGGCCGCACCGGCACCGTCCCACACCGGCCGCCCGTCCCGGTCCGGATGAGCGCCCAGCCGCGGCCGTTCCGGACGGCGGACATGTGGCTGCGCCGCGACCGCCTGCCGGCGAAGCCGGACGTGCCAGCCACCCTCGCGCACCTCGAGCTCACCGAGGCCGCTCGAGGCCAGCTTCTGGACCAGTGCCGGGACGAGCGTCTCCGACAGGCGGGCCAGGCTTGCATGGTCCGTCTGGCGCTGTGCCGGCGTCCGGTCACCGGATGGCTTGCGTTGGGGCATGGGCTAGACGTCCTCGCGGGCGGGAGGGTCGTCGCGACGCCCCACGGGCAGCGGCGGCGCGGGAATGGCTCGCTGACCAGCTTCGATCAGGCTGCGCAGTCTATCGGCGAGGCCGGGACGGGGTGGGAGCGGCGGGGTGGGAGCCACGCCGGGCAGCTCAGCGTACGCGCCCAGCGAACGGTACCGGCGGTAGCGCTCCTCGACCAGCTGGTCGAGCGGGATGGCGGCAAGGCGATCCAATTCGCGCACGATCGCGACGCGCAACCGGCGGGCCGTCTCGGCGGGGTCTGCCTGGGCCCCGTCGGGCGGCTCCTGGATCACCTCGTCCACGACGCCCAGCGCCAGCTGGTCGGCTGCGGTCATCCGCATCGCGAGGGCAGCCGTCGTCGCCTCGTCGCCGGTCCGCCACAGGATGCTGGCGCAACCCTCGGGCGAGATGACGGCGTACACGGCATTCTCGAGCGCCAGCACGACGTCGCCGACGGCGATCGCCAGGGCGCCGCCCGAGCCTCCCTCACCGGTGATGACCGTGACGATCGGCGTGCGCAGCCGGGTCATCAGGCCGACCGAGCGTCCGATCGCCTCCGCGATGCCCCGCTCCTCCGACTCGGGTCCGGGGTGCGCCCCGGGCACGTCGACGAAGGTCACGACGGGCAAGCCGCAGCGCTCGGCCAGCTCCATCATCCGCATCGCCTTGCGGTACCCCTCGGGATGGGGCATGCCGAAGTTCCGCCGGACGTTCTCGTCAGTGTCGGCGCCCTTCTGCTGCCCGATGACGACCACGCGGTGGCCTTCGATCCGGGCGAACCCGGCCACCAGCGCTTCGTCGTCACCGAACAACCGATCGCCATGGAGCTCGAGGAACTCGTCCGCCATCGCTGCCAGGAGCTCGAGCGTGCGCGGACGCCGAAGGTTCCGGGCCAGCTGGACGCGGGCCCAGACGGCGGCCCTGGGGTCGGCCGGCGGCTCGCCCGCCGCCTCGTGGGCGTCGCCGTCGCGGCTGCCGCCGTCCCGTCCACGGTTCAGGATCCGGTCAACCACGGACGGCCTCCACCGGCTTCGGTGTCAGGAACCGGAGCAGCTGCGCGAGCTCGCGACGTAGATCGGAGCGCTGGACGATGCGGTCGACGAACCCATGACGGAACAGGAACTCGGTCCGCTGGAACCCCGGTGGCAGCTCCTGCCCGATCGTGCCGGCTCCGACCCGGGCGCCCGCGAACCCGATCAGGGCGTTGGGCTCGGCGAGGTTGACGTCCCCCATCACCGCGTACGAGGCGAACACGCCGCCGGTGGTGGGATCGGACATGACGGAGACGTAGGGGACATGGGCGGCGCGCAGACGCTCGAGCGCTGCCATCGTCTTGGCCAGCTGCATCAGCGCAAGGGTGCCCTCCTGCATCCGCGCGCCGCCCGACGCCGAGACGATCACCAGCGGCACCCGCTCGCCCAGCGCGGCCTCCGCCGCCCGGGCGACCTTTTCGCCCACGACGGCGCCCATCGAGCCGCCCATGAACCCGAAGTCCATGACCACGATCGCGATCCGCTGGCCCTCGACCATGCCGAACCCCCAGACGGCAGCGTCGCGCAGGCCGGTCGCAAGCTGCGCCGCTGCAACCCGGTCCGGGTAGGGCTTCTTGTC
>Ga0307418_1000122_pt1 | contig 21716 bp, 23 predicted proteins | sample SalMarWE160220MG_2_FD_202160 | JGI IMG/M metagenome (GOLD analysis project Ga0307418, IMG submission 202160) | Salt marsh sediment microbial communities from the Plum Island Ecosystem LTER, Massachusetts, United States - WE1602-20 | ecosystem: Environmental > Aquatic > Marine > Intertidal zone >...
GTACGGGTAGGGCACGATGATCGTGCCGCCCTTTGGCCGCTCGCTCATGTCAGCGTCAGGCGCGAACTGCCACACCGGCCTCTTGTCGATTGCCTTCGCCCCCACCTTCCTCGCCATCTGGCGCAGGCGCTTGCCGTCGGTGTAGACGTTGTGGGGCGCGGCTCGCGTGCTGACGCGCCACAGGTAGCGGCCCTCCCAGCGGAAGTCGTCGGCGTTGTAGACGACGGAGCCCTGGCCCTTCGAGGAGGCCAGCAGCTGCTTTGCCTGTGGCGAGCCGCCGGCGTGGACGTAGACCGCGTTCCACTCCGCCGCCCAGGCGATGAAGTACAGGCGGGCGCTGCGGACGGGGCCTACGGCAGGCGGATCGCCCTCCTGGAACAGCGCCATGTAGCGTGGGATGCCGCCCTCTGCCGGCGCCTGCCAGACGACGCTGGCCTTCGACAGCCCCGACTGGGGCCGAGCCGCGGACAGGTCGTCGATCATGACGGCGATGGGGTGGCGCTGGGCAAGGCTCGGCTTGACGAGCACGCCGTCGAGCGGGGCCGGCACCAGGACCGGCGTCGGCTCGGGTGTCGGCGTGGGGGAAGGTGTCGGCGTCGGCTCGGGTGTCGGCGTGGGGGAAGGTGTCGGCTCGGGCGTCGCCGTCGGTGTCGGCTCGACGCTGGGAGCATCCACGGCCGTGATCGGCGAGGCCGACGGCGAGCTGCCGGCGAGGTTCCCCGCGGCGACCCCGAGGGCGAGGCCGGCGAGCAGGGTGATCGCCACCAGGATGGCGGCGAGGGTTCGGCTCATCGGGTGCCGCCGACGAGCATCGAAGGCGATTCGCGCATCTCAGGTCCCCTGGCCGCGCCCCTCGGCGGACACGACGACGGTGCGGGCCACGTGACCCGTCCGGTCTCGCGGGAGGATAGCCGAAACGATCATGGACGTCCTGGCGGCCCCGGCGGATCGGCACCCGCGAACGACAGCCTGTGGCCCGTGGCCAGGCGTCCATCGGCGGGGTAGGCTCGGGGGACAGCTCGCGTCCATGCAGCCCGAGGAGCGATCGATGACCGACGCGACCCCCACCCCGGCGAAGCGTCCTCGCCGCAAGCACCCCCAGACCCAGCCGTCGACGCCGCCCCCTGCCGGCATGCCTGCCGCCGCTTCGATCCCGGCCGAAAGGACCGAGCCCCAGGGTCCGGCCGCCGAGGCGACGCTGCGGGTCGAGCGCGGCGGGCTGGTCGAGGCCAGTGCCGGCAACCTGGACCTGCGAATGGGCGCGATCGGTGCCCTCGATGCCGAGGAGGTCTTCGTCCAGTGGGGCGCGGTCGGGGCCGCCAGAGCGGAACGGCTCGATGTCGAGCTCGGCACGCTGGGTGCGGCGCTGGCGGGCGAGGCGAGGGTGAGCCTGGGCATCGCCGGCAGCGTCGCCGCCCGCGATGCCGTGCTGGAGCAGAGCTTCGTCCGGACCCTCATTGCGCAGCGCGTGACCGCCAACCGCCCCACCGGCGTGCTGGTGATGATCGCGCAGCAGGTCTCGGGCGACGTCAGACCGTTGCTCGACTGGCGCGGTGCGATCTTCGCCGGGGCTGCGTTCGGCCTCGTGACGGCCGTCGTCCGGGTGATCCGCGGCCGAGATTGAGCTCCCGTCCGCGGGTTTCACGGCGGCGGTGGGGCACGGACCGTCTCCGGCCTCGCCGGCGGCGGACCACCCGGGCCGGCTAGCGCCGGCGGCCCGGCCTTGGCCGTCGAAGCTGGAGCACACCCTTCGCCGCAGCCTCGGCCTTGCGCTGCGCTGCATGCTCCTGGTGCAGCGCGACGACCTCTTCGGGCTTCCCGTCGAGCACGATCAGGCCGCGCTCGATCAGGATCGCGCGGTTGCAGTAATCGGTGACCCAGTTCATATCGTGGGTCACCAGCACGATCGCCTTCGCTTGGCGGACCAGCTCCAGCACCCGCTGCTTGGACTTCTCGCGGAAGACGGCGTCGCCAGTGGCGAGGACCTCGTCCAGAAGCAGAATGTCCGGCTCCACCGAGGTCGCGATGGAGAATCCGAGCCTGGCACGCATGCCCGATGAGTAGGTCTTGATCGGCGCGTCGATGAACTGACCGAGGTCGGCGTAATCGATGATGGCCGCCAGGCGTTCCTCGACCACCTCGTGGTCGATCCCCATGAATGCGCCCGCCAGGCGGATGTTCTCAACGCCACTGAGGTCCTCGTCGAAGCCGACGCCAAGGGTCAGCAGGCTGGAGATGTGCCCGTCCACCTCGACCACGCCCTCGGAGGGCAGCAGGATCCCAGCCAGCACCTGCAGCAGGGTGCTCTTGCCTGCTCCATTGGGCCCGATCACACCCAGCGACTCGCCCTGCATGACCCCGAACGAGACGTTGCGAAGCGCCCAGAAGTCGGGGTCGCCCTCACGCCGGACGCGCCGGACGACGGAATCCCGGATCGTCTGCTTCCTGGTCAGCTTGAGGCTGTAGCGCACGCCGAGCTCGTCGGCGCGAATGGCGAATCGCTCCGTGGCCGGATTGTCAAACGGGAAGGGGGCCACGCTGCTCACAGGACTTTCGCGAATGTGGGTTCGAGACGCTTGAAGATCAGGACGGCCAGGACGAGGAGATCCAGCGAGAGCAGGGTCAGGCCGATCAGCCCGCCCCAGTCGGGCGGCTGCCCGTAGTACACCACGTTCCGAAACGAGCCCAGCAGGTGGTAGAAGGGGTTCATGACCACCAGCGGAGCCAGCACCCGGTGGTGGCCGACGATGTGCGATATGTCGTCCGCGCTCCACAGGACAGGCGACAGGTAGAACCACATCCGGATCAGATGGCGGGCGAGGTTGCTGATGTCCCGGTAGAACACGTTCAGCGCGGACAGGAGGGTCGCGACGCCCAGCGCGAACACGAACTCGACGGCCGCGATCACCGGGATGAACAGGACCCACGCGGTCGCTCGCTGCGGATAGACGAGCAGCAGCAGAGCGAACAGCGGGATCAGCCCGAACGCGAAGTTCACGACGCCGGACACGACGGCGGCGAACGGCAGCACGAGCTTCGGGAAGTAGATCTGCTTGATCAGCTTGTCTTTGATGACGACCGAGGCGATACCGTCCTTGGTGGTCGAGTCGAACCACTTCCAGGGCAGGACGGCGCAGAAGATGAACAGCGGGAAATCCGGCGTCTTCCGCTGGAGGATGACGCCCATGAAGATGACGTAGATGAGCATCTGGAGCAGCGGGTCGACCACCCACCAGACGTTCCCCAGCAGCGTGTCCGCGCCCTTCTTCTTGAGATCAGCCTGGACCAGGTAGATGATCAGGCGTCGCCGCGACAGGATGTCGTTGACGGCGAGCCGCAGCAACTGCACGGGCCCGGGGGCGACAGACGACGAGCGGAAGAATGCGGGTGTCTCGGATCTCGCGGTCACGGCGCGGAAGCGTAGCACGCGTCCGGATGACCAGGGACCGTGAACGGGCCTCGCGCGCGCATGCGGTACCATTGCCCGCCGTGCCGTCGGCGCCAAGCACCGCGCTCCCGACGGCCGTCACCACGAGGATTCTCCGACCCAATGACGTCTCGCGCCCGGACACCTTCGACTCGGGCCCGCACCTGGGACGATCGACAGCGGCGCTCGATGCTGCTCAACATCGGCTTCGGGCTCATCGTCTTCATTGCGCTCATCCTGCTGGCTGCCGACTTCGGCGTCTCCTGGTACGGGGACCACCTCGCCGCGGCCGCCACCGTGAACGGCCAGACCATCACCAAGGACGAGTACAACCGCCAGCTGGCCGTCAACGCCTTCCGCACCGACTATATGCAGCGACGGATCCGGTTCCTGCTCACCACGGGACACCTGCGACCGACCGACGCCCAGGCGCGGCAGTACACGCTCGACCAACGGACGCAGAATGCCGACGCGATCGCCCTCGAGCAGCTCATCGACGGCAAGATCATGGCCGACCTGGCGCCGTCGCAGGGCGTGACGGTCACCGCCACCGACGTCGATGCCCAGCTGACCCTGGAGGCGACCACGCCCGAGCTGCGGCACGGGTGGGTGATCGCGGTTGCGCCGGAGCTCGCCTCCGGCGAGACCACGCTGTCCGATGCCGACAAGACGGCCGCCAAGGCCAAGGCGGACCAGGCGCTGGCCGACCTCAGGGCGGGCAAGGACTGGAACACGGTGGTCAAGGCTGTGTCCACCGACGTGTCCAAGGACCAGGGCGGCGATCTCGGGTTCATCGACAAGGATTCGGGGCTCGATCCCGGCCTCGTCAAGGCGCTCATGGCCGCGCCCAAGGACGCCCCGACCGACGTGATCGAAGGTGCCGACGGCATCTACCGGATCGGACGCGTCTCGGAGATCGTCCCGGCGTCCGTGGACGCCACGCTGGCACAGCAGGTTGCCGACGCGGGCATCAGCATGGATGACTTCCGCGCCGCCCTGCGGCGTGACGTCATGCGCCAGAAGCTCAACGACGCGATCGTCGCCCAGGTGACCGCCGTCGCGCCGCGCCGCGACGTCGCCGAGATCTGGATGCCGGAGAGCGCGAGCGAGAGCGGCCCGGGAGCCGTGAAGATCCGCCACATCCTGTACTCGCCCAACGGCGATCCGTCCGCTGCCGCGTCGCTCGCTCCGGACGACCAGGCCTGGGCTGACGCGAAGGCGAAGGCTGAAGCGACGTATCAGAAGCTGCAGGCCGATCCGAGCCTGTTCGACTCCATCGCCCGCAGCGAGAGCGATGACGCCGGATCGACGGCGACCGGCGGCAAGTACTGGTTCTCGAAGGATGACCCGCTCCTGCCGGAGTTCGCCGCCGCCATCTTCCAGCCCGGCCTCAAGCCCGGCCAGCTGCTGCCGCCGGTCAAGACCGACGCCGGATGGCACGTCATCCAGATCCTCCACTACCCGACCGACCTGGAGTGGGCCGCCCACCTCAAGCAGCAGATCGACGCCGGGACGTTGACGTTCTCCGACGCAGCCCGCGACAACTCCGAGAAGCCCCAGGCTCCCGACGGCGGCAGCATCGGCTGGGTCAGCAAGCAGGAGCTGGAGCTCCAGGGCTTGTCCCAGGTTGCCGATGCGATCTTCTCGGCCCCGATCGGAAAGGTCAGCGACCCGCTCAAGGTCGACGGCGATGGCGTCTACCTGTTCTTCGTCTCCCAGGAGGAGACGCGCGCGCCCGATGACGCCACCAAGGCCGCGCTGGAGACCTCCGCGTTCAGCAACTGGTACACGCAGCAGAAGGCCAACTACACGATCACCCGCGATCCGGCGATCTCGGGCACGACCGGCTGACCGGCGGAGCGCAGCCCCACGATGCTGGATGCCCTCCTGGCCGAGGCCCGGCTCCGCTGGGGGCTGGACCCGGTGTCGGGGCTCGGGGTCGTCGTGGCCGAGCAGCTGGTCGGGACGCCGATCGAGCCCTCGAGGCCGGTCCTGATCGTGCCGGCCGCGCGCCTGCGGGCCGTCTCCGACGCGCCGCCGGCGCCGCTCCCCGGGCGCCACGGCCCATCCGGCCGGGACCCGCTGTCGGTTCTGCGGCGACTGTATCCGGCCGATCATCCGGTCGGCCGGTTCGGTCTCGAGGCGGAGACCTCCGTGGGCGAGCTGAGCGAACAGGATCTGTCCGGCCCGCTGTTCCTGGGCGCGGTCGGGCCGCTCGAGGATCTCGCTTCGCCCTGGGGGATGCCCTGGATCTCGTCCCGCCTCCGGGAGCCGGACGGATGCCCCTGGGATCGCGAGCAGACTCACGCGTCGCTGCGGAACCACCTGCTGGAGGAGGCCTACGAGGTCCACGACGCCCTGGGCGATGGCGCGACGCCCGAGCTCGCGGGGGAGCTCGGTGACCTCCTGCTGCAGGTGATCCTCCACGCTCAGCTGGCGGCCGAGGAGGACGTGTTCGATCTGACCGACGTGTGGGCGGCCATCGCGTCCAAGATCGTCCGCCGCCATCCCCATGTGTTCGGCGAGGCGGAGGCGCGAACCGCGTCGGACGTGAACCGTCAGTGGGAGCGGATCAAGGCGAGCGAGCGGGCAGAGGCAGCAGCGGCCGTCGCCGGGGAAGCCGGCACCCCTGAGCCCGGGAGTGCCCTCGACGGGATCAGCCGCTCCCTCCCTGCGCTCGCGGCCAGCCAGGAGATGCAGGAGCGTGCGGCCAACCTGGGCTACGACTGGCCATCGATCGACGGCGTGCTGGACAAGGTGCGCGAGGAGGTCGGCGAGCTGATGGAGGCGGACGACGCCGCGCATCGGGCCGAGGAGCTGGGCGACCTGCTGTTCGTGCTGGTCAACGTCGGGCGCAAGACCGGGATCGAGGTCGAGGCCGCGCTGCGCGCGGCCAACGACAAGTTCCGCCGGCGGTTCCGGCATGTGGAAGGAGCGGCGGCCGTCCGTGGTGTCGCGCTCCGGGATCTTTCCTTCGAAGAGCTGGATGCGCTCTGGGACGCCGCCAAGGCACAGGAGCGCCGGGAGGCGACGGCATGAGCATCGGCAACCGACCACCGGGCGGTGGCAGCGCTGGCGGCAGCACGGGCAGCGGCGGCAGCGCGGGCGGGATCGGCAATCGCGGCCACGTGCGAGCGGACGGCCGCGGGCCGAACGATCTGCGCCCCGTCGAGATCACACTGGGCGTCCAGAAGTGGGCCGAGGGGTCGTGCCTGATCCGGTTTGGCGACACCCAGGTCCTGTGTGCCGCCACGATCGAGGATCGCGTGCCACCGCACCTCCGCGGCAAGGGGACCGGCTGGGTCACCGGCACCTACGAGATGCTGCCGCGGGCGACCGCCGAGCGCTCCGAGCGCGAGGCTGCCAAGGGCCGGATCGGCGGCCGAACCCACGAGATCCAGCGCCTGGTGGGCCGGTCGCTGCGGGGCGTGGTTGACCTGTCGCGCCTCGGCGAGCGGACGGTCACCGTTGACTGCGATGTGATCGTCGCCGACGGCGGGACCCGGACCGCGTCGATCACGGGCGGCTACGTCGCGCTCGCCGCCGCGCTGATCACGTACGGCATGGATCGCCACCTGGTCGGTCATGTGGCGGCAGTCAGCGTCGGGATCATCGACGGCATGAAGATGCTCGACCTCGACTATTCGGAGGATTCGCGGGCGGAGGTCGACTTCAACGTGGTCGGGACCGATGCCGGCGCGTACGTCGAGCTGCAGGGCACGGCCGAGGGCGAGCCGTTCGACCGGGCATCGCTCGACGAGCTGCTGGACCTCGCCAGCGTCGGGCTCGGCCGGCTGTTTGAGGCGCAGACGGCGGCGCTGGCCAAGGTTCGCCGGTAGTGCGAGCCGGCGAACCGGCCACGACAGCTGCGAGCGGGGCGCCCGCGCGCCTGCTGATCGCCACCCGCTCCCGTCACAAGCTCCGCGAGCTCCGGGAGCTGTTGGATCTCGGTGTTGGACCGGAGGTCCTGTCACCCGACGACGTGGGGATCGCCGGCGAGCCCGATGAGGCCGGCCACACGTTCGAGACCAACGCGCGACTGAAGGCCCGCTACTACGCGGCGAGGTCGGGGCTGCCCACCCTGGCCGACGACTCGGGGCTGGAGGTCGATGCGCTGGGCGGTGGTCCAGGCGTGCGAACCCGGCGGTACGCGGGGCCTGCGGCCACCGACGAGGAGAACAACGTCAAGCTGCTGCGGGAGCTGTCAGGGCTGCCGCCCGACCGGCGAGGGGCCCGCTACGTGTGCGTGCTGGCGCTGGCCCTGCCCGGAGACGCTGGGCCCCGCGGCGGGTTGCGGACGATCGTGCGGCGCGGCACGTGCCGCGGTCGCATCGCGACGGTGCCGAAAGGCGAAGGCGGCTTCGGCTACGACCCGATCTTCGAGCCCTGGTCCGAGCCGGCCGGCGGCTCGACGCTCGGCGAGTGGTCAGCGCAGGCCAAGAACGCCATCTCGCACCGCTCGAGGGCGGCCCGCCGCATGGTTCCGGTCCTGCGATCGCTGGGATACTGATCATGACCACCGAGTCGTCCCGGGCCCGACAGCAACGCTGGAACGAGCGGCATACCGCGCGCGCCCCGATCGAGTCGATCGAACCCGACCCAACCCTGGTCGAGACGAGCGCCGACCTGGTCCCGGGACGGGCACTGGACCTCGGCACGGGCGACGGCCGAAACGCGATCTGGCTGGCCCTTCGCGGCTGGCGGGTGACGGCCGTCGACTTCTCGGACGTCGCGCTCGAGCGCGCGCGGGTCACCGCCGGGATCGAGGGCGCGGCTGGCATCGACTGGCAGCAGCAGGATCTGCTCGAGTGGCGGCCGCCGGAGGCCTCGTTCGACCTCGTGGTCCTGGTGTTCATCCAGCTCCCCCTCGACGAGCGCCGTCGCGTGTACGCGGCCGCGGCCGCGGCCGTGACGGCGGGGGGCACGCTGCTGGTGATCGGCCACGACCGCACCAACCCGGCCGAGGAGGTGGGCGGTCCCCGCGATCAGGAGGTGCTGTTCACGGCTGCCGAGATCGCCACCGACCTGCCGGACGGCTTCCGGGTCGAACGGGCGGAAGTGGTCCGTCGCGGCCATGGTGACGGACCACTTCCCGTCGATGCCGTCCTGAGGGCGGTGCGCCTCGGCCAGGCCCCGCGCTGACAGGCCGCCCGGCCCCTGACCGATCTCAACCTGGATCCCCACCTGTCCCGCGGAGTCAAAGCCGCGTTCCGAGCGGGATCACGTCGACCCCGTCGGGCTCGAACAGATGCCCTCCCGCCCGGCCGGCCACGTTCGTGTGGCCGTACTGCCACACGATCCGTTGCGTCCGCGGGTCGATCACGATGACCCGCGCCCGAAAGTCGTCGTTGACGGCAATCGTGCCGTCCGGCAGCGGGATCGTGGGCCGTACTGCCAGACGACCTTGTGGGTGACGATGTCGATCCGGTCGATGACGTTGTGCGCCTCGTCATTGGCCACGATCGTCCTGGCGTCCGGCGCGAGGAAGGCATCGTCGGCCGAGAACCCCTGGCCTGATGGCAGGCTGCCCCGGACCGGGAACCGCCACAGCACCTGCTTGGCCTGGTTGACGATGAGGAGCCGCCCGTTGTCCCGGTCCGCGATGGGCAGCCCGAGGCCGAAATGGTCGACCGACCTCGTCGGCTGAACCGCCTCCGGCGGGACCGAGGACCGCAGCGGAGGTGTCGATACCGATGGCGTCCGTGCCGGCGCACCACTCACCGGCGGATCGCCGACGATGACCTCGGTCGGGGACGCCGGCGAGACGGCCGTCGGGCCCGAGGGCCGATTGGCCGCGAAGCCCGAGGGGAGCGAGAGGACGGCCAGCGCGGCGACGGCAACGCCGCCGGCCACGAGCCCGAGCGCCCGACGTCGGGTGTCGCCTGGGAGGCGATGAGCATGGGAACGACGCATCGTCAGAGCTCGGCAGCGGGATGGGGACGGTCCCGGCCGCTGGGTCGAGCGGCCAGCCGAGCACGAACGATACCGACGCAGCGCCGCCGGGACATGTGACTTCTCGCAGAGTCCCCCGGACGTCAGGGTGGTGGGCGCGGGCTGAAGGGATCGGGGGGTCAGCCGCGCAAGCGAAGCCAGACGAGCGCACCGAGATAGGCGACGCCGGCTGCCGCGGCGACCATCGCGAAGTCGGACGCTGGCTCGCCGTGGGCGATCTTCCAGAGGAACCCACCGAGGGCGACGATGACGGCGACCGAGCCGGCCACGGCCGTTGCCCGGATGTTGAAGGAGGCAAGCCGCTCGTCGACGGGGCGGCCGCCAAGTGCCGCGATCGTCTCGCTCCGCTCGCCGAAGAGGACGAGCGCGAGGGAGTACATCGCCATGACGCCGAACATGCCAAGTCCGAGCCCCGGCTGGCCGCCGACGGCAGCGGCCGCGAGGAACAGGAATCCCATCAGCAGCCCCAGGACTGGCATCGCCCACCTAGTGCTCATCGTGCTCTCCATGGAACAGCTCCTCCACCGGCTTCCCGAAGAAGCGCGCCAGCTCGATCGCCAGCGGCAGCGACGGCAGATAGCGGCCGGTCTCGATCGCGTTGATCGTCTGGCGCGACACGTTCATCGCCTTCGCCAGATCCTCCTGCCGGAGGCCCTTCGCGGACCGCAGCACCCGAACGTCGTTGCGCACAATGGAAAGGTAACTTGACATCACTCCGAATGTCAAGTGTGTTTTACACGGCTGGCAGGGATCGAGGAACATCGTGGGGCGTGGGCACGTCCCATCAGGGGTCGAGGCATGAAGGTGGGGGAAACATGTTGATCTGGTCTGAGCCGTGAGACGGCTCGCCCAGATGCTCGCGCTCCTCTTGGCGGGCCTTGCCGGCTGCACCGCGCCGCCGCCCGCCTTGCCCAACGCGCTGCCGGCGGCGGTGTCTCCGGCCGGTGCCTCTTCCGCGCCGCTCATTGCCACTCCCTCCGCGTCACTGGTGGCGGGCGTGCCACTCGACGTCCGCATGGCCGGGAAGATCGGCTGCGCCCAGTTCCCCTACGGGTGTTTCGCTCGGCTCAGCGTCCTCGCCCCGACCGCGATGGTCGCCGACGCGTGGCGGCCGCCCGACACGGACCCGGAGTGGGCCCCGGACTTCACTGACAGCGTGTATTCGACCGACCACCTCCAGCCGGGGCCGGTGGGTAGCCCGCCTGTTCTGGCCCCTGGCCGGCACCTCGTGGTCGTGTCGCTGCTCGGCTCCTACGACGCGCGGTCCCTCAAGCCGGACGGCTCGCTTGTGACCGACCTGCTCGCCCGCTGCTCCGCCAGTCGAGGTCGGGGCCCGGTCGGGGCCGCTGACGGCCGTGGTGACCTTCGAGCCAGAGGAGTCGAGCTTCGGCGGGACCTGCTTGATCAAGATCAAGCAGCCCTGACCGGGCCGCGGAGGCCATTCACGACAAGCTTGACTCGCAACTCGCACTTCGACAGCGCGGTATCGGCAGGCGGACGGTTTCGTTCTGGTGGAGGGCGAGCCAACGCTCCTGCCGTGTGCCGTCCAGCACCTTGCTCGACGAGGTCTCGCGATTGAAGATCGTGTGAGGCGATCAGCCGCCCGGATCGTGGGGGAGTCGGAATGCCTCGTACTCGCTGGCTCGTAGTCGGGTTCCTGCTCGCGGCCGCACTCGTCGGTGGCCTGCTCAATGGGCGTGGGCCCTTCGATCAGCACCCGTCGCTGACCTATGCGCGGTTCCTCGCGGACTTCCAGGCCGGCGGCGTTGAGCAGATTGTTCAGTGGCGGAACCAACTCGAAGTTGCTGAGACTGCCCAGGTGCTGCTCGTGACAGTTCCGCCCAATCGAGACGTCACCGCCGATCTCGCGCAAGCGAGGCAGGCAGGTGGCGTTGGCATCAACTTCGCCCAAGTCCCGGACCCGTGGCTCTGGTTGGCCACGCCGGCGGTCCCAATCCTGATCCTCATCGCCGGGGTTCTGATCTGGGTAGCCAGCATCGCCCGGAACCGCCGAATCGAGGCCGGGTCCAATCCCAGCGAAAGCCCGCAGGCCACGAGGTGATCGCGGTCGCGCCCGGCCGATCGTCGCGGTTTTCGGTTCAGTTCGCAGCCACTGAGCGCAGGAGGCTGTCGTGGCCGGCGTGAGTGGTGATGAGCAGGGGTGTACAAAGGATGCCGTTGAATGCAGACGTGCTGGAGTACGGTGCTCACCTCGAACCGCCTCGCCGTGAAGCGAGAGCCTGATCATGTGTGGTCGAGGCACGGTAGGCTAGGCTGAACCGGGCGACCCACGGAGCCTGCGCTTCGTGAGCACGAAACAGTCGGGGTGTGGCGCAACGGTGGCGCACGTGCTTTGGGAGCCGCTGGGGCCGGAGCGGCCTAGGCCCAACCCCACTGAGCACGAACCGCGGAGCGTCGTAGGCGTCGATTATTGTGCGGTTCGCCGAGCGCGGACATTGCCTTACATCCGCCCATGAGCAGGAAGCCGGACCCTGAGAACGTCCAGCCTAGCCGGTGCTGCCGGCGGATCGGGCGTGGTTCGTGAGGAACGCCCAGATGACCGCCAGGTCATCGATGCCTGGCCCGCCCCAGGTTGTGTCCAGGCCATTGGCCTTGATGAACTGAACGTCGGCGCCGCCCGAACAGGTCGAGAACGTGGTCGTGTCCACGATCCCCTCCGTGGTGGTGGTCAGCTCCCCGGTGCAGCCATCAGCCCGGCGCCAGCGCTCCATGGTCTGGGCGACGGACGGGCACGGCCCATCACAGGCGGTCCCCCCTCCGCCGTAGGGGAACAGCGTGTCGGCCGTACCGTGGATATGGAGCACGGGGATGGGGTTTGCCGGGGTGCAGTCCGCGAGGAGCGGGCCGCTGACGACGGCGACGGCCGCGAACCGATCCGACAGCTCGCACGCGGCGCGATACGCCATTGCACCGCCGATCCCGTCGCCCCCGATGAACACCCGGCTGGGATCGATCGGGTACGCGGCTTGGAGGTGATTGACGAGGGCGCTAAGGAACGCGATGTCGTCGATGGCGTCCGTGGTCGCCGGCTGGCAGCAGGTGCCAGCGTTCCAGCCATCCTGGTAGGCCTCGGCCCAGACCAGGACGGCCCCAGGATCCCTCGCCAGCTCATCGGTGCCGCCGATCGATTCTGCTTCGGATGTCGTCACGTTGGGTCCGTGCATGAGCACGAAGAGCGGCAGCGGGCCGCGATTGGCCACGTCAGGTGGTGCGACCACGGTGTAGTCCCTGGTCCGGCCACCGACCTCGATCTGGGCCGTGGTCACCGTGGGCCCGGGCGTCGACGTCGCCGGCGGCGTGGTCGCAGTCGTCGGCGTAGGTACAACGCCCTCAAGGAGCGGGTTCCGGGGCAGGAGGCTGGATCCCACTCCGAACGCCACACCCAGCAGTGCGATCAGCAGGAGAACGGCCGCCGCCAGCAGCCAGCCGAGATGGTTCTGCGGCGACACGACCGGTGGCGTCTCGGCGATGGCATTGACCCTTGCCAGCAGATCCCGCGAGGCATGCTCGTCGCGGCCTTCGGCACGGAAGTAGTCGCGCAGCTGGCGTTCGAGCTCGCGGTCAGTCATGGGCGGTTCCCTCGTCCTCAACCCCTTCGAGCACCGTGCGCAGGTGGCGCAGCGCGTAGTGCAGGCGCGAGTGGACCGTCCCGTCGCGGATGCCCAGCAGGCGGGCGATCTCCTTCGTTGTGAGGTCGCGGTCGAAGCGAAGCGCGACCACGAGCCGGTGGTCGGGCGACAGGTCGGCAAGCGCGCGACCGAGGACCACCCGATCACGCGTCTGCCCGAAGGGATCCGTCCCGCCGCTGGTGAGCTCAGTCGACAGGTCCCGCACCTGCCGGCGCGCTGCGGCACGAAGCCGGTCACGACAGCTGTTGACGAGGATGCGCGCGAACCAGGCATCGAAGCGCTCCGGATCGCGCAGCGTCGACCAGCGCTGCCATGCTCGCTCGAAGGCGTCGTGCGTGGCGTCCTCGGCCTCGGCCCGGCTTCCGAGGATGGCCCGGGCCAGCCGGTAGCTGTCGTCGAGGTGCTCGGCAGCGAGGCGCTTGAAGGCCGCGGCCTTCGTGGCCGCACCCCCGGTCAGCGCTCGATTCAGCACAGGCTCGCCCAACGCATGCTTCCCACTACCGTGATACGACGGCTGGCAAGCCCACGAGCCTCAAAGACGCCATGGGTACACGCCTAGCCGGTGCTGCCTGATGCAGTGCGAGCGTGGTTCATGAGGAACGCCCAGATGACCGCCAGGTCATCGATGCCGGGTCCGAGCCAGGTGTCGTCCAGGCCATTGGCCTTGACGAACTGGACCTCGACGCCGGCACCACAGGTCGAGAAGGTGGTTGTGACCACGATCCCCTCCGTGGTGGTGGTCGGCTCCCCGGTGCAGGCATCGGCCTGACGCCAGCGCTCCATGGTCTGGGCGACCGATGGGCAGGGCCCATCACAGGCATTCCCCCCTTCGTCGGGAGGGCTGACCTTGTCGTCAGAGCCGTAGATCTGGAGCACGGGGATCGGGCGCGCCGGGCTGCAGTCCACGAGGAGCTCGGCGTCGGCGCCGACGACGGCGGCGGCCGCGAACAGGTCCGCCAGCTCGCACGCGGCGCGATACGCCATCGCACCGCCGGTCCCGTCGCCCCCGATGAACACCCGGGCTGGATCGATCGGGTACGCCGCCTCCAGGCGGCCGATCAGCGCCCTGATGAAGGCGACGTCGCTGGGGGCCGTGTTGGGGAGGAAGCAGCAGGTGCCGGCATTCCACCGATCCCGGTATGCCTCGGCCCAGACCAGGACGGCACCGGGATCCCTCGCCAGCTCATCGGCGCCGCCGATCGATTCTGCTTCGGCCGTCGTGACGTTCGGCCCGTGCAGCATCAGCAGCAGAGGCAGTGCCCCGCGGGTCGAGACGTCGGACGGCACGACCACGACATAGCTTCGGGCCCGCCCGTTGACGTCGATGTGCGCGGTCGTCCTCTCCGGAGTCGCGGGTGCGGTTGGCGTGACTACGTTGGGGGTCGGGGTGACCACGGTGGCGGTTGGCGTGACCGCCGACGGCGTGGGCGTGGAGGCCCCCGACGGGGTCGTGGCAGCGGGGGCACTGCCGCGGCCACAGCCGACCAGGAGCAACGTGGCGACGAGGCACCCAATGGCAACTCGTCCTCGGTTCCGCATGTCGGTCCTCCCCTTCTCCGCCTAGCCAGCGCCAGCCGATCGCGGGTGGCCCACGAGGAACGCCCAGGTCAATCCCACAAAGTCGAAATTGACGCCGTACATGAAATGGTCGGCGTTGCCGGCCCTGATGAAGGCAACCGCGGTCCCGTCATCGCATGCGGCCCACGCCGTCTCGACCGAGTCGGGGGCGATGGTGGTCATGGTGGGATCACCGGTGCAGCCGTCGATCTGGCGCCAGGCCTCCTGGATATCGGCGAGTGGCGGGCACTCCCGCGGCAGGCAGCCGTCCCCACCGCCCGACGGCGGCGTCCACTCCGTGTCCGCCATGCCGCGGACGTCGATGACCGAGACCGGCGAGCTCGGCTGGCAGTCGACGAGCAGGACGCCGTTGATGTCCCCGACGGCCGCGATGCGGTCCGAGAGCTCACACGCGGCGCGATACGCCATCTGGCCACCGTTGGACGCGCCGAGGATGAAGATCGCCCTCGAGTCGATGGCGTACTCGGTCGTCAGCCGCTCGATGAGCGCCTTGATGAAGGCGACGTCGTCGACGCCGGTGTCGGCGGCACCGGCGTTCCAGGCGAATCCCGGCCGGTCCGGGAAGAGGGGATCCTTCTTGCCCTGCGGGTAGACGACCACGGCGCCGGATTCCATCGCCGGCACGTCGTAGCCATACGACTCGGCGTCCCGGAACGTCTGCCCTCCACCGTGCAGCACCAGCAGGAGCGGCAACGGCTCGCGGGTCGAGACATCCGGCGGCGCGACGACGCGGTAGTCCCGAGTCAGATCACCGACCTCGATGTGCGTGTCAAGGACCGTGGCGCTCGGCACCGGCGTCGCGGCCGGCGCTGTTAGCGGAGTGGTGGGCGTCGGCACGCTGGACGTGGCCGGGGCGGCGGCGGGCGACGCCGTCGGAGGCACTGTGGTGCCACCGCAGCCGGCGAGGAGCAATGCGAGCAGCATCGTGCTGATGGTGCGCAGGACCTTCATCGATCCCTCCTGTCTCTCGCTTACCTGACGCGCGGAGACAGCGATTCCTTCAATCGCCGAGCGGTCAGGCAGGCCGACCCAGCCGCTGGGGAGCTCCGTCGATGAGCGAGCTCGACGCTGGAACGGATCCTGGGCTAGCCGTTCCCTGCGAGTTGCCCCGCGCACTCTCAGGCGAAACGGACCTGAAGAAAACGCGTCCGCCGGGCGTCAGGTGAGTAGGAGGCAAGAGACGCGGATGGATTCGATAGATCGACATGCCGCCACTCGCCACGCGCGGACCCTGATGCGAACAGCCGTGCTGAGCAGCGTCCTCGTGGTCGCCGGGTGCGGCGGCAACCCGCCGTTGGCGACGCCCTCGTTGGCAGCCGCCACGCCCACGCCGACGACCTCGTCGGCAGGCTCCACGGCCATGCCGACAGCCGCCACCCCGACCGCCGGGGTAACGCCGTCGGCCGCGGCCGCGTCCGCCACGCCACTGGTGGCGACGGGCCACATCGACGTCGGGGGGATGAGCAGTAACGGAGTTGACATGGCCCGCGACTACAGGGTGGTCACGCCGCCCGACGTCGCGGGCCGGGACCCGCTGCCGCTCGTCCTGGCTCTCCATGGGCGGACCGGGACGATGGACGACGCTGAAACGATCTCCGGTTATGACACCATTGCGGTCGACCCCGGTGCGGTCGTGGTCTACCCCCAGGGCTACAAGGGCAGCTGGAACGCGGGTACGTGTTGTGAGCTGGCCAACAGGGAGAGCATCGACGACGTCGCGTTCATCGCCGCGCTGATCGACCGCATGGAGGCCGACTACCCGGTCGATCCGAACCGCGTCTTCGTCCTCGGCGGCTCGAACGGCGGTGAGATGGCTGAGCGCGTGGCCTGCGATCTCTCCGGCCGCGTCGCCGCGATCGCGGACGTGATCGGCACGCTCCTCGTTGACTGCCAGCCGAGCCAGCCGGTCTCGGTCATCGCCATCCACGGCACAGCTGATGTCAATATCCCCATCGACGGAGGACTCACCGACGACCCCTCCTGCCAGGACGCCCCGTGTCCGGCGTTCGCGGATGTCATGGAGCGCTGGCGGCAGCTTGACGGTTGCCCGGGCGACCCGACAGTCACCGCGGACACCTACACGTCCGAGACAACGTGGACGTCCTGCGACGCCGGTACCGCGGTGACCTTCATCGAGGCCATCGGCAAGGGGCACGAGTGGTACACGTCCGACCCGGACGATCGGGCCGTCACCTGGGACTTCTTCGTGAATCACCCCCGATCGGCCGGCAGCTAGTCGACGGTGAGACAACGGCGATGGCGGTGCGGCGACACCCGGCACCAACCGAGTATCGTGCGCCACGAGCCCCGTAGGCCGTTCGCTATCGCTTCAGACGTGCGCTGTGTACCCTGTCCAAGCAAGAAACTCGTCGGGGTGTGGCGCAACGGTGGCGCACGTGCTTTGGGAGCACGAGGATGTGGGTTCGAATCCCACCGCCCCGACCAACCTGCTGCTGCAGACACGCGGTGCTCAGTCTTCAGGCGGCGTCGACACGCGGGAGTACGTTCGCTTCGGCTGGCGGTGGGTGAGGCGCAGCCGTACGTGTCGACAGCGCCTCGCGTGGCACTGGCGGCTAAACGGGCTCGATCGGCAGCCCGGCCGCCTGCCAGGCGGCAAATCCACCGTCGAGGTCGGCCGCGCGAGCGAACCCCAGGTCTCGGAGCGTCGCGGCGGCGATGCTCGACGAGTAGCCGTCCGCGCACACCAGGACGACCTGTCGAGCCGGGTCAGTCAGGCGTGGGTCCGCGAAACCCGATGCAGGATCCATCCGCCAGTACAGGACGGACAGCGGCACATGGATCGATCCCGGAATGGCGCCTGTCGTCCGACGTTGCTCGGCGCAGCGCGTGTCGATCACCAGTGCGCCGGCTGCCGCTGCCCTCTGGGTGGCGAGCGGATCGAGACGCTGAATCCGGGCGCGGGATGTGGCGAGGAGATCGTTGACGGTCTGACGATCGGCCACGTGGCTGTCCTCCATCGATTGACCGATTGTGCGGGGATCGTCAAGGTGGCGATCGCCCGTGAGGACGCCCGCGCGCGAGACGGAGTGCCGAGCCCGACGGAGCGTGGGACGCCGCGCGTTCACTGCGGCGGTTGCTGGTGGCGATACGCGCCGGCTACCGCCGTATGGCACCTGGGGCGTGCCGCGTCACGGGCGACATGCCCGCGAACCCACCGATGGAACGCCCCGCGATCCAAGGCCGGCGACAAACCGCTGCAGCGAACGCCCCGCGATCCAGGAACGCCGTTGCGTCCGCAGCGTCCGCAGCGCGCACAAGCGCTCAGCAGCCATCCCCTCCGCAGCAGCCGCCCTCAGCCACCGGCAGCGCGCGTCCGCGGGGATCGTGGCGCGCCAGGCCGACGAACGACGCCGCGTCCGCGTGCTTGATCGCCTTCACGATGGCGCTGACCATCCCGTCAACGACCGCGTGGGTCGGCGTGAGGGAGACGTCCGTGAGCCCGGCTGCCTCGAGGCCCGCGCGGTACTCGCTGAAGGACAGCGCGCCCGCGATGCAGCCGGCGTAGGAGCCTCGCTCGGTTCGCTCGGCCGGCGACAGCCGGTCCTCGGCCACGATGTCGGTGATCCCGATCCGTCCGCCGGGGCGCAGCACGCGGGCGATCTCCCGGAACACGGCCGGCTTGTCTGCGGCGAGATTGACGACGCAGTTGCTGATCACCACATCCACCGACTCGGCGGGCAGCGGGATGTCCTCGATATGGCCGCGGATCAGCTCGACGTTGGTCGCGCCCGCCTCCGCCACGTTGCGCTGGGCCAGGGCGAGCATCTGATCGGTCATGTCCAGCCCGATCGCGCGCCCCGTGGGACCGACTCGCTTCGCGGACAGCAGCACATCGATGCCGCCGCCCGAGCCGAGGTCCAGCACTCGTTCTCCCAGGTGCAGCTCGGCCACGGCGATCGGGTTGCCGCAGCCGAGCGAGGCGAGGACGGCGGCCTCCGGAAGCTCGGCGCGCTCGACGGCCGGGTACAGGTCGGGGCCGATCTCCCCGCTGGCGGAGCAGCAGGCCCCTGTGCCGGCGGCGATCGCAGCGGCGGCGTAGTGAGCGCGGACCTTGTCGTGGATCATCTCGGTGCTCATGGCGTCCCTCCGCGGGCGGACGTTCGGACGCTCTCGCCCGATCCTCCGTATTGATACTTGACGATATCGATGCGTGTCAATACCATGCCGATCATGAAGCGCCTGACCGACCCGGACGCGCTGCTGCTCCAGGGCGCGGCGGACCCCACCCGGCTGGCCATCCTGCGGCAGCTGGCATCGGCAGGCGATGCCGTGTGCGCATGCGATTTCACCGCCTGCTGCACGGTCGCGCAGCCGACCGTCAGCCACCATCTCAAGGTGCTCCGCGAGACGGGCTGGGTCCGCAGCGAGCGCCGGGCGTCGTTCGTGTACTACTCGCTGCGACCGGAGGCGGCTGAGCATCTCCGGTCGATCGGCGCCCAGCTGGCACCCGCGATCCCGGGGGTGCCAGCCCGCGCCCTGCCGGTGGTCCAGCCCACCGCCTGATCGATGGTCAGGCGGTCGTTGCCGCCACCGGATCCGATGTCCCGAGGACCGTCCGCGCCGCATCCAGCGCCGCGACGGCGACAAAGGTCACGGCGGCATCGACCACCTCGGAGATCACCGTCTCGAAGCCGGTCCGAGGGATCTCGGTGACGGCCTCCAGGGTGTCGGCGTCCGCGCCCGCCAGGAGCCGCCAGGAGCGAACTTCGGTCGCGCCGTTCCAGCTCGCGTACGCGTTGATCCGGTGCTGGCTCCCGGTCACCTCGACCACGCGATCGAGCGCGAGCGCGGGTGGCTCGGACGGTCTGCCGGACCAGGCTACCCGGAGGTCGCGGTAGGACTGCTTGCCGGCGGGCAGGCTGGCATCGAACACGACCCGGCCGTCCGAGGTGAACTCGGTCAGCACGGGCTGGGATCCCCAGCCGACCAGGACATTGCCGTTGTCCAGGACCTGCATGTTCCCCTGACTCGAGATCTCCAGGCCCTCCGGCCGTGCATAGCTGCGGACGAAGGTCGCGGTCATCGCCACCTCGTCGAGCTCGAGGACGAGGCCGCGCCCCAGCTTTGGCGGCTGCTGATCGTCGAAGATGGTGATGGTTCCGTCCACCTGGCGGCGAACGTCATGCTGCCAGCCGAACGCGGTCTGGTCGCCCATCTGGAAGTCGCTCTTCCTGCCACCGAGGCGCCACACGACCCGGCCGGTCTGGCGGTCGATCTTGTAGACAGCGCTGGTGTTGCGGGCCGATACCAGCAGCGTGCCGTCGTGGTCGACATCGATCGAGTTCGCGTGAACGTAGTCGTAGGCGCCGCCGCCTGCCTGGGGTGGGTCGATGTAGGTCTCGTCGATCGCGATCTGGTCCACAGAGTGCCACTCGAACAGGCGGCGCCCTGAAGCGAGATCGATCTCCACCAGGGCGCAGTCGAGGATCTGCTCGGGTGCCGGTGACGCCGATCCGGGCGGTGGCGGCGCGGCCTTGTCCACGAAGTAGAGGGCCGTTCCCTCGGGGGTCACGAGGAACTCGTGGAGGTCGGCACCACCACCGGCGGTCGTGACCCGATGGATCTCCTTGTAGCTCGCGTCGACGACGACGTAGTCGCCGTCGCCGATCCCCGCGTTGACCTTGCCCTCCCACCAGCACAGGGCCGGCGCCCCCTGGTGCTCGATGACCTGGAGGTTGGTAGCGTGCAGCCCGGAATCGGGATGCATCCAGACGAGATCGCCGGTCTCGTCATAGATGGTGGGACCGTCAGCGGCCTCGCCATTGTTGGGCGTGAGCAGCAGCAACCCGCTCGATGCCTCCGCGGAGCGGGTCCTGATGAGCATCGCCGGCGGTTTGAGGTCCGGTCGCGAGCGGAATGTGAGGCGAGGTCCCGGGGGCGGCGGGGAGGGAGTAGGCCCCGTTGGGACCGCCGTGTCGGCCGGTGGGCTCGGCAGCGGGCTGGCGAGCGCGGTCCCGCGCGTAGGGCTCCCGGGAGGGGGTGTGGGGTGGGTCGATTCGCCGCCAAACGGGCGAACGATGTCGATCCCGGCGGCCGTCGCGACCGCCGTGCCGGCGATTAGGCCCGCCGATGCGAGCAGCGACCGACGCGTTATCCGTCGTCCGCCGGGGTCGGTCGCCGGCGGGCCATCGGTTGAGGCTTGTCGATCAAGCACCGCTGTCGTCTCCTGGGCCGGCACGGGATGGCCGGATCAGATGCCGCGCGTAGGGTAGCCGGATCGGACCATGTCGTCCGAAGCGACGGCATGCTGGTCCCGATGGGGCGCGTGCCGCTGCGCGACGGAGGACGGCGAGGACCCCGTCGCAACGAGGTCAGGTCCGGGAACGGGACCTCTGGGCTCCCCGAGTGGAGCGTGTCAGCCCTGACGGACCGGGGCCGCCTGGGTTCCAATCAAGACGGCGTCCCGGGGGGCGCCTCGATCGGACGGCCGGCGCATCCTCCGGCCTGCAGCCGGAGGAATCGATGGATCCCACCCTGGTCGGCATGTCCTGGCTGCATCAGGCGGCCATCGTGGTGCTGCTCGGCTACTACGCGGTCCTGGCGACGGTGGTTCTGCCGGCCCTGGAACGATCCCTCGACGAGGACCAGCTTGGCCGCGCCGTCGGCACCATCGGCCGGCGGTCGAGGGCGCTCGCGGTGGGGTCGGTCGTCGTGTTCCTGGTGACCGGAACCTACCTGCTGATGACGGCCGGCCGGTACGACGGGCTGGGCAACCTGTTCGCCTCGACCTGGACGACGCTGATCACGGTGAAGCACCTGGTGGTGCTGGTGATGCTGGTCCTCGCGATTGCGGTGGATCGCCTGGGGATCGCCGTGAGCAGGGCAAGTACGGAGGAGGCGCGACGAACGGCGCTCGGGGTGCTGCGCCTCGCGGCCGAGGGCATGACCGCCCTGGGCCTCCTGGTCCTGCTGCTGACGGCGGCCGCTCAGGCGAGCTGAACGCCCCTGCCACGCCTCGCCCCGCCGGGACCGGCGGGGCGAGGCGTGGGCTGTGGCCAGGTGGTGTCCGATCTCGAGCCGCGGTCAGCCGCCGTTCAGCACGTCGTTGCCGAGCACGACCGCCTGGTCGATGGTCACGTCCTTGCCGC